>JGI20283J13201_100024_pt1 | contig 40987 bp, 35 predicted proteins | sample Plalitdecfosmids_FD_13201 | JGI IMG/M metagenome (IMG submission 13201)
CGTTCACGCCCGGATAAATCTTGGTGCCGCGCTGGCGCACGATGATGTTGCCGGCGACGACTGCTTCGCTGCCGAACTTCTTGACGCCGAGACGACGGCCAGCCGAATCGCGACCGTTGCGCGAAGAGCCGCCTGCTTTCTTATGTGCCATTTGCTAAAACTCCTCGTGCCTGCGCTCAGCCGATGGCCGTGATCTTCAGAATCGTGTGATTCTGACGATGGCCATTCTTGCGGCGATAATTGTGGCGACGACGCTTCTTGAAGACGATGACCTTCTCGGCCTTCGCCTGTGCGACGATTTCTGCGGAGACGGTCAGGCCATCCGTCGACTTGAAGTCGCCACCCTCGCCGGCGAGGAGGATATCCCCGAGCGTGATGGTCGAGCCTGCTTCGCCGTCGAGCTTCTCGACGACGATCTTGTCTCCTGCGGCAACGCGATACTGCTTGCCGCCCGTGCGCACGATAGCGAACATCGGGTCTCTTCTCTACATCAAATGCTTGTGCCCACCGTGGCGGAGCCCGGCAGGAGGAAGGGCGCAGCTAAGGGATCGGCCTTGCGAAGTCAACCGGGGCGGGGCAGTTTTTGGCTCGCGCCTGCGCCTTTAATGGCGGTGTTCGGGCTTCAGCGTGTACTTGCCGTCCGCGCCGCCGTCGAACAGGCCGGCGATCGCAGGATGATCGACCGGCTCGTCGCTGTCGTCGACCACCAGGTTCTGCTGGCTGACATAGGCGATGTAGCTCGAGTCGGAATTCTCGGCGAGCAGATGGTAGAAGGGCTGGTCCTTGGACGGGCGCACATCCTCGGGGATCGAATCGTACCACTCCTCGGAATTGGCGAAGACCGGATCGACGTCGAAGATCACGCCGCGGAAATCGAACAGCCGATGGCGCACCACCTCACCGATCGCGAACCGCGCCGAAGAGACCGGCGGCATCGGCACGAGCCCGTCAAGGGCGGGGGAGGAAGGCACTGTGATACGCGGCATGGGGTCAATCTAATGCGCGGCGATCTTTGTACAAGGACCCGCTTGCGGACCCGCAAAGCTTGCGCTAGAGGCCGCCGCTCAAATCGACCGGCGCGCCGGCCCCAATGGGGATCAACGCGCCGCTTTCCCTTCGCGGAGAGGTGCCGGAGTGGTCGATCGGGGCGGTCTCGAAAACCGTTGAGCGTGCAAGCGTTCCGAGGGTTCGAATCCCTCCCTCTCCGCCACGGGAATCCCGCCCCTGCGCGGCTGGCCGGTGACCGGCTGCTTCCACCACGATCCCATCGCCCCGTACCGCGGCGCGCGTTCTGGCGCGAAATCGCCCTTACTTGCAGACAATGGCAAATTGTTTAGAACCGCCGGCTATCGCGGGCGAGCCGGGGGGCCGGCGAAGTTCGCGAAGGTGGGGGCGTGCGGAGCAAGATTCTAGCGGTATTGGGGCTGTTGCTATGCCTGTGCGCGTTTCCGGGGGGAGCGCTGGCCAGGGGCACCGATCTCCATGCGAGCGCCTGCAGCGCTGCACTGGACGAGGCGACCGACGCCGCGGTGGTGGCCGCATCCTATCGCTGCGGCGCGGATGCGCCGACCAAGGGGGAAGCGTGGCTCTGGCTGCGGCTGGACGCCTCCAGCCTGCGCGACCTGCCGCCTCGCTGGCACCTGCTGGTCGACCAGACGCGGTTCGAGCGGATCGCGATCGTCACGATGCGGGCAGGAGGGCAGGTCGACCGCGTCGTCAGGACCCAGGCGCAGTTGCAGGACAATGGCGCGGCCGGCGGCATGCTCAAGTTCGGCATGGCTCCGGCCGGCGCCGACATTCGCGGGCTGTATCTGGGGTTCCAGCACATCGACGACCTGTCGCTGATGCGGAAGATCCGGGCGGTCTCGGCGCCTGCCCAGGCGACGGAGGATATACGCTGGCTGGTGCTGATGGGGGTGTTCGCCGGCACGCTGCTGTCGGCGCTGTTGTACAACATCGTGATCCATACCGGGCGGCGCTATGCGTTTCAGCGCTGGTACGTGCTGTGGGTCGTGCTGGCCTTCGCCTATGGCATGATGTGGACGAACATGGCCGGGTTCGTCGTGCCCGGGCTGGTCGGGCCGCTGGCGGTGCGGCTGGACTATGTACTGGTCGGGCTGATGATCGCGGCCGGCAACATGTTCTTCTTCGCGGTGCTGGAAGAAGGGCTGATGCCGCGCCTGCTGGTACGTGGCGGGCACCTGCTGGCGGCGGCGGGCGCGGTGCTGGGCTTCGTGGGGGCCGCCGACGCGCTTTTCCCGGTCGTCCCGAGCGACCGCTGGCTGAACTATGCCGTCGCCGCCACCGCACTGTGGGTCGCGATGTCCTGCGCGGTCGCGGTCCGCCGCGGCAGCCGGGTGATCTGGTTCTATCTGATCGGCTGGGGGCCGGTGATCTGCGTGTTCCTGGCGCGGCTGGGGCGCAACCTGGGGCTGATGCCGCAGAATGACGGGGTGGACATGGCCACCTTCGCCGCGCTCGCGTTCGAGGCGCTGGTGCTGTCGCTCGCCATCGCCGACCGTTTCCGCATGGTCCAGCGCGAGCTGGACGATGCCCGTCGGCGCCGCGAGATCGACATGATCGAAGCCGATGCGTTGCGCCGGGCGGCACATACCGATTTCCTGACCGGGCTGGGCAATCGTACCACCTTCCAGCACGCGATCCGCGACCTGGTCGAGGAGGCCGCTCCGTTCAGCCTGTTCCTGATCGACGTCGACTTCCTGAAGGATGCCAACGACCGGCTGGGGCATGCCGGCGGCGATGCCCTGCTCCAGCGGATCGCGACCGTGCTGGCCGAGATCGCGCTGGAAACGCCGGAGGCGCAGGTCGCACGGATCGGCGGCGACGAGTTCGCGATGCTGTTCCCCAGCGATGCCGCGCTGGAAGCGGCGGTCGCCGAAAGGATCGCCGACCTTCAGGGCGAGACCTGGCACTATATGGGGCAGGGCCGCGCGGTATCGCTCAGCATCGGATCGGCGCGGTTTCCCGAGGATGCCGACGAGCCCGACCTGCTGTATCACAATGCCGATCTGGCGCTGTACAACGCCAAGCGGCTCGGACGCGGCCGGCGCTATAGCTACGACCCGCTGCTGCGCATCCTTCGCGACATGCAGGTCGAGTTCACCGGCGACGCCGAGGCGGCGCTGAGTCGCGGCGAGTTCCACCTGTATCTGCAGCCGATCGTCGCGCTCTCCACCGGCATATGCTGCGGCTATGAGGCGCTTATCCGCTGGGACCATCCCGATTACGGACTGATGCTGCCCGACCGCTTCGCCGATGTGCTGGTGGCCGAACGGATCGGCACCCGCATCCAGGAGCATGTGCTCGAAGTGGCGCTGGGATGGCTGCGGGACCGTGGCGACGAAATCCGGATGCTCAGCGTCAACTTCACCTCGGCCCAGCTTTCCGGGCCGCGCGCCGCACGGCGCGTGCTGGACCGGCTGGCGCATTACGGCGTGACGCCCTCATCGCTGTGCATCGAGGTTACCGAAGGCGTGATGCTGGACCGTGCCGCCGACACGATCCTGATGACACTCAAGACGCTGCACAAGGCCGGGGTCCGCATCGCGCTGGACGATTTCGGCACGGGTTTCGCCTCGCTCGTGCATCTCCGCCAGATGCCGGTCGACCGCATCAAGATCGACCGATCGTTCGTGTCCGGACTGGACGAGGCGAATGGCGGCACGCTGGCGATCGTCCGAGCGATCATCGGCCTGGGCCTGGGGTTGGGCAAGATCGTGGTGGCGGAAGGGATCGAAACCGAAACCCAGGCCGGACTGTTGCGGGAACTGGGCTGCCATCTGGGACAAGGATTCCTGTACGGCCGGGCGGCACCGCAGCCGCTGAGCGCTTCGCCCGTGATCGAGGGGCATTCAGCCCCGGCGACCGGGGAGGTCGAAAAGATACTGGTCGGGGCAAGGGCGGCGTAACCGCGCGGGCGAACGCCGGCCCGACGCGAGGGGCGTAGCCCTCATTCAGGCTTCGCGGAGGCTGAGATGCGCGAGCATCACCAACAGCGCTCCCGCGCCGCCCACCCCCGCGCCGCCCACTCCCGAGCGGCCACGCACAACGGCGCCGCGACGCACAGCAGCAGTGCCGGGCCTAGGTGGAGCTTGAGGATTTCGGCGAGCAGTTAGCGATGCAGCATCGACGCCCTTCTTAGGCGGCCAGGGCGATCTGGCGGTGGTAGATCGCTCGAGCGGTGGGCGAATGATCCGGTCAGGGCGCGGTCGTGTAGGACGACGCGGTGTGCAGGCGCACACTGCGGGCGGTTCGGCATCGATGGCTGCCTGCCTGCCGTGAGGTGGTGGCGTTTGAGGGCTGCCGAGGCAGGATCATGAGGCTACGTTCGAGTCGAATTTACTTCAAGGTGCTGCGTGTGATTCTTGGAATGAACTTTATCCTGTTCAATCGGTCCAAGTTGGACTCGACATTGGCCAAGTGACGCAATTCCGCGCAGTCGCTTCATTTGTTACGCGTATGATAAGCATAGTGCGCGTATGAGATGGCGAAGAAAAGCACTATTATGGACGCATTCGATGTGCTTGACTCCATCAATAGAGGCGTAGTCTTCGATCAGGATACGCAGGGGGTTATCTTTGTAACCTGCCAAGGTAGCGGGCGTATTCGTTTCAGAGATCCGATGTTTATCCGGTCGATGGGGCATGTTGCTGCCGCCGCTAGTGAAGCAAGGGAGTATCTCGATGCAGAAGATCTCGGTTCTCAAGGCGCAGAAGCTTAAGACCACCTCGGTGGCGCTCTATCCGATCTGGACCTGCTGGCCCTTCCCGTTCTGATCGCTGAAGGGCGGGCCGGTCAGCCGGTCCGCCCCTTGGCAGGCAGCGGCCGGCGAAGGATCGGCGGCCGCCGGTCGGGAAGTGACGTTCAGGTTCGGGGGAACGCATGAAGGGTTCGATACGCGTGCGGGCCGCAGCCTTGACGCTGGTCGCGGGGTTGCCGGTCGTAGCGCTCGATGCCGCCCAGGCTTGGGCTGCTGTCGCGCGGGACGGGCAGCAGGCGCCCTCCGGACCCTCCGTGGCGGCACCCGCTGCTCCGACGCCTTCTGCGCCGATATCGTCCGCACCGACATCGTCGGCGCCGACATCTTCAGTGCCGACATCCTCGGCGGATGCGCCGGCCACGCAGGCGCTGCTTCGCCTGGTGAATGATTTCGTGCGGGCGCAACAGGCGTTCGACGCGCCGGCGCTGAGCGCGCTGACGACCCCCGATTATCTGGAGATCTCGCCGATCGGGGAGCTCGACACGCGCGAGAAGATGCTGGGCTTCTACGCGCCCGACAAGAAGACGAACGCGCCCGCGGTCGAAATCAGGGATACCGTGGTGCGGGTGTTCGGCGATACCGCGAGCGTCGTGGCCACGCTGGCGTACACGATGCACCCGCCCGGACAGCCGCCGCGGGTTATGGCGATGCGTGCCGGCTTCGTCGCGCACCGGGTGGCCGACCGCTGGAAGCTGGCATCGGCGCAGTACACGGGAATCCGCCCGGCCACGAAGTGACCAGGCATGTTCGGGAGCGAAGGGCCATCGGGCTAGGCCAAGGCTGTCGAGCGCCGGATGAAAGGCAGTTGGGCGCATGGATGACGAACGCTATTTTGTGATCCCGCTGTCCATCCAGCCGGAGGACGCCGATTTCCTGATCGGCAGCGCGGAGATGGACGAGTTCTACCAGGTGCCGGTCCAGGGCCGCGACATCGTGACGATGCTGCAGCAGGGACGCACGCCCGCCGAGATCAAGGCGGGGCTCGCCGCGGAGGGCGGGATCATGGTCGACGTCGACGATTTCGTCGCGATGCTGCGCGAGATCGGCTTCATCTACCCGATCGCAGACGCCGGAGGGCATCGGCAGCGACTGGCGGGCCGGGAGGAAGACAAGCGCATCCTGTTCGATGCCGACCCGAGGATCGCCCGCGCGGCGTTCTCGATGCCGGCGTTCGCCTGTTATGCGGCGGTGGTCGGCTATGCGGTGTACCTGGCCTTTGCCGACCCGGCACTGCGCGTCGATTTCGACGCGTTCTTCATCGAGCGGAACCTGGCGCTGACGCTGGTGCTGCTGCTCGTGCTGTCGTCGCTGGCGGTGGCGCTCCATGAACTGGGACATATGCTCGCCGCTGCCCGGCTTGGCGTGCGCTCGCGGCTGGGGATCGGTCACCGCCTGTGGAACATCGTCGCCGAAGCCGACCTGTCGGGCATCTGGGCGCTGCCCAAGCGGCAACGCTATCTGCCGCTGATGGCGGGCATGTTGGTCGACGTGCTGGTGATCGCGCTGGTGACGATCGGCATAGCGGCACTGCGGCGCGAGGGTGAGACCGGCTTTCCGGTGCTGCTGCTGCAGGCGCTGGTGCTGCAGATCGTCGTGACGATCGTCTGGCAGTTCAACCTGTTCCTGCGCACCGACGTCTATTACCTGCTGAGCAATTATCTGAGCTATCCGAACCTGGACGCGGATGCGCGCATCTACCTGCGCGACCGGCTCCACCGGATCAGCGGCGGACGGCTGGGAGCCCGGGCGGACGGCGCGGGGTACAAGAGCGTCCGCGTGCTTCGCGTCTTCTCGGTGCTGTGGGTGGTGGGTCGGATCGGCGCGCTGGCGGTGCTGGTGCTGATCTTCGTGCCGACCTTGGTGCGCTATGCCGTCAAGAGCTACGAGGCGTACCGCGATCCGGCGGCGTCGATGTACACGGTGTACGACCTGGGCATCTTCGTCCTGTTGTCGGCGATCATCCTGGCGGCCGGAATGTACATGTGGCTGCGGCGCCGCTGGCCCGCGCGACGGGAGCAATCGCAATGAACGCCGACAGCATGTGCGCGGCAGTGTCCCAGCAGGCGCCGGATACGAGCGGGGCGGCGCGGGTCGTCACGCTGGACGCCTGCTTCGCGCGCAGCGGTGCCTGGACCGGGGTGCAGGAACTGGTGGAGCAGGCGTATCGCGAGCTTGTCGCGGCAGGGCGTCGCGACATTCTGGACCGATATAATTACGAATTGCACATGGTGCTGCCCGAGCGGCGGGCCGAGATCCCGCTCGCCTATGCGTCGCTGACGGACTCGGCGGTGGGGGTGGAGAAGACGCGCAACTTCCCGCTCGATCGCGCCTATCGCATCGTCCACGGGCTGGTCGGGTTCATCCTGGAATGGCGTGCCGCCGATGCCGCAGCGGGGATCTGGGAGATCCGGGTCTCGCGGCTGGACGAGGCGCAGCATCTCGCGCGCCGCTTCTTCGCGGAGCTGGCGCGCCGCGCCTCGGCGCGCGGGGGCTTGCGCATCGAACAGGCGGACGCCGAGCCGCATTTGGCGAGTCCGCGCCAGCTCGACGGCGACGCGGCGCAGGCGCTGGAGCGGCTGATCGCGACGACCGGCTTCGAGGCGGCGGAGGAGCATTACCCGGTGCTGCTGGCGCATTACCGCGAAACCGGGGACGAACTGGCGGCGGCGGGCGTCGCGCTGAAGGCGCTCTGCCTGTACAACCACTATGGCTATTATCACGAGTCCGGCAGCTTCGCCGACACCGTCCTGCCGCACATCCCCGCGCTCGCCGCGGACGAGGACGCGCGCTGGAACTATGTCGGCAACATCTTCCAGGGGCTGGTGATGATCGGGCGGCAGGACGATGCGCTCCGCGTCGTCGAGACGCTGGCCGAGCCCTATCTGACGCGGCCCGAGCTGCGCGCGAAGATGAGCTACCTGCTGTCGATGATCCACCTGCGCTATGCGGTGCGGCCCGACCTGGCGCTGGCGGAGAAGCATATCCTGGCGGCGGTGGAGTATATCGACACAGCGAAGGGCGAGATCGCGGCGGACGACTTCCACTTCCTCAAGGTGTTCATCGACAATGGGCTGGCGTTCCTGCGGGTTCGGCAGAACCGCAAGGCGGAGGCGCTGGCGCTGTGCCAGGCGGGGTTCGAGCGCCTGACCGCGGCGCTGGGCGATGAACGCCACCGGCTCCACCGGTCGGTGCTGCAATATAACGCGGCGCAGGTCTATGTCGCGCTGGACCAGCCGCTGGCGGCGCTGGATCATTACGCGAAGTCGATCGCGATGGACCCGCATTACTCCGAATATTACAACGAGAGCGCCAATCTGCTCCAGCGGCTGGAGCGGTTCGAGGAGGCGCTGGCCAATTATGACCTGGCGATCCGGTACAGCGCGCCCTACCCGGAGGTGTTCTTCAACAAGGCCGTGTGCCACAGCCAGCTGGAGCAATGGGACGCCGCGCTGGAGAGCTTCGCGCGCAGCCTGGAACTCGATCCCGAGCAGCCCGAGGCGCATCTGCTCCGCGCCGAGGTGCTCGGGATACTCGACCGCGGCGAGGAAGCGCTCGCCGACCTCGAACGGGTCATCGCCGCCGACGAGCGTGCGGTGAGCGCGCGGGTGAACCGGGCCGTGCTGCGCTTCAACGCCGGGGCGTACGACCTCGCGCTGTCCGACATGGACAGCGTGATCGCCCTGGAGCCGGACAATGCCGAGCATTACCAAAACCGCGCGGAGATCTTCCGCTCGCTGGATCGCAGCGACCTGTGCGCGCGCGACATGCAACGCGCGGCGGCTTTAGGCGCGGCGGGCTAGCGCCTTCAGAGCGGCTTGCGGTAGATCAGATATTCGCGGTTGATGCGGCTTTCGATCGCCTCGGCGATGGCGAGCATCCCCTGATTGTCTTCGAGGATCCAGCCGATCTCGCCGCGGGTGGCGCCGTAATTGGCGACCGCCGCACGCCGGATATATTCGATCATCATGAAGGCGAGCTGGCTGGCCATGCGCGAGGACTGAAGGCGCTTCACCACGCCCATCAGCGGGACGCGCACGGTGCGGACCTTTGGACGGCGGAGCCACAGCAGCAGTTTGGCCCAGCCGAACGGCAACAGCGAGCCATTGAGCGGCTTCACCGCTTCGTTCATGTCGGGCAGGGTCACCATGAACGCCACCGGCTCGCCGTCGAGTTCGGCGATCATGATCAGGTCCTCGAACACCAGCGGCTTCAGCTTCTTGCCGACATCGTCGACCTCGGGCTGAGTGAGCGGAACGAAGCCCCAATTATCGGACCAGGCATCGTTGAGGATGGCGAGGATGATTGCCGCTTCCTCGTCGAATCGCGCCTTGTCGACGCCGCGGATGCGGATGCGGTCGTTCTTCTCGCCATTGGCGACGATGCGCTGGACGAGACGCGGGAACTCCTGGGTGATGTTGACTTCGTAGGTGACGAGTTTCTTGACCTGCGCGTAGCCGAGCGCCTCGATCCAGCCCTGATAATGCGGCGAATTGTGGCCCATCAGCACGGTGGGGGAATGGTCGTGGCCCTTGACCAGCAGGCCGGGATCTTCCCAGATCGACAGGCTGACCGGGCCGATCGCGTGCGTCATGCCCTGGTCGCGCAGCCATTGCTCGGCGCTCTCGATCAGCGCCTGGGCGACCCCCTGATCCTCCGCTTCAAACAGGCCCCAGAAGCCGGTGCCGGGGCCGAAGCCCTGTTCGGACGGCTGATCGAGCGCGAGGCGGTCGATATGCGCGGAGATGCGGCCGACGACCCGGCCGTCACGCTCGGCGAGGAACAGCTGCGCCTCGGCATGGCTGAACCAGCCGTTCTTCTTCGGATCGATCGTGCCGGCCACTTCCTGCTTGAGCGGCGGCACCCAGTGCGGATCGTTCGCGTTCAGCCGATAGGCGAGGTCGATGAACGCCTTGGTATCGCGCTTGGTGGTGATGGGGCGAACCGTAGGGGCGGCGGTGGCCAAGGGAAACGATCCTTTGCAAGGTGGTGGCGCCTGAGGTCGCCGTCGGCTGCAGATACAAGGCAGCGGGAGCAAGACGCAATGGCGCGCGGACTTGTGGCGCGACGGCGACAGCGTTGACATTCGCGGCGCTCGACCGGATGACCCGTATGACTGGCGCTTCCCGGAGAGGAAGCCATTTACCGAGGGGATAGCAGATGAAGGTTTCCACGCGCGCGCGTCTGGCGCGGTTCGCCGTTTCCGCGATCGCACTTGCCGCCGCCGCTCCCGCGGTCGCGCAGCAGGCGCCGACGCCGCAGGACGCCCCGGCCACCGCTGCTGCCGAGAAGCGCGCCGAGGAGCTTGCCGGGCAGATGACCCGCGAGGAGCAGCTTCGCTACGTCCAGGGCTATTTCCCGCCGATGAGCGCGGACAAGCCGACCGACATGATTCCATCGGCCGGCTATGTGCCGGGTATCCCGCGGCTGGGCATCCCGACGCTGCGCGAGAGCGACGCGAGTTTGGGCGTGGCGAACCAGATCGAGCAGCGCAAGGGCGATGTCGCGACCGCGCTGCCCGCGAGCCTGGCGCTGGCAGCGAGCTTCGATCCCGACCTTGCCTATCGCGGCGGGGTGATGATCGGCGGGGAGGCGCGCGCCAAGACCTTCAACGTGCTGCTGGCGGGCGGCGTCAACCTGACGCGCGATCCTTGGGGCGGACGGACCTTCGAATATCTGGGCGAGGACCCGCTGCTGGCCGGGATCATGGCGGGCGAGTCGATTCGGGGTGTGCAGGCCAACCACATCGTGTCGACGGTGAAGCATTACGCGATCAATCCGCAGGAGACGCTGCGCACGACGATGGACGCGAAGATCGACGAGGCCAGCCTGCGCGAAAGCGATCTGCTCGCGTTCCAGATCGCCATCGAGCGGGGGCAGCCTGGGTCGGTGATGTGTTCGTACAACAAGGTCAATGGCGACTGGGCGTGCGAGAATGACTGGCTGCTCAACCAGGTGCTCAAGCGCGACTGGGGGTATAAGGGCTGGGTGATGAGCGACTGGGGTGCGGTGCACTCGACGGTGAAGGCCGCCAATGCCGGGCTGGACCAGCAATCGGGGCGCGAGCTCGACAAGGCGATGTATTTCGGCAAGCCGCTGGCCGATGCGGTGACGAGCGGAAGCGTGACGCCCGAGCGGCTGCGCGACATGAACCGGCGCATCCTGTGGGGGGTGACTACCACCGGGCTGATCGACAATCCCGTGCCGCTGGCCGCGCAGCAGATCGACTATGCCGCGAATGCGCTTGTCGCGCAGGAAGTGGCGGAGAAGGGGAGCGTTCTCCTGAAGAACCAAGGCAATTTGCTGCCGCTGGCGCGCACCGCGAAGAAGATCGTGCTGATCGGCGCGCATGCCGATGTAGGCGTGCTGTCGGGCGGCGGCTCCAGCCAGGTGCGCTCGGTCGGGGGCGCACCGGTCGAGATCCCGCTGACCGAAGGCGCGGCATCGTCGTTCGCGCGCGTGACCTGGCATGCGTCCTCGCCGCTCCAGGCGATCCGGGCGATGGCTCCGGGGGCCGAGGTGACCTATGTCGACGGGCGCGATCCGGCGGCCGCTGCCGCGGCGGCGCGCGGGGCCGACATGGCGATCGTCTTCGCCTGGCAGTGGCGGACCGAGGCGCAGGACATCGAGACGCTTTCGTTGCCCGACAATCAGGACGCGCTGATCGAGGCGGTCGCGGGCGCCAACAAGCGTATAGCGGTGGTGCTGGAGACCGGCGGGCCGGTGCTGATGCCGTGGCTTAACAAGGTGCCGGCGGTGCTCCAGGCCTGGTATCCCGGGCAGAAGGGCGGGGAGGCGATCGCCAACCTGTTGTTCGGCGCGGTCAATCCTTCGGGCAAGCTGCCGATGACGTTCGTGGCGAGCGAGGCGCAAGCGCCGCGCAATCCTGTCCCCGGCCTTGCCGACATGAAGGCGGCGGACGCCGCCAAGAAGGCGGGCGGGACATACGGCATGGTCGAGCGCAAGCTGGCGCCGGTGGTGCCCTATGCCGAGGGTGCAGCGGTCGGCTACCGTTCGTTCTTGAAGACGGGGCAGAAGCCGTTGTTTCCGTTCGGATATGGGCTTTCCTACACCCAGTTCCGCTATGGCGGGCTGAAGGTCGAGGGCGGGCGCGAGATGCGAGTGAGCTTCGACGTGACCAATGCCGGGCTCGTTCCCGGCGCCGATGTGCCGCAGGTCTATGCCACCGCCGGCAGGCGCGATGGGCCGACGGTACGGCTGGTGGGCTTCGAGCGGGTGATGCTGAAGCCGGGCGAGACGCGGCGGGTGAGCGTCGCGGTCGATCCGCGGCTGATCGCCGACTATGATGTGGCGGGAAAGCGCTGGCATGTCGCGGCCGGGCGCTATCCGCTGACGGTCGGGCATCATGCCGGCGACACGGCGCTGAGCGGAACGGCGACGATGTCCGAGGTGCAGGTGAAGCCATGACCGGGCGGGCGGCGCTCGTCGCGGTTGCGCTGGTCTGGGCGCCCGCCGTTTCCGCGCAGGTGCGCGAGGATGCGCCGGGCATCCGCGAGTACACGCTGCGCAATGCGCACGGCGTGACGGTGCGGTTCCTCGATCGCGGCGGCGTGATCACTGCGATCGAGACACCCGACCGGCAGGGGCGGCTCGCCAATGTCGTGCTCGGCTATGGATCGACGTCCGACTATCGCGACAAGAACGGCAAGAACGGCTTCGGTGCGCTGATCGGGCGCTATGCCGGGCGAATCAAGGGCGCGGCTTTCGCAGTCGGCGGGCGCGAGGTTCGGCTGAAGGCGAACGACGGCGAGAATGCGCTGCATGGCGGCCCGGGCGGGTTCGATGTGCAGCGCTGGGCGGTGGCGCCGTTCCGGGGCAAGGGCTTCGAAGGCGCGCGGCTGACGCTGGACAGTCCCGAGGGGTCGCAGGGCTTTCCGGGGCGCTTGCGAGTGACGGTCACCTATCGGCTGTTCGCCGACGACCGGTTCCAGATCGACTATGATGCGACGACGACCAAGGCGACGCACGTCAACTTCACCAATCACAGCTACTTCAATCTGGCGGGGTCGGGGAGCGGGACGGTGGCGGCGCAGCGCATGCGGATCGCCGCCACGAACTGGGTCGAGGCCGATGAGGCGGGTATTCCGACCGGACGGTTGGCACCCGTTGCAGGCACCCCGCTCGACTTCCGCGCGGAGCATGCGATCGGCGCGCGATGGGACGCGCATGCGCCGACGATGTCGGCGCGCGGCGGCTATAATCATGGCTGGGCGTTCGAGGCTGGGCTGACGCACGTGCCCAGGCCCGTGCTGTGGCTGCGCGATCCGGGTTCGGGCCGCACGCTGAGCGTGGAGACGACCGAGCCTTCGGTGGTGATCTATACCGGCGACTATATCGACGGGAAGGATGCCGATGCGGCAGGCAAGGTGATCCAACCGCGCGACGGCATCGCGCTGGAAACCCAGCATTTCGCCGACACGCCGCACCATGCGAATTTTCCATCGACGCTGCTCCAGCCGGGCAGGCGCTTCCGCTCGACCACGGTGTGGCGGTTCGGCGTCCGGCGGGACTGAACGCCCGGGATGGCGTTGCGGGCGGTCGCCCGGCACCCTAGGTGCGGGGCATGACTGCAAGTGACCTTCAGGACCTGCTGACCGCCACGCTGGTACGGCAATATGGCGGCAGCCGTCGGCGCTGGAAGAGTGTGCTGGGGCCGGTGCGGGTCTATGACCCGGCGACGCACGCGCACTGCAACTGGTCGGTCGCGCCGTCGGGCAGCGTCGCCGAGGTCGCGGCGATCGAGAAGCTGCTCGACCGGGTGCGGGGCGAGCACCCGATCGTCACCGAGGGCTAGACCTCGAACACCGCATAGGGGCGGCCGAACGCTTCCGACAGCACGAATTGCGCGACATTGTAGACCGGGATGCCGCGGCGGGTGCGGCCTTCATAGGTGCCGCGATGCGCGTGGCCGTGCACGACCAGCTTCACATTGTCGAAGCGGTCGACGGCGTCGGCGAGGCGCGAGGAGCCTAGGAACGGGTGGATTTCGGGCGGCTCGCCCTGCACGGTGTCGACGATCGGAGCGTAGTGCAGCACCGCGACGGTGCGGTCGGTGCGCAGCGAGCGCAGGCCGTTTTCAAGTTTCCGCGCTTCGTTGAGCGACTCCTCGACAAAGGTTTTCACCGCCGTTTCCCCGAATGCGCCGAGTTCGCCGCGGCCGAAGCCGCCGAGAAAGCCCTTCACGCCGGCAAAGCCGACGCCCTTGATCACCACCGCCTGATCATCGAGCATGGTGACGCCGGCCTGGGTGAGGATGCGGTTGACCTCGTCGGGCTGGCCGCATTCATAGTCGTGATTGCCGAGTACGGCGACTGCGGGGATGGTGCAGGCGCGGAGATCCTCGGCTAGGCTCTCCACTTCGCCGGTCTTGCCGAAATTGGTCAGGTCGCCGCACAGCGCGACGACATCGGCCTTCTCCGAAATCTCTGCGAAAAGTTCGCGATACCGATGCTCGGACTGTTCGGTGACGTGCAGGTCGCCGATCGCGGCGAGGCGGATCGGTGCCTCAGAAGTGTCGCTCATGCTTCTCCTCCAATCCCTTTCCCACGACGTCGGCGAAGCCCCAGCTGCTGATGTCGACGACATAGTCGCGGGGCGACAAAAGCCTGCCGCGGCAAACCTTTACATTGGCGGGGGGCAATTCGGCCTGGGCCTGGACCCGCTCGATCAGCAGATCGAACAGCCAGCGCGGGATGCAGTCGCGCTCGGTCGGGTAGATAAAGCGGAAGTTGAGAATGTGCATCAATAGCACTTCCCAATAGAGCTCCATCGCCGAGAGCAGGCGGTGCCAGTCGATCTCGTCATGCTTCTTCAGGATGACGTGCGCGACGTCCGCGCCATCGTAGCGATAGCGATCCTGGATGAACATCTTGGAGAGGATGAACTCGGTCGGCGGCGTGATGCGGACGCAGCTGCCATAGACCTCGGCTTCGTAGGTTTCGGTGAACCAGCTGTCGGTGACGGGAATCGAGGCCGACGAGATGTTGTAGATGACGTCGAAGAAGTTCTCGCCCTGCCAGACCTTGCCGATCCAGCGATCGTCCTCGATCGTGATCGTGTAGCCGGCGTCCTTGAAGCGCGCGAGCAGGCGGGGTGCGTCGCCAGCCTTGCAGAATATGTCGATATCCTTGGTCGGGCGGATCACGCCGGTATGGCAGGTCAGCGCGTAGGTGCCCGACAAGAGGAACGGGATGTCCCACTGGTTCAGCAGCTTGAGGCTGTCGGAATAGAATTCGACGGCGTCCTCGGGCGGTTCGAAGACGGACGGGTCGAGGGCTTCGGGAAGATCCGACATGAGGCTCGCTGTCTGGCGCGGGCGGGATGCCGCGCGGGTCCAGATAACGGCAGGGGGTCGGACGGGGTTCCCGGGTTCGGAGCAGAGGCGCGCGCTTGCCGCCCGCAATCTGTTCCCAGGCGGAGGCCGGGGCCCAGGTACAGGCAGTTTGAAGAAGCTCCATTCCGCCGCCACGACCACCTTTGCAGTTGGGCCCCGGCTTTCGCCGGGGAACAGGTGATTGGAGGCCGCCTTGTGGCTGGCTTTATTGCTCGGTTTCGGCGGTGTCGTTGCCGCCTTCGTCGCGGGAGACGCGGGCGGTCATGCCAGTGGCGTCGGCGTCGTCGCGGGTCTGTTGGTCGTCCGAAAGCGCGGGCGCGGCGTCGGGCTGCGCTTCGGTGTTGGCGTTGTCGATGCGCGGGGCGGCGGGCGCCTCGGTCTGGATCCCGGAGAGGTTCTCGGGCTCGGGTACCGTGAGGTTCTCCGTCGACATCTCCGTGTTGGAGGCCCCATCGTCGGAGCCCTTCTCACCGCCGCTGCAGGCGGTCAGCGACAGGCCGGCGGCAAGGACGGCGGCGAATGCGATGCGATTGGTCTTCATGGATTAAGGTCCCCTCTCTTTAGCGTGAAGCGACGGCAGTGGCCGCCGAGCGGTTCTCGATCTTGGAAGCGAGCGTCTTGTCCCAGCTATACGGATCGGCGCGGAAGTTCATCTGGCCGTTGCCGCTGGCGAACGCGGTCCAGTAGAGCAGGTAGACCGAGACCTGGTCCTGCGGCTGGAGTTGGGCGCGCTGGGTCTTGCCGCTGGCGAGCGTCGTCTTGATCTGGTCGGGCTGCCAGTTCGGATCATTGCGGAACAGCAGTTCGGCCAGCTCGGCCGGCTTTTCCAAGCGAACGCAGCCATGGCTTTCCAATCGGCCATAGCCGGAGAACGCAGCCTGGGCCGGGGTGTCGTGCAGGTACACGGCATAGGGGTTCTGGAAGTCGAACTTGTAGAGGCCGAGCGCGGTCTTGGGGCCGGGCTGCTGCTGCAGGCGGCGATTGGGGCCGGTGCCGATCACCTTGTAGTTGTTGCGGGCGAGATAGGCCGCGCCCTTGGGGAACAGCTCCTTGGTGGCGATGCTGGTGGGCACGTTCCACGGCGGATTGAGCACCACCGAGTGGATGCGCGACTGGAGCATCGGCGTCTCGTTGCCTGGACGGCCGGTGACTGCCTTCATCGATGCGATCGCCTGGTCACCCTCGAACACGGTGAGCACGGCGGCGGCGATGTTCACCTGGATACGCTTGGCGGGCATCTCGGCGGGGAGCCAGCGCCAGCGCTCCATGTTGGCCATGATCTGGCGGACGCGGTCGCCGGCGGGCACGTTGAGCGCGGCGAGCGTCTGCGTCGAGACGGTGCCGGTCGGGCGCAGGCCGTAGCGCCGCTGGGCGCGGGTCACCGCTTCCTTGAGTTCGGCGTCGAAGGTGGCGCCGGTGGCGCTTACCTGGTTGTCCTCTACCGCCAGGCGCTTGCGCAGCGCGGTGACGCGCGCGCCGGTGGCGCCGACCGACAGGTCGGGACCGGCGGACAGCGCGGCCCAGCCGCCCCTGGCTTCGATCGCGCGATATTTTGCGAGACCCTTTTGCAGGCCGTCATAGCCGGCATAGGGCGGGGGAAGCGTGCGGATCCAGGCGCTGATCCGGTCACGCTTCACCGCGTCGGCAAAGCCGGGCAGCGGGTCGAATGCCGCGGGACGCAGGCCCCAGTCCTGCTGGAAGTCGCTTTCGTCGAGCCGGCCGGCATGCACGGCGCGGGCATAATCGAGCGCGGCACGGACCAGCGCATCGCTGCTCTCCGGCCGGGGCGCGGCGGCGCCATCGTGGCGCAGGCCCTGTTCGTAGCCCGCATCGGCGAGAAGCCGTGCGAGTTCGGCGCTCTGCCGCGCCGACAGCGTGGGTAGCGGCGCGGGGGCGGGTGCCGGCTGCACGAGCTGCGCCGCATCGCCTGATGCTGGCGCCTGCTGCGCGAGCAGCGGCGCGGCCGCGAGGCTTGCTAGCGCGGCGGCCGCCGCTCCGCGATGAAGGATGGAGGTGAGGTGATTACGCTTGGTCACTGAATACATTCCTGCGCGGTCCCTGTTGCTTAACCCGGCCGAACTGAGGCTCACATAGGCGACCATGACCGCAAGTGCGAGCGGGGAATGCACCCAAGCGGTGCTTGACAAGCCGCGGCGCCCTGAGAGACGGTTCCGATACCGACAACGCTGGCAGAACCGGCGGCACGACAGCAGGGAGAGCATCACTTGGCACCGGCATCTTCGACACGCGCGGGCAGGGGCGCGCAAACCGCGCTGGCATTCGCCGCAGTCACGACCCTGTTCTTCGCCTGGGGCTTCATCACCTCGCTGGTCGATCCGTTGGTGGCGGCCGTGAAGGGCATCTTCACGCTGACCAACCTCCAGGCGCAGGCGAGCGCGTTCGCGTTCTTCTTTGCCTATTTCGTGATGTCGTTTCCGGCTGCCGCATTGGTCGCCAGGCTGAAGGCGGTGCCGTCGATCCTGGTGGCGCTGTGCACGATGATCGCGGGCTGCCTCATCATGCTCGCCGCAGCCAACAGCGCGAATTACTGGCTGGTGCTGCTGGGGCTGTTCGTGCTGGCGAGCGGGATCACGGTGCTGCAGGTCGCGGCGAACCCGCTGGCCGCGGCGCTGGGCGATCCACGCTACAGCCATTTCCGGCTGACGCTGAGCCAGACCTTCAATTCGTTCGGGACGTTCCTGGGACCGCTGCTGGGGGCGCACCTGTTCCTGGAGGGCGTCGAAGTGAAGGAAGGTGCCGTCGTCACTGCGGCGGTGCGCGGCCAGGCATTGGCGGGGATCGACAGCGCCTATTTCTGGATTTGCGGCCTGATCGCCGCGCTGGCGGTGTTCTTCTTCCTGAGCCGTCGGGTGGTGACCGAAGCGGCGCCCGCGCCGGCTGTTGCCACGGGGCTGTTCTCGGCGCTGTCGTCACGATGGGCGCTTTTCGGCGGGCTCGCGATCTTTCTGTATGTCGGCGCCGAAGTGGCGATCGGCACGCAGATGGCGCTGTTCCTCAACGACAACAGCGTGTGGGGCCAGTCCGACGCGCCGTTCGGCGTGCCGCTGCTCGGCTATCTGATGGGCAGCGACGGGGTGCCCGGCGTTTCACTTCAGGAAGCCGGCAAGGCCGTCGCGTTCTACTGGGGCGGGGCGATGGTGGGCCGCGCGATCGGATCGGCGCTGCTGGCGCGGGTACGCGCGTCGGCGCTGCTGGCGGTGTTCACTGCAATCGCCGCGGCGATGTGCCTGTATGTCTTCGCGGTCGGCGGAGTGTCGGCGGGCTTCGTCGCGCTGGCGATCGGGCTGTTCAATTCGATCATGTTTCCGGTGATCTTCACCCTGACGCTCGAGCGGTCGAGCGCGAGTGCGGAGTCCACCTCCGGGTTGCTGTGCACGGCGATCGTCGGCGGCGCGGTGCTGCCGCTGCTGGTGGGCAAGGTCGCCGACCTGCACGGCTATGCCTTCGCGCTGATCGTGCCGGCGCTGTGCTACGCAGTGCTTTGCTTCTTCGCGATCTCGGCGGGCAAGGCGCCCGCGCTGCGCAGCGATGGCATGGGGTCGGTCCATTGAGCATCGCGGTGCTGCTGGCGCTCGCGCTGCAGACCGCCGCACCGCAGCCGGTGGTCGCGGTGACCGGCGGGCGTGTGGCGGGAGCCGAGGCGCCGGGTGGCGGCGCGCTGCTGTTTCGCGGTATCCCGTTCGCCGCGCCCCCGCTGGCCGAGCGGCGTTGGCGCGCGCCGCAGCCGGTGGTGCCGTGGCAGGATGTGCGGGCGGATCAGCCGGATGCGCCGGCGTGCCTGCAGAATGATCAGGGCTGGAACCGCGGCGATTATCTGCGCTCCACGGAGGATTGCCTGACGCTGGACGTGCGGACGCCCGGACTGGGCGGCAAGCGGCCGGTGATGGTGTGGATCCATGGCGGGTCCAACCGGGCGGGGTCCGCGCGCGGCATGGTGCAGTCGCGCATCACCGATCACGGCGTGGTGCTGGTGGCGGTGCAGTACCGGCTCGGCATTCTCGGCTTCCTGCCCCACCGCGGAGCCGCGGCCGAGGCAGGAGGCCATGCCGGCAATTATGGGCTGATGGACCAGGCGGCCGCGTTGCGCTGGGTCCGTGAGAACATCGCGAAGTTCGGTGGCGATCCGGAGAACGTCACGATCTTCGGCGAATCCGCCGGGTCGCAGGACGTGTCGCTGCAGCTTGCCGCTCTGGGTTCGCGAGAGCTGTTCGCCAAGGCGATCCTGCAGAGCGGAACGCCGGGCTTCGGCATGCCGCCGCGCCCGCTGGCGGAGGGGCTGGCGATCGGCGACCAGGCGGACAAGCTGCTCGACACCGGCGGGTCGATCGCCGAGCTGCGGCGGCGATCGGTGCAGGCGCTGCTCGACGCCGACCTGAAGCTGCAGGATCCGAAGATCGTCACCAATGGCTTCCTGTGGCTGCGGACGACGATCGACGGAGCCTTTCTGCCCCAGGCTCCCCGCGCATTGCTGGAGGCGGCCCCGCCCAAGCCGGTGATCGTCGGCAGCAACCGCGCGGAGTTCGGCACTGGTGCGGTCGACTGGAACACCGCACTTCCGGCGCGGTTCGGGGCGAATGCGGGCAAGGTGCGCGCTTTCTACCGGATCGACCAGCCGGGCCGTGTCGAAGACCCCCGCCTGGGACCGGTCGAGCTGGAATATGGCACCGACTGGATTTTCCGCTGTCCGGCCGGGCGAGTGGCCGAGCTGCTGTCGGGCAGGCGCGCGCCGGTGTGGCGGTACGAGTTCGACCTGGCGCAGGACGGCGGGCGCACGTCGCATGCCGCGGAGATCCCGTTCGTGATGAACGACCTCAAGTTCGGGCCGGGCGCGTCGATGCAGCCCTATTGGGTCAACTTCGCCACCACGGGCGATCCCAACGGCGCGGGGCTTCCGGTGTGGCCAAGGTTCGAGCCGAACGGCAAGCGCCACGTGCTGTTCGATGCGCGGGGCGTCACCACTGGCGCGAAGCTGCGGGCGCCGGTCTGCTCTCTGCTGGACGAACTATGACCGACCGGGTTCGCCGCGCGCTGCTGGGCGCCGGGCTGTTGCTGCCCCTGGCCGCGGGCGCGCAGGAAGCCGAGACCTGGGAGCAGAAGTGGAACCGGATGCTCCGCGAGGACTGGCCGGGGCTGGGACGCTATGCCGACGAGAACCGGCGGCTGCTCGGATCGGGTGCGCGGACGAACATCGTGTTCATGGGGGACTCGATCACCGAAGGGTGGCGCGACAAGCGCCCGGGCTTCTTCAAGGCGGGGCGCGTTTGCCGCGGAATCGGCGGCGAGACCACGCCGCAGATGGTGCTGCGGATGATGGCGGACGTGATCGACCTGAAGCCGCGCTACGTCCACATCATGGCCGGGACCAACGACATCGCCGGAAACACCGGCAAGATGACGCTGAATCAGAGCTTCGACAATTTCCGGATGATGACGCAGCTTGCCAAGGCGAACGGGATCGCGGTGGTGCTGGCGTCGGTGCCGCCGGCGGCGAGCTATCCGTGGCGCCCTGGCCTTGAGACGGTGGCGCCGATCCGCGCGATCAATCTGTGGTTGAAGGCGTACGCCGCCGAGGCGGGGGCGACCTTCCTCGATTATTGGCCTGCGCTGGCGGACGCGCGCGGTGGCATGAAGCCGGGCCTAGCCTATGACGGCGTGCACCCCACCGAACAGGGGTATGACCGAATGGCTGCCGTGGTCGAGCCGTTGCTGAAGGCGTGGAATATCTGAGCCATGGCTGGCTCGACACTAACGCGGAGATAGCGCTTTGCCGTGGCTGCCGCCCGGCCTAGCTTCGGCGTTTGATCAGGCAGCAGGAGAGAGCGCATGGATCGTCGTTCCATCCTCACGGGCGCGGGCGTGGCCGGGCTGGCTTCGGCGTTGCCGGCCGCGGTGCTCGCGCAATCCGCCGCGCAGGGAAATGCGGTTTCGGAGTCGCGGGCGCCGAGTGGACCGGAACCGGGAGCCCGGCACCGCATCCGCTTCGGCGTGATCGGGCTGGACCATGCGCATATCTATAGCATGACCGATGCGATGATCCGCGGCGGGGGTACGCCGGTGGCGTTCTTCTCGGCGGAGCCGGCGCAGGTGAACCTCTTCCGCACGCGCTATGGCGATGGCGTGCGGCTCGCCCGGTCGGCCGAGGAGATACTCGGCGACGCGTCGATCCAGTTGATCGTCGCTGCGCCTGTGCCCGACCAGCGGGCTGCGCTGGGGATCCAGGCGATGCAGGCGGGCAAGGACTATCTGGGCGACAAGCCCGCCATCACGTCGCTGGCGCAGCTGGCGCAGGTGCGCGGCGCGATCCGGGAGACCGGCCGCAAGTTCGCGATCCTGTATTCCGAACGGCTGGAGGTGCGCTCCGCCGTTCATGCCGGGCGGCTGGTGGAGCAGGGCAGGATCGGCAAGGTGATCCAGACGGTGAACCTGGCGCCGCACCGGGTGAGCCCCGGCACGCGGCCGGACTGGTTCTGGGACAAGGCACGCTATGGCGGCATCCTGACCGACATCGGCAGCCATCAGGCGGAGCAGTTCCTGTTCTACACGCGCTCGACTCGCGCCGAGGTGGTGGCGGCGCAGACCGGCAACCTGCATTGGCCGGACAAGCCCGGCTTCGAGGATTTCGGGGACATGACGCTGACGGGGAATGGCGGCACTGGGTATGTCCGAGTCGACTGGTTCACCCCCGACGGTCTGCCGGCCTGGGGCGACGGGCGGTTGTTCATCCTAGGCACCGACGGATACATCGAGCTGCGCAAATATGTCGACGTGGCGGGGCGGCCCGGGCGCGACCATCTGTTCGTGAGCGACCGCAAAGGGGTCGAGTATATCGACTGCTCACACGTGCACCTGCCCTTCGGGGCGCAGTTCGTCACCGATATCGTCGAGCGTTCGAGCGTGGCGCAGGATCAGGAACAGGCGCTGCTCGCGGCCGAACTCGTGTTGAAGGCGCAGGCGCGGGCGACGCGGCCGATCCTTGCCTGACAATCGCGGCACGGACGGCTAGATGCTGCGGCCCTTGTAGACCAGAGGAGACACCATGATCCGGGCAGGGCTGATCGGGTTCGGGCTGGGCGGTACGGCGTTTCACGCGCCGCTGATCGAAGCGGTGGACGGACTGACACTGAGCGCGGTGGCGACGTCGCGGGCAGAGGCTGTGCGGGGTGCCTATCCCGAAGCGTGGGTGACGACGCCCGACGCGCTGATCGGCGATGCGGAGATCGAACTGGTGGTGATCTCCACGCCCAATGCCACCCACTTTGCGCTTGCGCGCGCGGCGCTGGAGGCGGGCAAGCATGTGGTGATCGACAAGCCGTTCGCGGCCAGTGTCGCCGAGGCGGAGGCGCTGGCGGAGCTGGCGCGGCGGCAAGGCAGGCTGGCGATTCCCTTCCACAACCGCCGTTGGGACAGCGACTTCCTGACGGTGCGCAAGCTGATCGATGCGGGGCGCGTGGGCGAGGTGCTGCTGTACGAAGCGCATTGGGACAGGTTCCGGCCCGAGGCGTCGCAGCCCTGGAAGGAATCGCCCGAAGCCGGCGGCGGACAGTTGCCCGATTTAGGGCCGCACCTGATCGACCAGGCGCTGCAGCTGTTCGGTGCCCCGGAAGCAGTGAGCGGCGACCTTGCCGCACAGCGGGAGGGTAGCGCGATCGAAGATTATTTCGCGGTAACGCTTCAGTATGGCGTGCGGCGGGTGGTGCTGGAATCGTCGCGGATGGTGGCGGCGCCGCGACCGCGGTTCGGCATCCATGGACGGAGCGGCAGCTTCGTCAAATACGGGCTCGACCCTCAGGAGGCGTCGATGCGTGCCGGCGGGCGGGTGGGCAGCGCGGATTACGGAATAGAGGATCCGTCGATCCACGGCGTGCTGACACTGCCCGGCGGCAGCCGCGAACTTGTCGCTTCCGAGCGGGGAGATTATCGGCGGTTCTATGCCGGCGTGGTCGAGTCGATCGCGTCCGGAAAGGCGCCGCCGGTGACGGCTGACGACGCCATTCTCGGGCTGCGGATCATCGACCTGGCGCGGCGAAGTGCGGCTGAAGGACGGGTGCTGAACCTGGTGTGATCTTCCTCACCCCACTGTGCGTTGACACATGCTTGGCGCTCAGCGGACGCATCTTGTAAATAAGTTGCGTTCGTAACTACCCCGGACGAACCCTTAGGTTCACGACGCCCGCGATTCGCGTAGAAAACTCGCCTAAAGGCGCGAGCGAATGCGCCAAGGACTTGACGATGGCTACTTTATCGGCAGCAGTTTCAGCCATGGGGGATGTTGCCACGAGCATGCCGGCTGAGCCGGCGCTGACTTGGACCGCGACGATTATCGATGCCGTGACGGGGTTGTCGTTCCTGACGATCCTGGTCGCGCTGTTCGTCCTGACGCGCCGCAGGAACGACCTTCGGCTGGGCTGGCCCTTCTGGTGCGTCACCAAATTCCTGATGGCATATGGGCTGGTGCACCTGATCGCCATGGTCTCCGTCTGGCAGCCGCTGCCGGTCGTCGAGACGGCGTTCCGCATCATCGCCGCGTTCTTCGGGATCGCCACGGCGGTAACCGCCTGGGCGCTGCTTCCCCGAGCGGTAGCCGTGCCAAGCGCCGAGGTGCTTGCGGAAGCGCATGCGCAGATCGCCGCCGCCGGGGCGGAGCGTGACTCGGCGCTGGCCCAGCTGCGTGCCGAGGCCAAGCAGCGCCGGCAGACCGAAGTCGCCTTGTTGCGCGCCAAGAAGCTGGAAGCGGCGGGCCAGCTGACCGGGGGTATCGCGCACGATTTCAACAATCTGCTCCAGGCGATTGCCGGCAATCTCGAGCTGATCGCGCGCAAGGCCGACGATCCCGATCGCGTCGTGCGCTGGAGCGCCAGCGCGCTGGATGCAGTCGAGCGTGGCCGGGCGGTGACCGGGCAGTTGCTCGCCTTTTCGCGGCGCCAGCAATCGGTTTCCGCGCCGGTGCGGCTGGTTGAACTGATCGGCGGCGTGCGTGAGCTCGCCGAGCGCGCGGTGGCGCCACTGGCCCAAGTCGCAGTCGAACCCATCGACGCGGGCTGGAACGTCCAGGTCGATGCGCTGCAGCTGGAGCTGGCGATCCTGAATCTCGCGTTCAACGCGCGCGAGGCGATGCCTGATGGTGGGGTACTCACGCTCTCGGCCGAGCGGGCGCGCGGGGTACCGGAGAGCCTGGCGCCCGGCGAATACATCGCCCTGCACCTCGCAGATACCGGCAGGGGCATGAGCGAAGAGGCGGTCGCTCGCGCGCTGGAGCCGTTCCTGTCGGCGCAGGAGGAGGAGGGCCGCGGCGCCATGGGCCTGTCGATGGCGAGCGAAGTGCTTCGCCGAATGGGCGGCGCGCTGACGGTGGCATCGCGCGAAGGCGAAGGCACCCGCGTCACGCTGTACCTGCCGGTCGCCAAGGCCGAGCCCCCGCGGGCGCTCGCCGACGATCAGTTCAGCGATGCGCGGGTCGATCTGAGCGGTATCACCGTGGCGCTGGTCGACGACGATGCGCAGGTGCGCGAGACGCTCGCCGAAACGCTGGCGTCGGCCGGCGCGCGGGTGGTGGAAGCGGGAAGCGGGGCCGAAGGCGTTGCGCTGGTCCGCAGCGAGAATCCCGATATCCTGGTGGTCGATTTCGCCATGCCCGGCATGAGCGGTGCCGAAGTCGCCGGGCAGGTCCGCGAGCTCCGCGTCGACTTGCCGGTGCTCGTCGCCACGGGCTTTGCCGACGCACCCAATCTGGAGCGGGTACCCGGCGCCCGGCCGACGCTGCTGCGGAAGCCGTTCGATACGAACGAACTGCTGGCGCGCGTCAGCGAACTGCTGGGCCGGCACTTCTGAAGCAGGCGATGGAGCCGGGCTCCTGTGGGGCTAGTGCCTAGTCCAGCGGTACGTTGCGGCGAAGTTCGTCGATCCAGGCCGTGGCGACGCTATCGGAGGGCGCCCGCCAGTCGCCGCGTGGGCTGAGCGCACCGCCGGGCGATACCTTCGGCCCGTTGGGCAATGCCGACCGCTTGAACTGGCTGGTCTGGAAGAAGCGGAAGAGGAAGGTCTCGAGCCATTTGACGATGGTCGCGAGATCATACTGGTTCCGGGCGGACTCCGGGAAGCCGACCGGCCACCGGCCCGCGTCGCGATCGCGCCAGGCATGCCACGCCAGGAACGCGATCTTGGATGGCCGCAATCCATGGCGCACGACGTAATGCAGGAAGAAATCGTGCAGCTCATAGGGGCCTATGCGGTCCTGCGTGCTTTGCATGTTGCCATCCGCATCGGCCGGCACGAGCTCGGGCGAAATCTCGGTGTCGAGGATCGACAGGAGCGTGGTGGCGGCCTCCCCGGAAAACTGGCCGGTGGTGACGGTCCAGCGGATCAGATACTGGATTAGCGTCTTCGGCACGCCCGAGTTCACGGTGTAGTGGCTCATCTGATCGCCGACGCCGTACGTGCACCAGCCTAGCGCAAGCTCGGACAGGTCGCCGGTACCGACGACGAAACCGTCGCGCTGATTGGCAAGGCGAAAGAGGTAATCGGTGCGCAGCCCCGCCTGAACGTTCTCGAACGTTACATCGTAGACCGGCTCGCCCCCGGCAAAGGGATGGGCCATGTCCTGCAGCATCTGGCGCGCGGCGGGGCGGATGTCGATTTCCTCGCCGGTGACGCCGAGCGCGCGCATCAGCGCCCAGGCATTGGACTTGGTCGAGTCGCCGGTGGCGAAACCAGGCATGGTAAAGCCGAGGATGTCGGAGCGCGGACGCCCGAGCCGGTCCATTGCCTTGCACGCGACGATCAGCGCGTGCGTGGAATCGAGGCCGCCGGAGACGCCGATCACCAGATGCGTGGCGCCGGTCGCTTCCAGCCGCTTGCGCAGACCCTCGACCTGGATGTTGAAGGCTTCGTAGCAGTCCTCCTCCAGACGTGCGGGCGTGTTCGGCACGAAGGGGAAGCGACGGAGCGGACGTAGCAGTCCGCGGTCACTCAGGTCGGGCTGATGCTCGAAATGGATGCGGCGGAAGCGCGTTTCCGGGTGGCCGCAGGCGCGCGCGCTGTCGTTGAAGGTACCGTTGCGCATGCGGTCGTGCCGCAGCCGCTCCAGGTCGATGTCGGTGCAGACCAGCCCGGTGGTGATCTCGAAGCGTTCGGAGGCCGCGAGCTGCTCGCCGACCTCGTAGATGATGCCCTGGCCGTCCCAGGCGAGATCGGTGGTGCTTTCACCCGGACCTGACGCCGAATAGACATAGGCCGACAGCGTGCGCGCCGATTGCGACCCGCAGAGCAGTTCGCGCTCGCGGCCCTTGCCGATGACGATGTTCGAGGCGGAAAGGTTGCACAACACGAGCGCTCCGGCGAGCGCGCCTTCGGTTGAAGGCGGGGTGGGTGCCCAGTAATCCTCGCAAATTTCCATGTGGAAGAGGAAGTCGTCCACGTCGGAGGCTTCGAAGATCATGTTGGTGCCGAACGGCACGACCTGCCCTGCGACGTCGATCTGGAGATCTACAAGTCCCTGACCCGAGGCAAACCAGCGCTTTTCGTAATATTCGCGGTAGTTCGGGAGATACTGCTTGGGCACCACGCCGAGGATGCGGCCGCGCGAAATCGCCAGCGCGCAATTGTAGAGCCGCCCGTTGCGGCGAAGCGCGGCGCCCACGACCAGCACCGGCTTGAGCGTGCGGCTCGCCTCCAGCAGCTCGCCGATGCCGGCTTCGCTGGCGTCGAGCACCGCATCCTGAAGGTGCAGGTCGTCGATCGCGTAACTGGTGATGTTGAGTTCGGGATAGACGAGCAGATCGGCGCCCTGGGCATCGCCCGCGCGGGCGAGTTCGATTGCCGAGCGGGCATTGGCGAGAGGATCGGCGACCCGCACCGACGGCGTGCAGACGCCGACACGGATCATCCCCTGACGATGGAGTGCGTAGAAGGAATGCGTATCCGTCATGCCAGGGCCTCTTCGAGCATCTTCAGGGCCGCGCGCAGGCATTCGATCCGAACCGGCCCGCGACCGACATCGCCATAGTGCATTTCACGGTGCAGCGTCGAACCGCCTTTGCGTGCGCAGCCGAAATGGACCAGGCCCGGTTCGTCATCAGGACCGCCGCGGCCGGCGAAACCCGTGACGGAGAGGGCGATATCGGCCCGGCTCGCCTGGAGCGCGCCTTCCGCCATGGCGCGGGCCACCGGTTCGCTGACGGCGTTCTCGCGTTCGATCAGGTCGAGCGGGATGCCCAGCAACTCCGACTTGGCCTCGTTGGTGTAGACCACGAAGCCGCGTTCGAAGGCGTGGCTGGCGCCCTCCACATCGGTGAGCAGCGAAGCCAGCAGCCCGCCGGTGCAGCTTTCGGCGGTGGCGATGGTCAGGTCCTGCTCGCAGGCGCGCTCGAGCAGCTTGCGCGCGCCCTCTTCGACTTCGGCGGGAAGCACGGGCGACAGCGTTTCGGTCATGTACTGGGTCCTAAATACCGGTTCCGTGGAAGTGCCAACCCAGCTCCCTCGGCTTTGATCCGAGGACAGGGGGAAAGTCCGGTAAAAGGAAGAGGTTGCGGCGTAGAGCTCGACAAAGAGGCGGGCGCGCGATCGGGCGGCGCGCCCGCCTGGGATCAGACCTTTGCCGAGTAGATCATGCGGCCCGGGCCGAGACGCTCGAACACCTTCGCCAGTTCGCGCTCGCCGACCGCGAAGCAGCCCTGGCTGCGACCGAGCTTTCCGTGCTGGGCGATCATGTCGGCGTTGGAGTACCAAGCCGAGTGCACGACGATCGCGCGATCGAAGGCGTTGTTGTTGGTCGGATCGAGGCCCAGGAGCCGCTGCGATTCGCCGTGTTTGCCGACATAATAGTCGGCGGTCAGGAACGCGCCTTCGCAGCTCGCTTCCGAATTGGGCTCGTTGGAAAAGCGCTGGAGCAGGCCGGTGTGGCTCGGATCGGAGCCGATGCCGTGTGCGACCAGGAAGCTTTCGCACTCGCCGGTGCCCAGGTTCACCAAGTGGAGCCGCGGACGGTACGAAGGCTGGGCGAAATCGGCGATGGCGATGCGATCGTGGGTGGCGACGCGGCTGGCGTGCCGATCCAGTGCGGCGACCGCACGCTGGAACAACTCGGGCCGGATATTCGCTGGGGCCTTAGGACCCGTGCGGGCGACCTGAGGCGTGACCGCTACCGGCGCGGCGGGAAGGGCTATCGGGCGCGGCGCGCCGGCCATCTTGGCCGCAGGCGCGACGCAGGAGGAAACCGCCATGCCGCCCGCTGCGAAAAGCGCCGACCGGATAAGCGAACGGCGCGACTGCACCGTCTCAAAAATCTCTGTCACTATATCTGTTGCCCGCTTCTGCTGACCCGCCTGCTCTATACCAGAGCAGGTCTTAAAGATGGGCATGGCATGGCGGCATCGCACGGCGATTCGGCGCGCCCGCGGCTCGGTTCGGCGTTCCTGCACGCTCAAAATTGCAAATGGTTCCCGCGACTTGAACCCGCGCAGACGCCGCGACTCGGCAACGGCACCAATTCAGATTAACTGTGTTGTCGAACTGCGGGGCGTCAGCGCCCGGCATGGTTCTAGGAGTTTCGCGATGCTGAAATACCCGTTGTTCGCCGCCGCCGCGTTGGCCGCCGCCGTGCCGATGGCGGCTGCGTCGGCAGCTGCGCGCGAGGTGGCGGACGAGGCCGCGGGACCGGCGGCGGTCAAGCTGAAGCCCGGCCAGTTCCGTTGGTTCGAGGATGCCCGGCAGCTTCCGGCGTCCGGCAGTGCCGGCACAGGCGGCGCGGAGGCGGTGTCTATCGTGGTCAGCCTGGGTGAGCAGCGCGCCTATGTGTTTCGCGGCGGCGCGCTGATGGGCGTGACCACCGTATCGACGGGCAAGCCGGGCCATGACACGCCTTATGGGGAGTTCAAGATCCTGGAGAAGAAGGCGTTCCACCGCTCCAACCTCTACAGCGACGCGCCGATGCCGTTCATGCAGCGGCTGACCTGGGACGGCATCGCGCTTCATGGCGGCGATCTTCCTGGCAGGCCCGCGTCGCACGGATGCATCCGCTTGCCCCAGGCGTTCGCCCGCCAGCTATTCGATCTTACCGCGATGGGCGGCACGGTGACGGTGGTCGAAGATACGTTCGGAGATCCCGGCCTATATGCGCCGACGCCCGTGCTGACGGCGCAGACCGGCGGGCTGGGCGGCGACGCCTATGACGTGCTGACGTTGAGCGGCGATCCGCCCGCCGCGCCGCAGCCCGCGTCTTGGAGCACGGGATCGCGCGTCGATTGAAACCTCCGTCGAAGATCATCGTTGGACAGCATCATGAGCAAGCAACCGCCCGTACCCGCCGGCAATCAATCGCCGTTCCCCCTGCAAGAATCGCCGCACGATCATCATAGCGAAGGCGAGGCGGTAACCGCTGCGCGCGAAGCCGCCGAAGCAAGAAGGCGCCGTGCACGCTCCTCACGCCAAGTCGGGATCGGCGCGGCGGTGGGCGTGGGTTCGGCCGCGGTCGTCGCGAGCCTGTTGTACTGGCGCGGAAGCCGCAAGGACAAGAAGTAGGCTAACGATCCGACCCCGCCGCGTCCTGCCTGAAGGGTCGCGGCGACGGTCCGATAGGTCATGTGATCCTGAAACGGCTTCCGGGCAGGCGCCTGCCGGAGAGCCGAACTGCGACATAGCGGAAAGCGGCGGGCTACATTCCCGCGGCGGTCGGGCGGACGATCACTTCGTTAACGTCCACACCCTCGGGCTGCTCCAGCGCATAGCGGATCGCGCGGGCGATCGCGTCGGGCGTCAACGACTTCTGCCGCCAGGTGCCGAGTGCGGCCGCGACCTGCGAGTCCGTGATGTCGTTGCCGAGTTCGGTGCCGACGATGCCGGGCGAGATGATCGTCGCGCGGATATCGTCATGCTCCTGGCGCAGCCCTTCGGTGATCGCCCAGACCGCGTATTTGGTCGCGCAATAGACGGCGGCGGTCGGTACCACGAGATGCGCGCCGATCGAAGCGACGTTGACGACATGGCCGGCCTTCTGCGCCACGAAGCGCGGCAGCACTGCGGCGATGCCGTTGAGCACCCCGTGGATGTTGACGTCGACCATCCGTTTCCACTCCTCCCGTTTCACCGCGGCGAGGGGAGAGAGCGGCATCACGCCGGCATTGTTGATGAGCACGTCGATCCGTCCGAACCGCGCCTCCGCCGCGTCGGCGAAGTGGATGAAACTGTCGGCGTCGGTCACGTCGAGCACACGACAGGCAACGTCCGGACCCAATTCCTCCACTAGAGCCTCGAGCCGGTCGCCCCGGCGGGCGCCGATGAACAGGCGCGTGCCCAGCCTGGCGAGTTCGCGCACGGTCGCCTCGCCGATGCCGCTGGAGGCGCCGGTGATGAGAACGGTCTTGTCGCTGATGTCTGTCATGGTCGGTCCTTTCCTTGTCCTGGATTGCGGAGCCACAGATGGAGCCGGACCGGCCGCGGGCGGTAGAGCGATCGCCCGAAGAGTTTGCACGATCCTCCGAATTCGATCGACCGGTGTTGCGGCGCCAAACTGCTTGAGCGAAGGAAATCGCATGGACACGACCGCCGATCTCGCCGCGTTGATCAGCCGGCACATACCGGAAATGGGCATGCGTAATACCGCGATACGCCGGCTGTCGCTGTTCCGCGCGGATGCGCCGACCGTGCCGATGCCTACCGTCTATGATGCCTCGCTTTGCCTGATCGCCCAAGGTGCGAAGCGCGTCGCGCTTGGCGAGCACACCGTGGTCTACGATGCCGCGCACTATCTGCTGGTATCGGTGGACCTGCCGCTGGTCGGGCATGTCATAGAGGCGAGCCGCGATGCGCCCTATCTCTGCTGCAAGATAGACATCAATCACGCGGTGCTCGCCGACTTGATCCTTGCCGAGGGCGCCCGAACGCCCAAAGCCGACTTGCCGGCGCTGGCCGTCTATCGCGGAGACCCCGACCTGATCGACGCCGCCTGCCGGTTCCTGAAGCTGCTGGATCGGCCGGATAGCATTCCGGCGTTGGCGCCTCTGATCGAGCGGGAGATCCTCTATCGACTGCTGGCCGGACCGCATGGGCCGGCGCTCCGTCACATCGCGGTCGCCGACAGTCGCCTGAACCAGATCAGCCGGGCGATCGCAGCGATCCGGCACGGTTTCCACGAGCAGTTGCGCATTGGCGACATCGCCGCTGCGGCCGGGATGAGCGCCTCGTCGCTCCATGAGCATTTCAAGGCGATCACCCGGATGACGCCGCTGGAGTACCAGAAGCAGCTACGGCTTCAGGAAGCGCGACGGCTGATGATCACCGAAGGCGTCAGCGCTGGGACCGCCGGATTCACGGTGGGGTACGAGAGCCCGTCGCAGTTCAGCCGCGAATATTCGCGTCTGTTCGGCGCTCCACCGAAACGCGACATCGAGCGATTGCAGACCGCGGCCGAATATGTCGGCGCGGTGTGACCTAGCTACCCGGTCTGTAGACCCGCTGGACGTGGCCCGACAGTTCGTCCGGATGGAAATAGACCTGGCGCAGCTGCCCGCTCGCGTAGCGGTCGATCTGGTCGGCGAAGTGGGGGGAGGCCGGGTCGCCGCTTTGCCCGCCGGCCATCACCGCACTGGCTTTGACGCGCCGGCCGAACTCGACGACCGCGACGAAGCTGTTGCCGCTCGTGCCGTAATAGCGCCTGGTCCCGGGCCACGGCTTGGCGCCGAACGAGGCGAGGCTGCCCCATTGTGCGGAGGTGAACGGCACTGGGGTCGAAGGCTTCGCATCGTCGAAATGCGGGCGCAGTGCGTCGTCCAGCCGCTGGAAGCGGTTGATCTGGCCCCATGGCGTACGCCACGATCCGAAGTCCTGCGTCAGCCGGTCGATGGCGGCGGACAGCGCGGCGAGCTGGGTAGGGGCGTCGACGCGGGCGGCGATATAGTCGGGAACGTTCATCCGTTCTGCCTGTGCGAACCCGCCGACCTCCCGCCACAGCTGGTCCCCCCAGAACACTGCCAGGCTGGTGGCCGCCGACTCCACTCCCCAGCGATGATCCCAGTGCTCGAGCACCGCGATCGGCTCGGCCAGCGCACGCCGGCGTGGATCGGCGGCGGGAAGACTGCGCCAAGCGTCTACCAGTCTGGGCAACAGCCGGGCGAAGGCAGGCAGATAGGAGTCGTAGGCGGCGGCGCGCAGCGACTCCGGGGTCCAGCGGCGCTTGCCGCTCAGCAACAGATCGGCATGGACCCCGCGGGCATTGCCGCCCACCTGATCCATGTAGCGCGGATAGTCTTTCGCCTTGGGACTGTCCGGCCCGGCCGCGCTCCAGGGCCAGTCGTTGGTGTTGTGCACCCAGCCGACCCGCGGGTTGGCGACGCTCGGCAGGCTGGCAAGAGTATGCAGTCCTTTCCAGTCGGTCGCCGGATCGCTGCCATCGACTGGGCGCGTGTAGTCGAAACGGTTGTCCCGTACCGGCATGAACTGCGGCATCAGAAACGCAATCTCGCCCTTGGCATCCGCGAACAGCGTGTCGTTCGACGAATTGGCTTTGCGCTCGGCGATCTTCACATAGCTCGTGAGGTCCACCGCCTTGGTGCGCAGGTAGCTTTGCTCGAGCGCCGCGACCGGGCGCCACATCAGCGCGGTCGCGATCCAACGCCCATTCTTCGCGGCGACGATCGGCCCGTGATGCGTGCGCCAGATCGTGAAGCGGCGCTCGGCCATGCTGCCGTCGGACCGGCGAAACCGCAGCGCGAGGGTCTGCGCCTGTACCGGCCTGAGTTCGCGGCCATAGCGGTATGTCCAGCCATTCCCCTGCCGAACGATCCGCTCGGCGAATTCGTCGACATTGTCGACCGTCGATGAGGTGTGCATCCAGCCCGCGCGCGCATTGAAGCCCTGATAGACGAAGAACTGTCCCCAGGTACTGGCGCCGTACGCGTCGAGCCCTTCGTCGCTGGTCACCTGCGCTTCGGAGCGGAAGTAGAAGCTGGTATGGGGGTTGATGAGCAGCAGCGCGTGGCCTGCGGTCGTCAGCCGCGGCGCGATGGCGATGCCGTTGGACCCGGAGGGCTCGCGGGGAATCATGCCGAGCTCCTCGGGCGTCGGCGGGGTCGGGCGGCCGTAGAAGGTCTTCAACTCGCTCAGTGAAATCCGCTCGATGTCGCCGCCGATGCTGCCTTCGGTGAAGCTCAGTGCCATCCACGGCTCAAAGCGGGTCAGCACCTTCGGCTTCGTGGCCGGATGAGTCGCCAGGTAGAAGTTGAGGCCGTCCGCCCAGGCATCCATCAGCGCGCGCAGCCATGCCGGACTGGCGGCGTACTGCCCGCGCAGATCGGCGGGCTCGGCGAACAGCCGCTGGCGCAAGTCGGCCCAGATCGCCTCCTCGCCGTCGGCTTCCGCGGTGCGGCCGAGCGCCGTCAGGTAGTTCGCCTCGATCCGCGCGAAGTCGTCCTCGGCTTGCGCATACATCATGCCGAATACCGCGTCCGCGTCCGATCGGCCGCGAACGTGCGGTATTCCCCAATCGTCACGAGTGATCGTGACGTGCGCGGCATGGCTCCGCCAACGTGCTTGTTCCGGATCGGGCGCGGCCGCGGTCGACGCGATCAACGACAGGAAGAGCAGTGGATTGCGCGCGCGCCGGATCAGATTATCCATGCGCGGAGCGTAGAACGGGGAAGAGGCATGGCCAAGCGGTGGTTGGCGATCGTGGCGGCACTCGCGCTCGGCGGAGCGGCGCCGCCGCAGCAGGAAGAGCCGCAGGTCACCCTGCTCAAGCCCTCGGCAGTGTTCGACGGTGTCGATGGCAAGACGCATGCCGGCTGGCAGGTGCTGGTGCGGGGTGACCGGATCGCGGCGGTCGGCCCCGATCTTGCCGTGCCGCCCGGCGCCACCGTGATCGATCTTGCCGGCAACACGCTGATGCCGGGCATGATCGAGGGGCACGGCCACTTGTTCCTCCACCCCTATGACGAGGCGAGTTGGGACGATCAGGTGCTCCACGAATCGCTCGCGCTGCGCACGGCGCGGGCGGTGGCGCAGGCGCGTGCGACGCTGCATGCGGGCTTCACCAGCGAGCGCGATCTGGGAACCGAGGGCGCCGGCTATGCCGATGTGGGGCTGAAGGCGGCGATCGATCAGGGCGTCGTGGAAGGGCCGCGGCTTTCGGTGGCTACGCGCGCGATCGTCGCACTCGGCGCCTACGGCCCCAAGGGGTTCGAGCCGGGCGTGGTGGTTCCCCAGGGCGCGGAGGAGGTGTCGGGCACCGAGTCGATGGTGGCTGCGGTTCGCCGCCAGATTGCGGCCGGAGCCGACTGGATCAAGCTCTACGCCGATTATCGTTGGCGGGCGGGGGAAGACAGCCGCGCAACCCTGAGCCTGGACGAAATCAAGGCTGCCGTCGCCGCTGCGCACGACGCCGGCCGCCCGGTCGCGGTGCATGCCTCGACGGCGGAGGGGATGCTCCGCGCGGTCGAGGCCGGTGTCGACACGATCGAGCATGGCTATGGTGGGACACGGGAAGTCTTCGCTGCGATGGCGGCCAGGAAAATCGCGCTTTGCCCGACGCTCGCCGCCGCCGATGCGAGCGCGCGCTATCGTGGCTGGAACGGGATGGAGCCGGCGCCTGCGTCCGTTCGCCTCAGTCGCGACAGCGTCCGCCTAGCGCTCGCAGTCGGCGTGCCGATCTGCATGGGCGGCGATGTCGGCGTGTTTGCGCACGGGGAGAACGCGCGCGAGATGGCGTTGCTGGTGGCGGCGGGCATGACGCCCGCGCAGGTGCTGGTGGCCGCGACTTCGGGCAACGCGCGCTGGTCAGGTGCGTCCGAGCGGCTGGGTGCCGTGAAGCCCGGCCTGCTGGCGGACCTCGTCGCTGTCGCGGGCGATCCGACGACGAATATCCAGGCGGTGCGTGCGGTGCGGCTCGTCATGAAGGGCGGGGTTGTCGTGCCGCTCGGCCGGTCACGGCAGAGCGCCCCCTGACGCGGGCCATTTCCGCCGTGTATTTCACGACAAGGCTTGCCTTACGGCCTGGCGCCTGACGTTATGGGTTCTGCCGAGCGAGCAAGGGAGCAATCGATGTCGTCGACGGGGCCGGGCCTGGAAAAGCTGGTGGACGATCCGCGCTATCAGCGTTTGATCCGCCGCCGAGGCGCGCTGAGCTGGACGCTGACCGTGCTCATGCTGACGACCTATTTCGGTTTCATCTTGCTCGTCGCCTTTGCAAAGCCGCTGCTTGCGCAGCCCATCGCCGGCGGCGCGACCACCCTTGGGATTCCGCTTGGTCTTGGAGTGATCCTGATCGCGATCGTACTGACCAGCTTGTACGTCCGCCGCGCGAATTCCGAGTTCGACCATGAAGTGGATGCTCTGGTGCGGGAGGCTCGCCTGTGAACGGCGGGACGAACTGGCCGGCGATCGCGATGTTCGCCGCTTTCGTCGGCCTGACATTGGCGATCACCCGCTGGGCGGCGGGGCGCACGCGCACGGCGGACGACTTCTACGCGGCGGGGGGTGGGATCACTGGCTTCCAGAACGGCTTGGCGATCGCAGGCGACTTCATGTCCGCGGCCTCGTTCCTGGGCATCTCCGCCCAGATCTACGCTGATGGCTATGATGGCCTGATCTACTCGATCGGATTCCTGGTCGGTTGGCCGATCGTGCTGTTCCTGATCGCGGAGCGCCTGCGCAATCTTGGCCGCTACACCTTCGCCGATGTTGTCTCCTTCCGCTTCGCACAGACGCCGGTACGGCTCCTCGCCGCCGCCTCCACGCTGCTGGTGGTGCTGTTCTACCTCATCGCGCAGATGGTCGGCGCGGGGCAGCTGATCAGGCTGCTGTTCGGGTTGCCTTACCCGTACGCGGTCGCGATCGTCGGCGTGATGATGACGCTATACGTGCTGTTCGGCGGCATGATCGCGACCACTTGGGTTCAGATCGTGAAGGCCGTTCTGCTCCTGGGAGCGGCGAGCTTCATCGCGGTTGCGGTGTTGTGGCGCTTCGGTTTTTCGCCCGAGGCGCTCTTCGCCCGGGCAGTGGAGGTGAAGACCTCGGCCGCACTGGCGGGCGGGGCGACGCAGACGGGTGCCGAGGCGGCGGGGCGGGCGATCATGGGTCCCGGCGGGTTCATCAAGGATCCCGTCTCCGCGATCTCGCTCGGCTTGGCGCTGATGTTCGGGACTGCCGGGTTGCCGCACATCCTGATGCGGTTCTTCACCGTACCCGACGCCAAGGCCGCCCGCGCATCGGTGCTGTGGGCGACCGGGTGGATCGGCTATTTCTACATTCTCACATTCGTCATCGGCTTCGGTGCGATCGTCCTGGTGGCGACGGACCCATCCTATCTGGAGCCCGGCGGAGCGCTGCGCGGCGGCGCGAACATGGCTGCGGTGCACCTAAGCCACGCCGTTGGCGGCGATCTCTTCCTCGGCTTCGTCTCGGCAGTGGCATTCGCGACCATCCTCGCGGTGGTGGCGGGCCTCACGCTGTCGGGCGCCTCGGCGGTGAGCCATGATCTTTATGCCAGCGTCTTCCGCCGGGGCCGCGTCGACCAGGCGGCGGAGCTTCGCGTATCGCGGGCGACGGTGCTTGTGCTTGCGGTTGTCGCGATCGCTCTGGGCATATTGTTCGAGAAGCAGAACGTCGCATTCATGGTCTCTCTCGCGTTCGCGCTGGCCGCTTCCGCGAACTTCCCGGTGCTGATCATGTCGCTGCTGTGGCGCGGATGCACGACTCGCGGCGTGGTGGTGGGCGGTGCGGTCGGGCTCGTCCTCGCACTGGGATTGACGATCTTGTCGCCCGCGATCTGGGTGGCAGTCCTGGGGAAGGCCGAGCCGATCTTTCCTTATGGTTCACCTGCACTCTTCTCTATGCCCGCCGCTTTCCTGACGATCTGGATCGTATCGCTGCTGGACAAGAGTGGCCGGGCGGCCGTTGATCGTGCGGGCTATGTCGCGCAGCGCGTTCGTTCGGAGACAGGGATCGGCGCAGCGAAGGCGAGCGCACACTAGAGCGGGATTGGCAAATCTGCGAGCATGGCACGGCAAGTCACTGGACTTCCGCGGCGATCGGCTTATGTACCGATCATTATGAAAATGGGTTGTGCAGTCAAAGGTCGCCCGCGCGAGTTCGATCCCGACGTCGCTCTTGCCGCGGCGCTGCGCGTCTTCTGGAGCAAGGGCTATGAAGGCGCGTCGCTCTGCGATTTGACCGAAGCCATGGGGATCACGCGGCCGAGCCTTTACGCCGCGTTCGGCAACAAGGAAGCGCTCTTCAAGATGGCGCTGGATCTCTATGAGCGCGAAAAGCTCGATTATGTCGGCGAGGCGCTGAAGGAGCCCACCGCCCGGCGGGTTGCCGAGCATCTGCTGCGCAGCGCGCTCGAGATGCAGATGAGCAGCTGCGACCCAAAGGGGTGCCTGGGCGTGATCAACGCGGTGGCGTGTGGCGTCGAGGCGGAGTCGATTCGGGCCGAGGTGATCCATCGCGGCCGCGTCGCCAAGCAAGGGATCGTGGACCGATTCGAGCGTTCGAAGGCCGAAGGCGACCTGCCCCCGGACACCGACGCGGTTGGCCTGACCAGCTATCTGACCGCGATCATGCAAGGCCTCGCGGTTCAGGCGGGTGCGGGCGCTTCGTGCCGGGATTTGACCGCGCTTATCGATACCAGCCTGGCGATGTGGCCTGGTAAATAATCTCTGGACCCGATCGATTTTTCGGGTTTTCAATAAAAATACCATCCGGTATAAAAATCTTGTTGACCCATCCAGGCGCAGTTTCTATACCGATCAGTATAGAAGATGAAGACGCCGCGGCGCTGATTGGGTTCTGACGCTTCAGCATAATTACAAAGCAGGGTGAGCACGCGCCGCGGGGAGCATTCCTCCGCGATAGCAGGCTCTCGCCCTCGACAGACAGAGACCGGCAAGCTGGCGGAGGGTCCGTGCGGCACGAGGGCGTTCGCCTTTATCCGGTTGGGCAGGAGGAGACGAGTCATGGCCTATCTGAATTTCTCCGAATTGCAGGGCAGCCCTGTCGCTGTGCCTGCCGATGTCGTCGCTCGGAGCGGCTTCACCGCACTCGAATGGTCGGTCGTCGCGATTGCCCAGAAGGATCGGCTTTCCAGTCTGGGAACGCCCGGTCGCCTGTCGATCGCGCTGGGCACGATCTTCGGCAGCCCGAAACCCAACCCGCAACTCGCGGATCCCAAGCTGGAGGCGCTGCGACGCGTATCCGTGTTGGCCTGGCACCATGGCTATTCGGTGCCCCGCCACGAAATCCACGCATTTCACCAGGCCGGCTACACGCCCGAGCACTATGAGAAGTTGCTCGCCAGCATCAGCCGCGGCCGCTCAGCCCTGAACCAGGGAAGGCGAACCCGATGAACGTTGTTTCTCCTATCGATACCAAGGATGTTTCCGACGCCAATGCAGGCCGCTTCGGCCTGATGCCGCTATGGCAGCGTGGCAGCCTGATCGCGCTGCCGGTGGTGTTGGTCGCCGCCGGGATCGGCATCGCCTATAAGGACGCACCGGCTGCCGCTGCCGCGCCGCCGCCCGCAGTGGTGACGGTGGCCACGCCGCTGGTCCGCGAAGTCAACGAATGGGACGATTATGTCGGCCGGTTCGAGCCGAGCCGATCGGTGGAGGTCCGGCCGCGCGTCTCCGGCGCGGTCACCGGCGTGCACTTCACCGACGGCGCGGTGGTCCAGAAGGGCCAGCTGCTCTTCACGATCGACGCGCGTCCGTTCACTGCCGCATTGGCAGAGGCGCGGGCGGGTCTTGCCAGCGCCCAGAGCGATCTCGTGCTGGCGCGCACCGACCTGAACCGCGCCGAGCGGCTGGTCGCGGTCGAGGCGGTTTCCAGGAGCGATGTCGAGCGGCTGCAGGCGAGGGTGCGCGCCGCAAATGCCGCCGTGGCGGCAGCCCAAGCGCGGGTACGCAGCCGAGGTCTCGACGTCGAGTTCGCGCAAGTCCGCGCGCCGATTTCCGGACGGATATCGGACCGCCGCATCGACCCGGGCAACCTGGTGGCGGCGGGCGAAGGACAGGGGGGCACGCTCCTCACCACGATCAACGCGCTCGATCCGATCTATTTCAGCTTCGACGGTTCCGAGGCGCTGTTCCTCAAGGCCAAGCGCGCCCAGAGCACCGGCGCCCAGGCGGCGTCACCGGTCGAGATCCGCCTTCAGGACGAGGCAGGCTATCGGTGGAAAGGCAGGCTCGACTTCACCGACAACGGGCTCGATCCGAAATCGGGGACGATCCGTGGCCGGGCGGTGCTGCGTAATCCCGAGATGTTCCTGACCCCCGGCATGTTCGGCAACATGCGGCTTTCCGCAGGCGGCACCACGCAGGCGCTGATGATCCCGGACTCGGCGGTTTCGACCGACCAGGCCCGCAAGATCGTGATGACGGTGGCCGAGGACGGCACGCTCCAGCCCAAGCCGATCACGGTCGGGCCGGTGGTGGACGGGCTTCGCGTCGTCCGTACCGGCCTCACCCCGCAGGACCGAGTCGTTCTAGCCGGTGCGCAGATGTCACCTCCTGGGAGCAAGGTTCAGGTCAAGCCGGGCAAGATCGAACCCCAGGCCATCGCCGCCACCCCGGCGGTATCGGCTCCGGTCACGGGCGAAGCGACCTTCGCGCGTTGACCGGCCTGCCGCCGGGCGGTCCCCAAGTGCCCGGCGGCAGTACCCTTTTCGACACCATCGAACCCTCCAACGAGGAGTAGGCCCATGCGCCTCTCGCGTTTCTTCATCACGCGCCCGATCTTCGCGGCGGTCATCGCGATCGTGATCACGATCATCGGCGCGATCGCCTATTTGGCGCTGCCGATCTCGCAATATCCCGACATCGTGCCGCCGACGGTGACGGTCACCGCCGGCTATCCCGGCGCCTCGGCCGAAACGGTCGCCGAAACCGTGGCCGCGCCGATCGAGCAGGAGATCAACGGCGTCGACGACATGCTCTACCAGTCGTCGCAATCGACCGGCGACGGCAACGTCACCATTACTGTGACCTTCAAGTCGGGCACCAACCTGGATGCCGCGCAGGTGCTGGTGCAGAACCGCGTCGCGGTCGCGATTCCGCGGCTTCCCGAGGAAGTGCAGCGGCTGGGCGTGGTGACGCGCAAGACCACCCCGGACTTCCTGATGGTGGTCAACCTGATCTCGCCCGACGATTCGATCGATCGCAGCTACATTTCCAATTATGCGCTGACGCAGGTCAAGGACCGGCTCGCGCGGATCGAGGGGGTGGGCGACGTCCGAATGTTCGGCGCGCGCGACTATGCGATGCGCATCTGGATCGATCCGGGCCGCGCCGCTGCGCTCAACCTGACCGCCGGCGACATCGTCCAGGCGCTGCGTTCGCAGAACATCCAGGTAGCCGCCGGTACGCTCGGCCAGCCAGGTTCGGCTCCGACCGGCAGCGCCTTCCAGCTCAACATCGAGACGCAGGGCCGGCTCAAGGATCCCGGCGAATTCGGGCAGGTGGTGATCCGCACCGACGCCGCCGGCCGCCAGGTGCGCGTGAGCGACGTGGCGCGCGTCGAACTGGGTGCGGCAGACTATTCGTCGAACACTTATCTGTCGAACCAGCCCACCGTGATCCTCGGCGTCTTCCAGCGCCCTGGCTCCAACGCGCTCGCCGCGGCCAACGCGGTCCAGGCCGAGCTCAAGGCGATGTCGAAGGACTTCCCCAAGGGGCTGGAATACCGCGTCATCTACAACCCGACCGAGTTCATCTCGCAGTCGATCGACGCGGTCTATCACACGCTGGGCGAGGCGATCCTGCTCGTGGTGCTGGTGGTGATCGTGTTCCTTCAGAAGTGGCGGGCGGCGATCATCCCGGTGGTGGCGATCCCGGTGTCGCTCATCGGGACGATGG
>JGI20283J13201_100022_pt1 | contig 40982 bp, 42 predicted proteins | sample Plalitdecfosmids_FD_13201 | JGI IMG/M metagenome (IMG submission 13201)
CCCGAGACCAGGTCAGTGCCCAGCTCCACCCTGTTCAAGTCTACGCTAACGAAATGACAGCGTCAAAAGGTTTACGTCCAAGATCTCATTCGGCAGCAATCCTCCCTCGTTTTCTCTCACCTCTTCCATAAATCCGGCATCCTATACATTTGCGGGTCATCGGGCAAGATGCCCCAGGCAGTGCGCGAAGCGCTCATCGAAGCTTTTCAAGAACATGGGAATATGGACAGGGAGGGCGCAGAGAATTATCTCGTGAGTATGGAAAAGAGTGGTAGATATCGTCAAGAGACGTGGTAGACATGTGAATGACGTTGTACATATATTTTCGATCTCCTGCTCTCCACTTAGCCTATCACTCAATCTATGGCCCGTGTCTCGACTATGCCAAGTGCCGATCTTATCTCAATAAAACGCTAATCGTACTGGCGCGATTGGACGCATCGCCAGTTGACTTGTGATTGACGATGCACCAGGTTACATCTTCAGCCATGGTAGGCTTATGCGGGGCGAACGCTTACGGTGCCACAAGCATTCTGCGTGGCGAGATTACGACACATCTTTCGTACTATATGCCGGTGAGACATCGATATTATGGGCATTGCGGTCACCGATCAGATTTAAAACAGGTCGGCCCTGGCGAAAAAGAGATGCGAAGATTTGACGGGGATGTCGAAGAGGTTAAGCAAGCTATCTAGATGAACACATGTACTGAACTGACAGTTCCGGCTCTATCACCTCTCTACTCATAGATGTAGCAAAATGGCCCAGCAAGCGTACTGGAAGCCTCTCTTATCGTCATGTTAGGAAAGCCCAAATAGTCGCCGAATGTCATAACATCATCCAACGTCGCATTCCTCGTCGGCGGGGTATTCAGAAACGTAAGCGTTCCAGCAATAGTAAACCGCCTATCTTCCAAATTCTGGTTCTGCCAGATCCACCAAGTTCGGTCAATCTGGGCGTGATGATGCCAGAAGTATGGGTCGGAAGGAGAGTTGTAGAAGTCTGAGCCCGCGTCACCAGCGATTGTCTGATGGCCACCAAGGTGAACGCGAAGTTTTCCAGGAAAAGGGTTTTGGAGCGTGTCTTGGAAAGCGGAGATGTTGGCGCTGGCTGTGATTAGTTCGGCGACATCAGCGTCGGTGGTTTCCGAGGATGAGCGTGTATTGATGTCGCGCCTGATGCATCTTGGGTTGTAGCCTAGACCATTCGGAGATGGGTTTGGCGGTACAGTGGTGTCGAGAGAGGATACTGGTCCGATGTGCATCTTCCAGCTAGATTGCCATCAGTATTGCGGACATGATTAAGACATCTAATGAACGACGACTCACTATTTGAAGGGCCCAGAGGCAACACAACCACCTCCATTTCCGGGTGGAACTTCTACAAAGCATCGGTTTGGGTTGGGCACACAGCTGGCATTGCGACCGGGAACATACACCCCATCTCCAGAGATACTCGTTTCGCTTCCATCGAGGAGAGGGGATGCGGCGGGATTATCAGCCCACAACGCCCAGTTGTAATATGGAAGATAGCCCTTGTATCCGCACTCATTACGCAGAGTCTGCTCCCATGCCCACATAAAGTAGCGGTGCCACGACAAAAAGTTGCCCTTGTCAATGTTAGTCATTCTGATGAGTCGTCTTAGGGTTTGACGAAGAATACGTTTCCGTGCGTGTACTGTGTCAGCAGGATATGGGTGACTACAAAGTCATCGTAACGACTTATCGCACCAGAGGCAACAGCAGCTGGAGTTCTCGCCTTCGTCTTTCCCATACAGTGAACAGCTTCGATGTAGTTCAGCTTCTCCGAACGCTTCAGCTTAGACCTGTGGGGTGTGAGTGGCATCCTCCTTGAGGTTTGCATGAACATACCATTCACGGCGCCGAGCGACTGTACTTGAGGTACAGTTCCTGGTGTAGCTATCGGGGTGTTTGGCCACATCAAGCCATAGTTGATCAAGCCCGTGTTTGGCTAACGCATCGATCTGAGGAGCTTGAGCTACGGTGCTTCCAACCGAGAGCAAAAATGCAAGTATAAACCTCATGGCGAGGTAAAAGCTTGGTTGAGAATTAAGTCAGTACCTCGTAGACGGCAATTGCGAGATGCCATGACTCTTTATACTTAGCATGCGGTTACACCAAAACATGCGAGCCCGGCATAAGTGCACTTGTTCATGCGGGCGCATATTTAGTGTAGAACACGCTTGTAGCCACAGGCTTTCATCATTGATATCGCATATCCAGATTCTATCAGGGTTATTCGGACCAGCATTTGTAAAGTAGTTTGCATGCCAGAGGCTTCCAGCTTGCGTATGCGTGCATCTGATGGTGGCGAAGGACCACACGTTATAGGAAGGTGCGGGAACTGTATAACAAAAGCGTTGAGACGAAGATGGTGCGGAACGGGCTGTACTTGAGAGCGAAAATTTCGTGAGGTTCTGCCCGTCTGGAAGATCCTGCCGATGAAAGAGTCTGTATGGGCGGGTGGTAGATGTTGTTTATCCAAAGATCCGGGCAATGAAGTGCATCGGGCTCAGGCATTGAGAGCTTACCTATGTACGGTAAGATGCTGCAAAGGTAATAGTTTGTACGACATGGGCGTATGTACGCCTTGCTTGGCACTGAGATCGATGCGTAAAGTCGCCATGTGGCGCGTCTCCGGGAAATAAAGGGTCCCGAGGTCGCCCTGGTGATGTCGAAGCTGGCCACCATCTACGTGTGCGTGTATGTTCCCAGTGCTTTTGAAGAGCTCGCCAGGAGGCGGCCAGCTGCTTACCAGTGCGTTGTGAAGGAGCATTGAAGCTTCAAATGCCTAGGTAGCGTGACCTCGGGACCCCTGCAGATCGAGCCGCTGTCAGCGGAACCGGAGGGCAGGCGGCTCGTGCGCGCCATCTCAGCGCCACCATCCCGCTGTCATCTGCCTAGGTACCTCCCATCGTCTTAGCAGCGATTTTGCATGCATACTACGCTGGCGGTAACATGCAAATCTGTGTAGACCTTCGCCCAACAAATCTGCCATACATATCGCAACGATGGACCTTCCTGCACTAGCACCGCGCCTGAATTTGGGCGCACCTGCACTTCCCGACGAATTGATCCTTCTCATCCTAGATGAGCTGGATGCAGATGACTACTTGACATTACGCGCTCTGAATGCGACGAGTTGGCGATTTCATCGCCTCACACTAGACCGGCTATATCGAAGATTTCCAGGTTGCGCCCCGGAGCAATTCCTGCGTACCATAACGCTGTCTCATTCAGCCCACTGTCATGAACTCACAAACTATGTCAAAGAGGTGGTGTGGTATCAGGATTATTGGAGCCGACCATGCAGACGCCGCTGTCTGCCTTTAGGCGACAGGCATGCCGTTGCCAACAAACTCAGAAGCTCTGGGGCCATCTTGGACACCACGGATATCTCTACCGACCTACCAACCCGCTTCATAGGCTTTGCTTCTGATCACGAAGTACATTGGTGGTACCTGGAGTTCTTTTTGTTCTTCACGCCTAAAGTTGAAAAGATCACCGTACACGATGTATGGCAGTGGGACGACCACTCTAACTGGTTCAAGACTTTGGCTGCCAATCCAGCTCACTTCGGGAATATTCGATCAATCACTCTGCTGGGTCCTCTACGCCTAGAGAGCATTGTACCGCTTCTGACTTTGCCCTCCATACAAACCTTGGAGCTTACTCAGGCCGTCGATATGCGTCGAGAGCCTGGCAGGACTTTCCCCTGGGACGATGACGGCGAAGCCCACGTTGATCGGTGGCTGGCTAACGGCTCATCTCTCGAACGCTTGGTTATAAGAGAATCAGACCTACACTTCCATTCGGCAATGGTCGTTCTCGAAAAGCTCGACAAACTCAAGACTTTTGACTTCGAACACGTCTCTCATGATCTGAAATGGCGTTCTAGATTGTCGTCAGGTATCCTCACATGGGTCAAACATATGGGATGGGGTCCAAATAGCTCTATCGAGAACCTACGTCTACGAGTGGACTCGGTAGTGACGGAAACGGAGCTGTCATCGCTATGTTGTCATGTTACCGGACCTACACTCCCGAGACTCCGTACGCTGGATATTGGCCCTTGCAATATTGAAACATTCAATCCATCGGAGTCCCCACGCCTTGAAGACCTACATCCTATAGCGAGAAAGATTGTCAAGACCTTTCCAGACACTCTGGAATCTCTGCGGCTTCAGTGGACTTATGAGCTAGGCCAAGAACCCAAGCTACAATTCCTCATCGGCATCTTATCACGTTTGGTCGAAGCCGTTGCTTCTTCGACGTCCAGATTGAAACAGATCTATATCGCCTGGCCTGCACTGGCAGGCTGGTTTCCCCTCCCGGACGAGCTTAAGCATCTGAAGCGGTTCTATGAACGTTCAGGAATGCAATTCTATGTAGTCTACGAAGATATCGAGGGACAGGAGCCGCTGGCTATCAAAGAAGATGTAGAGTCTGATTGGCTCTGGGTACACAAAACAGACGCTTTTGCGGCTCATTGCCTTTAGGGACTCCAACCCACCCACAACAGCATAAAGATCGGCAAAACTGCATCCTTGTACAACTGCTGCAGGCAGCTAGGATACTTCTAAGAGCTTTGTGGAGTTTGAGTCGCTTGTATGTCGGTGTAATGTTAGCAGATCATTCGCCATTATTGTCAACACGTGCTTGACCGGTCTAACAGCCGCTAAGGCACCTGGGCATTAGCGTCCCAACGCGGGGAAGCTCGTGTGCTCTGCCAACGTATCTAACGACCATCCTACTTTTAAAATTGAGTGAACATAACTCTTGCATGATGCATCTCAAGTCTAAGCCGCTTGTATGACCCATCTGCGGCAGTGTCGTTTGCGCATGCTACCTTCGAGCCACCATGTCGATCACTTTACCATCTTCGTGTCCCTTCGATGCTCTGCCCAACGAGTTGGTTATGAGTATCATCGAGCGCATTCCAAATGAGAACGCTAAGGACATATGTCACCTTAGCTTGACCAGCCGTCGGATGTACACCCTTTCGCTCGATCATTTGTACAGAAACCTTTTCGTACGACGTCCTTGGCCACTGTTACGTACGCTATGTGCAAATCCAGAGCTTGGGAATCGAGTGCGAAACCTCACGTGGAAGCACGACTTTGACGATCATGACGATACCGAGGAGAATCAAGCAGTCTTCCTCATATGCATTAGGATTCTAGAGCTACCAGAAAAGGACAGATTGGTGTCTAATGCCACTGGCACACGACGCGATGACGAATTTCTCGAGATACTTCTGATGTTCACCCCGAATGTCGATACACTTGTCGTCGCAGACAAAGCCTTCTGGCCAGACGACAAATACTGGTTCACGACTATAGCAAACCATTCAGATCGTTTTATACACCTGAAGAGCATCAACATACACGGTCCGCTATCTTTAGAAGCCATAGCATACATTTTCCTCCTTCCTTCACTCCACGATTTTACCGCTTCGGACCTAGTGCTCCTCGATCAGAACAACAAACGCCCGGCTTGGGACCAAGACATTCCGATTCAGACTGTGCTAGATCCCGCATCTTCTCAAGTCCAGGATATCACGCTGAAACGATCCGTTGTGGAGGTGCCGACGCTGAGGTACTTCACCGAAGCTTGCAGGAATTTGAAGAGTTTCTCCTACGAACAAGACATCAATAATGGTAATAACAGGACTGTACGAACTCCATGTAAGGCATACGCTGACTTCGCATCTTCTCCTTGGCAGATCAACGCGGCATATACTCTCCAAGCCTCTTGACCAAGTTTAGCGAGCTTGTGGGAGCGTTCATACACAATCGCGCCACGATTGAGCGTCTCTCCATCCGGGGCGACCAACAAATGCTTTGTCAGGGGCACGTGCTGCAGATAGCACGCCTGGCTTCGAATATGACAAGTCTTCGCTCGTTGGATATGGGCTTGATAACACACGACGACGAGCCGATTAATTGTACTTCCGATTTCGTTGCGAAACTAGTCCATCATCTTCCACCATCGCTGGAAGAGGTGAGCTTTGAGATTGACTGGCAAGAACACTGGGGTTCAAAGGGGTGGGAGGGCCCGACAGAGATGCTGCGCCATCTCGCTGAGATGGCTTCTCCGAAGCTGTCTCTGAAGAGAGTTGCTGTAGTAGACTGGCCACCTTTCTTGGGTCACTTTCCACCAGATTTTGCGAAGCTACACCAGTGCTTTGCCGAGCGCAACATAGACTTCGTATCAATTCCCGCTCATATTGAGGGGCCGGATCCACTGCAATTGCTGGACTACGTAGAGCCAGGGTGGGTGTTTGTGCAGGTAGCTGATGCGGAGTATGCGTAATCTAATTTGTGTGCGCGACGCTGCGAAAACAAAGGCGCTTTAGCTTAGTCTTCATGTCCTGGTTGTGATTTCTGGTGATTGACGCGTGAAATTCGTTTGCAGGATTGGTGGGTGGTGAAGGGCTGAACGCGCTGGTGAGGGATTAGCGTGTCGGGCGCCCGATGACTCGCGTATAAGGCCGTGATGTACGTCATGTTCAACCTCCAACGCGCCCCTCCGAATCTTCTGCTCACGATCGCATACCACCTACCACATTTGACCAACACTCTCGACAATTTACAATGGCCCAAAAAGGAGACCATCTATTGCAGCGTCCTCTCTATGGTAAGATACCTGCTCCCCCAGTCCACACGGAACTAACATCCGCAGTGTTTGATCTTCCCGAAGAGCTGTTAGCCACACTCACTCTCAAGGACCAGCCTGAGCAGCCATTACAAGAGATACCGATCCCAAAACCTGTAGCGGCGAGCGACTCTCCCGATACCGCCGAAGACGAGAGCAGCAGCCCGGCAAAGGCCACATCGTGCAACCTCTGTGGGCTCAGCTTCGCATCCCTTGCAGACCAGCGCGCTCATGTCCGATCCGACCTCCATGGATACAACCTGAAGCAAAAGATAAAAGGCGCAAAGCCTGTAGGCGAGGCCGAGTTCGAGAAGCTCATCGGAGATCTGGACGAGAGCATATCAGGGTCTGAGTCATCGGAATCTGACGACGATGAAGATGAAGAAGGGGCGAAGGCAAAGGACTCGACATTAAGCGCACTCTTGAAGAAGCAGGCCAAGATTTCGGATCCGAAATTCGAGGATTTTGCCTCAAGGAAGAAGCAGAGAGGTTCCGGCAAGCCTCCGCTGATATGGTTCTCGTCACCTTCCATACCCGAAAATACGTCGCTGGGCGTCTATCGCGCGATCTTCTCGAATGCGGAGCAGGAGGACGAGTCACATATCCTAGACACTATACGCGCAAAGCAGCTATCCCCGAAGCAACCTCTCAAGATCAAGGCGAATGAGGGTGGTGTCCCACTACCAGGCACAGACATTGGGCCGCATTATTTTCTCTGTATGATAGGCGGTGGCCATTTCGCTGCAATGATAGTGGCGCTGGCACCGAAGACAGGGAAGAATCACACAGGATTCGACGAGCGTTCGGCAACTGTAATTGCGCATAAGACCTTTCACAGATACACTACACGACGGAAACAGGGAGGTTCGCAATCAGCGAACGATAACGCAAAGGGCAACGCACACTCGGCCGGTTCATCCATTCGTCGCTATAACGAGACCGCACTCATCGCCGAAGTCCGCGAGCTGCTCTCTAGCTGGAAAAGCATGATCGATACTGCAGAATTGATCTTTGTCCGCGCGACCGGCGCGACGAACAGGAGAACTCTGTTTGGTCCGTATGAAGGACAGGTTCTCCGTCACAATGACCCACGCAACAGAGGCTTTCCCTTCAGTACACGGCGAGCGACTCAGAAAGAGCTGATGCGTGCATTTGTTGAGCTTACTCGAGTAAAGCAGAGTACCATTGATGAAGCAGCGCTTGCTGCTCTTAACAGTCCTCAGAAGGAAGCTGCAGCCACCGCACCCGCTCCAGCGAAACCCAAGCCCAAAAAGTTGACGAAGGAAGAAGAGGCAGCGACATTACACACGTCCCAGGTTATACCGATAATCAAGCGTTCTAAAGTTCCCGCGCTTCTAAACTACCTCAAGACGAATGAAGTTTCACCAAACTTCCAGTTTCTCCCAACCAACCATCACACACCGACACCACTACATCTTGCTGCATCCCTGAATTCTGCTCCTATCATCCTCGCGCTCATCACGAAGGCCGGGGCCGATCCGACTGTGATGAATGATGAAGCGCGAACTCCTTTCACGCTGACTGGTGACCGTGCAGCTCGTGACGCATTTCGCGTCGCACGCTCAGAGCTCGGAGAGTCTGCCTGGGATTGGGAGAAGGCCGGTATACCTGCAGCCATCACCAAAGCCGAGGCCGACAAGCGAGACGCTCAAGAGAAGACCGAGAAGGCTGCTGAGAGTAAGGCTGAAGCTGATCGACGGAAGGCTGAGACCGAACGTGTGCGGAAAGAGAGTGAGGCCGAGGAAATCAGGAAAAAGGAGCAGAGGTTGGGCAAGGGCAAGTCGTTGGGTGCACTACCTGTCAAGACTGGAGCAGACTTGAGAGAGGAAGAGATGAGGGGGCTAACGCCCGAAGCAAGAGCTAGGATGGAAAGAGAACGGCGTGCTAGGGCTGCTGAAGAAAGACTGAAGCGGATGCAACGTTGAGATCGTTTCCAACAATGTCACCTGATCTTATGCCATCCAATGTCAGCACGAGAATAGTAGCATTTGACTGGGGAGAATCACGCGTAGAAAGCGTCCAAAGGGCTTCAGCAATGCGGAAAGGATACCCCACATGTGAGAGCGAGGAAGAAGGAAGACGTTCAACAAGGGTATTTTAATGAATAGCCTGGAAACAGCGGACCGTGCGGAGTGATAGAAGGGGGCAAATGATATCATGAGCAGTAATGAAGGGAAACGAGAGACTCATGGCCCGAACACATGACGCTATCAGGGCCCATGGACTATTTCAGTCTTGATATGTGTAGTTCTTCGGTAGTTGTAACAACACCTGCACCTGTACCCACCACCCATTCTTCACTATGTCAACAAGCGCTCAAGCCCTCCCTGGCGCACCAACGCCCCTCTACCTAGCCATACGCGTTATAACCGATGCAGCTTATCAGCCTGTAATCAATCTATGCGCTATCACCTACGCCGACGAGCCATCAGGGTGGGAACGAGAAGATGACATCCAGCCCGGACTGCTCTTTGACCAAAACGGCAACCAAATACAAATAGATAGATGGATCTACGCATCTGCTCTTTTCGCGCTAGCTCCCTACACTCGCCATATGAAGATCACCGTACGCTGCTGGGACGACCCCGACTCGGATATACGACTAAATATCATCGCAGCCGATGAGCACAAGCACCTGGCCGAGAGAATTGTGCAAGAGGACATCGACCACTTCATTAAAACGGAAATACACAAACCAGACGGCCAAAAGCCGCGCCTGGTACATGAGATGACGGGTGTGGCCTTCCGTGCAGCAATTCTAGATCCAGTGACTGGACGGAGGTTCGCTTGGTCTTTACTGGAGTTGAAGACGTCTAACCACAGCACTCACCCGGTGGGTAGGCGCACTCTGCAGGAAGAACAGGAGCTGGAGAGAGAGAGGCTACAGGACGTGGCGGAGGAGGAGTTCGGGCGTGTGGAGGAAGGCAAGAAGGAGAGACTGGAACTTCATGGCGGGCTGGACTTGGTCGAGGTTGATATGGGAGTGGAAGAAGAGGAGGTGCACATAAAGACGGAACCGAGGGTCAAAGCTGAGAAAGTGAAGATGGAAGCGAAGATGAAGGAAGTCAAGATGGAGAAACGGGAGTAGGTGACGGGCGCGAGAGGAAGACATGATGGGATGGTATCGAGATCGAAGTCTATGAGCGAGTGGTCTCAGACCGTAGGATGCTCATGCAAGAGCCAAGTAGCTTACATGTATAAGTTTTACAAAATTACATTGTTGTCCGAATCACCAAGTCCTAAGATCTATGGCTTCGATCTTAATGCCCAATGACGTCATCGCTCTTTGCAAACTTCCTTCCCAAACTCCATCTCGTACCTCAACAGCTGCCACCACCAATCGCAACCCGCCCCAAGATGTCTTCCACAGACGTCCACGAACAAGAAATAGACGCGCGATCCCGCTCCGCACTCGCCTCAACACGGCGCAATCTACGCTACCTGTACGACCCCAAGACCGCGCCCAACGCCGTATCCTCACGCCGCACGCGCGCACTCCTCCGCGTCCTACGTTCCGGCGTCATATTCGCGTTCTGGAAAATCGTCCGATATGCGAAATACGTTGCGATCGGGTCACTGGTCGCGACGATAGGTGCTGGAGCTTTCGGCACAGTGGTTAGTGGGGCGGGGTTCGTGTTGGCGCCAACGGGCATTGCGGGCACGATTTTCGCGGCGACGGTCTGGGGCATTGGGAGGTTTGCTGTTAAGAAGGTTAAGAAGAGGTGGGGTGTCGGACAGGAATTGGAGGATGAGGAGGAAGAGACATGGCAGGATAGGAGGTATGCGGCGCAAAGGGTGGATTTCGGAGCGGAGGCTATGCCTTGGTGAGGAAGATGATTGACTTCGTGCGAAAAGGAAGGGTGTCGCGATGGACTTGCGAAAGTAAAGACAAGAAAAAAGAGAGCGCAAGACATTGGCCTTGGATTGCTACGCCTGAGCACGAGGTTTCTCAACACCCCGGGTCCTGACAACGACTCCGACCTCTCGTCCAAATAACACTTTCCGATTTCCTACGTCTCTGATTTGACTACCAAGAATACCACGAGCTCGCTTCTTCATCAGTATCGACGCAATCGCTACAAAAGATCCTGCATCCCGGGCTCCTTTCGACCCTCCATGGACTTCGACCCGCATCATGGATATTACTAGCACCACCCACCCATCGCGCTATAGCGGCGCAAGATCCTCACAGATGACGGCCAAACACAGCATTTCCAACGCTTCTACATCCAACGCATACATCTTCGCCCTCGAAACGATTGCGTCCTTGGTGTAACCACGTCCATCTCATACAGCACCTTCTCGAACTTGCTTGCTACGACTGAACGATTCGTCATAGCAGAAGCTGGGTGAAAAGGGGAGCAGTGTGTCAAGACTAAATTGAACAAGAGAAACACTTGCTTGTAAAGTCTCGAGACGGCCACTTGTGAATTACAGGAGGGCGAGGTGGATGTATGGAATGAGGCGGGGTGGTGCCGACGAGCCTGAGAGGGTCAAGAACAGGGTGGTTGGTGCAAAGGCGGGGGAGGCAGGTGCACGAGCATGGCGATCTTGATATGGCGACTACATGAGCATTTTGTTTTAAGCGCATGCCAGACTAGAACCCGACTATCAAGTGCATAGGATATGGTGTGATCAAGATTTGGTATCATTCCAGAACGGTACGTAAAACTAATTCGACAACATCGCTCTAAAACAAGTAAGATAGCTTGGTGCGAAACCAGCCTGTGTGGAACGCCACAATATGCAACCCATATCCTTCTCCTTCTAATGGCCGTGTGAGTGTGCGTGTCCTATTTGCGTGATAAGCGGGAGTAGCATGCCAATCATAACGATACTTATGTCGCCCTTGGACATGTTGCTGTTACCGGGATATGCGTCCATGTAACCGTTCGCGGTGGGGTCTTCGTGCGGGTGTTGAGAGGCTGTGGCTTCAGACATGGAGTGCATGGCGACATACCTGCGTCAGGTTAGTAAATCAGAAAGTGGTAGGGCGGATCTGTGGACTTACAAAAATGTTCCACCAGAGAAGCACAGTACCCAGCCAGTCGCCCATGTTAAGCCTTCATCACCACCCAGGTGGTTGCGTCCGAACATGTGTACGATGGTCCAAGTAGCCAAAGCGCCTGCTGGCGCTGCTAAACTGAAGAAAGCGAGATGTGTCCGCGCCTTTCGTTTTGAAAGCCCTTGTTTGAGAAGAACAGAAGTGAGACCAAATGCTGCAGGGGCCTTGTGCAGCATGATTGCGAAGAAGATGACGAGCGACAGAGATGTGGACTCGGCTGTGGAGGAGGCACCTAGCGCAATGCCGTCGGCGCATGCGTGAACAATGAGACCGATTGTGGCTGCTGGTGTCTTTTTTGTAGGTGGGGGAGGCAGACCAGGCGTTGCGAGAGGCGTCACTGCAGCGCTCTGCATGCCCATGCCGTTGAGACTCAATGAAGATGAGTTGTGCGGTCCGCGTGCCAGGTTCGATAAGGAAATGTGCATTGGCTGGTACTTTGGTTTCGCGGAAGCCAGGGCTTCTGGCAGATGTTCGACCAGGAACATGAGAATGTAACCTAGTATCAGGGCAACGCCAATGTATGCATGGGGGCTGGGCCCGTCCTCGTGGCCAGCTTCAGCATGCCCGCGGGCTGGCTCGTCGTCTTCTGGTGCGTGCACGCGAGTGTGTCCCTCTTTGTGGCCTTCTGTTGAGTCGTCGTCTCCACCTTTTTGCGGGTGGGCGTCCTCCGCAGGCTTCTCCTTCTCCTTGCTATCCTTGATCTTCTTCAACTGCATATCGATGGCAGCTTTGTCGCTGGTCATGTCGACGGCGCCCGGCGCCTTGGTCGCTCCTCCAGTGAGCGAGTTCGTGGCGACATCGTCTGCTCTCTTCCAAGTTGGGAACTTGGGTGGGTGAGGTATCTCTTTTTGCAGGCTCACGACCGAGGGGATGGTAGGTTGAACACTCCGCGCACTGTGCGCATGCGCCTTGCTTCCAGCGCTGTACATAGTCTCGATACCTTCGGGTATGATAACAATCAGGGAGGTGCCTACTAGCACACCAGTGCCGAGGAGGGTGATGATGCGCAATTGGCGGGTGGAGAGGTTAAAGGAGAGCGGGAGGATGCCGGCCAGGAAGGAGCTGTGCATGTTAGAATTCGCTCCTGTACATTGTAGAGACCAGAGACGCACGCAATACCCATAACCGTGCTCAAGGCAAGCAGCATAAACAGGCCGTCCCACATGATTGCAGCGTGTGTAGAGTCGTCCCCTAAGCGGATTTACGAAGAAAAGAAGCGCCCGGTACACAGAAAAGGGAAAAGGGTGGTAAGACGTTCAATCGACGCTATCCATGCCGCGAGGAGTCGGCCGTCGCAGGGTAGTTGGGGTGGTGGTGGTGTTGGCGGTGAGGGCTGGCGTGTTGTGAGGCTGATGTGGACAAGTTGGTCGTATAGCGCAACTTTCTTGAGGCTTGGGAGCAGGGGCGGGAGCGACGACGTAGGGCTGCGCTAAAACGCGTCTCCCGTCGCGCTAGCTGCTCCCTTCACTTTGCGCGCTGCTCGTCCATCATCTAGTTGCTACACGCGACTGCCACCGCCCCACCCACGTCGCGAAGATACTCCGCGTCAGTCAAGCGCACATTCCATATTACACGGTACTGCACAAACGCCGTCGTCATGGAGCTCGATCTGGATGATTGTAAGTTGCGCCATGGGAGCTGCACGAAGGTGTAGCAAGAGCAGCGTCGGCGTAACTTTGCTAACATCGTGTAGGGGTCACCAACTCAAATGAGTGCTTCCACATCAACCTCTACCGCACCTCCAACGCGGACGGCCCCGAACGCATCTACGACGACTCCTTTCACCCCAGCTACACATACACCGTCATCGAAGAGAACGAGACCATCGCGGGGTACAAGAACCCCAGCATCGAGCTGGACTTCCGCGCAAACGACCTCAAGCCGAATCTGAAGATCTCATTCGACCAGGAACTCGACCTCAAGAAAATCTCCCCAGACCTGAATCAGATCGATCTATCACCAGAGCTGTTTCGCGAGTTCCTCCCCGAGTCGATCGACGATGCTGCCGGTGCTGCGTCTTCAGACTGGAAACCACCGGGCGAATGTATGAAGACCTTCAACCTATACGGAAAACAGTACGAGATATGGAAGGCCTCCATGACGGATCCTGATGCTAGGCGCATCTGGTTGAACATGAGAATCCTGACACTGCTGTTCATCGAGGGCGCGACCATAGACGGTTTGGATGACGAAGAGACACTCGACCGCTGGACGCTATACCTTCTATACGACGTGACGCCGTTGTCAGATTCACACCTTTCTCCTTACACATTCGCCGGCTTCTCCACGTCATATCGCGCCTGGGTGTTTCCTACCTTCGAGATCGCTCGTGCCACAAAGCAACTGCCATCACCCGCCGACAGCAATGACGGCATTGCCGGCAAATACACGCCACCTCGTTTGACGCAAGACCCCGAGACGTTCCTCTTCACCAATAAGCTCGACCTCCTCGAGACGCCATCAAGGGAGCGCATCTCCCAGTTTCTCATTATCCCTCCATACCAAGGTCAATCGCTCGGAAGCCGCTTGTACGACACCATCTTCCAGGAGTTGGTGAGCAAGCCCTTCATCTTCGAGATACCAGTTGAAGATCCGAGCGAAGCTTTCGATGCCATGCGGGATTACAGCGACATCACCTATCTTCGCACATTGCCCGCCTTCCAGGAACTGTCAATTGCTTCCAATCTGCCTCCTGAATCCCTAAGGAAGGACTCACCAATTCCGCGGGACCAGATCCTTGGCAACGGTAAAGACCTTGAAGCACTTCGGGTGGAAACCAAGATCGTGAGCAGACAATTTTACAGGATGATCGAGCTCCATTTGTTGTCGACTATCCCACCAAACAACCGAAACCGGGCGCGAATCACAAGGAAAGCAAAGTCCAGCAACGAAAACGATCGAAGATACTACTTCTGGCGGTTGGCGCTGAAGCACCGTATCTACAGCCAAAATGCAGACGCGCTAGAGCAGATGGAAGATGTCGCTGAACGTGTAGAGAAGCTGGAGTCTGCAGTCGACTCACAGCAGGAGGAGTTTGAAGAGCGTCTTGAAGAGTTGGAGAAGCGCCAGAGTCGCGTGGCCGATGAAGCGTCCATGCCCGCAGTCGGCGCGAGAAGCAAGCGGAAGAGAGCAGTTGTCGTTGATGACGACGAGGATGACGAGTGGGAAGACATGGATGAAGTATCAGTGGCCAGCTCAAAGAGGATGCGGTCGTGAAGGGGATAGCTCTTTTCGTGGTAGGGTGTTTGAGTAAGCGCAGGAGAGATCGGGGATGATTAGCGCGTCTCCATTGTAGGCTGCCCTGAAGCCTGTCCAAAGGTCTGGTTCATGATCATAGTTTAGGTAGTATACCCAATAGCACGTCCATTCTCACTAGACCGGCGATTGCAACCTAATCTCCGCGCGGGGCAGAGCTACCCCACGCCCAAATTTTGGAATCCGAACCTTGAGCTGCATCGCATCGACGCAGCGCAGTCTTATCCCTACTGAGTTCTCGCGTTGAGTTTTCAATTCGCCCAAATACAGGATGCCAGACCGCCAATACAACCTCACCGTCCTGATATCAGGCAACGGGTCAAACCTCCAAGCCCTCATCGACGCATGCGCGTCCGGCGCTCTACCCAATACGCGCATAACCCACGTTATATCCAAGTACTTCCGCCTCAACATATGCCTTGTTGTACGACTGTGCTAACAAATCATACCAGCCGCATAAAAGCCTACGGTCTCGAACGCGCCGCCAAAGCCTCAATCCCAACAACCTACCACAACCTCAAATCCTACAAAGACAAGAATCCCGACGCGCCCGACACCGCCCGCCAAGAATACGATGCGGAACTAGCCAAAATCATTCTCGAAGGCCAACACCCCCGTCCCGATCTCATCGTCTGCGCAGGCTGGATGCACATCGTCACCCCGTCCTTCCTCTCGCCCATCGCGGCCGCCGGCATCAAGATAATAAACCTGCACCCGGCTCTACCGGGCGAGTTTGCGGGTGCGCATGCGATTGATCGCGCGTGGAAGGCGGGTAAGGAGGAAGGGCTTAAGCGGACGGGCGTTATGATACATGAGGTTATCGCCGAGGTGGATGCTGGGGATGCGATTGTTACGCAGGAGGTGGAGTTGAGGGAAGGAGAGAGTCTGGATGCGTTGGAGGAGAGGATTCATGCGGTTGAGCATGGGTTGATTGTTGAGGGGGCTAAGAGGGTGCTTGAGGGGTTGGGTAAGAAGTGAGGGGGGAGGAAAGGGACGGTGGGTAGGGTGGAGGAGAGATAGGATGATATTATGATACCCAGAATGGATGACGTAAATACATTTTTGTATGTTTTTGGCACACCTGATAGCTTCTGTCGGGTGGGTAGTTTGCTAATACAACTTGAAGCATGGTTGTGATGCTATACTAACGCTACGAGGGATCGGATGAGAATACAACAAAGGGCCACTGTCTCTTCAATAGTACTGCGAACATCTTATTGTCGTCTTGAGTAGTCAAACTCGAAGATCAAGAGAGCTCATTAGCCCATGGCCAATCTCACGATAACAGTAGCAAAGAACGGATTTGTTAACAAAGAGAGAGATGTTTTTTGTAGTCCAGCTAGATTCGACACAATCTAGTCTTTTCCAAGCCGTCTCTAGAAATCTCTATCCTGCCTTATTCAAATTCCTTCATGCCCATCATCGCACACAGCAAGATGTAGCCTCTCTATCCCCCAACGTGTTATTATGCGCAAGACAGATAACCGACAACATGTAGCAGCGATCGTCAGCGACCTTACTGCATGCTGACCACCTCGCCACCAAAATACGCCTCAGACGAACTCAGACCATACCTCTCACTTACACTTAAGGCTTCTTTCTTCCTATCTTAGTTTGACGACGTGGACGATTGATAGAGGCTGGACGAGGAACGACGAAGAAGGTTGGTGATGTGTATCGTGACTCTGGAAGGAGTGGTGATGGGTGATGCAATGAACAGTAGGGCGAAAGTGAGTTTGATGGTCAGTATCAGAGCGGTATAGTGGAGCGCACGAGAAAGAGAGCAGATGTAGTATTCGTCCGTAGAGATAACGTCCATTCTACAGATTTAGATCGTATGGAATAACCGACGATGTATAACTGAACGTTCCAAAGTAGGTTTCGTGTCGTACTGTTCGATCGCGAGAAGTACGCTTGACACGATATGCACGCCGTGAGACCTTGTCGTGGTATACCACTGCATACGTATCGAGATGCTACGGTGTGCACGTCAAGGTCTAATCATCCTTCTTAAGGTAGTTGACCAAATCAACCATTTCGGCCTGCGACATGGCTGAGCTCATAGCTTTGTATGCTTCGTATAAGATCCAGAGTGGAAAGACGACCCACAGACCGTTAAAGAAAGCGAGGTAAAGCCAGCTGATGCGTGTTAGTCAGAGCCCAGTTCTGCTCGACGTAGACCGTATGGGAAAACCTGAATGAACGGAAGAAAGATAATACAGCCGGCTTGTTGAGGCATACTGGTGGCGTGGTTCGTGCGGATATCGCGTTGTGGTCGAGAGATGAGATGTGGGTTCGCGGGAGCGGCGCATCCGCCCGACAGCGCATATGCAGGACCAGCACATCACCTCCGTACACCAGGAACAAGACGTGAACGCATGTGAAAGCCCACACTTTGTGTGCAGAGTCGAGAAAGGGTACACACAAGGAGGATGAGATGGACTTTTGCAGCCATGCAGCGAACCAGACATGCGAACCAGCCCCCATACAACTGTCGAGGAAAACATAGTCGGGTAGACTGAGAAAGACAACATGAACCTGAAACATCACTTACAGGTACATCCAGTTGCTGGTGTCGAGATTGGTGCTTCCGGTCAGCCACTCAGGCGCGAAAGTCATCCAGCCTAATGTAGCGGTGAACCACGTGTCAGCCACATACTCGCAACAACGCAGTGTTGTTTCGTCTCAACAATCCTCGGGCCGGGCCCACATCTCGCCTCACCAATTATGATGGCTTCCACAATTTGCACATGCTCTGTATCCACAGGGACGTGGTAATGAAAGTGTTGTGACTCACCTCCGTATATCTCCCCTGTGGCCAGGACTATCATCCAAAACCACTTCCTCAACGCACCCTTCTTCTCGTCTGTGGTGAGGAGATAGCATATCCAGCATGCCAAAGGCCCAGCCACGAACACAGTCAGAATCTCGAGAGCCACGACCGTTAGATCCGTACCACCCCATCGCTTATCCGCCTTCGCATACTCCTGCCACAGTCGACTGAATGGACCGGTCCCGTAGTTCGCCCCGTACAGAAGATCCTGCCTGCCCAGCCAATACACATCCGGAGGAGTAAAGAGAGTGATATGAGGGTGGTTGCGTGATGCAGCGGAAAAAGAGGTGGGTAACGAATATGTGACGAAGAAGCAGTTATAAAGAAAGGACCCTTCAAAGACGAAGTGGATCAGAGCATCGAAGAGATGCCAGATGAAAAGTACGCGTGTTTTAAGGACGGTAGTCTTTGGTAGGACTTTTATCGATGCACCGTAAGCGCCACCGAGGAGGGCGAGTACAGCCAAGAGCGATATCACCGTCGTCGCGTCGATTTCGGGACCAGAGCGCGGGACAGGCGGAGGTACAACGGGAGGCGGCGGAGGCACCTTTTTGCTACCGAAGAAAGACATTGTGCCACGTAAAAGGCGAAGGACACGGGACCACGAAGTGGCTCGGTTAGGGCACAACTTAGTTGTGTCGTGGATGAATACGCGCTCGGCTGCAGTTGTGGAAGATAATTCGGGATTCCAGGAACGCTAGCGAGCTTAGACCATGGTCACATGGCTGGGGAAGTCACGATCCAGAACCAATAGCTTCACAATTTCGCGGTACGGACCATGCTCACGGGGTACATCAAGGTGGATACATCGTGAAATCGCGGTAAGTGTTTTATGCCATGTTTTTGCATTTACTGGTATATAGGGTGGCTGGCCCACAGCTTCCGAAAGCCTCCAAACCGCGACTTCCCAACCAAGAAAAACCGATCAGATTCCCAAGCGCCGCACACGAACGAATACTACAACGCACAAGTGATGGTACAGTCGACACAATTTAAACAACGACGTTTTCGCATTCTCTGCCTCCCCTACCGCCTATATACGAGGATCGGATCAACGAGTCCTAATGATACTGGAAAAAGCGCTCCAAGATGCAAAACAAACACAAGCTTTTGCGAACCCACAGATCAGGAGCGACCGTCAACAAACGCCGAAACCAGAGTGGGGACGCTCATAGAGCATTACAACCAATCTATGGTATGAGAAAGGATGAGGAAAGGATAAAGATGTCCGAGGAACTCCATAGTGAGACCCAATGTGCGCCGGTATAAAAGACATGGAAGAGAGCCGACAGGAAGATGCTGCAAAGGAGCCGTCCGGATTATGCTGAATACGACGGTCGTCTCTAACAAGAGATCGTGAGGAACGCCAATCGCTGGCCCACAACAACGTTTCGTACCGTAGTGAAGAAGATTCGTGAGCGCTCAGTAACCGGCGGACCAGGAACGTCCGCTCCACTCGTCCGATCAATCAGGTCGTAAGCGTGATTCGTGTCCAAAGAGATTCGTTACGCGGAAAAGCAAAAGCCCCGCAAGTTCAGGTAGCGTAATGACACCTTAAACGCAAGCCTGAGGAGTTTGGCTGCGCTCGTTGAAGGCACCACTTGGCATGCCGTAGCCATACTGATACTGAGGGGTGTATTGATCCTCGGGTGAGTATCCGGTAAGGGGACCGGGCGAGGTTTGATGAGAGATGAAGGGTGATGATCTTCGAGAAGGGACAAGGTCGTTCGCACCATCGACCATAAGCGGCATGGCAGGCGAGGGAGGACTACTTGTTGCCGAAGACTGATTACTTCCAGTAGTTTGGTTGAGCACGTAATCCAGAGCTCCGTCTCCATGGGCGGTCTTCGTAGAAGGCGTTGTGACATTCGGAGAAGTTTTGCCAGTGGGAGTGCCAAACTGGATGCGAGTCAGTTTCCGTCTAGGCCAAGCTACCAGGGTGCTGAGGTGGAGGTTGAGAACGTACAAAGCAGAATTTCTGGATCAACTCGTTGTACTCGGCAGACTGAAGATCGGGCTTCTCCAGTGTCATAGAGTCAGGTCGAGTACCGGGAACCGGAGCCGTAGTGGCAGGCGCCTGGATGGTAGGAGCCGGGCGGTCGAAGTAACCATTGTTCATCTTGCCCTGGGTGTTCACCTTGAGTCCGCTGCGATCGCCGAGCGCCGTTTGGGCGGTGGAAAGAGCAGCTGTCAATGAGGCACCGAAGTCGTAGCGAGATGCGAAAGCCTGGGCAACTTGCGGCCGGGTTGAGGCCTGGGCCGTGTGCAGGCTTACGCGCTTGCTCCTGGGCTTGAGCTTGATGGACGAATTTGGCGATTCGGCAATGATGGCACGGCCGCTGCCAAACTGGAACCTGATCTCGTTGTCGTGGCCAAAGTCGTCGTCGAAGGAGGCAGCAGGCATAGACCGTGGGCGAGGTGCCAAAGGTGAATGACGGCTGCGAGGCACAGCGCCTAGACTGGCAGTCGGGCGCTTGCTCTCGCGCTGCTTGACCTTCTTGGAGAAGTCGACCTGGTAGTTCATTGAGTTGTTGTTGTCCCAGTACTCCTGGCCGTTAACCTGGTACCGAACGCAGAGCAGCAGAGTCTTGGACTCGAGGTTCGCCTGATCAGCCAACTTGATGTTGAAGTTGAACCGGTCGTAGCCATCCTCCTTTTGCTTCTTGCGAACATCCTGGTTGAACTCTGCAACCACTTCAGACGTTGTCTTCCAGTAGTCGAGTGTGAATCGGGCCACAACGAACTTGTGGAAAGACAGGTTAGCCACAGCGATGTTGCCCACCAAAGTTTGATGGTCAGACGCCAGGAAGATTCGTTCCACGCGAACAGGTGCTGTTTGCCTCTCGTGTGTCTCTTGCGAAGGGAAGTTCATCAGCTTGATGTCCCACTCCGGTGTTTTGGACCGCGAGTCCTCGCCGAAGGGGTACTCGCTCTCACTGTCGTAGGTCTCGACAGGCGAAGAGCCAGCGCTGACAGCGATGGGACGATCGACCTGAAGGAAGTGCCTGACTTGCTCTATGTCCTCGTTGAAGTGGACGGCTTTAGAGTAAGTGGGAGTACCGGGCATGCTTGAGGGGCGACGGCGGGACGGGGGTCGAAGGGCAGGCTTGACCAACTCGCCAGACTTCTTGCGAAGTAGCGGCGGTTTTATCCGCAGCTCCTCGTCCTCGGCATCGCTGCCATCTGATGAGCTGACGATTGTGTCTGTGTTGATGGGGTGGATCATGTGCTGGGACAGCATGATCTCACTGGAGGATCGCGAGTGGGCAATCTTGCGTGCTTCCGCGGACAGCGTGCGCGCCAGGGTGACGGGAGGCTGCGGCCGTTGCTGCTTTACGTTCTCGGTTGTCTCGCGAGTGGGCGAAGGTATCCGCTTCTGGTCGATGTGTTGCAGTGCCTGTTGGAGTTCGCGGAGGTCTCCGATGCTGCGGCCGCGGTCTTCATCGTCCGAGGAATCAGGAGGAGTCGTGATCGCACCTGAGGGAATCAGAAGATCGTTCACAGGAGGAGGAGACGGGCGGAGGCTACCGTTAGCAGAAGGGCCCTGGCGGCTGGCGTCAGACCTGAGGTCTACGCTGCCGTTTCCTTGTTGGCCATTGGCAGCGGTGTTGTCGTCCGTTACCGTTGACGGCGAGCGGCGGGACTTGGCCAGGTATGAGGTGGATGAGACGGAGCGGGGCAGCGACGGCCGTTGCGATGTTGCTGGCGAGCGGGGAGGCTGGTCGACGTAGGAGTGGTTCCGGCTCAAGGTGGGACTGTTAGTCTTTGATGAGGCCGGCGACCGCTGAGAGGGGGGTGTGTAAGGCATTCGGTCGGCTCCGTGGGGTTGAGGCGGCGGGTCGAACGGGTGGTGGTGGAGGGCCGTTCACAGTGTCGAGAGCATTAAAAGAATTATATAGCGGGCAGTCTGCACCGGAGGCGTCAGCGAGTGTACGGCCACAAGGAGGAGCGACGATCTCGTGAGGCACCGGGTGATGGGGGCCACGAGAGGCTGTCGAGTGGGCCGACTTACAGATATAGGTGAAAGAACGGCTTGCAAAGCTCGCTCTGGGCGGAAGCGGGTAGGGAAGGGTGCGACGCGGGCGTTCACAGCTAGCAAAAGCTGCAATGACGTCGAATTGGCAGAGATGCTCGATCTGGGGAGGCTCTCGAGAAGTGCGAGGCTTTCGAAGGACCGAAAGGATGCAGTATGATGCGAGGCCGGGGCTTCCGTATAAGCAGCAGCGGCGCTCGTACGATGCAGCGCTGGGGAAGGGACCGTGGGCGAGGCGGCGGTGGAGTGAGGAGACGGTAGGGCCGTGTGTCAAACCAAGAAGCACCTGTTGGCTGCAGCAGTCCTATTAAAAGGGTCTCGTAGCTGCGATGGGCCCGGAAGTGCTGAGGAGGAGGGATGGAGAAGAGTGTTGAGGGCGGTAGCGCTGAAGACGTGCAGGGCCGCGACTATTGGGGAATCGTTGAACCAGGATGCAAGCGAAATCGAGGCCTGGCGCTCGGACGCCCGCAGGGATGCGACAGGGAGCTGCACCACCAATGCACAGGTGGGTCAAGGCCTTTTAGCTCCACCCCAACAGACCGGGGCACCACCAAGGATTTTCACACGCAGCCAAGCGGCAGCAACCGGTTCTGACTACTGCGGCGAGAGGCCAACGGGAGCGGAGGCCAGCGCTGAGAGCTGCTGAGGGGCGAAGACACGCCGTTGCTGCGTGGCCGACGGCGGCGAGGCGGACGAGGTACTTGGGGCTACAAGCTGCCACCCAGAGCTATCGTGGTGGCGCTGGGCGGGATTAGCTGATGCTTTCTCTGCGTTATCTCCCGACCGACACCAAGCGAACACGGCCTTGCCTGGCACGGCCACAGGTCGAAACGGTGGACCAGCAGCCGGCTCTATTGCACACTGTCTGTCGCAGCTATATCGCACACAGCCGCTGTTCGCTCGGAGACGCACGCCGCGCGCTGTCTGCTATCCATCCAGCTCAACAGACATGGCCTGACACCAACAAGACCGAGCAAGCAGCCGTGGGGGGCACGTCGTATCCAGCACCTGCCAAATCCACCCCCATCACTCGATCTGAGGCCAAACGACGTCGGCTCGGATGGTTCGCAATTTGCCAGCCGTTGCCAGGCAGTTGCTGGTCTCAGAAGCAAGCAAGCAACGCTCAAGCCACGCGAACAGGGCCCTCAGCGACGTGCTTGGGCACGTGCCATGTTCAAGCGAGGCCGGGCTGATGTCATTGCTATCGCAACGAACCCATGGACTGTTTGCGTGCGAACGGCCGTGTTTCCCACCCCATCTACACGTCGCAACATGGCGATGCTACAAACTGCGGCGCGTGAAGTTGTGCGGTACCTGAGCGATCGGAGCGATAAGGGTACGGCTTTGCAATCCGCCCGCCCTCCCATGAAAATTTCCCCTCCGCGATGCTCAACTCAGCGAGATCGCCGGTGCCGCTTGCCGTTTGAGAAAGGGCGGTCGGGCCAATGCCAATCACATTTCGTAGGAGAAGGGGAAGCCTAGTGGCCATCCCGGTCGCAGTTCTCTGGCCCCTGCGGCGAGTGGCTGCTCGCGGCGACCTCTCACGACATCTTCGCAGTTATTGTTGTGATTACTGCTTCGCCGTCTGACCGTGCTCTGCTGCAGCCCGCGGGACTACTGTACCCCAAGTTCGTCAACGTGAGAATGGCAGGGCCTGCGCGCACGTCTTGCACTTGTCGCGCGACAAACTGAAACCACGTCGCTGCGGTGTCGCTGACAGATGGGTCCAGCATGGCCGCCATTTCGAAACGCATTCCATTGGCCATGGAGAACACCGGCTTCACAGCTTCCCCGCATTATCACCACCAGCCCAGACGAGCCTCGTATGCAGCTAAGCCATTCGCAAAAGCATGTACGTGTCGTGGATGAGCTGATCTCCTGGAGCATTGTTCCGCGCAAAGGGTTCCCTGATCTGGCGCGCCTACGCGTCGCCGTTGGACCTCTACTGCGCTCGTGGGCTGAGTACAGGCGGCCTCGTCTCAGACCCGGCGCTGCAGACCAGTGGCTGAGCGCCTAATTTGTTTTTGCAGCCCTCAGATGAGCAGACCCATTGAGCCTCGCCCCACGGCCTCTCTCACAATTTGAACCACGGTTCTTATCTTGCTGGAGATTGCTGTCTATTGAAAGCTAACACTGGCTAAACCTTGGCTGCAAATGGACGTGGGCAAGGCGGAACACGGATCGCGGCACAATCACGCACATGTGTAGTACTAAATCAGGCTTTCGCCAGGCCCTTTGTCGGAGATCAGGATTTCGATGCTGCTCGCGAGCTTATTTCGATAATTTCCATCCTGCCCAGCTTGAAACGTTGCTTTCGGGAGGTCGCGACGTCGCGAAGCTGGCCAGACCGAGGCCCACTGGGCACGCTAGCCCCCATGCCCACTGGTCGCCTGCAGTGACCCACATGGAGTCATGTCAGAATGTGGCAGAATGCAGTCATCGCTGCCACTCAAAGCCCGCGGAGGAGCCGCCCTCTGTCACCGCCCGACAGGGCCCCCGCCATGTTATCATCGATTTCCTCCAGTTTGTCGATCTCCGCACGCTCATCGAGCGGGGCTTGGACCAGTTCCGCCTCGAACTAACCCGCTTTCCGCTGCCCTCCGCGACACAGCAATCGCGACAATGCGACGGAGCCTCAGCAGCGCATGGCTGAGCACGGCTGTGCCTGTATCATGTCAAGCAAGTATCAAGGTATTAAACGCGAGCGGCCCAGCAGAGGATACGCGGCTCGTTGCTCTCGCTTTCATCTCGCCCGTCAAGATGATGTCTAGTCTGCCCCGCGCAGCGTCGGATGGATGCAGTCCCGCAAGCCGCACACTGGTCTACCAACTACTGGAAAATGCACTGTCACCGTCACGCTGACCCAGGCGGGTCCCAAGTTTGGCCGGTTTCGCTGGCATGTCAAGCGAGACGTCAATCTATCGCAGGACCACCTTGATGGGATCTTAACCGTGGTACGCGACAGATGTCCACAAAGAACCCGAGTGGAATTCCCCGATACTTTACTACGTACTCGATAGAGGAGCTTCTGTCGCGAAGATCCACTAGCAAACACTCTGTGCGAAAACGGGGCTGCCTGCGTTGGGCGCGTAACGCCAGACTGCGATGTTGCCAACTTTCATCAACGCTACCCAAAGCCGGATACAGTGATGCGATTGAGTTCCAGTGCCCACTTGTCAATGTGTCACTCACGACGGCAGCCATTCAGGAGTAATGCCACGTACCACCTGGCATGTCACGGACTGCAAAGACTAACAATTGCATCCCCACTCAGACGGCATTTTGCTGCCACTTCTAACTCATAAGCAAGATCACGATGCGTGACGTCAACATCGACCCTACGATGACTCTCGTGAAGCGAAAAATTGGGCTTCCCACTCCTTCCGCGTACTGCGCGCAGGATCACCCTGCCTTTCCATACAGCCTAGAACCCCGATGCTTGTCAGCGCTTGTTCTTGCAAGACCTTCACCGCTACTTCTCCCTCTATTTTCATCAATTCGTCTTTTACATCCACTCAAAATCCGCTCATTACTGGGTATTGTTCCAGATACGGACACAACCATAGTCTGATGACTTGAAGTCGAGCCAGGGAGAGAGCCGTCGCATCCGTGCAGTGGGAAGTGGGAGACGTCTCCCCGTCCGTGCCCCACCCCACGATCTCTTAACTCACGGGCCGAAAGACAAAGCTGTCCTCCGACAAAACTGCCAGCAAAGGCCCGATGATGATCGTGATCGTCAACTTTGTTCGTACTTCGCAGGGACTCCATACAAATGCTGATGCCGAGTCAAGCTGGCGTAGCAGATCGAGAGATGGAGGGCATGATCGCATTCAACAGTATGACAAGTGAGAAATTCGCCGATGACTGTAGTGCTAGCCTCAGGTCCTAGTGCGCTGTCAACTGCCTTGTGCTAGAGCTGCGAACGTCGTGCACGTAGCCGGAGGATACCTAGGCACCTGAACGATTATGGTAGTGGGAGCTATGTCTTGTACCAAACATCACCACAGAATTGTCGCATCATTAACACGCTGTATCTGCAGAGCAAGCGTCTCGATCGGTCGTGTTGCCATTTTAAAGATCCAGGATCCGAAGACGCAGGGCAAAAAGGCGACATCATTTGTGCAGGATGTACCGTAGTCTCCCACTCTCATACTACAAGCTTGAAAATCTTAAGCATGCTCACATCATCGTTCCACTAATAGTACAACAACATCAGATTATATCATCTGAAGTTCGGGACGATGACCTTGAGAGTCCGCCAATGGATGAGTCGGCTTAGGCATACATTCTGACGTCCGGGTGGCTTATGCTGTGTAACCATGTCTATCTGGGAGGTGCGTTTGCGAGCAGATAAAGTAGGCCGCAGCGCATTGCGCGACACCTCTGCGATGGAACCAACTCCATCAGAGCTTCAGATCATAAGGCAAACCTTAGACGCATGTTGAAACGATACCCAAGTGGTTCTACCCAAGCATGAACTGTCCTAATTAGGGCGTCCGAGATGATGCGAAAACTTGAAAACGGACTCGCCGGTGTCCTCATCTTTCGATAACGGTTATCTCGGCATCGTTACATTACGCGAAGCATGTAAGATTGTTCTAGCCGTCCTCATCTGACATTGCACAGATTATCCTATCAGTGCAGCCTCCACCTCTGTATTCACACCCCCGACAAGATGCGCCACTACCTGTCTCCGAGCTCACCTGACACGTTCCTGTACGCGACCTCATCTCCACCGCCCCGTCTCCTCACCTGCCGTACGCAGACATGTGATTGCTGATAACGCTTCCAAGGCCAACCTCATAGGCGTAGGGCAGTTTCGCCCGTTGCCTGTCACCTCTTGCATGAACACAACGCGCCTAGATGTTACACCTGCATGATCTATGCATGCCTTCCCCTCACTCCCAACAAAAGCACCCCGCCCCAGTCGGCTGTCCTCCATACAATCGATGCATGTGTACACTATACAGCGGGTTGCCTCATCTGACCAAAACTACACAAACAGCGTAATGGCTGGGAAAGAGGCGCTTCTATGGGGCCACCTCTTCTGTCTCATGTATTGTGTGAGGGTGTGAGGATGGTCGGCGATAGGCCGAACGGTAGAGCGTAATGCGGGGTCGCACTTTCTGTATTCGACCTCTGTGGTGCTAGATAACGCAGCAATGCGGCTTGTGGGTACATTTTGGGACCGACATGACGAGTGAGCTGCCCTGACCGTTCTAGCGAAGGTCGTCGAGTGCCGTGAGCATCTTTGCCCAACTCCCGCGAACATGCAATCTAGAGTGTGCAGGCGCAATCATCATGTGTACATGTAGTCGGTCAGCCACGGTACTGTTTGGTCCGGAAGGTAAGTCACATGTCTATCATGATATAAACGATTCTAGACGCTGTCGCATCGGCAAGCCCTGTCAATACAGGCTGCTCGGCATTTTAGAGCACTTTTTGTGACCCAGTTCGTGCCACACCACTGGATACGAGCGGCCTGCGAACTGTGGCGAATGCAGCGGGAAGGATTCGCTCAACGAACAAGGGATGCATAGGCGCTTACGACTTATCTGAGCGTGGCGGAAGGCATGCAATGTGTGATATCATCCTTGGAAATATTCGCAACCTCAGAAGCAGTACAAGACTGAATGGGACGATATAGTGTTGTGACTTTTGCCATACCAGCCGTACAGCTGAGTGGAGAACAAAGTTCAATGCTGCGCCATAGCGATCAGCAAAGTTGGCTGTGGCTGACGACATCCTTGTCAGTCTCGAAGCGAGCATGAGGGGCAGAGTTTTTGAGTCAAGAGATGACGGTGCTAGAGCATAAGAATACTAGCGCGCAAGGCTGCGATATTCTTAGCAACTCACATGAATCCTTTTTCCATCATCAATTCGCATCATCAAAACCTACGATGATACACTGCAACCACGTGCTGCAGTTCTCTCAGTATTGTCAATCACCTCCGACGTCGGAAGAAGAACGAAAGCTGACACATCAGATCTGTACGATATCAGTCGAATGAGAATCTCACCGTTGTTGAGCCGCAACGGTGTGCTTGTGGCTTGCCCTATCATCGTCGCATCCTTGTCTTGGCTACGACATCTTCGGTGCGGCAAATTCCCAACAGACACACCACTGCGCTTATCTACCCACCACCGTTGTCACATCTATGAGCATACGCACCACGTTGGCCACCATCCGGTAAGGACGAGCGTCTAGCAGCAAAATTAACGTTAGTCAGTAGCATGGGCGGCTGTAGGTAATCTAGGCAGGGTCCACGGAGCCTCCCTTTACCCTGTCGCCTTGAAAGCAGGGTCTAGGTGTTTTATGGAGTATACTCCGGATCTTGTGGCGTTCTGAATGGGGTCGAGGTAGGCGCGATATGGTGTGTTGAGAGATTGCGTGCTACGCGATGCTAGATGACGGATGAGCTTATTCTGCGGACCGTTGGGATGCTACTGTAAAAGCTCATGTGGGGAGAGGAGGGTTGGGATCGATTCTCCGTGGAGCAAAGGTTGGAGGATGGTGTGAACGGTGGGCGTCACATGCAGCTCTGGCGAGAATCTGTGCGCCGGGGGCAAGAGATGCGGAGATTGTCGATTGCGGGGAGCGAGCGGTGAAGGATCCACGGTACACAACGATGGCTTCGACCGTTTGACGGTGACTACGGGCGTTGATCGTCAAGAGCACGGAGTAAGATGTTTGCGGATCCTCAATTGATGGGCGATAAACAGCAATCTCGACCGTATTCCAAGCCAGTCTCGCGTTCTCCGCGGTCCGAAAACATCTCGAAAGTCCGAAGGCCGCCATCATACGTCCGTACCACGGTTCCTCGTGTATTACAGCATTACTGACGCTGCGGCTCAACTCTATCCGAAAAAATCAAGGGTCCAATGTCCGTCCTTGGAACCCCAGGGTCCGATCAACGCCTAGGCTTTGACATATGCAAACTTCTCACCCACTCGACCTCCCGCATACTCAAATACCCGAGACGACGACATGTGAAGTCCATCGGACGTTTCCGGCCATGACATCAAACCCTTGATCGTTGGCCCACTACACGCACTACCGTATGACTTACTCCATTCTCCACCGTGGCTCTCCACACGACAACTGCGTTGAGCACAGGACATTCAGTTGACAGTTGGGCTCTGCACTCCAGTCTCCACACTTGTAGCGAGAAAGCCGACGAAACTCATTTTCCTGCGTGGGTGAGCGAGCCCCGCATTGGGCCGTGGACTAGGTCTTTAGCACAATTGCTGCAAACTCGAACTGTTGAGAGTGGGTCTCCCATCCCATCACGTCCACCCCTTACTTACCCTATCCCACCATCTCTCTTCTCTTACAAGCCACGCGTTGAGTGTTCCATATTTCCTGATCCGACTTCTCGCTTGTGCACCAATAGATGGCGGATGTGTAGCGCGAGGCAGTGAAGCGCCTCGCTCAGCCCCGCGGAAAATCACGTTGACCCCCCGGCTATAGTTATGGCCGATGATTCATTCAGTTCGACGTCGGACGCAAAATAGGTGGGCGCTGTGGAGACGATGGATGGGGAGTCACTCGGCGGAAGCTAAGGCTGCGTGAGGAAGGCTTCCGATGCTTGCGGGACGGAGATGATGGTTGTAGAGGCGCGATGGCCGCGATGCAACGGGTGGATATTGGTCGGGAGGTTTCACGGTGGTGAAGATCGTGTCGCAACTGTTGAATACAGTATACTAGCGATGAGTAACAGTGGGACATAGGAGAGGAGCAATTTGCACGTTGGGATCCTAGAGGGCTCTAGAGGTAAGCGGTTGCATCTGGATGGTACGTATTTCTGTATCGGGAGAGTATCATTTCTAAGCGCACAATCTTGCCAAAGCTTCTCTCCCAGCTTGTAAGGTCTTCCCGCCTCGTCCTACGTAAATTCATTCTCCTTTCTCAACAAAGAGACCGTAGGCAGTGTCACGTTCGCAGTTGGTATGACTGGTAGAGTGAAGTTGGCAATTGGCGAACCGGTGAGGGTAGGAAAGCTTGTCACGACTGGTGGATTGGGACCCAATTCACATGGGTGAGGTCCAGGACGAGGCGTAGGTTGGAAGAGGTTGCTGCACTGCGAGGTGTTAGTATAGCACCTTCATCTTAGGGAAAACGTCAGTCACTTACGATGCGTGTTGGTGTTGGACATCCACCCACGGCTTGCATGTAACAGCCGTACGAGAAGTTCTCTTCGAAATGACAGCTCTGGTGCTTGTGTTAGATCAACCATAATGTGCTGAATCCATCGCCTCATGTACGTCAACCTACCTGTAGTGCATCAGTTGCCCAGCATGGGTACCTAGCTGTCGCTAATTGACACTGGCATTTCTTCGTAAAGATTGGGATTGGCTCCCAATGAGGTGGCCTTTTTGACGAACTCAACTCTGGGTCTTCATCGTCGTCGTCGTCTGAACTGGGCTCACTCGTCGGCAAAGCTGTGACTGGGATGTTCAGCGAAGTGGAATCTGGCGTGGCAGTAGTCGATGTCGGTAGGATTGCTGAGAGTGAAATCAGAGTTGCTCCTGGAGCGATCGAGATGTCTGTAGCTTGAGGATATGGAACTGCTAGCACCAGCGCTGCCAGAGCACTGAGCAAGACGAAGGTGCGCATTCTGGTAACTTGTTGCTAGTCTTGGTCAATCGCAGAAGTGACTGATGAATGGCAAGGCTGTGAAGTCTTGGTTGTATCATTGAGCCTCTCCATTCTATGTAACCGTTACCGCTCCACGGTGCCTCTCAGAACCATATTGTTTTACGATGCTCTTTAGATTGCGATTGTCAAGGTTCGCCTCGCAGTGGTATGCTATTGCTCAGATCAAGTCTTCTTCCATCAACTTGCGACAAAAGTTGCAGTCGCGTCCGTTGTGAAGCTATACATAGCAGCAAAATCTGCGCCTGTATTTACCAGCGCGTATTCCATGGTGTGGCTACTTTACCGTGATTGTGAAGTGCCGAAGGCCGCGCGGCTGATTGGCTCCTTCTATGCGTCTTAATCTGAACTCGATATACCCTTACATCGGGATAAATGGCCTAAATTGGAGGATTCATGGCAGCCAAAACCGAACATGGACGTTGGACGGCACACCCTCTACCAGACATTCCGACCATAGGACCTCCACGGACATGCAGCCGCCTTATCAAGATGATCGTCAATAATTGATGTCGTAGTGGGAAGACCCAAAGAATCCATAACGCGTCATGTGGCTGCAGTATGATCTCTTCTCATGCCTCAGAGGCGCCCAAGGATTTGATATGACGAAAGACGAGGCCGTTCCTTGAATCGGTTGAACGAATCCTTTGACAAGCGGGAAGGCTCAGCCCATGTATGTGGCGTACACCTCATGCAAAGCTTGGCTCGAAGCAGCCTCCTGGCGTGCGACGACCCGTTTAGGACGTCCTGATGGAGTGTTGGTGCTCCCACCCTGTCCTCAACATGTGGAAGCATGCGTCGCAAGCTGCACTTCGCTGATCAGGGTCCGAACGGTCTCGGCCGCTTGTGTCTTGGAAATGAGGGGTCCAGGTCCGTCGTTTGGATGTTGTTTCCCTAAAACCCATGTAAGCTTGTGAAGTGTGGCCTGGTGTGCTGAGGTGCCGTGATATGCACTCCGCCATCAGCATGGAGCGGAGACGAACTGTGGAGACACATCCACCGTTCAATGTTGTGAATATGCCTGGTGGAGTGATGTGCGAATTTGCAAACCTTGGACGTTGCGCTTTGCTAATAGAATTTGTTATCGGTGCGAACCAAAGATTGGCGATACAAGAGGTACATGGAGGTACTTCGAGATACTTGGTGGGTCGGCATCCCTCATGCCAGCCTGCCCCAGCACACCTGGGCATCTTGTGCAACACAGGCTACGCGCGGGTTAGCCTCTGATAACATATATTGCCACTTGGTGTTGAGATCGAGAAAATCCAGCGGTGGACAACGCGAAGCTGACTGGATATTTTGCAAATCAGTCAGTGAAATTGAAGGTTGTGCAATCGTGGGCACAGCAGCATCAGCATCTGAGTGCAACTTAGTAATCGAGGCATGTGATTTGGCGGCAGACGCTCGGGCCTATGACGAAGTTCGCGATGCCGAACTTCACGAACTGCCAAACGTCGGTCAGGTCGTCGCGTCAACCATTGCACAAGATCTTGTAAGCATGTTACTTTCGTAGCACACCAATGACATGACACATCAGAGGCAATAGCTGACATTCGTTTCATAGCCCCTCATACCGCAACAATGGCACCATCCAGGGCTATTCTTCTTCGCCGCATAGCCTCCGCAGCCACAGCGCCATGCTTACGACCGACTTCGCGTCTCCTCACAACGTCTACCTCTGCACTATGTAGAACACAACAGTCGTCAGTCTTGCGATCGAGCCTATCACGACAGTCACATTTGCCCACGCTATGCACGCGATCATATTCGCAGTCAGCCAGCGCGGCACCTGAAGCACCGGATTACCTCAACGAGGCAGAATTACACGTCTTCAACAAGATCAAAGCAGAATTGGAGCCCGTGAAGCTGGAGGTATGTAATGCTTCCCCGCTTTCTCGCTTGGAGATGCGTATGTGCGGAGTCAGGAGCGCTATGCGTTGACCACACCGATCGCACGACTGACTACTGCACCGCGAGCATGCACGTCATATCAGTATTGCGGGGTATATTGCAAGTCTGGACGCACATCAGATGTCGAAGCATTAGCAACACGTCTGCAGAATCTGAGTGTGCTTCAGTTAGTTTCTGAACGATTGCTGACATGTAGGGCACAGGTTCAAGATATCAGCGGCGGCTGCGGGTCCATGTATGCCATCCAGATCGAGTCACCCAAGTTCAAAGGCTTGACGGTCATCAAGCAACACAAGATGGTCAATGAAGTGCTGAAAGACGAAATTAAGAGCTGGCATGGGGTACAGCTTAGGACGAAAGCTGCTTGATCGCGGCTCGAATACGGAATGTATATATGTTGTACGACTAATGTATACTTGATAGTCATGAGACAGAGCTTCATGAACAATGTGTCGGTTGCATTGGCTTTGGCTCGTTAGTCACTTGATAGTCTATCGCAGCTGCTTTGGTTCGCATGCTGCGCTCCAGGCCGAAGTGACCGACTACTTTGGGAACCGAGGGCACGTTCAATTACAGTTCTGAACACCAAAAGCTAAGAAGAATGAGGGAGTAGCCAAGCTTGTCGAGCTAGGGGCTCAGCGAAGGCAGGCATAGCAGAGGAAAACACCGTAGCTCCTAAGCTCTTATTGTAGGTCATGATATCAGACAAATGCGCAAATAACGTTCGACTCTGATCGAACCTAGATACCAAGTACAATGAAAGCCTGAAAACCATACGCACTGTCCTCTTTTTCCTGGAAACTATTCATCGTCGTCGGTATCATAGCTATTGCTGATCTCTAACACGTCTCCATCTACTCAAAGATCAGAATATTGGCTAGATTAGTGGTACGCAGTAGCGTCCGTCCATGAACTTACAAGTCTCGAGCTCTCCCGACCAATTGCACATGACCAACCGGCAACCAGCGTAGTCTGACACCTCAGCGTCAGGAAATCTCGCTCTAAGTTGGCCTGGTACATCGACACTGCGATTGGGGTAGTTCACACAATTATTACTCGCATCGACCCCTTCATCATGTCTCTCAAATCCAAACAGCCGGATGGTTCTCAATTCTGGGCAAGCCTCAGAGTCGAGTAACTCAGGAAGCACTATTCTGACAAATCGATCGTAAGAAGGGCCATTCGCACATTCTCTCATATACGACTGTGGAGGTAGATGTATGGAATCAGTGTATGTTTCACATGCGTCAATACGTTACAGACTTACCTTGTTACTATTGCTATCCCCCGTGTTCTCTTCGGCGATGGGTCGTTGATCGAGGATAAGGTGTTGCAGCGTCTTTCGTGTCGCTCTGAACAGAGCGCTCCACTCCCTCAGAATTCGCTCGTCGGATGGCGTAGAATAGCACATCATTCTTTGCTCGTACTCGGTACCAACTCCAGGCTTGCAAAGATGCAGTGTCTTGAGACTTACCAGTCTCGATATGCTTTCAGGAACCAGGCATGCAAGAGCACGAGCGGTAACATATTCTTGACCCTCCAAGTCCACCTCTTCGACTTTCGTACGCCCTCCTTCCGTCATCTCTTCTAGATAATCAAATATCTGATCCTCTGGTATAGCATTCTCGGAATCCGACCAGCCTATTGGACGATCCAAGACGGCCAAATGAAGTTCCTCGATCCGATCAGGTTCCGTGAGAAGCCATCTGACAAATTCCTCGGGGAAATAACCACGCAATTTGAGCGTCTTCAAGTTTTGCAATGCCGGCAGCTGTACCTTGGATTCATCCAACCCTGAATTTGGTTTCCAATAACACGAGATCTCTAGATGCTCCAAATTCACAAAATGTGCAAAGCTTCGGGCCATGCTATTGGGTGCGGTGAAATGCGTCGGCAAACAGAGCCATCGCACCAACGCGCCTAGTTCTTTCTTCCTCTCTTCGACCAGCCTTTCCCCTGGTGTTTCACCACTCGAGAATACATTGAGAAACTTCTCGCCTTGGATGAGCGCCTTCTGAGCTTGCTGGTATTGCTGGTTGCTTCGAGGACCGGTATTATAAGGCGGCGTCATGCGACTTGTAGCTTCTTCGATTCGGAGCGCGTTATGTGCGGTTTGCGTATGGAAGCCTGGGCGGTGCATCTCAATGATGGTCCAGAGAAGGGGTTGTACAGCAGAGTGGTAGGCTTTGGAGACGCGGACCATTGCACATAGGTCTCTGCTACAGAGGTGTTCCGTTATACATGCGAAGACGTCCGTCGATACTTGTTCCATTGGGAACGGCATTCTTGCGTGGTAGCGGTGAGGGGCCTTAGAAGTCAAGGGATATCACCGAATTGCCCAGCTCAGTAATAGGAATAGGAAGCAAACAAGGGTGGTGCAAGTGAGGCAAAGAAGTCAGTGTCTTAGAGTAAAATACGACAACACTACATCAGTGGAAAGCTTTGCGCGGCAGAGATTGCTGTGAAGCTACCTAGGTACCACGCCACATGTACTACCACGCCGCATCAACGTCAACAGGAGCGTCACTCGAAGGACATACAGGGACTAGCGCTTATGCCGAGCCATGTATAGGATCTCGTTCCTGCCCAGCACAATACGCCAGGCCAAATGTGGTGTAGACCTGGTTGTCTGGTTGTTGAGTCGGCATTGCGGTCAACACATCAACGGAGGAGATACTGATTGAGAATCGGATATTGAATACACAAGAGTGCTCATAAATTCGTGATGTAAGACGCAAAAAATGGCCGTAGTGTTCGTACCGATCTGGTGTTCCTCGCGCGTACGATCCGCTGAAACATTGACAATATATGCCTTTCAACTTCGAGATCTTGCACATACGACCATAGGATCTTGAGAGCAAGGCTTCCCGTTCGCTCAGCCATATTTAAGCAAGATACCGGCGGATCAGTACTCGGGTGGGTGACCACCGGGGAATCCCCGCTGTTGCATGTTTTTGCTCTTTTTGACAGGATGATGTTTTTTTGAACCCATGCCGAACAGGGGAAGGCGCCGACGAGAAGGTGGAGACACCGAGGTAGCTGGCCTCCAGCTGGATTGGTTTATCGAGTACGGACGCGAGTGGGTGATCAGAAACGCAGTGGATAGGTGGAGAGTAAGTTGTATTTTGCAAAAGCCGCTGAATGAACAAACACGCAAGGCCAGTATGCCTGAAAAATAGAGGGCAAATAGATCTTGCAAGCTTGTCAGCAATACCACCAGGCATAGAAAGTGGTAGAAGTACCATTGATAGATCGTTGAGGTATCTTTGAACGCCGTAACCCATTTTGTCTACATCACGGCGCTTGAGGATGCTGCCGCGACGCCCAAACTCCATGCTTCTTTCCCATGCTATTCCATGTACACTCTCCCATATAACCAAAATCCAGATAGTCCTGTAGGTGCTGCCATTCTCCGAACGCATGTGACGGCGCCCAGAGCAGCAACTGAAGCCACCTCAATGATTCCTGAAATTCTTCTTCTGGTAGAACAGATCCGTCCTACTACTACCCAAATTTATAATCTTCGGACATCCATCCCGGTCCTTCTCCAGGCGCGTACACTCGAAGCAGTAGAAGGCGTCTGAGATACCCTCGCCACCGCATACGACGCACTTGTTCTGGTAGTTGCCGAAGGAGCATTCATCGCAGATGCGGGCGAGGGTGGTTGGGCGCACGTAGGAGTCGCAAACGGGGCATTTGCCGTCGCACTTGTCGCAGAGGCGGCCGATGGAGATGCCAGACTGCTTGCGGCACATGACGAGATCGCTGCGACAGGTGTTAGTATGCGCGACTCTTTGAGGTGAGAGGGTACTTACGGATGATGGCGAGACATGGCAGGAGGGTATGAAGGTGGTGACGAATATGGACGTGTTCAGTATCGCAGGTTTAGTAGAGCTTGGTGTCTCGTCGTGACGGGGGCGTTGGTATGGTGGTGGCGCGTTACAGTGAGACAGAAAGTCGGTCGCGAAAGTCAGCTTCGGTGGTCCGCTGCTAGCGTGAACTGAACCCATGCTCCGTGCACGAAGCTTCCATCGCGAGATCCCTGGGCCACCTATACCAATGACACCCACGCGTGCTTCTCTGATACTGCTAAGCACATATTAGAAACATCCAGAAACTCTATATACTGCGCGCGATACTGTTATGGACGGACCCATTGCATCGGCTGTAGTCCTTCCGGATGAACTATCACTGCCAGCCTCACCCCCGGTAAACGGCCACAAGAGACGACAAGAATCACTATCAGAAGACACTTCAAAGCGACCGCGACTCGAGAATGACACTGCAACCCAAGAAAGACGTGAGTCTACCACAAAAGACACAAAAGACGACAAGCCCGCCCCTGTGCGACGCGAGAGAGGGCGAGAGCGCAGATTATTTGGCGCCGCCTTGGGTGCACTCTCACAGAACTCTGCTACTACAGGACAGAAACGTCGCGCCGAGATCGAGAAGCGACAGCTAGCCCAGCGCAAGCAGGACGACCAAGAGAGCGAGCAGAGGAAGGCAGAGCGCGCAGCCAGGCGCAAAGAGCAACGATGGAAGGAGCACAAGCTTCTCGAGAGGGATCAGGTATGCTCTGCCAATTCACATTCGATACCCTGACTGAGCGCTTACGATGCATAGATGCGGATACGTCACGCAAATCTACTCGCCATGGCGCACTTCCTCCAGACCAAGTCAGAGCCACACCTTGTACGTTGCCTTCCATCTGATCACCCTGGTTCACAGCTGATGTTGTTCATAGTACTACAAACCCTGGGAAACTAGTTCCGACGAAGAAGACCGCATACGTGACCAAATAGCCGAAGCCGAAGAAACCGTCAAACGCGAGATAGAAGAGTACGAGGCTCGCCAACAACCGGATAATTTGCCGAGACGGCGTGCTTCCGCGGGAACAAAGGGTGATGCAGAGGGTGCAGAAACCGGTAAGAACCATGATGCAGATGCACTTCAAGAAACAACCACCACCAATGGCGGGACTAATGGTAGCGCCATCTCCCCCAAGGATCCGGACATGAAGGACCACCAGCCCGATACCCCTGACACCAATGCAAAAGTCGAGCGCGCCACTGAGGACATACAGAATAGCCACGGTGCAACTCACGAGACCGTAGCTGACACAACCATGAAGGAAGATGACGATGAGAACGGAGAGGATGTTGTTGAAGAAGCCGCCGAGGACACCGTCATCTATTGAGGATCACCCGGAAGCCCGTACCTTCTTGCCTTTACCCAGGATCGGCCCGATAGATCGCTGTTGGCGAGTCTCGATTGAAGTCGTTCGCAATATCGCCCTTGGTCCTGTCGCAACTTCTCCCAACCGGCCGCGTTGGCTTACGAGGTCTGGTCTTTCCACCTTGGATATGCGACCGTAGCATCATCAAAGTCTTAGCAGCGATAGTCACAACTCTCGCAAATTAATCAAAATATGGTCAATTGTGTCACGGCTCCTGCCATGTCACAGGTGCTGCATTATCCGTCGATTATACATCCAGGGTATAGCTTGTGTATGCGCTCCGGGCAGCACTGTACTCCTTCCGAATATCTGGGTCACGCATAATCTTCTGCATATACCATTCCGGCACGGACGCCGGCAAACAACAGCTTACAGTACTCGCTTGCGGTTGTTCTCGCCTCATTCTGCATGCACAACGACTTACCTAGAACTCGGGTTGATAGATTGGACCCCACGGCGCGTGGGATTATTCTAAAACCGCCCATCTCCGAGCATACTATAGTAATATACATGCAACACTATCTTCAACACAAGGAACACTGACTTTGCGCTTCGCGTGCAGATCCTACGCGTTGTGTAAACAACGACGAGAATCATGAGAGTGATGTCAGGGCTGAGATAATTACATACCCCACAATTGGGGTACCTCGGCATACCCGAATCTAGCAACCATCATCATGAATCTACAGCTTCGTCGTCAAAGTCGACTCGCTTGCTCACCGCCATCGACACCCAAGGCTATCCTGACTACCGCTGCTATAACCCGAAATTCCAACCACCCTCGTCGCAATATATCTTCCTTTACCCTTCGTCGCACAGACATCACGTCATGCCTGTCCAACCAATTGACCCTGTCTCAGACCCTCGTGTCGAACACAAGACTGCGAGGCTCAATGGACAAACATACCATTATCTATATGCGGTACCAAGGTCTGGCGAGTATACGCATACCGTATTCCTGGTGAGTGGTGTTTGACGGCTGTTATGCGATGCCGGCAAATTCCGCACCTTCTTCTGTTGGAAAAGGTACTTTGGAGTGAAGCAACATGATTGTACTGACTGTTTGAAAGATTCATGGTTGGCCCGATCTATCGATGGGATGGAGGTATCAGATTCCTCTCTTAGTCGACATGGGGATGCGGGTTGTTGCGCCGGATATGATGGGATACGGTGGCACGGTAAGGCAGATCCAGAGGTTTTGCGACTCGGGGTACTGTACCGAGACTGATATGTTTAGGATGCGCCCAAAGTTCCGCCAAACTCGATCAAGCTGTATGGACTCAAGAGAGCATCATATGACATTGCTGCACTGGCTAAAGAAGTCAATGCGCCGCAGATCATTCTTGGTGGTCATGACTGGTAGGCGTCTGCTGTATGTTTGCATCGAGATTCGTCTACTAACAACTTGCTCAGGGGAGGTTTCGTCGTCTGGCGAGCTGCTCAGTGGTAAGTTCCCGGGCATCTTGACTACCATATACGGTACCAACTCATTACCCCCACAGGTACCCCAAGCTCATCACACACGTCTTCTCAATTTGCACACCATATACCGCTCCTTCCGACAAGTACTTCTCCACCGAAGATCTGGTCAAAGGCCCATTACCCCAATTCGCTTACCAGATTCATCTCGCTTCGGGCGAAGTGGAAAAGAGCGTCAACGATGAGCAGTCGATCAGACAATTTCTGAGTGGCATGTATGGGGCCAAGGGATCAAACGGCGAGGTCACATTCGTTCCCGAGAAGGGAATACTGGTCGAAAACTTGCCAAAGATCGGTGAGAGCAAGATTCTGAATGGAAAGGTGCGTGATGATCTCTTTTGCTGGAACGCGTGTCGAGTGCGGGATCGAAGGGAAAGAAGAGTGCAGGATTGCCGTGAGAGACAGATGTGTTACCTTTTGAGGGGATGCTATGGGGCGGTTACGCCGCTCGACAGAGGCATTGCCACTTCCGACATATCATGCATGAGGCGGGAAAGGGTTCCAAAAGATCGACTCGGCTCGACATCAAGATCGTCCCGTGTGAGACACACATCAAGATCGATCCATTGCATCGCCTTGTTTCAGAAAGATAGCTTAAGGATTTGCCAACAAGCGATGGTGTACTAATAGCGAATCAGTACCTAGACTACTACGTCAAGCAGTATCTCAATCACGGGATCCACCCCACATGTGAGTCCTCCCTCCCCAACCAACCACTCATCCACGATACATCTACCCATATCTACACACCACTTCAAGCTCAACCACTAACCCCTTGACCCAGTAAACTGGTATCGCCAACGCCGCACGAACTGGGAAGAAGACCAAGCGCTGCTCGACAAGAAGATAATCAATCAACCTGTCCTCTTTATCCAAGCTACGCATGACGGCGTGCTAAAGCCCGCTATGGCAAAGAGCATGGACAATTTCATTCCTAAGCTTACGAAGGGAGAAGTGGAGGCTGCGCATTGGGCGTTGATCCAGAAGCCAGAGGAGACGAATACTATTATCCGCCAATGGCTTGAGGCGGAGGGCCTGGTGGGGAAGAAGAAGCGGGAGAGTAGTTTGTAGGAAGGCGGTTAGAGAGACGGAATGTTGAAGGTTTTGGGATAATAATTGACCCGTCTCTTGAGCAAGTTCGTCTAGCTTGGAGTACTCAAAATCTCACCATGCTGCCCAGCGAGCGGTGTATGCATGCCTGATTACTTTGTCCTGCCCGTCGACCGAGAACGGCATATCATAGTTTACCGGGTACGAACTGACTGGCGATGAAGATTGCGGCTCTATCCGTGCTGGTGGCCTGACAGGTGCCTCATGGCTTCCTTGTCCACGCAGCGATATCGCATTGCGCTAGACAAGCACGCGGAATCCTTTGCACTTCTCCGATGTGGAGTCAAGCTGACCGTTGAGTCTTGACTATAGCTTGTCCAAGATAGCGGACCTTGATACAAATTTGACGGTTGCTAGAAACGGCACTTGATCGGTAAACGCATGTGTGCGTCAGCGTAAAGATACGTTGTCTCGTTGAGACACGTCTTGACGCCGATACTCATCATCGACTACAAAGGATCCCGTGGCGGCACGTTGTGTGGACACATGATCTGCATCTCTTGCCTATTACACAGGTACCTGCGGGCCATCAGCACACCACCGACTCAGCTCTTGCTCTTCATTTCACATAGTTCTGCTTCGCTTACGATCAACGGCAATTGTCAAGTACCTGTAGCTCAAAAGTGAAGCGTGAGATGTGTGGTGGTATCTCGGTATCTCCGGAGGTTCTAACCATAAAAGTACCGGCAAAAGTAGTAGTAGATAC
>JGI20283J13201_100038_pt1 | contig 40981 bp, 34 predicted proteins | sample Plalitdecfosmids_FD_13201 | JGI IMG/M metagenome (IMG submission 13201)
GCACGCTCGACAAATTCGATTCGATTCCGGGCTACTCGACCGTACCCGATCCCGCGCTGTTCAAGAAAGTGGTGAAGGACGTCGGCGTCGCCATCATCGGCCAGACCGCGCAGCTGGCGCCGGCCGACAAGCGTTTCTACGGCATCCGCGACACCACCGCCACGGTCGAATCGGTGGCGATGATCACCGGCTCGATCCTGTCCAAGAAGCTGGCGGCGGGCCTGGATGCGCTGGTGATGGACGTGAAGGTCGGCAGCGGCGCCTTCATGCCGACCTATGAAAAATCGGTGGAGCTGGCCGACTCGATCGTCCAGGTCGGCAACGGCGCCGGCACCAGAACGTCGGCGATCATGACCGGCATGAACGAGTCGCTGTGCCCGGCCGCCGGCAACGCGGTCGAGGTGCGCGTCGCGATCGACTACCTGACCGGCAAAGCGCGCCCGGCACGCCTGCACGAAGTGACGATGGCGCTGTGCGCCGAGATGCTGGTGATTGCCGGCCTGGCCGCCACCCACGAGGAGGCCCACGCCAGGCTGCAGCACGCGCTCGATTCGGGCGAAGCCGCCGAGCGCTTCGCGCGCATGGTGAGCGCGCTGGGCGGCCCGGCCGACCTGATGGAGCGTCCCGACGCCTACCTGGCTGCCGCCCCGATCGTGGTGCCGGTGCCGGCGCTCGAATCCGGCTATGCCTACGCGACCGATTGCCGCAGCCTGGGCCTGGCCGTGGTCGGCCTCGGCGGCGGGCGCGTACGTCCGCAGGACGAGATCGATTACGCGGTCGGCCTGACCGGTTTGATCGAGCTGGGCGCCAAGGTCGAGGCGGGCCAGCCGCTGGCGATCGTGCATGCGCGCACCCGGGACGCCGCCGAGCGCGCGGTGCGCGAGGTGCAGGCCGCCTACCGCATCGCCGAGGTGGCTCCGGTCGCCGCGCCGATGATCTACAAGACCATCCGTCCCTAACGAGATCTTCATGAACTACGACAAACTCATCGATGAAGCCCGCGCCGCGCGCGAACTGGCCTACACGCCTTACTCGAACTTCAAGGTCGGCGCCGCCCTGGCCTGCAAGGATGGCCGCGTGTTCCGCGGCTGTAACGTGGAAAACGCTTCCTACGGCCTGTGCAACTGCGCCGAGCGCACCGCGTTCTTCTCGGCCATCGCTGCAGGCTACAAGCCGGGCGACTTCACGGCGCTGGCCGTGATCGGCGACACCGAAGACCCGATCGCCCCCTGCGGCGCCTGCCGCCAGGTGGTGCTGGAACTGGGCGGCAACGAGCTGCCGGTGGTGCTGACCAACCTGAAGGGCGACCGGATGGACACCACGGCCGCGGCGCAATTGCCGAACGCTTTCGGCGGGCGCGACCTGCAAAAGTAATCCCGAACCGATGCGCCTGTGCGCGTGCCCGCGTACGTACGGGGGCACGCGTGCGCGCATGCGGGCGATTTGCTGACAAACTTGAAATCCATGCAGTCCCCACAACATGGGAGACAAGCCGATTTTTTAAGTTAGGAGTAAATATGAGCCCGCAAGACTCGCAGAAGTTGACCGATTTCCTGACGCAGCTGATCCAGGCGCGCGGCATCCAGAAAGACCAGGAAGCCGATGCACTGATCCAGCGTGCCGTCGCCCAGCAACCGGATGCGGCCTACCTGCTGGTACAGCGCGCGCTGCTGCTGGAGCAGGGCATGAACAATGCCCGTTCCCAGATCACATCCCTGCAGAACCAGCTGCGCAGCCTGCAGGATGGCCAGGGAGGCCAGGGAAGCGATGGCCGCTATCCCGACCCCAACAACTGGGGCAACAGCGGCAACGCCCGCATGGCGCCGGCCCCGACCCAACAATACCAGCCGGGCAACCAGCAACCGTATCAGCCGCCTTACCAGCCGGGTTACCAGGGCGCCCCAGGCCCGATGGGCATGGGCGCCCCTAGCGGCGGCGGCTTCTTCGGCGGCGGCGGCTTGCGCGGCACGCTGGGCTCGATCGCCACGACGGCCGCCGGTGTCGCGGCCGGCGGCTTCCTCTTCCAGGGCCTGGAGAACATGTTCTCTCACCACGACGGGAATGGCGGCAACCATCTGCTCAACAGCGACGATACGTCGAATAACCTGTTCAGCGACCAGTCGGGCAGCGGCCTGGCCGACCAGGCCGGCCTGGGCGACGTCGACGGTTCGATCGGCCAGCCGGCCGAAGGCTTGTTCGACAGCAGCGCCGACACCGGCAGCCTCGGCGATGGCGGCGGCCAGGGCTTCTTCGACGGCGACGGCTCGGATGACGGGCTGTTTAGCTGATATCGATTAGCGCGCGGGTGCGGCTTGCAAGCCGTGCCTGCCCGTTCGTTTATTTCGTCTCGGGTACGAGCGCCTTCAGGATCGGCTGCACGAATTGCTGGGTCTTGAAGTCGTACAGCACGAAGTCGCTCGAGAACTGCCAGTAAGCCCAGGCAAAGCCATTCTTTTCGGCCGTGCGCGCCACCGTCGAGGTCCACAGCGCGCGGTCTTCCATTGTTCCCCGTTCGTAAGCGCCAAATTCCCCCAGCAGCACCGGCCGTCCACTGGCTTCGCTCCAGGCTTTCACCTGCGCGAAATCCTGCTCGATCTGCGCGATCTCGGCGGGCTTGCCGAAGCGTACCCCATGCGAGGAACGGATCGGCTCTTCGGCCCAGGATGCACCCTGGTGGGTGAAGGTGAATGGATCGTAGTAGTGGAAAGTGGCGATCAGGTGGCGGTCATTGGCCGGCAGCTGCAGGTCTTTCAGCGTCGCGCGGCTGTTCCACTGGACGCCGCCGAGGATGACGTTGCGGTTCGGATTGGTCGCGCGCACCGCCTGCAGGAGCTCCGGGAAGGTCGCGTTCCAGGTCTTGGCGTCGAACTGACCGTGCGGCTCGTTCAGCAGCTCGAAGATCACCGTGTTCGGCTCGTTGCGGTAACGCTCGGCCAGCTGGGTCCAGACCGCCTTGAGCTTCGGACGGCAGGCGGCGACGTCTTTCGAACACGCGTCGAAATCGTGCTCGTCGACGATTACGTTCAAGCCGTGCTTCGTCGCCGTGGCGACCACCCAATCCAGGCGGTTCAGCCATTTCGGATCGAGCCGGCTGTTTGCATCGAGTGCGTCGAAGGTGAACAGCACCACGCGCACGGTCGAGAAGCCGGCCGCCTTGATTTTCGCGAAGTGCTCATCCTTGTAATTGCCCTGGGCGCCGTCGCGCCAGAATGGATCGTAGCCGATCACGTTCACGCCGCGCCCCATCTGGCGCACCTGGTCGTGCGCGGACAATTCGACGAAGCGCGAGGTGGAAGGGGGCGGATTCGGCGCCGGATCGTCGGCCAGCGCGGCCAGCGCGGGCAGCGCGGCGATGGCGGCGATGGTGGCTAAAAGGGCGGCGGCGCTGTGCATCAGCTTCGGCATGGGTGTCTCCCGTCGTTGTTATACGCAAGCGATACGCAGATTGCCCGATGCCGCTAATGTTGAGTGAATGCGCGGACCGATTGCGGTGCGGTGGATTATATCCACAGGCTGGAATGGTTCAGCCTGAGTTCAAAATACGAATCCGGATCGGTGACGATGCTATCTATTCGAATCCAGGTGTTTTTACTGGCTCGGTCGTTGCGGCGAAGATAATCGGATCAATCCATACGCCATTCGAGGACCTCAGCCTGCTATGCTGCCGTCCTCGAATGGCGTGTTTACTGGTGCAGCGGGGTCAGGCTTTCAGGTCGTCCATCGATTTACCATCCGACAAAGCATCCAGCACCCATTTCGGCTTGCGGCCGCGGCCGGTCCAGGTTTGCGCGCCGTCGGCCGGATTGCGGAATTGCGCAGCCGAATTCGATTGGCCCGATTTGCGCGGTTTGGATGTCTTAGGCGCGAGCAATTCCTCAACAGGCATGCCGATGTCTTGTGCAATCGCGAGAATCTGCTCGCGCGCCTTTTTGACGCCGTCCTGCTGGCGGTTCTTGATCTCTTTGTCCACGTCGAATTGGAGACCTTTGAGTTCGCCGAGATTGTAATTCGACAGGTCGATAGTGGCCATTCGTCTTATCCTTGTGAGTTTGCGGTAATCGTGAGCGTAACACGGCTTCCGATATTGCGCGATGCAATTGTCCAAAAGTGCGCGCCTTTTTATCGCCGATTCAATCGGAATCCATGACGGTCATAATCCAATTTGACTGCACGCTAGAGTTAATCGGAAAGAAAAACCGACGGACGACATGAATGCGGTAATTAGAATTACGCAGGCGCGGCATTCGAATCCGGTTTCCAGTCGCCGATCCGAATTACGGCGCCGCTGTGCCCAATTAGCGTTTCTATCCGCTTCGGCTTACATCGGCGCCGGCGTATAGGTGCCGATGCTCCACACGTGGCCTTCGGAATCGCGGCAGGTGAAACCGCGTCCCCCGTGGGCTTCGTCGGCCAGGTCGATGAGCATGGCGGCGCCGGCGCGTGGGCGCGCACGTGCACTGCGTCGGCGTCCGCCACGGCCAGGTAGATCGTCTGGGTCTGGCGGCCTGCGATGTCGCCGGGCTGGACCATCAGGTCGCCGTAGGCGCCGGTGCGGCCGCTCGAGCCGACCATGATCATGCCGCTGCCCTTGCCGGTATCGATGCGCAGCTCGGCGTGCAGGATGGTACCCGGCTCGCCCGGCACCACGAGATGGGCCTCGAAACCGAACACCCGGCACAGCCAGTCGATGGCGGCGGGGGCATCCTGGTAACGCAGGCAGGGGATGACCGCAGCAGTGGCAGCGGCGGGCGTAGGGGCGGGCATGGCGGCTCCTGAAAAAAGGTGGAGCAGCCAGTCTGCCACGCCTGGGTGCCGCCTACATCTGCTGGAACAGATAGGTGTGGTTGCGGCTGATTTCGAGTTCGCCGGCGTAGTTGCGCAGCCTGAGCATGTGGCGTCCGCGCAGGTCGCGCGTGACTTCCGCGATCGCCTCCACGCGCACCAGCGTCGAGCGGTGGATGCGCCAGAATTCGTCCGGATCGAGCTCGTCCAGCAGCTCCTTGAGCGTCTTGCGGATCAGGTATTCGGCGCCCGCGGTCTGCACCCGCGTGTACTTTTCGTCGGACTGGAAGAACAGCACCTCGCGCGTGCTGATCATGCGCAGGCTGCTGCCGACCTGGGCCTGGATCCAGCGCAGGTAGCCGGTGCTGGGCGGCGCTTTTTTCTCGAGCAGTTCGGTCAGGCGCGCCAATTGGGTGCCGACATCCTCGCGTATCGGAGAGGACTGCGCCCGGATGCGCGCGCAGGTGGCCGCCAGGCGCTCGGCTGTCACCGGCTTGAGCAGGTAATCGAGCGCACCCTGCTCGAAGGCATCCAACGCGTACTGGTCGTAGGCGGTGGCGAACACGATGTGCGACTGCCGGTACAGCCGGCGCGCCGCCTCGATGCCGCTCAGGCCCGGCATGCGGATGTCGAGGAAGGCGATGTCGGGGCGATGCTGCTCGCCGAGTTCGACCGCCTCGACGCCGTTGGCCGCTTCGGCCACGATGTGCAGCTCGGGCCAGACCGCCTGCAGGCGCGCACGCAGCAGGTCGCGCATCGGCGCTTCGTCGTCGGCGATCATGGCGGTGTAGATGCGCTCCTCGCCGGGGATCATGCTCATGCGCCCTCCATCATCTTGTAGGGCAGGCGCACGGTGGCGCAGGCGCCGCCGTCAAGCGGGGCGTGGACGATCAACTCGGCCGCGTCGCCGTACAGCAGCTGAAGGCGTTCGCGGATGTTGGCCAGGCCCACGCCATCGTCGGCGTGCGGGTCGATGCCGACGCCGTCGTCGCAGACCTCGACGTGCAGGATCGCGCCCAGCACGAAGGCGCGCACGATGACGGTGCCACCCGCGATCTTCGGCTCCAGGCCGTGCTTGATGGCGTTTTCGATCAGGGTCTGCAGCATCATCGGCGGGAAGGGCGAACTGTGCAGGTACATCGGCACCTCGAAGCGCACCTGCAGCCGCTCCTTCATGCGCGCCTGCATGATGGCGAGATAGGCGCGCGACAGCTCGACCTGCTTGCCGAGCGTGCCGTTGTCGCGCGCGCGCATCTGCGGCAGCGTCGAGCGCAGGTACTCGATCAAGTGGGCGTGCACGCGCGCCGCTTCGGGCGGGTCGGTCTCGATCAGCTGGCCGATCAGCGCCAGCGTGTTGAACAGGAAGTGCGGCTCGATCTGGGCCTGCAGGGCGGCCATGCGCGCTTCCATCAGGCGCCGCTCGAGCGTGGCGACGTCGGCCTTGTGGGTCGCTTCCTGGGCCAGCAGCTCGGCTTTGCGTTTGCCGCCGGCCAGGGTCTTGATCGCCAGCGAACCGAAGATGTACCACATCGCCGGTTCAGGCATGTTCAGCAGGCTGAGGAAGACGACCACGAAGAACCAGGTGAGCATCAGCTGGCGCCATTCGACCACGGCGACCCAGTCGAAGAAGCGCCACCACAGCTTGCTGGCTTCGTCGAAGGCGTCGCGCAAAAAGCCCACGGTACGGTTGATCTGGCTGGCGCGCATGCTCACTCCTCGTGCGGCGTCTTGCGCAGCGCGCTGCGGCGGTCGACGTAAAAGGCGCCGGCGACCAGTTTCACGCCCAGGAACAGCACGAACAGGCAAAAGGCCAGCGGCAGGATGCTGATGATCAGCGCGAACACGACGCACCAGCCGAGCATCGTCGGCCAAGGCATGGTGTTCAGCTCGCGCACGGCGCGGCGGCAGGCGCGCAGGATGTCGCGCGCCAGGGATTCGAAGGCGGCTTCGAAGTCGCGGAAAGTCGAGTGGGTCATGGCAGTGCTCCTGTCGCAATGAAGTTGATAGGATCACTGTACGCCCGGCGGCTTGGTGGCGCCAGGGCAGGCCGACGAAGTGCCGAAAACGTGGGACGGCCGGTATGCCGGACGGATCAGCAGTAGCGGCCGTCCTGGCCGGTCAGGACTGCTTGGCCTGCGGCACCGGCGCGTTCTGCTCGATCAGGCCCTGGCGCTTCAGCTCGTCCCAGAAGGCGGGCGGCACCGTGTCCTTCATCGAGCTGGCGTTGGCCAGCGCCTGCGCCTCGGTGTGGGCGCCGACGATCAGCGCCCAGGCCAGGTCGGGCGCGGCGGAAAATTGCAGCGCGGCCGTGCGCAGATCGACGCCGAACCCGTTGGCCACCTCGCGCAGCTGGTCGCGCTTGGCGATGTGCTCGGGCGGGATCTTCCAGCGCTCGTCGCCGTAGTTGTAGCGCGCGCTGCCGGAGATGAAGCCGGCGTTCAGTGCCGAGCCGACCACGAAGCCGACGCCGTGCCGGCGCGCCACCGGGAACACCTCGTCGAGCGCAGTCTTGTGGTCGATCAGCGAATACTGCGAGGCCAGCAGGCAAACGTCCGGGTCCGATTCCTGGATCACGCGGATGATCGGCTCGGGCGTGTTCACGCCGATGCCCCAGCCCCCGATCATGCCTTCGTCGCGCATTTTGGAGAGGGCCGGGAAGGCGCCTTTCTTGGCGATCTCGAATTCTTCCTGCCACGGGCGCGGCAGGTATTTGTTGTCGGGCGAGATGTCGTGCACGAACACCACGTCGATGCGGTCGACGCCCAGGCGCTGCAGGCTGTCCTCGATCGAACGGCGCACGCCGTCGGCGCTGTAATCGAAGACCAGGTTGTTGGGCGAGTTCGCGAACGGGAACAGCTCTTTCGACTTGTTGTTGGGCGAGGCTTTCAGCAGCTTGCCGACCTTGGTCGAGAGCAGGTAGCTGTCGCGCGGCTGGTTATGCAGAAAATTGCCGAAGCGCCGCTCGGCGCTGCCCAGGCCGTACCACGGCGAGACGTCGAAGTAGCGCACGCCGGCGGCCCAGGATGCGTCCAGCGCCTTGTAGGCGTCGCGATCGGTGACGACCTCGAACTCGTTGCCGATCGGGACCCCGCCCAGGCCGAAGCGGAATTCGGGCTTGAAGAGTTGCTGGGCACGGCTGTGTGTTTCATGAGGCATGACGATCCCTTTCTGATTCGTGACGTATGCAATCAGTATGCAGAAGCCGCTGCTTGCGCCGCGCAACGGAGCTGGCAGGAAACGGGACGTGCCCTGCGGTCAGACGGCGCTCCGGCCGCGTGCCATCCAGTCGCTGTGCAGCAGGCCGTAAAAGGCAGTGTCGGCGGTGACCCCGTCGACGATCCAGCGCTCGGGCATATAGCCCTCCTGACGGAAACCGAGCTTTTCCAGCACCCGCTGCGAGCCGGTGTTGCGCGGGTCGATGTCGGCTTCGACGCGGTTCAGGCCGAGCGTGTCGAAGCCATACGTCAGCAGGGCTTGCAGCGCCTCGGCCTCGGTCATCCAGCGCAATGTCAGGCGCGGCGTGTGCAGCTCGATCGGTGCGAGTGTGGGCATGGCTCAATCCTTTCGATGCGCCAGCCCGACCGCGGCCAGCACCATGTCGGTAATCAGGCGCTCGGCCTGCTCGAAGTCGTCGCGGCCGAGCTGCGGGCGATCCAGCACCAGCTGCATCTGCGCGGCGAAGTCGGCGTACGATTGCGTCATCGCCCACACCGCAAACAGCAGGTGGGTGGCATTGACCGGCGCGATCCGGCCTTGCGCGATCCAGCGCTCGAACACGGCGATGTCGGCGCGCAGCAGCGGCACCACGCGGCGGCGGATCTGGTCGCCGTAGATCTTGGCGCCGCCGATCACCTCGAGCGCGTACACGCGCGAAGCCAGCGGCTGCTCGCGCGAAAAGCGCAGCTTCGCCGCGACGTACGCGCGCAGGACGTCGCCGGGATCGCTCGCCGTAGCTCCATCTGCATTGCCTTCGCCGCCGGCCAGGCTGGCCATGCGCGCCAGCCAGTCGTCGAGCACGTCGTCCAGCACGCGCGTGTACAGCGCCTGCTTGGTCGGGAAGTAGTACATCAGGTTCTGCTTGGACAGGCCGGCCCGTTGTGCCACGTCGGCGATGGCGGTGCCTTCGTAGCCGCGCTCGGCGAACAGGCGCACGGCCTCGAGCAGGACCGTGCTTTCGAGCTGGTCGCGCCGGGCTTCTCGGCGGCTGTTGTGGAGCGGCGAAACGGTGCGGTCCATGCGGACTCCTTCAGCGGATTAAATGCAGCGGATCAAATTCAGCGAATCGAATGCAGGAAGCCGAGCAGCGCATCGTGCGCGGCATAGGCGACGTTGAAGCGGAACCAGGTGCTGGACGGCGCTTCCAAGGTAAAAAAGTCGCCTGGGGCCAGCAGGATGCCGGCGCGCAGCGCCCGTTCGGCGACCAGCTTGCCGTTGCGCTCCAGCGTGGCGGGCCCGGGCCAGCCGGCGCTGACGAACATGCCCCCGCGCGGGCGCGCGAGCGGCGTCAGACCGGCCGCCGAGAGGCCGTCGATGGCACGCTGGCGCGCTTCGTCCAGCTGCTGCACCAGGCGCTCGACCTGGCGCCGGTAGGTCCGGCTCTTGATCGCATCCAGCACCGCGCGCTCGTTGATCTCGGAAGTCGTCAGGCCGGTCAGCATTTTCACGCGTACCAGTTCGGGAATGAGGGAGCTCGAAGCGCAGATCGAGCCGACACGCAGCACCGGCGACAGTGTCTTGGAAAAGCTGCCGATGCGGATCACGCGGCGCAGGCCGTCCAGCGCCGCCAGCGACGCCTCGCCGCGCGCCGCCAGTTCGCGGTAGATGTCGTCCTCGACCAGCCAGAAGTCGAACTGCTCGGCCAAGCCCAGCAGGCGGTGTGCCTGGGCTGGCGACAGCGAGGTGCCGAGTGGATTTTGCAGCACCGTGTTGACGAACATGAGCTTGGGCTGGCGCGCCGCGGCCGCGCGCGCGAGGAAGTCCAGGTCCAGGCCATTGGCATCGCGCGGGATGCCGACCGGGATGCAGCCGTGGTGGCGCACCAGGGCCAGCAGGTTGCTGTAGCCGGGATCTTCGACCAGCACCACGTCGCCGGGGCGGGTGAGGGTGCGCAGCACCAGGTCGAAGGCGTGGGTGGCGCCGTGGGTCAGCAGCACTTGCTCGGGTTCGAGCGCAAACAGCTCGTCGGACAGACAAGCGGCGATGTGCTGGCGCAGCGCCGCGAAGCCGAGCGGGTGGCCATAGCCGCGCAGGCGCCCGGCCGGGATCTTCATCGCGTGGCGCACCGCGTCCAGGATCGTCGATTCGCCATACCACTCGGGCAGCAGCCAGCCGGAACCGACCGGCAGCGCCTCGGACTGGCCGGAATACAGGTCGGCGGTGAATGAGTCGACGCTGCCGGGCGTGGCGGAGGCCAGGGCCGGCTGAACCGGATCGGCGCCGGCATCGAGCGGGCAGCGCGCCACGAAAAAGCCGGAACCGCGGCGCGAGGACAGGAGTCCCAGATGCAGCAGACGGTCGTACGACTCGACCACCGTGAAGGTGCTGACGCTATTGGACTTTGCGAATTGTCGAACCGAGGGCATCTTGGTCCCGACAGGTAAAGCGCGCCGATTGACCATCTCGGCGATCGCCGCCACGATCTGGTCGACCAGGCTGCCGCGCCGCTGGCGGTCGATCGCCAGTACCGGCCATCTCGACTCACTGGGTGTGTCCATCGCGTTTCCCTCGGTGTGCCCCGATCGCGCCCCGGCAACTGTACAGCTCATGTCACCAGTACGGTTGGTAAATTTTGCCGAATGTGTATATGTGCCGCACTCCCTCTGCTGTCTATTATTGCATCATGATTTTGCCAGTTGGTAAATTATTTGACGGCAGTCACCGATCTTTCAGGAGTCAGTCAATGAACGAAGCCCGACCCGAATCGATGTCGTCCTTCTGGATGCCATTTACCAACAACCGCGATTTCAAGGCGGCGCCGCGCCTGCTGGTGTCCGCCAAGGGCATGTATTACCAGGACGTCGACGGCAAGCAGATCCTCGACGGCACCGCCGGCCTGTGGTGTGTGCCTTGCGGCCACGCCCAGCCCCGGATCGTCGAGGCGGTCAGCACGATGGTCGGCCAGCTCGACTTCGCCCCGACCTTCCAGATGGGCCATCCGGCCGCCTTCGACCTGGCCGAGCAGCTGATGGAGTACACCGGCCACAAATTCGGCCATGTGTTCTATACCAACTCGGGTTCGGAAGCGGTCGACACGGCGCTCAAGATCGCGCTGGCCTATCACCGTGCGCGCGGCGAGGGCAGCCGCACCCGCCTGATCGGACGCGAGCGTGGCTACCACGGCGTGGGTTTTGGCGGCCTGTCGGTCGGCGGCATCGGCCCGAATCGCAAGAATTTCGGCCCGCTGCTGCCGGGCGTCGACCATTTACCGCACACGCATAACATTCTCAAGAACGCGTTTTCGCGCGGCGAGCCGGACTTCGGCGTCGATCTGGCCGACGAGCTGGAACGCATCGTCGCGCTGCACGACGCCTCGACCATCGCCGCCGTCATCATCGAGCCGGTGTCGGGGTCGACCGGCGTGCTGGTGCCCCCGAAAGGTTATCTGAAGCGCCTGCGCGAGATCTGCAGCAAGCACGGCATCCTGCTGATCTTCGACGAGGTGATCACCGGCTTCGGCAGGCTCACCACGCCGTTCGCGGCCGATTATTTCGACGTCGAGCCGGACATGATCACGGCCGCCAAGGGCATCACAAACGGCACGGTGCCGATGGGCGCGGTGTTCTCGAAACGCTTCATCCACGACGCTTTCATGGATGCGCCGCCGGGCATCGAGCTAGCCCACGGCTACACTTATTCCGGCCACCCGCTGGCCTGCGCGGCCGGCATCGCCACGCTGCAGGTGTTCAAGGAAGAGGGCGTGCTGGAGCATGCGAAGACGATCCAGCCATATTGGGAAGACGCGGTGCACGCGCTGAAAGGGCTGCCGCACGTGATCGACATCCGCACGGTCGGGCTGGTGGCCGGCATCGAGCTCGAGCCGATTCCGGCCAAGCCGGGCGCGCGCGCGTATGCCGCGTTCAAGCAGGCATTTGCGGACGGCATCCTGATCCGCGTGACCGGCGACATCATCGCGCTGTCGCCGCCGCTGGTGCTGGACAAGACCCACATCGACGAACTGTTCGGCAAATTGACGGACGTGCTCAAGAAGCTCGACACGAACCTGGACTGAGGCCATGACAATGCATACCGGAGTCATCCATCACTACATCGGCGGGCGCGTGCTCGAAGGCGCTTCCGGGCGCTACGCCGATGTCTACAACCCGGCGCTGGGCGAGCCGTGCGCGCGCGTGGCGTTGGCCTCGAACGAGGAAGTCGGCGCGGCGGTGCAGGCTGCGCTCGATGCTTTCCCGGCCTGGTCGGCCACGCCGCCGCTGGCGCGCGCACGCGTGCTGTTCAAGTACCTGCAGCTGTGCCAGCAGCACACGGACGACTTCGCGGCCATGATCACGCTCGAACATGGCAAGACCTTCAGCGATGCGCAGGGCGAGGTCGCGCGCGGCATCGAGGTGGTCGAGTTCGCGGTTGGCATCCCGCAGATGCTCAAGGGCGAATTCACCGACCAGATCGCGCGCGGCATCGACGCCTGGTCGATGCGACAGCCGCTCGGCGTGGTGGCCGGCATCACGCCGTTCAACTTCCCGGTAATGGTGCCGATGTGGATGTTCCCGGTCGCCATCGCCTGCGGCAATACCTTCGTGCTCAAACCTTCCGAGCGCGACCCGTCGGCCTCGCTGCTGCATGCGCGGCTGTTGACGGAAGCGGGGCTGCCGGACGGCGTGTTCAACGTGGTGCAGGGCGACAAGGCGGCGGTCGATGCGCTGCTGGACCATCCGGATATCCAGGCGCTCAGCTTCGTCGGCTCGACGCCGATCGCCGAATATATCTACGCGCGCGGCAGCGCCAAGGGCAAGCGCGTGCAGGCGCTGGGCGGCGCCAAGAACCATATGGTGGTGATGCCGGACGCCGACATGGACATGGCCGTCGACGCGCTGATCGGCGCGGCCTACGGCTCGGCCGGCGAGCGCTGCATGGCGATCTCGGTGGCGGTGGCGGTCGGCGATGCCGCCGACGCCCTGGTCTGCAAGCTGGCCGAGCGCACCCGGGCGCTCAAGATCGACGACGGCGCGGCCGCGGGCGCTGAGATGGGGCCGGTGGTGACGCTGGCGGCCAAGGAGCGCATCGAGCGGCTGATCGGCGAGGGTGTGGAGCAGGGCGCCGAGCTGGTCGTCGATGGCCGCGGCTACCAGGTGGCGGGGCGCCCCAATGGCTTCTTTGTCGGCGGCACGCTGTTCGACCGCGTGACGCCGTCGATGAGCATCTACCAGCAAGAGATCTTCGGCCCGGTGCTGTGCGTGGTGCGCCTGCCGGACGTCGGCAGTGCGCTCGAACTCATCAACCGGAACGAATATGGCAACGGCGTCGCCGTGTTCACGCGCGATGGCGGCGTGGCGCGCGAGTTCGTCCGCCAGGTACAGGTCGGCATGGTCGGCGTGAACGTGCCGCTGCCGGTGCCGATGGCCTTCAACAGTTTCGGCGGCTGGAAAAAGAGCCTGTTCGGCGACCACCATGCCTACGGACCCGAGGGCGTGCGCTTTTACACGCGGCACAAGGCGGTGATGCAGAGGTGGCCCGCATCTGGCACCGGCGCTGCCAGCGGCGGGGTGGAGTTCGCGTTCCCGCAGATGAAGTAAGCCTACGAACAACTCATAACAGAACAGGAGCCTCGAAAACCGTAGCGAGCGGCAGCAATGGTGGTCGAGAAGCGCAGCCGTACTTACTGTACGGCGAGCATCGCAGGCCGCCAGTGCAACGCGCAGTAGGTTTGCGAGGCTCCCAACCTCAGGGATGCACATGATCGAAACACTGCTCCACCTGCCGCTGGCCGAAGGCACGCATTCCGCGCTGTCCGACCGCTTCACCGACCTCGCCCCGCCGCTCACCATGCGCCAGGCCGCGATCGAAAGCGCGCGCTGCCTGTACTGTTACGACGCACCGTGTACGCGCGCCTGCCCGACTGGCATCGACGTCGCCAGCTTTATCCGCAATATCCACGACGGCAACGTCGACGGCGCCGCGATCACTATCCTCAAGCAGAACATTTTCGGCGGCGCGTGCGCGCGCGTGTGCCCGACCGAGATCCTGTGCGAGGACGCCTGCGTGCGCAACCACGACATCGAAGCGCAGCCCGTGAAAATCGGCCTGCTGCAGCGTCACGCCATCGACCACGCTCAATTTGACGCCCATCCGTTCCAGCGTGCCGCCGGCACCGGCAAGACGGTCGCCGTGGTCGGCGCCGGCCCGGCCGGGCTGTCGTGCGCGCACCGCCTGGCGATGCTGGGCCACGACGTGGTCGTGTTCGAGGCGCGCGACAAAGCCGGTGGCCTGAACGAATACGGCATCGCCAAGTACAAGCTGCCGGGCGACTTTGCCCAGCGCGAGGTCGAGTTCCTGCTGTCGATTGGCGGCATCGAAATCCAGTATGGGCGCACACTTGGCGTCGATCTGCAGCTGGCCGAGCTGCATGCGCGCTACGACGCGGTGTTCCTCGGCATTGGCCTGGCCGCCAGCCGCCAGCTCGGCCTGACCGGGGAAGATGCGCCCGGCCTGCTCGCGGCGGTCGACTATATCGCGACCCTGCGCCAGGCCGGCGACCTGGCCGCGCTGCCGGTGCCGCGCCGCGCCATCGTGATCGGCGCCGGCAACACCGCGATCGACATGGCGGTGCAACTGAAACGCCTGGGCGCCGAGGAAGTGACGATGGTCTACCGGCGCGGCTTCGAGTCGATGAGCGCGACCGGCCACGAGATCGAGATCGCAAAAACCCACTTTGTGCGCATCCGCACCTGGGCCGCGCCGCTCGAGGTGCTGCTCGACGATGGCGGCCGCGTGCGCGGCATGCGCTTCGAAGAGACGTGCCTGCAGGACGGGCGCCTAATCGCCACCGGCAGCTTCATCGAGATCGCGGCGGACGCCGTGTTCAAGGCGATCGGCCAGGGCATGGGGCTGGGCGCGCTGGTCGATCCGCTGGCCCAGGAGCTTGCTCGCAACGGTGACAAGATCATGGTCGACGCCCACCTGCGCACCGCATTGCCGGGCGTGTACGCCGGCGGCGACTGCATCGCACCGGGCCAGGACCTGACCGTGCAGGCGGTCCAGCACGGCAAGCTGGCCGCGCTGGCGATCCACAACGACATCCAATCCAACGCGGAGGCAGCATGGCCGACCTGAGCATCGATTTCTGCGGCATCAAGTCGCCGAATCCCTTCTGGCTGGCCTCGGCGCCGCCGACCGACAAGGCCTACAACGTCATCCGCGCCTTCGAGGCCGGCTGGGGCGGCGTGGTGTGGAAGACGCTGGGCGAGGATCCGCCGGCGGTCAACGTGTCCTCGCGCTACTCGGCGCTGCACGGCAAGAACCGCGACGTCATCGGCTTCAACAACATCGAGCTGATCACCGACCGCAGCCTGGAGATCAACCTGCGCGAGATCGCGGCCGTGAAAAAGGCATGGCCGGACCGCGCCATGGTCGTGTCGATGATGCTGCCGTGCGAGGAAGCGCCGTGGCGCGAGCTGCTGCCGCTGGTGGAAGCCACCGGCGCCGACGGCATCGAGCTGAACTTCGGCTGCCCGCACGGCATGCCCGAGCGCGGCATGGGTGCCGCCGTCGGCCAGCAGCCCGACCTGATCGAACGGGTCACGCGCTGGTGCAAGACCTACACGCGCCTGCCGGTCATCGTCAAGCTCACGCCCAACATCACCGACGTGCGCGCCCCCGCGCGTGCCGCGCTCGCGGGCGGGGCCGATGCGGTCTCGCTGATCAACACCATCAACTCGATCACCCACCTCGACCTGGACCGCATGGTCGCGTATCCGATCGTCGGCGGCGCCAGCACCCACGGCGGCTACTGCGGCGCGGCGGTCAAGCCGATCGCGCTGAACATGGTGGCCGAGATCGCGCGCGATCCGGCCACCAGCGGCCTGCCGATTTCCGGCATCGGCGGCATCGGCAACTGGCGCGACGCGGCCGAATTCATCGCGCTGGGCGCCGGATCGGTGCAGGTCTGCACCGCCGCGATGCTGCACGGTTTCCGCATCGTCGAGGAAATGAAGGATGGACTGTCGCGCTGGATGGATTCGAAGGGTTACGAGAACATCGCGGCCTTCTCGCGCAAGGCCGTGCCCAACACCACCGACTGGAAATACCTGGACATGAATTACCAGGTCATCGCCAGCATCGACCAGGACAAGTGCATCGCCTGCGGCCGCTGCTACGTCGCCTGCGAAGACACTTCGCACCAGGCGATCGCCAAGCTGATCACGGCCGGGCCCAGGGGCGAAGGGCGGCGCTACGAAGTCAAGCCGGCGGATTGCGTGGGCTGCAACCTGTGCGAGATCACCTGTCCGGTCGAGGACTGCATCACGATGGTGCCGCAGGCCAGCGTTCAACCCTACATGAACTGGACGCAGGATCCGCGCAATCCGCGGGCCCAGGTCGTGGCGGCGCTGGAGTAGGTTCGAACGGCGCCTGCCCGGTGCCGCATGTTGGCATCGTTTTTGCTGACGATAATGCATCGCCACCGATTGGAGATCCGCCCGATGAGCCACGATCCAGCCGCCGCCCCAGCTGTCCATGCCGCCCACCCCGACCTCTGGAACCCGGACCTGGCGCCGACCACCCTCGCGCAGCGCACCTGGCGCTGGTACCACTTCGCCGCGCTGTGGGTCGGCATGGTGATGTGCATCCCGGCCTACACGCTGTCGGCCAGCCTGGTCGAGGGCGGCATGTCGGCCTACCAGGCGGTGTTCACGGTGTTCCTCGCCAACGCCATCGTGCTGCTGCCGATGCTGGCCATCGGCCACGCCGGCACCAAGTACGGCATCCCGTATGCGGTGCTGGCGCGCGCCGCCTTCGGCACGCGCGGGGCCAGGTTGCCGGCGCTGATGCGCGCGATCGTCGCCTGCGGCTGGTACGGCATCCAGACCTGGTTCGGCGGCAGCATGATCTACACGCTGCTGGGCGTGCTGGCCGGGCATCCGATCGGCGGCGACAAGATCGGCGCTCTGGGCATCAACGGCGCCCAGTTCGGCTGCTTCCTGGCCTTCTGGGCGGTGCAGTTGTATTTCATCGTGCACGGCATGGATTCGATCAGGAAGCTCGAGACCTGGACCGCGCCGCTGAAAATCGCGATCTGCTTCGTGCTGCTCGGCTGGGTCTACCAGCGCGCCGGCGGCTTCGGGCCGCTGCTCGACAAGCCATCCGCTTTTGTGGCCGGAGGCGCCAAGGCCGGACAGTTCTGGACCGTCTTCTGGCCCTCGCTGACCGCGATGGTCGGGTTCTGGGCCACGCTGGCGCTCAACATCCCCGATTTCACCCGCTTCGCGCGCAGCCAGCGCGACCAGGTGCTGGGCCAGTCGATCGGCCTGCCGGTGCCGATGGGTTTATTGGCCGCGCTGGCCGTCATCGTCACCTCGGCCACCGTGGTCCTGTACGGCAAGGCGCTGTGGGACCCGGTCGACCTGGCCAGCCGCATGACCGGCGCGGCGGTGCTGGTGGCGCTGGTCGTGCTGCTGGCCGATCAGGTCAGCGTCAACCTGGCGGCCAATCTGGTCGGCCCGGCCTACGATTTTTCGGCGCTGGCGCCGCGCGCGATCTCCTACCGCACGGGTGGCTACATCACCGCCGGCATCGCCATCCTGATGATGCCCTGGAAGATCCTGGAGTCGACCCAGGGCTATGTCTTCACCTGGCTGATCGGCTACTCGGCGCTGCTTGGTCCTATCGCCGGCGTGCTGATCGTCGACTATTACCTGATCCGCCGCACCGAGCTGGCGCTCGACCAGCTGTACCGCGACGATGGCATCTACGGCTACACGCGCGGCTGGAACCCGGCCGCGGTCGTCGCTTTCCTGGCCGGCGTGCTGCCGAACATTCCCGGCTTCCTGAACGCCGCTTTTCCGGAAGCGTTCCCGAACGTGGGCTCGGGTTTGAAGACCGTGTACACCTATGCCTGGTTCGTGGGCATCGCGATTTCGGCCGTCGTCTACGGCCTGATGATGAAGGGCAGGGTGGCGCCGGCATTGCGGCCCGCGCCGGCCGTCGATTGATTACCCAAGATTGAATACCCAAAACAGGGAGAGCACGACATGACAGTCCTGATCCGTGGCGGCACCGTGGTGAACGCCGACCGGGCCTTCCGCGCCGACGTGCTGTGCTTTGGCGACAAGATCGTCGCGGTCGGCGAGAACCTCGACGCGCCGGCCAACGCGACCGTTATCGACGCCGGCGGCCAGTACGTGATGCCGGGCGGGATCGACCCGCACACGCACATGCAGCTGCCCTTCATGGGCACGGTCACCAGCGACGATTTCTATACCGGCACCGCCGCCGCGCTGGCCGGCGGCACCACCAGCATCATCGACTTCGTGATCCCGAACCCGCAGCAGCCGCTGATGGACGCCTTCCACACCTGGCGCGGCTGGGCGAAAAAGGCGGCGGCCGACTACAGCTTCCACGTCGCCATCACCTGGTGGGACGACTCGGTGCACGCCGACATGGGCACGCTGGTGCGCGAGCACGGCGTGAACAGCTTCAAGCACTTCATGGCGTACAAGAACGCGATCATGGCCGACGACGAGACGCTGGTGAAAAGCTTTCGCCGTTCGCTCGAACTGGGCGCGATCCCGACCGTGCACGCCGAAAACGGCGAACTGGTCTACCAGCTGCAGCGCGAGCTGCTGGCCAAGGGTATTCGTGGACCAGAGGCGCATCCGCTGTCGCGTCCGCCCGCGGTCGAGGCCGAGGCGGCCAACCGCGCGATCGCGATCGCCGGCGTGCTCGGCACCCCGGTCTACATCGTGCACGTGTCCTGCGCCGAGTCGCTCGAGGCGATTCAACGCGCGCGCGCGAAGGGCCAGCGCGTGTACGGCGAGGCGCTGGCCGGTCACCTGGTCATCGACGACAGCGTCTACCGCAATCCCGATCCGGCCTATGCGCGCGCTTTCGTCATGAGCCCGCCGTTCCGCTCGCGCGAGCACCAGACCGCGCTGTGGCAGGGCCTGCAAGGCGGCAGCCTGCACACCACCGCGACCGATCACTGCACCTTCTGCGCCGAACAAAAGGCGATGGGCGCCGACGACTTCACGCGCATCCCGAACGGCTGCGGCGGCGTCGAGGAGCGCATGGCGGTGATCTGGGATGCGGGCGTGAACAGCGGCCGCCTGACGCCATCCGAGTTCGTGCGCGTGACCTCGACCAATGCGGCGCAGATCTTCAACGTCTACCCGCGCAAGGGCAGCATCTCGGCCGGGGCCGACGCCGACCTCGTCGTGTGGGACCCGCAGGGCAGCAAGACGCTGTCCGCCGCGACCCAGCACTCGAAAGGCGGCTTCAACGTGTTCGAGGGCCGCACGGTGCGCGGCATCCCGAGCCACACGGTGGCGGCGGGCAAGCTGGTGTACGCGCAAGGCGAGCTGCGCGCGGAACAGGGCGCGGGACGGTACGTGGAGCGGCCGGCGTTTACGAGCGCCGTCGTCGCCTGACCAACAAGCAAAAGGACAGAACAATGAACGACCTGCGCATCAACGGCCAACGCCTGTGGGATTCCCTGATGGACCTGGCCCGCATCGGCGCCACCGACAAGGGCGGCGTCAAGCGCCTGGCCCTGACCGACCTCGACCGCCAGGGCCGCGACCTGGTGGTGCAATGGGCGCGCGAGGAAGGCTTGAGCATCACCGTGGACAAGATCGGCAATGTCTTCATGCGCCGCGAAGGCGCCAACCCGGCGCTGGCGCCGGTGGTCACCGGTAGCCACATCGACACCCAGCCGACCGGCGGCAAGTTCGACGGCAACTACGGCGTGCTGGCCGGACTCGAGGTAGTGCGCACGCTGAACCAGCACGGTATCGCTACCGAAGCGCCGATCGAGGTCGCGTTCTGGACCAACGAGGAAGGCTCGCGCTTCGTGCCGGTGATGATGGGTTCGGGCGTGTTCTGCGGCGCCTTCAGCCTGGAGACGGCCTACGCGGCGCGCGACGTCGACGGCAAGTCGGTCGGCGAGGAACTCGAACGCATCGGCTACCGCGGCGCTCAGACGCCGGGCGAGCATCCGATCGGCGCCTACTTCGAAACCCACATCGAGCAGGGGCCGGTGCTGGAAGACGCCGACAAGATCATCGGCGTGGTGCCGGCCGTGATGGGCCTGTCCTGGTACGACTGTACCGTCACCGGCATGGAAGCGCATGCCGGTCCGACCCCGATGGGGCTGCGCCGCGACGCATTGCAGGTGGCCACCACGATCATGCAGGAGACCGTGGCGATCGCCAAGCGCTACCCGCCGTACGGGCGCGGCACGGTCGGCATGGTGCAGGTGTTCCCCAACAGCCGCAACGTGATTCCGGGCCAGGTCAAATTCAGCATCGACCTGCGCAACGTGAACGATGCGCTGCTCGACACCATGCATGGCGAAATCACCGATTTCGTCGCGCGCACGGCAAGCGAGACCGGCCTGGCCATCGTGCTCGAGCGCGTGTCCTATTACCCGCCTTGCCCGTTCCACCCGGATTGCGTGGGCGCGGTGCGCGCCGCCACCGAAAAACTCGGTTACTCGAGCATGGACGTGGTCTCGGGCGCCGGCCATGACGCCATCTACGTGGCGCGCCTGGCGCCGGCCGGGATGATCTTCGTGCCCTGCAAGGACGGTATCAGCCACAACGAGATCGAAGACGCTAGGGCCGATCACCTGGAAGCCGGCTGCAACGTGCTGCTGCACGCGATGCTGGAACGTGCCGGCGTGGCCGGGCAGGCGTCTGCGGCGAACAATGCGGCTGAAGCGGCCGCGGCGGCATCGGCGGCATAAGTCATCGAATCGTTGCTATAAGATAACATTCATGGCTAGCGCGATGAATCCGGCGGTATTGTCTTTACGGATGTCTTTACAGATGACCCACGGCTGGTAGGATGTTGGCGTTACGGCGCCACCCGGCGCCGCGTTGCATGAAGCTGCCGATGCTGACTGGCTATTACGAGACACCGCTGGTTGTCATTTCGATCCTCGTGGCGATCGTGGCGTCCTATTCCGCACTCAGCCTGGCCGGCCGCGTCGCCGAATCGCGCGGGCGCGCCATGCTGGCCTGGACCGTGGGCGGTGCGGTCGCGATGGGCTCGGGCATCTGGGCCATGCACTTCGTCGGCATGCTGGCGTTCCGGCTGCCGATCCCGATCGCCTTCGACCTGCCGATCACCTTCGTCTCGCTGCTGCTGCCGATCGCCGCCTCGATGCTGGCGCTGTCGCAGGTCAGCCGCTTCCACCTCGGGCGTACCCGGCTGGCCGTCAGCGCGGTTCTGATGGGCATCGGCATCAACGCCATGCATTACACCGGCATGGCGGCGATGCGCATGGCGCCGGGCATCGTCTACGATCCGTGGCTGTTCGCGCTGTCGGTGCTGATCGCCATCGGCGCCTCGGCGCTGGCGCTGTGGATCGCGTTCCGCCTGCGCCACAATACGCCGCGCGTGTGGCTGCCGCGCCTGGGCGCCGCGGTGGTGATGGGCGCCGCCATCGTCGGCATGCACTACACCGGCATGGCCGCCGCCGGCTTCCCGGCCGACAGCGTGTGCATGGCGGCGCGCGCCGGCGTGCAGCATGAAGGCCTGGCCACGCTGGTGGTGATCGCCAGCTTCGGCGTGCTCGGGCTGGCGTTGCTGGCCTCGCTGTTCGAGGCGCGCATGGAAGCCAGCGCGCGCACCCTGGCCGTGACCGAGGCCACCGCCGTCGAGCGCGAAGCCTTGCTTGCGCGCGAGCGCGAGGCGCGCGACGAAGCCGAGCGGCTGTCGGCGATGAAGGATGAATTCCTGGCCACGCTGTCGCACGAGCTGCGCACCCCGCTGAACGCGATGCTGGGCTGGGCCGGCATGCTCCAGCGCGGCGTGCGCGACGAAGCCACGCTCAAGCGCGGCCTGGAAGCGATCGAACGCAACGCGCGCGCCCAGGGCCAGCTGATCGAAGACCTGCTCGACATGAGCCGCATCGTGGCCGGCACCGTACGCCTCGACGTGCGCCTGCTCGAGCCGGCACGCGTGATCGAGGCGGCGCTGGCCACCGTGCATCCGGCGGTGCTGGCCAAGCGCATCGAGCTGCACTGCGAGCTGCCGGATATAGGCGAGGTGCGCGCCGACCCCGGCCGGCTGCAGCAGGTGATGTGGAACCTGCTGTCGAACGCGGTCAAGTTCACGCCCGCCGGCGGCAAGGTCGAGGTTCTGCTGACGCGCGAGAACGACGAGGCCATGATCCACGTGGTCGATTCCGGCATCGGCATCGCGCCCGATTTCGTGCCTTACGTGTTCGACCGCTTCCGCCAGCAGGATGCCTCGATCACGCGCAAGCACGGCGGCCTGGGCCTGGGGCTGTCGATCGTCAAGCAGCTGGTCGAGCTGCACGGCGGGACGACCGCGGTCGACAGCGCCGGCCCGGGCCTGGGCGCGGTCTTCACCGTGCGCTTGCCGCTGGCCGAGCCGCAGTCGCAGACGCCCGCGCACGCGCGTCACGCGCCCGCGCACGCGGGAACGGGCGTGGACGCGGACGATGAGGCAGTGGCGGGTAGGTCCCGGCAGGGCAGTGCGGCCGATCTGTCGGGCCTGAAGGTACTGGTGGTCGACGATGCGGTCGACACGCTCGACGTGCTCGAGCAGATCCTGCAGCACAGCGGCGCCACCGTGGTCTGCGCCGGCGGGGCGCTGCAGGCGCTCGAGCTGCTCGAGCGCGAGCGGCCGGACGTGATCGTCAGCGACGTCGGCATGCCCGAGGTCGACGGCCTGGAGATGGTGCGGCGCATCCGCCGGCGTCCGACCGCCGGCGGCGGCGCCACGCCGGTGGTCGCGCTGACCGCGCTCACGCGCCAGGACGACCGCAACACGGCCTTTGAAGCCGGTTTTACGGATTACCTGGCCAAGCCGGTCGATCCGGACGCGCTGGTTGCAAGCATCGCGCGCGCGGCCCAGCGCAGCATGGCGCCGCTCGAGCGGGACTGACACCGCCCAGCGCGCGGCTGATGCTCATTGAAACGTCGTCTCGCGTTCCGGCGTCGCGCTGATGCGGTGGATCGACAGGTCGGCGCCGTCGAATTCCTGCTCGGCGTCGAGGCGCAGCCCAACCGTTTTCTTCAGCACGCCGTACACGATCCAGCCGCCCAGTCCGGCCACCGCAATGCCCAGCAAGGTGCCGAGCAGCTGCGACACCAGGGACACCCCGCCCAGGCCGCCGAGCGCCCGGCTGCCGAAGATGCCGGCCGCGATCCCGCCCCAGGCGCCGCACAGGCCGTGCAGCGGCCACACGCCGAGCACGTCGTCGATCTTCCAGCGGTTCTGCGCCAGCGTGAACATCACGACGAAGATCGCGCCCGCGATCGCGCCGGTGACCAGCGCGCCCAGCGGGTGCATCAGGTCGGAGCCGGCGCACACCGCGACCAGGCCGGCCAGCGGGCCGTTGTAGACGAAGCCCGGGTCGTTCTTGCCCATCACGAAGGCGGTCAGCGTGCCGCCGACCAGCGCCATCAGCGAGTTGACCGCGACCAGGCCGTTCATCTTGTCGAGCGTCTGCGCGCTCATCACGTTGAAGCCGAACCAGCCGACGGTCAGGATCCACGCGCCCAGCGCCAGGAAGGGAATGTCCGATGGCGGATGCGCCGAGATGCGGCCATCCTTGGTGTAGCGCCCGCGCCGCGCACCCAGCAGCAGCACCGCCGGCAGCGCGGCCCAGCCGCCCACCGCGTGCACCACCACCGAGCCGGCAAAGTCGTGGAAAGGCGCGCCGAAGGTGGCCTGCAGCCAGGCCTGCACGCCGAAACGGTTGTTCCAGGCGATGCCCTCGAAAAATGGATAGACCAGGCCGACCAGCAGCGCGGTGGCAGCCATCTGCGGGTGGAACTTGGCGCGCTCGGCGATGCCGCCGGAGATGATCGCGGGAATCGCCGCGGCAAAGGTCAACAAGAAGAAGAACTTCACCAGCTCGTAGCCATTCTTCGCCACCAGGGTTTCGGTCGGGCTGAAAAAGTGGATGCCGTAGGCGATGCCGTAGCCGACGAAAAAATAGGCGATGGTCGACACCGCAAAGTCGATCAGGATCTTGACCAGGGCATTGACCTGGTTCTTGCGCCGCACCGTGCCCAGTTCGAGGAAGGCGAACCCCGCATGCATGGCCAGGATCATGATCCCGCCGAGCAGGATGAAGAGCGCGTCGGCTGAGCTTTTCAAGACATCCATACCAGTTACGTCTCCAAAAAAGTGCAGATCGAATGCGGGTTGCATCGATCGGCACTTCTTCGTAGCAATTTGCGTTCCAATTTGGTGAGCCTGTGCACCCCGGGTGGGCGTGTCCTTTGAAATGCCCTGTCTCCGTGCGAGAGCACCCATACGGTGCAAGGGTGCGCCGAAATGGGGAATATCGCGGCCGCCTTGTCTTTGGGCGTGCAAGCTGTTGTATCCTTTAATAAATGTTCTTATAAGGATCAGCATGAAGCCTTTCACCCGTCCGCTTCCCGTCCTGGTCGCCGCTGCTTGCCTCGTCGGTACTATTCCGGCAATCGCTGGCGCCGCACCCAAAGTCGCCGGACCATCGGCCGCGATCCACCAGGCCGGTCAGCTCAAGCAGATCGAACAGCGCTTCTACGACGCACGCGCGCGCTTCGAGCCGCTGCTGTACGCCACCGCCAACGGCGACAGTCGCTACGACGACCAGCTCGGCCTGTCGATCGCGCCGCCGGTGCGCGCGCGCTACTTCGCGCTGAACCACGCGCTGCTGGCCGACCTGGCCAAGCTCGACCGCAAGCAGCTCGCGCCCAAGAACCGGCTCGACTACGACATCCTGGCCTCGGAAATCGGTAGCCAGCTCGACCTGGAAGCCTTTCCCGAGCACCTGCTGCCGCTCAACCAGTTCGACAACGTGCCCAGCACGCTGGCCAACTATGCAGGCGGCACCGGTTCCCAGCCCCTGGGCACGCCGACGCAGTACCGCGCCTACCTGAGCCGCCTGCAGCAGCTGCCGGCCTGGATCGACCAGGCGGTCGTCAACATGAAGGAGGGCATCCGCACCGGGGTCGTGCAGCCCAAACCGATCACGCTCAAGATGCTGGCCCAGTTCAAGCAGATGCGCGCCGCCACGCCGGAGGCCAGCGTGTTTTATACGCCGGTGAAGAACATGCCGGCGATATTCTCCGATACCGACAAGCGCGCCTTGAGCGACGGCTACCGCCAGGCCGCAACCGGCATCGACGCCGCGCTGGATCGCCTGAACGCTTTCCTCGACAAGGACTACCTGCCGGCCAGCCGCGGCACGGCCGGTTACGGTTCGCTGCCGGATGGCCAGGCCTGGTACCGCGCGCGCATCCGTAACAACACCAACCTCGATCAGGCGCCAGACGCCATCCACGCGCTCGGCCTGAAGGAAGTGGCGCGCATCCAGGGCGAGATCGCCAAGCTGGCGCCGAAGATGGGCTACACCGGGCCGCTCAACCGCTTCCCGCAGTGGGTGGCCGAGCAGCGCAAGTACAAGCCCTTCACCGACGAGCAGCAGGTGCTGGAGCGCTACCGCCAGATCTACGCGCAGGTCGAGGCCAAGCTGCCCGAATACTTCACGCTGCTGCCCAAGGCCAGGCTCGACATCCAGCTCGAACCCGAGCTCACGCGCGCGACCGCATCCGACCATTACACGCCGGTCGCCGCCGACGGCTCGCACCCGGGCGTGTTCTGGGCCGTGGTCAACGATCCGAAGGAGTACGACACGGTCGGCATGACAACGCTGCTGCTGCACGAAGGCGTGCCGGGCCACCACCTGCACGCGGCGCTGCTCAAGGAACTGCCGCTGCCGGACTTCCGCAAGTTCTTCACTGAACACCCGAGCGCCGCCGCTTACACCGAAGGCTGGGCGCTGTACTGCGAGACCCTGGGCCGCGAATTCGGCTTCTACGACGACCCGGCCGCCTATTACGGCCACCTGAACGACGAGCTGCTGCGCGCCGTTCGCCTGGTGGTCGACACCGGCATGCACGCCCAGGGCTGGTCGGAACAGAAGGCCGTGAAGTACACGATGGACACGCTCGGCTACAGCGAAGACCAGGCCACTAACCAGATCGAGCGCTACATGGTCTGGCCGGGCCAGGCGCTGGCGTATAAAACCGGGGCGCTGAAGATCCTCGAGCTGCGCGCGAAGGCGCAACGCGCGCTCGGGCCGAAGTTCAGCTATCCCAAGTTCCACGCGATCGTGCTCGGCGACGGCACGCTGCCGCTGCCGATCCTGCAGGCCCAGGTCGAGCGCTGGATCGCCGATTCGGGCAAGGCGCCGGCGCCATGAGGTGAAGCATCGCCTGCCGGGCCGGGCCGCGCCGGGCCTGAGCGCGGTAATTAACCTGCGGTAGAATCTCCAGCGCATCCACTCACTGTCCCGGCGCCAATTGACGAAGGTTTCGATGGATTCCGCTCCGCTGTTCACCGGTACCGATGACCTCAGCATGCGCATGGCGCGCCATGACTGGGCCGCCTCCGTCCTCGGCGTCCCGGCAGCATGGCCTGTACGGCACCGGCACCGATACCTCGCGCCGCGTGACCACCGAGCGCCGCCTGGACTTCCAGGTGCGGATGGCGGACCAGCTGCGCGGCCTGGCCGACCCGTACGAGATCGTGCGCCGCGCCAGCCGCCTGCTGGGCGAGGAACTGGGCGTCAGCCGCGTCCTGTTTGCCGAGATCCTGGACGGCGGCGCGCAGGGCGAGTTCCACTCGAATTACACCGACGGCACGGTCGACGAATTGCACGGCCGCTTCGACGCCGCCGATTTCGGCGTCAGCCTGTTCGCCAACCTGCGCGCCGGCCGCACCAGCGTGTACAGGGACATCGGCGTGGAACTCGGCGCGCACGATCCGCACGCGGCGCGGCAGTTCGAGGCGCTCGGCGTCGGCGCCGAAATCAGCGTACCGGTCTTGCGCGAGGGGCGGCTCGGCAGCATCCTGATCGTCAACCACCGGCGCAAGCGCAACTGGACGCCGTATGAAGTCGAGCTGGTCGAAGACATGGCCGAGCGCATCTGGAACGTGATCGAACGCGCGCGCCGAGGCCGCGCTGCGCCAGGCCAACGGCCAGCTTGAGGCGATGCTCAGCGAGCGCACCGCGGAGCGCGACCGCTTGTGGGACATGGCGCAGAAAATCCTCGCGATCGCTTCCATCGACGGCTATTTCATCAGCTGCAATCCGGCCATGACCGAGGCGCTGGGCTGGACCGAGCACGAACTGCAGGTAACGCCATTTGCCAGCTTTGCCGAATCCGCAGCCGCCACCGCGACGGCAGTTACCGCTGGCTGTCGTGGACCGTGGTCCCGCAGGGCAAACTGCTGTACATGGCGGGGCGCGACGTGACCGACGAAAAGGAGCGTCGCGCGGCCCTGCGCCAGGCCGAGGATGCGCTGCGCCAGTCGCGGAAGATGGAGGCGATCGGCCAGCTCACCGGCGGCCTGGCGCACGACTTCAACAACATGCTCGGCACGATCGTCGGCAACATCGAACTGGCCCGCTTCCGTTTCGAAGCCGGGCGCACCGCCAACCTGCACCGCTATCTCGACGGCGCGGCGAATGCGTCGCACCGTGCGGCAACGCTGACCCATCGCCTGCTGGCGTTCTCGCGCCGCCAAACGCTCGAGCCCGGGCCGACCGACGTCAACGCGCTGGTCACGTCGATGCACGAGATGATCGCGCGCACCGTGGGGCCGGCGATCGGCGTCGAACTGCGGCTGGAGAGCGGATCTCCGCTCAGCTTCTGCGACGCCAACCAGCTGGAAAACGCCATCCTCAACCTGGCGATCAATGCGCGCGACGCGATGCCGGGCGGCGGACGCCTCTTGATCCGTACCGCGGACGTCCACTGCGCCACGCCGAGTCAGCCGTCGGGACTGGCGTCCAGCGACTGCATCCGCATCAGCGTGGTCGACAACGGCACCGGCATGGATGCGCAGACCGCGGCGCGTGCCTTCGAGCCCTTCTTTACCACCAAGCCGCAGGGCGAGGGGACCGGACTCGGATTGTCGATGGTGTTCGGCTTCGTCAACCAGAGCAACGGCCACGTGGGCCTCGAATCCGGGTCGGGCAAGGGCACCGCGATCCATATCGACTTGCCGCGCCATCAAGGCGAAGCCGCCGACGACGAGGCGGCTGCGGCGCTGCCCGGTGCCGTTGCCGCGCCGGTTCGGAATGCGACCATTCTGCTGGTCGACGACGTCGGCCTGCCGGGCGGCATGAATGGGCGCCAGCTGGCGGACGCGGTGCGCGCCACCCATCCCCACACCCGCGTGCTGTTCATCACCGGTTACGCCGAATCCAACGTGTTCAACGCCGACATGCTGGACCAGGACATGCAGATGCTGCTCAAGCCGTTCGCGCTCAAGGAATTCCGCGACCGGGTCGGCGCCATGTTCGCGGGTGGGGCGGAGGCGCGCGCCTGAGCCTGAACGTGGAACTGAGCAGACTGTCCGCTCAGCGGTAACTGCGCAGGAAATCGAGCAGCACGCTTGCGGCCAGGTCGGCGTCGTCGGCGGTCATGGTCTCGAGCGGGTTGTGGCTGATGCCGCCGTTGCCGCAGCGTGTGAACAGCATCGCGACATCCGTCAGGCTCGCCAGCGCCATCGCGTCGTGGCCGGCGCCGGACAGCAGCTCGAAGCGCGGCAGGCCGGCGCGTTCAAGCGCGGCGCCCAGCTGGTCCATCAGGCGCGGCGCGCATGGCGCGGCGGCGGCCTCCAACAGCGTCTCGACCGCGACCTCGATGCCGCGCCGTGCGCAGATCACGCGGATGCCGTCCATCACGTCCTGCACCGCGGCCTGGCGCACGGCGTCGTCGGCGGCGCGGATGTCGAGCGACAGCCGGCAGCGCCCCGGCACCACGTTGACCGAGCCGTCCGGCACGTTCAGCTGGCCGACGGTGCCGACCAGCGCCTCCGCGCGCGCGCAGCGCTGCTCGACCAGCAGCACGATCTCGGCGGCGGCGGCGGCGGCATCGCGCCGCATCGTCATCGGCGTGGTGCCGGCATGGCTGGCCAGGCCCGCCAGCTCGACCAGGTAGCGCGAGCTGCCGGCGATCGCGGTCACGACCCCCAGCGGCAGGCCGCGCTCGAGCAGCACCGGGCCCTGCTCGATGTGGACTTCGACGTAGGCCAGCACGTCCTCGCGCGCCCGCGCGATGGCGGGAATGGCCGCCGGATCGTGCCCGGCCGCCTCCAGCGCGGCGCGCATCGTGATGCCATCTGCATCCACGCGATCGAGCAGCGCCATGTCGAAGCTGCCGGCCAGCGCGCTGCTGCCGAGGAAGGTCGAGCGGAAGCGCACGCCTTCCTCTTCGGCGAAACCGACGACCTCGAGGTGGAAGGGCAGGCGCTCCCCGCGCGCGTGCAGTGCGCGCACGAGCGCGAGCGGCAGCAGGATGCCGAGCCGTCCGTCGTACTTGCCGCCGTTGCGCACGGTGTCGTAGTGCGAACCGGTGATCAGGGTCCTGGCAGCGGGATCGTCCGACCGGTAGCGCCCGACCACGTTGCCGACCGCATCGATCTGCACTTCCATGCCGGCTTCTTTCATCCATTGCGCCAGCAGGGCGGCCATGCGGCGGTGCGCCGGCGTCATGTAGGCGCAGGTGAGACCATGCTCGTCGTCGCTGATGGCACCCAGCTGCTCGGCCCAGTCCATGATCGCCGGGCCGTAGGCCAGTTCGACGTCCAATAGGGCGTTGAGGCGGATCTCGGCGATGCGGTGGACCTGGCGCAGCGCCTCCGCCAGCTCCATCTCGACCCGGTTGTTCAGGCGGCGCTCGAAGGTCGCGATGACGGCCTGGCGCGTGAGGCCCTTGCCGGTCGGCCCCTTGACCGCGAGGATGAAGGGAAAGCCGAACTTGGCGTTGTAATCGGCGTTCAGGCGCTGCAGGAATGCATATTCGTCCGCGCTGCACAGGTGCAGGCCGGAGGCGGCTTGCTCGCCGCTCGATTCCGCGGTCAGCTCGCCGGCGATCGCGGCCTTGCCGGCCAGCTCGGGGTGGGCGCGCAGCAAGGACAAGCGTTCGTCGTCGCTGGCCAGGTCGACCGCATCCTGCAGCGCCAGCTTGAGCGCGGCCAGGCTGGCAAACGGGCGCCGCTTTGCTGCGCGCTCGGGAATCCAGGGCGAATGTTCGTAGATGCCGTGCAGCGCCTCGACAAAGGCGGCGGGATCGAGCGCGTTCAAATCCTGGAGAGTGGTCATGGCAAAGTCCCGATTGGAGCCGGTCATGATAAATCCTGCAACATCGCTGGCTATAAGCCGCGGCTGATGTGCGAATTCAGCCGTGGCATATAGCACGATTGACCGGCGGCTCAGTTCGGCGTCTTGGTACAATGACATCACCATGAAAAAGACCGCCATCTCCCTCGTCCTCGGTGTTGCCGCACTGTCCGCCTGCGACAGCAAGACCTCCGCCAGCGAAAAGAATTTCGGCATCGCGGCGACGCAGTACTTCGACAAGAAGGGCGAGATGTGCCTGGACCCGGTGGCCTGGCCGGTCGACGTGTACGAGACCGACCTGCGCCAGCAGAAGCTGTACCCGGACGGCGTCGCCGGCCAGATGGCGGCTTTGGAAGCAGCCGGCCTGGCCAGGGTCGAGGACACGACCTCGAGCGGGGTGAAGGTCAGGCGCTATACCATGCTCGATGCCGCCAAGCCCTATCTGCGCGCGAATCCCGGCAAGAAGCCGCGCCTGTGCTGGGGCCGCAAGTCGCTGGACAAGGTGCTGCGCTGGGCCGATCCGGCCAAGGTGGGCGACCACGAGCAATCCAGCGTGCTCTACACCTACAAGCTGTCGGACGTGGCCGAGTGGGCGCGCAAGCCGCAGGTCAAGGAAGCCTTTCCCGACCTGGGCCGGACCGTCGACGGCGATCGCACGCTGAAGGAAAAGCTGGCCGTCAAGCTCACGCCGCAGGGGTGGCAGGCGTTCGGCCTGAACGACTGATTCAGGACTGCTTGAGCTGGCCGATGACGCTGGCGACCTTGGTAGTGATGACGTCGACCGCCGGACCGTTGGCGCCGTGCGGCAGGATGACATCGGCATGGCGCTTGGTCGGCTCGATGAACTGCTTGTGCATCGGGCGCACCGTGTCCATGTACTGCTTGACGATGCTGTCCATGGTGCGGCCGCGCTCGGCGATGTCGCGTTGCAGGCGGCGGATGAAGCGCACGTCGGGGGCGGTGTCGACAAAAATCTTCAGCGACATCATTTTGCGCAAGTCCGCGTCGAACAAGGCGAACAAGCCTTCGATCACGATCACCGGCGCCGGCTTGACTGGGATGGTCTTGCCGGAGCGGTTGCTGATCGTGAAGTCGTATTCCGGCATCTGGATCGTCTCACCATTGCGCAAGGCCTGGACGTGTTCGACCAGCAGCGGCCAGTCGAAGGCTTGCGGATGGTCGTAATTGGTCTTGCGACGCGCCTCGGGCGTGAGGTCGGTCTGGTCGCGGTAGTAGTCGTCCTGCATCACGACCGAGACCATCTCCGTACCGAAGGAAGACAGCACCTGCTGGGTGATCGTCGACTTGCCGCTGCCGCTGCCGCCGGCGACACCAATCACGAACGGCTGGAAGGAAATCTGATTCATCCCCGCATGATACCGGAGCGGCGCGCGAACCGACAGGGGCAGGGGCCAATCAATGGCCGCTGGAGCTGACGCCGCTGTTGCCGGTGCCGGCGTTACTGCCCGCCGAGTTGTCGGCGCCGCCGCCGTTGCTGCCATTGGTGCGGTCGGTTGCGTTGGCGGTGTCCATCGAGCCGACGTGGCTGGTGGAGTTCATGTCCGTCGAGCTGCAAGCCGCCAGGCCCATGGCCATCAGCCCTGCGATCAGTATGCCTTGGTAAGTTTTCATGGTTGCTCCTTATTGATGGGGTCAGTCCATCATGGACGCGCTTGGCCGTGTTCAGAATAGGATGAGTGCAAGTCGCTATGTAGGATATGCCGTACGATTACTTCATGGGCTAATCCGCAACCATATTTCCCACAGTCAAACGTGCTGCAGCAATGTGGTCACCGTTATATTCTATTCAACATAGTTAGACAGATAAGTGACCCTACTTTCAACGGACAAAGGAGTACCCATGCACACAGTTTCATCGTACTGCGCCTCGATCGAGGTCTCGACCAAGGCGCGAGGGGAGGCTGCATCATGATGGCAGCGCATCGTTCTTCCAGGTTCAGCCTGGCATCGGCAGTGTTCGAGCTGCTCGATCCGATCCCTTTCGGCTTCTTCGTGGCCACCCTAATTTTCGACATCATCTACGCCAATAACGCCAACGTACTGTGGGTGAAAGCGGCCTCCTGGCTCGTCAGCATCGGCCTGATTTTCGCGATCATTCCGCAACTGATCAATCTGTACGCCGTCTGGTTCAACAAGCGCCGGGGCCGCATGGCTGGCGAAGCCGCCAGTTTCTGGCTCAACGTCATCGGCATCGTCGCCGCGATCGTCAACGCCTTCGTGCATAGCCGCGATGCTTATGCGGCGATGCCCGATGGGCTGTGGCTGTCGATCGTGACCGTTGTCGCGCTGGGTATCGGCAGGATTATTCTGTCCGGGAGAAACGTGACCTACAAGGAATTTAGCAATGAACGAGCATAAACAAAATTGGCGACTCAAGATCGGTGCCGCCGCGAGTCTGGCGCTTCTGCTGACGGCGTGCGGCGAAAAAGCCAAGATCGATTTGTCCCAGCAACTGGGCAATAATCCGGAGCTGCCCAAGGCGCAGAACTTCCTCGTGCCACCGATGCAGGTGCCTGACGGCGTGGGTTGGAAGGGCGCCGCCAAGCCCCAGGTCGTGTCCGGCCTGCAGATCGAAAAGATCGCGTCCGGACTTTTGCACCCACGCCAAATGCTGGTATTGCCGAACCAGGACATCCTGGTCGTCGAAGGCAACGGTCCGGGTGAAGAAGCGGTGACGAGCCCGAAACAGCTCATCGCAGGCATGGTCAAGGGCCGCTCGGGCAAGGGCGGCAAAGGCGGTAATCGTGTCACGCTGCTGCGCAAGAAAGCCGGGTCGACTGGCGAGTGGGAGCAGCACGTGTATATCGAGCACCTGCACTCGCCATTCGGTATCCAGCTGGTCGGCGATACCCTGTATATCGCCAACACCGGCAACATCATGAAATACCGCTACACGCCGGGTGAAACCAAGATGTCCGATCCGGGTACCGAGCTGGGCGACTTGCCGAGCACCGTGAACCACCACTGGACCAAGGCGCTGCTGGCCAGCCCGGACGGCAAAAAGCTGTACGTCGGCATTGGCTCGAACAGTAACATCACCGAAAACGGCCTCGACGTCGAATACCGGCGCGCCGCCGTTCTCGAAGTCGATACGGCGACCGGCGCCAGCCGGGTATTCGCGTCCGGCATCCGTAATCCGACCGGCCTGCAATGGGAACCGCAATCCGGCAAGCTGTGGGCGATTGCCAACGAGCGCGATGAAATCGGCGCCGACCTGGTGCCGGACTATATGACGTCGGTGCAGGAAAAGGGCTTTTACGGCTGGCCTTACAGTTATTACGGCCAGCACGTCGACGAACGCGTCAAGCCGCAGCGGCCGGATATGGTCGCGAAAGCGATCAAGCCGGATTACGCCCTCGGATCGCACGTGGCTGCATTGGGCCTGTGGTTTTATACCGGCACCGGTTTGCCGCAGCAGTACCGCAGCGGCGCCTTTGTCGCCGAGCACGGCAGCTGGGACCGCACGCCGCTGAGCGGTTACCAGGTCGTGTATGTGCCTTTCGCGAATGGCATGCCGGCGGGCCCGGCCCAGCCGATTGTGACGGGTTTCTACTCGGCCGACGAAAAGTCGCTGTATGGCGCGCCGGTCGGCATGGCGCAGGACGCGGCCGGCGCTTTGCTGATCGCCGACGACGTGGGTAATGTCATCTGGCGCGTGACGAGCGCCGGGCAGAAGTAAAGCTCGAAGGCGCGCCGATGATACGGCGCGCCTCAGATCGGGGCTGCCGTTCCACAGTCATTTGAATGGCGGGCCGGCGGTCGCTCAATGCCGTGTCAAACGGGGGACTCGCGAATGACTAGTACTGTACGCATGTAAGGCGCCAACAATTGCTATTACGAAAGAGCTGCGCCTCATTCCGTCGAATTATTTTTGCTCATTGACGCGCAACAGCACTGCGGTCATCATTTTAGCGATGTCCTTTCGTATCAGGCTTTCCCCGACGATCTCCGGTACATAAAACTTTGGCTCAATGGTGGCGTTGTACATCACCCTAGTGCTGGAGGCGTCAGCTGAAGGAATTAGCTCCCAGCTAGCGCGGTAGACTTTCATATCTCCATCAATCAGGCTGATGTCGATTTTGTTTGGCGCCTGCTCGTGCACTTGGACCAGCAAGTGAATAGCGTGCCGGAAAAATAGAAAATGGGCAGTGCCCAGCTGTTCGACAGTGACCTGGTCGCCATTGCGGGACACTACCCGAGCGCTATCGAGGTCCGGTACGTAGTCGGCTAAATGGTTGTAATCTGTAAGAACACGCCAGACAACGGCCGGTGTGGCCGCCACAATACCGCTTGAGGCGATTTGGTAGATCGTGCCGTCCTGGACGCTACTGACGCGCTTCACATTCAATTCTAACGCGGGCGGACCGGGCTGCGCCGCGACCAGGGTGCTGCTCCAAGCCCACAAAGAACACGCGAGCAACATCACGTTCAAGATACGATTTAGCATTCGCGGGACGTGACACTGTGATGGCGTCTGTGTGGAAAGACAGCCAACGACTTTCATTAAACGTTTGGAATTCGCCATATCGCGCGGCTGTAGATTGCCAGAGGGCCTGTATTCTTGGGAACTGCTCCCGCAAGGCTTCAGCCAGTGCATGTATGCTACCTCCTGAAGAATACGGCATTCAGAGGTTGACCGTTTCTTTGTTTGCAACGATGCAAAAATGGAATGAGGATCGCCAAAAAAGTGCGCGTCTCGATAGGCTGATGCTTGAGATGGCGTTTCGCTGAAATGACTGTCTATCTGACTCGGAATTACCAAAGAAAGTCAGCCTTGTTTCATCGATGCGGACTAGCGGCGTCCTTCGCATATAAAACCCACACCTGAGTAATAAGGCGCCGGCCATTGCTATCAAAATGAAACCGACGGCCACCAAAGCGAAGTCATCTTCCATGGCACGCGATAACGGCATGAGCACTGCCGGTAGGACCGCAACTGCGGCGAACGAATTTCTTGGTCTTGGTATGTCCATGTGGTTACTGGTGCTCGAGGGTGCCAAACATCGTTATAACATGCTGTTGAGTGTCCGCTCCTGGCCGATTGCAGACGTAATGTAGCGTCCGCTTCCGACTCTCAGCGGACGGTCGGCCTATCGGTCGAATGACAGCTCGTCGACATACCTTGCCCCACGCTATGCCATGTCGGGGACCAGCCAAGTTCGGGACAGCTCCAAGCTTCTTTTCGACTGCGAATTTACGTCCATCTTCGTCGACTCCTGACAACAACGCCGAATTCGCTTGCGAGGAAAAGCGAGTCACGGTCTTCCAGGGACGAAAAAAAACCGGCCAAAGCCGGTTTTTTTCATGCTGCCGGGTGTCGAATTACTTCGACTTGCGGCGACGCAGAGCTGCCAGGCCCATCAGGCCGGCGCCGAAGATTGCCAGCGATGCCGGTTCCGGCACGGCGTTAGCGTTCAATTTCAGCTGGCCGCCGTTGTTGACGTAGAAGTAAGCGGGCGGGTTGTTGGTAGTATCCGACGAACCCGACAGCACTTGGCGGGCCAAGGCGCTCGAAGCATTGCCCAGATCTTGCGAAGCGTTCGAGGTGATGAAGCCGATAGTGCCGCCAGCCATCAGATTCTTGCCGTTGGCATCCGTGAACACGCCCGGGGCGAAGAAAGTCGACACGAAGTTCAGGGTCAGCGTACCGTTGCTGTTCGGGGTGCCGTCCGAATTGATCGCGCCGCCGCCGCCAGCGACTTGGGCGAAGCTGGCGATCAGCGTACCCGAAGCGGCGCCGTCGCGGTTAGCCGAGGTTGCGCCGGCGCCGTCATAGGTCTGAGCAGCGTTGTAATAGATATTCAGGACGCCACCAGCGTTGAACATGATCGAGCCGGCCGAACGGCTGCCAGTACCGGTGCCGCCTTGGTAGTCACCGGTCAGCTGGCCACCTTGACCAAACAGCGTCGTGCCGGTGTTCTTAGTGGTGATATTGAAGATGCCGTTGTCGGTGAAGGTGAAGCTATCACTGTTGCCGAAGCCGATGTTGTTAACGAAGCTGTCGCCATTGAAGCCCAGCTGGTTAATGCCGGTGATCATCTGGCCGCTTGGCAGGTTCAGATTCCAGTTGAACAGCTGGGTGTCCGCATGGGCAACCGACATGGCGGCTACGGTAATTGCGGTGCCTACCAAGGTCTTGATCACTGCGCGCATTTGAATTTCCTTAATAACAGTTAAAAGTATATGTTTGCTAGCTTTTGATCTAAGCTGAAGCATTTTCTGTGCCACCTCTATATCGATGAGCTAACTAGCTGATAAATAAGGCTAATATCAAGTTCCTCAAAGGTAATTTAATTTTTGTGTAAAAAATGCCGACAAATTTCCCTGAAAAATTTTTCAAATTATAAACAAAAATATCTATAGTGCACTTTTTGCTTATTATTTAACAACTTCCTGAGTATTATTCGTTAGGTCCTTGCTATGGATACCGATGAGTGCCCAGGGGTTTTAGTTAGGTCGGCCCGCAGGTTCAGGCGGGTAGCTACCCCTACCCGGCGTAGCCAGCAAAGCCGAGACGGCTGAAGCGAAAGTAACGTGACCAGATTCGATTTCTACTCGGGGTAAAACGGGAGCATGGCAAAATCGAGCGTTAGAGTGGAAAGCGTATCGCATCTCAATGGCCGGAACCGGACCCGAAGCAGACATTGATAACGCCACCTTAGCAAGTCGGCAAGTGATATGCGCCGCGCCTTGTCCCGCCATTTTCCGGTAGTTTCGTTGGTTACGACTACTGGAGGAGAAGATGCCAAAAATTGTTGTTATCGGCGGTTCAGCTGGTGCGATCAATGCACTTAAGCTCGTCTTACCTACGTTACCACATGACTTTCCAGCGGCAATATTGATCGTCACCCACATCGGATCACAGAGAAGTATGCTTCCGGAAATGCTTGGGCGATATGCAGCGATGCCGGTGCGCCATGCGACCGACGGTGAACCGATTATCCCTGGCCGTGTTTTGATGGCGCCTCCTGATGAGCATCTCATGGTGGTAAGGAATGGCGACCGAGCTTATGCGCGGTTGGTACATGGGCCGAAGGAGAACCACAGTCGTCCGGCAATTGATCCGCTTTTTCGCTCGGCAGCAGCGGTTTTTGGTCAAAACACTATCGGCGTTGTGTTGAGCGGATATCTGAACGATGGGACGGTTGGTTTACAGGCAATTAAAGCATGTGGGGGCATTGCCCTCGTGCAGGATCCAGCCGAAGCTCAAGCATCGGACATGCCTTTGAGCGCAATTAAATATGTAGACGTCGACCACGTGCTCCGCGTGAGCGAGATAGGATCAATGCTGTTCGAGCTGGCTAATGCCGATACTCAGCTAGGCACCGAAGGTCAGCAAAGTAAAGTATCCAGCGCGCCAAACTGGATCGATATCGAAAACCGGATTAGCGCTAAGGACAGCGATATGGGTGATCTAGAGCAAATCGGCAAGTTGTCATCGCTTACTTGCCCAGAGTGCAACGGCGCGCTGTGGGAAATCAAAGCCAAGGGACTAATACGCTACCGCTGTCATACTGGGCATGCATTTACCGCTAGGGTACTCGAGGCACTACAAAGCGAAGCAGTCGAAGATGCCATTTGGAGCGCCATTCGAGCTTTACATGAGCAAGAGCGTCTCTTTAGCAAACTGGCCGAACAAGCGCTTCGGTCCGGCCAACAAGGAGAAGCTGTCGAGTATCAAGCGATGGCAACTCAGGCCCATGCCAACTCTCAGGCATTAAGGGACGTAGTTTCGGCACGCACATTATCGGCCACGGCAGAACGTCCTGACTGACGCGATCGCCATCTGCCAGCGGTCCGGACCAGGGAATGACCGTTATTGGCCGGTAGCAGAACATCGAGCCGGCATGGCAGGTTGCCTAGTCCGAGAAATCACGGACAGTCACGACCGGCAGCTCCCGACCCATTCCGGACGTTTGACGGCTTTGAACCTTTTTCCCGAAGAGTTACTTCAGAGCATCGATACCTGGCTTACGTGCTTCAGCCAAGACACTCATCAACTCTAAACGCGGTAGCGGCCCGCCCCCGACCAGCTTGCGAGTCTCATCGCGGTTCGAGTCATTGGGAACCGTTAGCACCCTTAGCGTTTTCGGATCAATTACACCCCAGTTGGCTAAGTCTTTGCAGCCAGAACCACCGCAAACTGCTTGGTAGAGCACGAGAGGTCGAACACCACGTTTGACCAAACATTCGCCTCCGATAAAGTCAATATTCCGATAGTGCAGCACGGTTTGTTCTTCTTCACGAGATACAGTAACCACCGCTTCTGCACGGTCTTCCCAACTGCTACTACTGCGCTCAACAACCTCAATACGAACTTCGGCGCCGTCGCACGAAAACTTTTGCGCAGCATGGCAATTCGAAACAACGAAGAAGGCAAGTACAAAACATGGCAATCCAGCAAGTCGCATCATTCTTCCCTGTCGAGTCATCACCGGCTGTCTAGCAACGAAGGCATCCGCGTAGGTCCGCTCCTGGCCGAAAGCAGACCAGCAGACGCGGACCAGCAAGCGATTCTCCTGATCGCATCCAAATTTCTCATTCACCCGCACGCTCCTGCGCATCACGCTCACGCCAGCGCGCCGCATACGCCTCCGCCCGCTCGCTCTCCTCACGCGCCGTGAGGAAAGCAAAGGCGCGCTCGCATCCCGGCTTGATCGCATCGACGTCCAGTGCCATCGCCCGGTCCAGGTGCGCCAGGCCGGCGTCGTCGTCCTTGTCGAGCAGCGCCATCGCTTCCAGGAACAGGCCGCCGGCGTGGTCCGGATTGGCCGCGTTGAAACGCGCCAGCGCCTCGCACGGGTCGGCGTCGGGTTCGTGGCGCATCGCCAGGTGCAGCATCTCGAATTCGGCGGCGGTGTCGCGTTCGGGCTGGGCGCGCAAGGCGCGCAGGCGCGCGCGGTCGGCCTGCACCTTGTCGTGGCGCTCGCGCCAGCCTTCGGCGACGTGCTCGACCCAGCGCTGCTGCAGCTCGGCACGCAGGCCGTCGAGCGCGGCGCCGAACCAGGCCTGGCTGGCGCTCTGGCCGTCGAGTAGCGGCGGCAATGCATCGTCCCCGAAGTCAGCGGCATCGGCATCGGCAGCGCCTTGGCCGGGCAGCGCGGCCAGGCGCGCGCGCAGTGTCGGATGGGTGTCCGTAAAGTGGCCAGCGCGGTCGAGCGCGTCGTCGAGCCAGCGGCGGGTGGCGGCTTCCTGCTCGCCGGCCGGGCCCAGGTCGGCCCAGCGCTGCATCAGGTCCGCGGGCGGGGCCGGCTCGTCGTCGGCGCGCGCGTAGGCTTGCTGCATGAAGTTGCTGTGGTGGGGCGCGATCAGGTTGACGCGCTTGAGGGCATGGCGCATGTGGCGCGGGCCGACCAGCCGGGCCGAGGCGGCGTCGGCGCGGTACTCGTCGGTGCGCGCCAGAACAAAGGTGTAGGCATTGAAGTAGGGCGCATACCAGCGCACCAGCGGCGACACGAGGCGCGCCAGCCAGCCCTGAAAATGCTCGACGTAGGCTTGCACTGTGCTCCAGGTATGGCGCAAGCGGTAGATGAATGCCGAGAAGCGCCCGTGTGCGCCAGCCAGGTGGCCGTATTCGTGGGCGACCACGGCCAGCGCTTCGCTCGGGGCCAGGCATTCCAGCAGCGGCAGGCCGAGCAGCAGGTAATTGCGCGGCCAGCCGACCAGGCCGAAGGCCGGGCGCTGCACCACTGCGGCGTTGACTTCGTCGACCACCAGCACGTGATGAAAGCGCGGCCCGCGCATCGCCCGGCGCATGCTGTCGAGGGCTTCGAACAGGGCGGGCGCCTCGGCGCGCGTGATCGCGCGGCCTTCGGGTTTGGGCAAGCGCAGAAACAACGCGCGCAGCGCCGACTTGAGCGTGAACCAGAGCGGCACCGCCAGCAAAAACAAGAGTTTACCGAGCTTGAGCAGCAGGATGATCGCGCCGAAGCCGGAAAAGGCCAGGAACACCGCGACGCCGCCCAGCAGCGCCAGCCCGAAGCCGACCGCCGCCAGCATCAGCGCCAGGATGCCGAAGCCCAGCAGCGTGAGCAGCACGACCTTGGCCCGGTAGCGCCACGGCGCCCGCGCGCTCTCCTGTTCCAGGCGCGCCACCATGCTGTTGAAGCGGTCCATGTCCATGCGCAATCTCCCATCGAATCGGATGAGGTTAGCAGATTGCGAGTCCAATAAATACGCGAATTGTCATCACGCGCTAGGCCGCCTTGTGCTCGTTTTAGCTCAGTGACGACTCAGCCGCAGCTCAGTTTTTGACCAGCGCCCGGGCCGCCGCCGTGATCTGGTCGCGCAGCCATTTGTGTTCGGTCGACTGGTGTACGCGCTGGTGCCACAACTGGTAAAAACGCATCGGCGGGAACTTGACCGGGACCGTGAAGTTCTTCAACGGTAGCGTGTTTTCGTAAAAGCGGATGAACTGGCGGCCGGTGGTCAGCACCAGATCGGTCTGGGCCAGCATGTACGGAATCAAGCCGAAGTAGGGCGATTCGACCGCCACCTTGCGCTGCATGCCTTGGCGCTCCAGAAAGCTGTCGATCACGCCGTGGTAGCCGGGCAGCATGGCGGCCGGCGCCACGTGCGGCAGCGACAGGTAATCCTCGACCGTCATCGCATCGCTGGCGGTGCGGCGCGCGTAGGCGCTGTCGGCGCGCATGGTGCAGATGATCGGATCCTCGAACAATTTGGAGATGTGCAGGTGCGCCGGCGGTTCGTCCCAGTTGGCGATGACCAGGTCGATGTCGCCGTCGGATAGCATGCGCAGGTAGTCGTTGCCGCTGCCGAGGTGGTGGATCGCGACGCGGCTGTTGGGCGCGCCGCGCCGGATCGCGGCGACCACGTTGGGCAGGAACT
>JGI20283J13201_100070_pt1 | contig 40538 bp, 41 predicted proteins | sample Plalitdecfosmids_FD_13201 | JGI IMG/M metagenome (IMG submission 13201)
ACCCTGCGACGACCACGCACATCCACCGCAGCGCCGCCGAGCGCGCCGCAGCGGGCATCGGCGACGGGCTGCTACGGCTCTCCGTCGGCATCGAGGACGTGCACGACCTGATCGCGGACCTCGAGGACGCCTTCGCGGCGATCCCCGCATCCGCCCGCACTCTCGAGGAGGTCCGCTGATGGCCCGTCTGCAGCACTTCGGCTGGTTCCTCTCGCGCGGCTTCGGGCCGCACGGCTGGGGGCGCGAGTACCTCGAGTGGGACTACGACTGGACCGATCCGCGGCTCTACCAGCAGTCGGCGCGCACGCTCGAGCAGGCCGGCCTCGACCTCGTGATCATCGAGGACGCGCTCTCGCTCGGCAATCCCTCGACGCTCGACCTGCGCATCCGCGGCGCCTACGGCGGGCCCAAGCACGACCCCACTGCGCTGGCGCCATACCTGCTCGACGCGACCGAGCGGCTCGGCGTCGCACCGACCGTCAACGTGCTCAGCTGGCCGCCCTACCTCGCAGCCCGGCACTTCCAGACCCAGCAGCACCTCTCGAAGGGCCGCGCCGGAATCAACGTGGTGACGGATGTGGGCAGCAGCCGCCACTTCGGCGTCGAGCCGCTCGGCCACGATGCCGCCTACGACCGCGCCGACGAGTGGCTGCGCGGGTTGCGCGAGCTCTGGGGCAGCTGGAAGCCGGGGGCCCTCGTCGCGGATGCGGCGAGCGGCGTCTACGCCGACGCATCGAAGCTCGATGCGGTGCAGCACCGCGGCGAGTACTTCGACTTCGACGGCCCGCTCAACGCGATCCCCTCGATCGACGGCGATCCCGTGATCGTCTCGCCGGGCGGCTCGCCGCGCGGTCTCGGCTTCGCGGGCGCGCACTCCGACGTGCAGCTGGCCCTCGCCCCGCTCGACGTGAACCTGGTCGCCGACTACCGGGCGAAGGTGCACGAGGCGGTCGCCGCCGCCGGGCGCCGCCCCGAGGACATCACGGTGCTCTTCGTGCTCAAGCCGATCCTCGTCGACAGCGCCGAGGAGGCGGACCGCCTCGTCGCCGCGAGCGCGCACCCCGACGACGCGACCCTGCTGCGCATCGCCGCCGAGCAGTCCAGCGATCTCGAGACCGACCTCACGGGCCAGGACCTCGACGAGCCGCTCGACCCGGCGATCTTCGCCGACCACGTCTCACGCGGCAGCATCAAAGGCCTGCTCGGCAAGCGCGAGAGCTTCGCCGACGCGACGCTGCGCGAGCTGCTGACGAGCAAAGCGAAGCTCGGCCGGCTCAGCGACCGCTCCGGCGTCGTCGGCACCGCCGAGGAGCTCGCGGACTTCATCGAGGCCTTCGGCGAGGTCGGCAACGACGGCTTCATCTTCTCGGGCGACCTGCACCCGGTCACCGTGCACCGCATGCTCGACCGGCTCGTGCCGATCCTGCGGCGCCGGGGCATCCTGCGTCGCGAGTTCGGCGGGCGCAGCCTGCGCTCGCACCTGCGGGACTTCTGAGCGCCGGCCTCGCTGGCGACGAGCGGATGCGCGGGGCCGGGCCCCGCGCATCCGCTCGCTGCATCACACCGTGCGCGGAGCCTCGGCCAGCGCGGCGCGCAGCTCGTCGGCGGTGAGCCGGATCCCGTAGCCCGGGCGGTCGCGCTCGATGCGCCAGGAGTCGGCCAGCGGACCCGCGTTGACGGTGTCGAAGCCGATCGCGTCGTAGAGCTCGGTGACGAGGGCGGTGGCCTCCGGGAAGTCGCTCGCGGCGACGAGGGCGCGGCGCCCTGCAGCGCCCGCGGGCTGCGCGTGCTCGGTGATCGCGGCGGCCTGGATGTGGTTGAAGGCCTTGACCACCTTCGCGCCGACGAGGTGGCGCTGCACGATCTCGCTGGTCGTCGTCTCGCCGGCGTCGAGTGCCGGGATGCGCCCATCGCGTTCGAAGTAGTAGTTGTTGGTGTCGAGCACGATCTTGCCCGCGAGCGGCTCGACCGGCAGTCGGTCGACCGCATGCAACGGCACGGTCACGACCGCGACCTCCGCGGCCTCGGCCGCCTCCTGCGCCGTCGCCGCGCGGGCCTTCGGGCCGAGCTCGGCCACGAGCTCGGCGAGGGTCTCCGGGCCCCGCGAGTTCGCGATCACCACCTCGTGCCCCTGGGCGATGACCGCCCGGGCCACCTGCGATCCGATGTTGCCTGCTCCGATGATGCCGAATGTCGTCATGCCGGGCGCAACCGGTGCTCCCGCATCCGCATTCCGCCTCCCAGCGGATGCGACGCTCCGCGTCGCCTGATGACCCCGTGCGGCGCGAGCGGCCCGGTGGTGCGCACCGCAGAGGTTCAGGCCGTGCCGACGCCGGCGCGCAGCGCGCTGCGACCGACCAGGTGCATGCCCAACCCGGCGACGAGCAGCACGCCGGCGAGCACCGCCCAGCCGGGGGCGCCGATGGTCAGCACCGTCGAGGTGATGAGCAGGGGCGCCGCCATCGAGCCGAGCGCCGTGCCCACGCCGAGCATGCCCTGGTACGCGCCGGCGCGGCGCTGGTCCGTGAGCTCGAAGCCGAGCGACCAGCCGCCTGCCGAGAAGAGCAGCTCGGCCACCGTGTGCCCGACCGCCGCCGCCAGCAGCGTCACGATCACGACCACGCCGGCACCGACGCTCGAGGCGGCGTAGAGGCCGCAGGCCGCGGCCATCGCGATGCCGGCGAGCAGCGCCGCCCGCGAGGCGCCGCGCACGCCGCCGGTGCCGCGCGCGAGCGGGATCTGCAGCGCGATGACGAGCACGGTGTTGCCGAGCAGCAGCAGCGAGACCATCGTCTCGGGAGCGCTCGTGTGCTCCGCGACCCAGACGGGCACGCCGACCTCGAAGAGCGTGAACTGCATCACCGCGAGTCCGTTGAACACGGTGAGGGCCAGGTAGCGGCGGTCGCGCCACGGCTTGCGCTGCGGCGACGGATCGGTGGCGCCGTGCTCGGCGTGCACGTCGCGCGCCGGCAGCCGCAGCACGAGCAGCGCGCTGACGAGGTAGACCGCGCCGGCACCGGTCATGGCGAGGCGGTAGGCCTCCCCCGTATCGGCGGCCAGGGCGAGCGCTGCGATCGCGGCGCCGAGCGCGATGGAGACGTTCGTCGCCACCCGCATGGTCGCCCGCGCGGTGACCTGCTCGGAGCTCTCGAATCCCCGAGCCACGAGCGCCGAGCGCGCCGAGTAGCCGGCGTTGGTCGAGCCGACCACGAGCGCGGCCAGCACGAGGAAGACGGCGTAGTGCGTCGACCACGCGTAGGCCGCGAGCGAGGCGCCCTGCAGCAGCGTGAGCACCACGAGCACCGGCTTGGCGCCGAAGCGGTCGGCGAGCGTGCCGCCGAGCATCGCGGTCGCGACGCCGACGCCGCCCGCGATAGTCAGCCCGACCCCGATCGCGATCGGGTCGAAGCCGACGAAGCGTGTGAAGTAGAGCACCGTGAGGGTGAAGAACACGCCGCGGCCGAGCGCGCCGACGAGGGTCGAGGCGACGAGACCGCGCAGCAGCGGGTCGCGGCGCAGCAGGGCGAGCGCACCGGAGGGGGCGGTCCCGGTTCCCGGTGCGAGCGCGGCGGATGCGGGGCTGACGGCACCCGGCCCGGCGGCGTCGGTTCCAGCGGTCGCGGGCGCGGCGGCACCGATGACGGGGTTCGGGGACGTCTCCGGCTGGCTCACCCGACGACCATCTCGCGGCATTCGCGCAGCCGCGAGAGATGTAGCGTTGCGCTTCATGCTGCGCTACCGCCTCGACCCCGGCGACTTCGCCGAGGTGCGCTTCGCCATCTCGCCGCTCAACGAGGTGGCGCTGAGCCTGCGAGCGCTCCGCGACCCGGCGCGCTTCCCCCTGCACCTCGAGTGGCTGCGCGGCCTCGACCGCGTGCTGCCGCGGCTCGACGAGCCGCTGCTGCGGGCGCTCTGCGACGAGCGGTTCTGGACTCCCGACTTCCTCACCCCGCGCCCCGAGACCCCGCTCGGCGCGTTCGACCGCGAGCTCGCGGCGCTGGCGACCGTGCCGCCGGCGACGGTGGCGCGCGATCTGGCGTCCGTGCATCCGCTCGCCCTGCCGCAACCGCTGCTCGGAGACCCGGAGCGCGTGCGCGACCGGGTGCTCGCCGCGCTCGACGAGTACTGGCGGCTCGCCGTCGAGCCGTTCTGGCCGCGCTGGCGCGCGCTGCTCGAGGCCGATGTGCTGCACCGCTCGCGGCAGATCGCCGAGCGGGGCGTCGCGGGCATGTTCGCGATGCTCGCGCCGACCGTGCGACTGCGCGGCTCGGTCGTCGAGGTGCGCCTGCGCTCGGTGCTGCACGATGTCGAGCTGCGCTCGGTGGGCGCCGGGCTCACCCTGGTGCCGACGCTCTTCACCCGCAACGCCTCGGCGCCCATCGCGGGCGACGCGCCGCCCATGATCATGTACCCGGCGCGCGGTCTCGGCGCGCTCTACGAGCGGGTGCCGGCGCCGACCAGCGCCGCCCTGGCGGGCCTGATCGGCGCGACGCGGGCGGGCATCCTCGCCGAGCTCGAGCAGCCGGCCTCCCCCACCGAGCTCGCGCTGCGGCGGGGGATCACGCCGTCGGCGGCCAGCCAGCACCTGCGCGCCCTGCGCGACGGCGGACTGCTGGAGTCGCGCCGCGAGCACCGCAGCGTGCGCTTTCGCCGCAGCGAGCTCGGCGAAGCGCTCGTGGCGCGCGCGGCGCTCGGCGGCTGACCCGCCCGCTCAGCCGAGCTCGAGGTCTTCCACGGAGCGCAGGCGACGCGGGGGCTGGCCCGGCCGCACCCCGCGGAGCGCGAGCACGTCGACCTCGACCAGCGGCCCCAAGTCGAGGCCCGCGGCCGCGGCGACGTCGCTCACCGGCACCTGGAAGGTGCGGAAGGGCTCGAGCGGCGGCGGCACGGGCAGCGCCGTGAGGATCGGCTCGAGCGCCGGCCGCTGGTCGAGCAGGAAGCCCGCCGCTGCGATGCCCGAGGCGGTGCTCCACACCGCGACCTTCCAGAACTCCTGCGGGATCAGCACACCGCGGTACTCGGGGTCGCCCTCGGCGAGCACCGGCCCGGTGAAGACGCTCACCCGGTGCCGGTGCTGCTCGGCGTAGGCGAGCACGTGGTCCTCGAGCCCGAGCCACAGCTCGCCGCTCTGATTGAACCCGGCCGCCTGCGGCGCAGCGTTCGTGTACGCGAAGCTGTCGACGTTCGCGCGCTCCGCCAGCTCCCGCGCACCCCAGACCGGGTCGCGGCGGCGCACGAGGTGACCGCGGTCGAGGTCGTTCGAGCGGTACAGCTCGTTGCCGCACTGCTCGCTCTCGGGCACGCGATCATCGAAGTGCCAGTCGTCGCCGCGACCGACATCGACCAGCAGGTCGCCGTCGATGTTCACGGCGGTGGCCGCCGCGAGTCGGCGCACCGGGTCGAGCAGCACGGTGAAGTGCTGGTAGCCCAGATCGCGCAGCGGGCGCGGGTCCACCGGGGCGGGGAGCGGGACGTCGACGGGCAGGAACTCGGGGTCGTATCCGGTCACGCGCACAGCCAAGCAGCGACCACCGACGGGCGGGAAGAGCGGATGCGCATCGCACGGCGGTTGCGCAGCCTCGTCGCCCGCTGCCACGCTGGCGAGCATGATCCCCCCCTCCGTCGTCGTGGTCGGCAGCATGAACGCCGACGACTCCATCCGCGTCCGCACCCTCCCCGCGCCCGGCGAGACGATCACGGCGCTGAGCGTCTCCACGGCCCTCGGCGGCAAGGGCGCGAACCAGGCGGTCGCGGCGGCGCGCGGAGGCGCCTCCGTCCGCTTCGTCGGCGCCGCGGGCGCCGCCGACGGCGAGGCCGTGGTCGCGGCGATCGCCGCGGAGGGCATCGACGTCGAGCACGTGCAGCGGCTCGAGGGCGTGCCGACCGGCCGCGCGATCGTGCTGATCGACGACGCGGCCGAGAACTCGATCGTGGTGCTCGCCGGTGCCAACCGCGGGTTCTCCCCCGACTCCGTCGCCGGGGCGCTCGCCGGCATCGCCGCCGATGAGCTGCTGCTGCTGCAGGACGAGGTGCCCGCCGACGTCAACCGCGCCGCGGCCGCTGCGGCCCGGGCCGCCGGCGCGACCGTGATCTGGAACGCCGCGCCCGCGCCGACGAGCGTCGACGAGCTCGTGCACGACGTCCACCTGCTCGTCGTCAACGAGCACGAGCTCGAAGCCGTCGCCGCGCTGCTCGACGTGCCCCTCGACGGCATCGACGCCACGCTCGCGGCCGTCGCGCGCGCGATCGGCGGCGACGCCGTCTGCACGCTCGGCGCGGAGGGGGCCGCCTATGCGGTCGACGGCGAGACCGGGCGCGCCCCGGCGCGCCGTGTCGAGGCCGTCGACACCACCGCGGCCGGCGACACCTTCGTCGGCTACCTCGCGGCGACCGCCGGCGCGAGCTTCACGGAGCGCTTGCGCACCGCGCTCGGCGCGGGTTCGCTCACCGTGACCAAGCTCGGCTCCGCGGGTTCCATCCCGCAGCGTGCCGAGGTCGAGGCCTGGCTCGCCGACGCCTGAACGCGCCCTCTCAGGGCACCCCTGGGCGCGCATCCGCTCAGCCGGCCGGGCGTAGCCTGACGACTGCCGGGCCCGTCCCAGCCTCCCCCTCCCCGAACGACCGAAGGATCCACGTGCGCACTGTCAACGCCGTCGCCGCCCCGTCCGCCACCGAACCCCTCGTCCGCACCACCATCGAGCGCCGCGACGTCGGCCCGAAGGACGTCTTCATCGAGATCGCCTACGCCGGCATCTGCCACTCCGACATCCACACCGTGCGCGGCGAGTGGGGCGGCATCCAGTACCCGCAGGTCGTCGGCCACGAGATCGTGGGCGTCGTGACCGAGGCCGGCGCCGAGGTCACGAAGCACCAGGTCGGCGACCGTGTCGGCATCGGCTGCATGGTCGGCTCCTGCCGCGTCTGCGAGAACTGCGTCGCCGGTCTCGAGCAGTACTGCTACGAGGGCAACGTGCAGACCTACACGGGCGTCGACGTCGACGGCCGCATCACCCAGGGCGGCTACTCGACCCACATCGTCGCCGACGAGCACTTCGTGCTGAAGGTGCCGGAGTCGATCCCCTACGAGGCCGCCGCCCCGCTGCTCTGCGCCGGCGTCACCACCTACTCGCCGCTCGCGCACTGGAACGCCGGCCCCGGCAAGAAGGTCGCCGTCGTCGGCCTCGGCGGGCTCGGCCACATGGCCGTGAAGATCGCGGTCGCCATGGGCGCCGAGGTCACCGTGCTCTCGCAGAGCACCGCGAAGCAGGCCGACAGCGAGCGCTTCGGCGCGGTCGCGCACTACGCGACGAAGGATCCGGAGACGTTCGACAAGCTCGCGAACACCTTCGATCTCATCATCAACACGGTCAGCGCCAAGCTCGACCTCGAGGCCTACCTCGGCCTGCTGCGCCTCAACGGCGCGCTCGTCGCGGTCGGTGCCCCGCCGGAGCCCTTCGCTGTGCAGGCGTTCACGCTCTTCAACAACCGCCGCACCTTCGCCGGCTCGACGATCGGCGGCATCGCCGAGACGCAGGAGATGCTCGATTTCTGCGCCGAGCACGGCATCGCCTCCGAGGTCGAGGTCATCACCGCCGACCAGGTCAACGAGGCCTATGAGCGCGTGCTCGCGAGCGACGTGCGCTACCGCTTCGTCATCGACGCCAGCACCATCTGAGCCGTCACCGCGACGAGCGGATGCGGGGCGCGGTCCTTCGGGACCGCGCCCCGTTCCGCGCCTCCGGCCCCGCCCGCGCTCGGCGCGAGCCTATGCTCGGCTCGTGCGACTCGCGCTGATCGGTGGCGGACTGCTGCTCGCCGGCGCGGCGGCGGTGCTGCTCGGCGTGCTGCCCGCCGACGAGGCGCTCGCGCTCGGCGGACGGGTCTGGCCGGTGCTGCTCTTCGCCGCGGCGGTCACCGTGGTCGCCGAGCTCGCCGCCCGCGCCGGGGTGTTCTCGGCGGCGGCCGAACGACTGTCGCGCCTCGGTCGAGGGCGCGGCTGGCTGCTCTGGTCGCTCTGCGCACTGCTGGCGCTGGTGGTGACGGTGTTCTTCTCGATCGACACTACCGCGGTGCTGCTCACGCCGGTCGTGGTGACCCTCGCCCGGCACGTGCGCATGGATCCGATGCCCTTCGCCCTCGTCACCGTCTGGCTGGCGAGCACCGGATCGCTGCTGCTGCCGGTGTCGAACCTCACCAACCTCCTGGCGCAGCAGGCGCTCGATCCGCTCAGCCCGCTCGCCTTCGCCGCCCGCATGGCGGCGCCCTCCGTCGTCGCCGCGATCGTCCCCTGCGCGGTCGTGGTGCTGCTGCACCGGCGCGAGCTGCTGCGACGCTACGAGCCCGCCCCTGTGCCGACGCCCGCCGACACAGTGCTGCTGCGCGTCGGCGCCCTCGTGCTCCTGCTGCTGCTGCCCGTGCTGCTCCTGCCGCTGCCGGTCTGGATGCCCGCGGTCGCGGCAGCCGCCGTGCTGATCGCGGCCTTCGCGCTCCGGCGACCGTCGGCGCTCACGCCGCGGCTCGTGCCCTGGAGCGTGCTGCTGTTCGCCTGCGGGCTCTTCCTCGCCGTCGAGGCGCTGCACGCGGCGGGCCTCACCGAGCTGCTGGCAGGCGTCCTGCCGAAGGGCGACGGCCCGGCGGGGCTCTTCGGACTGGCCGCGGCGGGCATGCTCGGCGCGAACGCGCTCGACAACCTGGCCGCCTACCTGGCGCTCGAGCCGATCGGCGACTCCCCGCTGCGGCTCGCCGCGCTGCTGATCGGGGTGAACGCCGGGGCGATCATCACGCCCTGGGCCTCGCTGGCCGTGCTGCTCTGGCATGAGCGACTGCGCGCCGCCGACGTGGTCTTCCCCTGGCGCCGCTTCGTGCTGCACGGCCTCGCGGTCGCCCCGCTGACGGTGGCTGCCGCCACCGGCGCGCTGCTGCTGACCGGATGAGCGGCCCGCACGTCGTCGGCGCCGCGACCCGCCGAGCGCGACGGCGCCGCGCCGCCCGGTTCCGGGGGCTCGCTGCGAACCGTGGGCGCTCTTCGCCGCTCCGCGCTCAGGCCGCGCCGGCGTTGTCGAACAGCCCGACGGTGTTGCCCTCGCTGTCGCGCAGGTAGACCCAGCGGCCGCGCTCGCCGAGCGGCTGGATCTCGCCGAGCTGCTCGCCGCCGTGCTCGACGGCGACGGCCACGGTCTCCTCGATGCGGTCGACCGTGACGACGACGGTCGGGTGGTCGACCTGGCTGCGCTGATGCAGGTCGCCGTTGATCCCCTCGTCCGAGCCGGTCATGAGCATGCCCATGTCGTCGCCCCAGGGCTCGTAGCGGAACCCGAAGACGGCGCCGTAGAAGGCGCTCGCGCGCCCCATGTCGTCGGCGGGGATCTCGAAGTGGTCGACGGACGGCATTGCGGCTCCTGACGGTCCGGGCCGGCCGCGCGCCGGCGCTCGCGGCGAGCGTATCCAGCGCATGAGCGCGGGTCCAGCGTCGATCTCGATGCCGGGCGATGCGACGGGGAATCGTCAGTTCCGGCGTCTCCGCAGACGACGCAGCAGCCGCCTCGCTGCGCCGTCGGTGTACTCGTTCGATAGGTTCAGCGTCTCGGCGCCGAGATCGCCGCCCTCCGCGATGCGGCGCAGCGCCTCCTCGGCGCGGCGCTGCTGCTCGGCCGCGCGCTCGCGGCGCTCGGCGGCGCGCTCCTCCCGATCGCTCATGCGTCCATGGTCGCAGCCGCTCGGCGATCGCGGCGGCGGCGCATCCGCTCGGCGAGCAGATGCCCGAGCGCGAGCAGGGTCATGAGGCCGATGGGGATGAGCAGCAGATGCTTCTGGAAGACCGCGGCGCCCAGCATCAAGGGCGCGGCCAGCAGGATGGCCGCCGTCGCGAGCACCGCCTGCACGGTTCGCCAGCGACGGCGCCACGGCGACAGGGACTCGAAGCTCATGCGACCAGCATCGCAGGGCCCAGCCGCAGCACGCCGTCGTCGAGCGGCTCGCAGCGCACCCCGCCGCGGCCTCGCAGCGCGCGGAAGGCGCCGGGCCCGATGACCCGGTCCATCCACGCGCAGGGATTGGCGGCGCGGTGCCCCTGCAGCCGCAGCACGGCTCCACCCTGCTCGATCGCGAAGGGCTGGCCGACGAGCGCGTCGACGTCGGCGCCGCGCAGCAGGATCGATCGGCGCGTCTGCGCGAGACCCGGCACGGCGTCGAGCCTCAGTTCCGCCGCGACGGCCTCGAGCGACTCCGCTGCCATCACAGTGACCGAGGCCCGATGGTGCGCGGACGCGTTGAAGAAGCGGTCGCCGACCACGCCGAGTCCTGCGCGCAACTCGATGCGGTCGCGGCGCTCGGCGAGCGGCGCCGGGTCGGGGCCGTCGGCGGGCCGACCGTCGTAGCGGTGCACGGGCGAGGCGAGCAGCTCGACGATCTCGACCGGTACCCGCACGGGGCGACCCTACCCGCGACCGACTCCGACCGCTGCAGGGCTGACACTCGCTGGGCGCCCACTGGGCGCGCGCTCCGCGTGCTCCCACTGCCGCGCCGCAGCGCGTTGACTGCGACGAGCGGATGCAGTTCCGCCTGCTGAAGGGAGCAACCCCATGACCCACCACGACAAGAGCAACCCCGGCGTCGAGCACGGCGGCTACGAGTCGCCCGCCCCCGAGGACGAGGTCGCCGGCGACCAGGTGCCCGAGCAGCACGAGGACGGCGGCGAAGCCGAGGAGGCTTCGAACGAGTACGGCGGCTACGAGGCCGCCAGCATGCCGAAGGAGGGCGAAGACGTATGAGCCTCAATCCGACCAGCGCACAGGACGGGCTGCCCGAGCGTGAGACGCAGGCCGACCCCACCGAGGCGGTCGACGCCGACATCCAGCGCGACGCCGGGGACGCCACGCGCGACGCGCAGGCCACCGAGCCGCACGAGGACGTGACCCCGGGCAGCGATGAGGATCTCGAGATCGATCCCGACGAGGTCAGCAACCCCGATCTGGTCGGCGACGACTGAGCTGCACGACCAGCGATAGCCTGATGCGGGCCCTTCGGGGCCCGCATCGCGCACGTTCAGGAGGAACCATGCAGGAGATCGACGTCACCGCCCTCGCGGCCCTCGGCGAGAGCGCCGTCGTGCTCGACGTCCGCGAGCCGGACGAGTACACCGGCGGCCACGTGCCCGGCGCCGTGCTGATCCCGCTCGGCGAGGTCGTGCAGCGCTTCGACGAGGTGCCCCAGGGCGACCCGATCTACGTGATCTGCCACTCCGGCGGGCGCAGCGCGCGTGCCGCAGCCTGGCTCGAGCGGCAGGGCGTCGCGGCCGTCAACGTCGCGGGCGGCACCTCGGCGTGGATCGCCGCGGGTCAGCCGGTCGTCACCGGGGATCGTCCCCGCTGATCTGCACGCGGCGCTCGTGCGTCGCGAGCGTGAGCGCCATGCCCACGGCGACGCCGAGCAGGGTGTCGATCGCACGGTCCTGGATGAGCGCTCCGGCGTCGACCGGATGCGCGATGCCGATCATCACGAGCGCCAGCGGCGTGATGAACACCAACGCGATCCCGTAGTTGCGCACGACGAGGAGCTCGGCGCAGACCTGCAGCGCGACGGCGATGAGCACGGCGACCAGGCCGGACGGATGGAAGGCCAGGATCGCCGCCGCGAACGCCAGCCCCACGAAGGTGCCGAGCAGGCGCTGACCCGCCCGCAGCAGGCGGCCGGCGGTATCCGCCGCCGCGAGCGGGACCACGGCGCTGAGCGCCGCCCAGTACGGGTGCCCGAGGCCGATCGCCGTGGCGATGGCACCCGCGATGCCGGCGGCCAGCAGGTAGCGCAGCAGGTGCAGCCGCACCTCGCGGCGCCGCAGCAGCGCGCCGAGCGACGGTAGCGGCGCCGCATCGCGCACCGGTCCGCCCGGCACGAGACCGACGAGCAGCGCGAAGACCGCGACGGCGGCCGAGACGAGCAGTGCGGGCAGCAGATCGCCCGCGACTGCCGGTGCCGAAGCGCAGGCGCCGAGCGCGAAGACCTGGAAGATAGCGCCGGGCGGTGCCCACGCGAAGCGCTCCGAGACGAGCGCGATGATCGCGGCCCAGAGCGCCGCGGCGCCGACGAGCACCCAGGGCGCCGCCGGGGCGAGGGCGATCGCGGTGCCGAGCACGACGGAGGCAACGAAGGTCACGGCGGCCGAGGACTGCATCCGCGTCCTCGCCGCACCGACCAGCGAGCGGCCGTACAGGGCGGTGAAGGCGCCGAAGGCGGCGTAGAGCGACCAGTCGAGCCGGCCCACCGCCCAGAGGGTGATCAGGGGCACGCCGACCGAGACGCCGGTGCGCAGCGCCACATGGTGAGCGCCCGCGTGCGGTCCGATCCGGAGGAGGTTGCGCAGATGGGGTCGAAGGCCGTCGGCGCTCGTGCTCATGCGGTGTGGTGCTCCGTTCCGTCCTCCCCAGGGTACGCCTGCCGCCCGTCAGCCGATGCGCAGCCAGCGGCCGCCGACCCGCTTGAGGACGCGGCGGCTGAGCACCTGGGCGAGCGCTCCGGCGGTGACGTCGGCCTCGGCCGCGATGCGCAGCGCGTGCTCGGGGTCGTCAGCCGTGAAGCGGATGACGAGGCGGGGCTCACCGCCGACCAGCTCCACGGAATGCGCCTCGACGGTTGTGAGACCCGCGACGACCTCGGCGACCGACGGCAGCACGGTCGGCGGCTGCACGCCGGCGCGCAGGGCGCCGACGCCGAAGATCACGCGGAACGAGGGCACCGGATGAGCGTATCGAGCCCACGCACGTTGCTTAACTGATGATTTCTCGCTCTTTTCTTGCGCTGCTCCTGGGCCGGTGTTTCACTGGTCGCAGCTACCCGGGCTTCATTCGGGGGCGCTACTCGGATGGGCGACGAGGGATCGGGCCTTCGGTTCGCGAGGAACATCCAGCAGCGGCGAGGGGCCGGTCGCGGCGCGCGACCGGCCCCTCTTTCTGCGCTCAAGCGGCGATGCGGCGCTCACGCAGGGTTGCGGCGCTCACGCGGCGTTTCGGCGCTCACGCGGCGGCGAGACCTGCCGCGGCCCGCGCATCCGCCATGACGAGGTCGCCGTTCACGGCCGCCCCCGCCATGACGCCCTGCGCCGCGGAGGAGCTCACCTGCGCCATGAGGTCGCGCGCGTTGCCGGCAGCCCAGACGCCGTCCACCGCGGTGCGGCCGGAGAAGTCGACATCGATGGTCGGCAGCCCGGTCATCGGCTGCGCGGCGAGCGCGCCGCCGAGCTGCTCGAAGAGCTCGCTGCGCACGGTGAAGCGCGGGCCGACCACGACCGCGTCGGCCTCGAGCAGCGAGCCGTCGGCCAGGCGCAGGTCGGCACCGCCCTCGACCGCGGTCGCGGCTGCCTCGACCACCCGCACGCCGACGGCGGCGAGCAGCGTCGCGGACTCCGCATCCGGCTCCCCGCCCGGCTGCACGACCACCGTCACGTCGTCGCTGAGCTGCCGGAAGAGCAGCGCCTGGTGCGTGGCGTTCGGGCCGGTCGCGAGCACCGCGATGCGCTGGCCGCGCACCTCGTAGCCGTGGCAGTAGGGGCAGTGCAGCACGGTGCGGCCCCAGCGCTCGGCGAGGCCGGGCAGCTCGGGCAGCACGTCGACGAGGCCGGTCGCCAGGATCACGCGGCGCACCCGCAGCTCGTCCTGCTCGCCGTCGATGCGGACGGCGAAGACCACGCCCATCCGCTCGACGCGGGTCACCCGCCCCTCGCGGAATTCGGCCCCGTAGGCCCTCGCATCCTCCCGCCCGCGGGCGTTGATGGCGAGCGGCGAGAGCCCCTCGCTGCCGAGCAGGTTGTGGGCGTGCGCGGCGAAGCGGTTGCGCGGCTCGCCGGCGTCGATGACGACGACCGAGCGCAGCGAGCGGGCCAGTGCGGTGGCGGCGGCGATGCCGGCGGGGCCGGCGCCGATCACGGCGACGTCGTGGGTGGTGTCCGAGGTGGCGTTCATGCCGTCAGATTGCGCGAGTGCGTGCCGTTCCGGCAAGCGCTCTTGCCGGAACGGCAACGGGGGCGGATGCTGGAACCATGCACCAGCACTCCCCCGGCGCCGGCTGGCACACCGCCGAAGGCCCCTCCGAGCGCGACGCCCTCGCGGCGGTCGGCCCGCGGCTGCGCACCATCCGCACCGTGCGCGGCAGCACGCTCGCCGAGGTCGGCGAGCAGACCGGCATCTCGACGAGCACGCTCTCGCGGCTCGAGTCCGGCGGCCGCAAGCCCACCCTCGAGCTGCTGCTGCCGCTCGCCCGCGCCTACGGGGTGCCGCTCGACGAGCTCGTGAACGCGCCAGCCAGCGGCGACCCGCGCATCCACATCCGCCCGATCCGCCGCGACGGTCAGGTGATCCTGCCGCTCAGCCGCGGCGCCACCGGGGTGCACGCCTTCAAGCAGGTGTACCGCGGTGCGCGCGCGGACGACCCCGTGCCGAGGCAGCGCACCCACCCGGGGCACGAGTGGTTCACGGTGCTCAGTGGGCGCATCCGCCTGCTGCTCGGCAGTGCGGAGCACGTGATCGAGCCGGGCGAGGCCGTCGAGTTCGACACCCGCGTGCCGCACTGGTTCGGCCCGGTCGACGAGCGGCCGGCAGAGCTGCTCAGCCTCTTCGGCCCCGACGGCGAACGGGTGCACGTCACCGCCACCTGAGGCGGTTCACCCGATGCGCTGCAGCAGCTCGTCGCTCGCCGCGCCGCCGGTGACCCCGATCGCCCGGCAGGCGTCGAGCTCCACCGCGATCGCGGTGCCCGCCGCGTCGCGCAGCTGCACCGCCGAGGTCGCCGTCTCGAAGCACGGTTCCAGCGGGACAGCCCGGTCGCGCTCGAGGAGGGCGAGCGTCTCCGCCGCGGCGTCGATCGGCTCAGCGCCGACGAAGAAGTACTGGGCGCTCGACTCGACCGTCCCCGAGCCTCCGTTCGCGGGCGCATCGCCCTCGGGCGCTGCGCCGTCCCGGTAGCGGCACAGCTGCAGGCCGTCGGCCGAGGGCAGCGCGTCGCCGGGCGCCGCCGTCGGCGCGCCGAGGGTCGCGCCCTCCGGGACGGCCACGATCCCCGGTTCGATCGCGTGCAGGCCCGCGCCGTCGAAGCCGGTGCCGCCGAGCACCATCCCTTCGGGCTCGGCGCCCTCGAACTGCAGGCCGTCGATCGTCGCGATCCGGAACGGCGCATGCCAGCTCGGGCAGCCCGCCGCGACGGCGTCGACCGATTCCTCGAGACGCAGTCGCAGCTCCTCACGGCCGACCTCCTCGAGGCGCTGCACCGCGAGACTGACCTCGCTGCCCTTGGGCTTGCCGCAGCCGTCGCGAGGCTCGACGACGGCCATGCCGCGTCCCTCCGCGTCGACCAGCCAGCGCGCGGGCTCGATCACCATGTCGGCCGTGCAGGGGCCGTTCCACGGCGCATCGTCCGGCGCCGCGTCGGCGTCGCGCACCGCCTCCAGGTCGCCCTCCAGCCGTCGCATCACGACCGCCGACCAGGTGCCCATCGCGTCCTCCACCGTCGCGAACTCCTCGCAGACGAGCGCCGCGACCGGCTCGAAGCCGTCATCGCCGACCCACGGTTCGGGAGCGAGCGCGCCGCAGCGATCCACCGAGATCCCGAAGTCCGGCATGCCCTCCGGCGGCGCCCAGGGCTCCTGCTGCGGCGTGCCGCATCCGCTCAGCAGCAGCGCCGCCCCCAGCGCCGCCGCGACGATCCCCATGGTGCTCGATGCGCGCATCCGATCTCCCCCTCCGTCGACCCTCTCGCACCCTGAGACGCCGCACCAGCCCGGATCGTTGGGGCCTGCTGTCCGATGAGCGCGGAGACGGGCCGCGCACCGACGGCGCCCAGCCCGCTCGCCCATCGCACGGAGGTCGAGGGTGCCCACTGGTACTCACCACGAACGAAGGAGGAAGCGGATGCGCGCACTCACCTGGCAGGGCACGAAGAAGGTCAGCGTGGAGGAGGTGCCCGACCCGACGATCGTCGAGCCCACCGACGCGATCGTGAAGATCACCTCGACCGCGATCTGCGGCTCCGACCTGCACCTCTACGAGATCTTCGGTCCGTTCATCGACGCGGGGGACGTGCTGGGCCACGAGCCCATGGGCGTCGTCGTGGAGGTCGGTCCCGCGGTGCGGAACCTCGCGGTCGGCGACCGCGTCGTGATCCCCTTCACCATCGCCTGCGGCGATTGCTTCTTCTGCCGCCGAGGGCTGCAGTCGCAGTGCGAGACGACGCAGGTGAAGGAGCAGGGCTCCGGTGCGGCGCTCTACGGTTACACGAAGCTCTACGGGCAGGTGCCCGGCGGCCAGGCGGAGTACCTGCGCGTGCGCCTCGCCGACGCCAACGCCATCAAGGTCGGCGCCGAGCTGCCCGATGACGCGTACCTGTTCCTCAGCGACATCCTGCCGACGGCTTGGCAGGGCGTGCAGTACGCGGGCGCAGAGCCCGGCGGCACGCTGGCCGTGATGGGCCTCGGTCCGGTCGGCCAGCTGGCCGCCCGCATCGGCGTGCACCTGGGTCACCGCGTGATCGCCGTCGAGCCGGAAGCGGAGCGCCGGGCCATGGCCGAGCGGCACGGCGTCGAGACGCTCGACCTCGACGAGGACGCCGTCGCCCGCATCATCGATGCGACCGAGGGCCGCGGCGCCGACGGCGTCGTGGACGCTGTGGGCATGGAGGCGCACGGCAACCCCGGCACCAGCCTCGTGCACAAGATCCTCGGGCTCACTCCCGACCCCGTCGCGCGCAAGGCCATGCAGACGGTCGGGCTCGACCGCCTCGCCGCGGTGCACGCCTCGATCGACGCGGTGCGCCGCGGCGGCACGGTGTCGCTGAGCGGCGTCTACGCGGGCGAGGCCGACGTGCTGCCGATGAAGACGATGTTCGACAAGCAGCTGAGCCTGCGGATGGGGCAGTGCAACGTGCGCAACTGGGTCGACGATCTGCTGCCGCTCGTCGAGCGATCCGACGACCCGCTGGGCGTGCAGGACCTCACCACGCACCGCGTGCCGCTCGAGCAGGCGCCGGAGTTCTACGACACCTTCCGCGAGAAGCGCGACGGCTGCATCAAGGTGGTGCTCGAACCGTGAGCGACGAGCGGATGAGCGGTGCCGGCCCCGAGGATTCGCTCGACGAGAACGAGCAGCGTGCGAAGGACATGGCCGAGAGCCCGGGCAGCGAACGCGAGACGCGCGCCAAGCAGGCCGAGCAGCCCGAGCACGACGACGTGGACGACGATGCGGTGAAGGTCGCACCGGGCACGGGCGGGCCGGACGACGTCGGCGAGGTCGAGGTCGACGAGCGCGACATCCACATCCCGGGACGCGACGTCGATCCCTGAGCCCGGACGCGGCCTGCACGGCAGCGGATGAGCGGCTGCGCATCCGCTCGACCGCACGGAACCGCGCCCAGTATTCAAGGATCGACGAGAGGAGTTCGACGATGAGCGATCCGACCACCATCGACCGACGCAACGAGGACCCGGACGGTCCCGCGCCCGACGCGCCGCTGCGCACCGGCGACGATCCGGACATCGCGGTGGAGCCCGAGCCCGACCAACGGCGAGCCGGCTTCGACCCGCTGCGCCCAGGCGGCGGCGCGAACCACTTGAACCCGTTCGATCGCGGCAGCCGCAGCGATCTCGCCTGACCGACGAAGGGAACCACGATGACCGAGTTCCGCAAGCACCTGACCGAGACGGGCATGTCGAAGGGTCCCGATCGCGACCTGCCCGGCTTCACGACCGAGCCCGGCGTCAGCGAGACGGGCGACGACCCGTTGCTCCACCCGCACGATGAAGACGCCGAGGGCAGCGATCTCGAGCCGGCCGTCGACGACGAGCAGCTCGACCGCAATCGATCGACGCGGCCGCAGTCCGACTGATCGACCCCACGTAGCGGGCCCCAGCGCGAACATCGCGCCGGGGCCCGCTGCGTTCAGGGGGCGTGCAGCTGCGCCTCGACGCGGCGCAGCACCCGGTCCTGCACCGGGGTCAGCCGTTCGGCGCGGAAGATCTCGAAGAGCTCGTCGGCATCCCCCGCTCCCGGCGCGTCAGTCGCCTCGGCGGTCAGCGACCGGACGAGGTGCACCGCTTCAGCGAAGAGCTCTTCGACGAGGGCCTCCTCGTCGTCCGGGTCCGCACGGCGGAAGCGGATGAGCAGGTCGAGCGATGCGGCGACCCGCTGCGGATCGAGCATGGATTCCTCGATGGCGGCGAAGAGCCTCTCGGCGGCGTCGCCGAGCCCGTGCCCCAGCATCAGCAGCAACGCCTTCTCGTCCTCGATCGCGGCGGGGTCCGCGCCCGCAGCCTCGAGCCGTGCCAGATATCCGGCGCTCGCCGGCGGCAGCGTCGGATCGCCCGCCGCCGTACGCACGAGCGCGACCGCGTCGCGCTGCCGCTGCAGCTCCTCGATGCGCTCGGCGAGCTCCGCGTCGAGCTCGTCGAGCAGGTCGTCTCGACGCTCGCGCGGGCCGTCCAGCGTCTCCGCCACCGCCTCGAGCGAGAGCCCGAGGGCCACCAGCCGGCGCGCCCCGAGCACCCGGACCAGGTGCTCCAGCCCGTAGTCGCGATAGCCGCCGGCGCTGCGCCGCGGCTCGTCGAGCAGCCCGATCTGGTGATAGTGCCGCAGGGTGCGCACGGTGGTACCCGCGAGCCGGGCGAGCTCAGCGCTGCGCATGCGGGTCCTCCTCGGGGTCCTGCTCCAGCGTAGGGCCGGCGGTCACCCGCTTCATGGAGCTCGACAGCATCGCCAGCAGCACGACGAGCGCCCAGAGGCCTGCGAGGGCGAGGCCCGCAGCGCGCACTCCGGCGAGCTCGATCACCACCGAGGTCGCGCCGATGGCGAGCGGCGCCGCCACCAGCGCGACGGCGTTCTGCGCGCCGAGCACACGACCGTGCAGCCGGTCGTCGACGCTGTCGAGCAGCACCGCGCCGAGCACCGCGCCGAGCGGCGCGCTGACCAGGCCGAGCAGCACGGCGGCTCCGATGATCGCGGCCGCGGGAGGCAGCAGCGACAGGCCGATCACGGCGGGCAGCGAGGCGAGCAGCGCCAGCACGACGATCGTGCGGCGGCGCAGGCGGCCTCCGATGAACGCCGTGAGGCCCGCACCGAGCAGCGAGCCGAGGGCGAGACCGCTGAGGGCGAGGCCGAGCACCGCAGGCTGGCCGCTCGCCTGCAGGTGCACCGGCAGCAGGATGCCCTGCACCGTGCCGACGACCGCGACCATCCCGGTGCCGAGCAGCATGACCGCGCGCACGGGACCGCGGCGCAGCACGAGTCGGAGCCCCGCGAGCACGCCGGCGGCGCCGTCGTCAGGCGGCGCTGCGGTTCCGGTGGCGTCGTCTGCGCCGTCATGCGCGGATGCCGGACGCACCGAGCCGAGGTCACCCGCTGCGTCCGGGCGTGCGCGCGACGCGGACCGGCCGACCGCGGCGGGCAGCAGCAGGGTGGCGATGGCCGCGAGCGTCGACGTCACCGCCGTGACGATGAGTACTCCGCTCGTGCTGACCCCGGTGACGAGCAGCGCCGCGAGGCCGGGGCCGACGACGATCGCGATCGCCTGGCCGGCCTCGCGCAACCCGATGAGCCGCTCCAGCGGCATGCCGACCGTGCGCGCGATGCGCGGCGACAGCGCCTCACGGGCGGCCATGCCGGGCACATCGCCGATCGCTCCGAGCACGCCGAAGAGCACGAACCAGCCGAGCTCGAGCCCGGCGATCGCGTCGACGATCGGCAGCGCCAGCAGCGCCAGGGCTGAGACCACGTCGGCGATCGCGGAGGCGAGCCGGCGGTCCATCCGGTCGACGAGGGCACCGCCGAGCACGCCGGCGAGCACCGACGGCACCGCGGTGGCGACGGCGAGCACACCCGCGCCGAGGGCGCTGCCGGTTGCAGCGAGCAGCAGCAGCGGCAGAGCGACGGCCGCGATGGCGTTGCCGAGGGCAGAGAGCGTCGACGAGGCGAGGTAGGTGGCGACGGTGAGACGGGTGCGCATGCCGACCACGCAACGCTATGACGCTACGTCGGGGTCAAGCGGGTGCGGGCTGGCGCACCCGCTCGTCCGCCCCTCCGCGCAGCGCGGCGAGCCGCGGGTCAGGGCACGCGGTAGCCGGCGGCGCGGAAGAGCTCGTACCACTCCTCGCGCGTGAGCGGCAGGTCGCTGCCCTGGGCGGCACCGGCGACGCGCTCGGGGGTGGTGGTACCGAGCACGACCTGGATCCACGCCGGGTGCCGGGTGATCCATCCGGTGGCCACGGCGATCGCGGGCACGTCGTACTTCGCGGCCAGCCGGTCGATCACGGCGTTGAGGTCGGGCGAGTCGGGGTCACCGAGGAAGGTGCCGGTCCAGCCGCCCTTCTGGAACGGCGACCACGCCTGCAACGTGATGTCGTTGAGCCGCGCGTAGTCGACGAGGCCGCCGCCGTCGAGCGTGAGCGACTGCTCGTTGCCGGCCACGTTGGCGTCGACGCCCTGGGCGATGCTCGGCGCGTGCGCGATCGACAGCTGCACCTGGTTGGCGACGATCGGCTGGCGCACGGCCGTCTTCAGCAGGTCGACCTGCCGCGGCGTGTGGTTGCTGACGCCGAAGTGTCGCACCTTGCCGGTCTCGTGCAGGTGGTCGAAGGCGCGCGCGACCTCCTCGGGCTCGACGAGCGCGTCGGGCCGATGCAGCAGGAAGATGTCGATGCGGTCGGTCTGCAGCGCCTCGAGCGAGGCCTCGGCGGAGCGCACGAGGTGCTCGTAGGAGAAGTCGAAGAAGGGGCCGGGATGGCGGATGCCCGCCTTGGTCTGGATCGTGACCGCATCGCGCTCGGCGGGGCTGAGCTGCGTCGCCTCGGCCCAGCGCTGCTCGCTGCGGTGCAGCTCGCCGCCGTAGATGTCGGCGTGATCGATGAAGTCGATGCCGTGATCGTTCGCGGTCTGCACGAGCGCGCGGATCTCGTCGTCGGTCTTGTCGCCGATGCGCATGAGCCCGAGCACGATGTTCGGGGCAGTGATGTCGGTGCCGGGCAGGAGTCGTGTCTTCACGGACGTCGTCGTCATGGTTCGAGCCTAGCGATCGGGGGATGCACGGCGGGGAGCCGATCACTGCGGATCGGCCCGCATCCGCTCGCCGCGATCGCCGTCGCGCACTGCGGTGCCGTGTGGCGGGGCACGTGGCCCGTCGCGCTCAGCCCTGACGCAAGGTGCTGTCGCCGCGCGGACCCACCTCGACCTGCACGCCGATCGGGATGCGCTCCTTCATGGCGTCGACGTGGCTGATGAGCCCGACCGTGCGACCGCCGGCGCGCAGCCCGTCGAGCGTCGCCATGGCGATCTCGAGCGTCTCGGGGTCGAGCGACCCGAAGCCCTCGTCGATGAAGAGCGTCTCCAGGCGCACCCCGCCCGACTCGGCCGTGACGACGTCGGCGAGGCCGAGCGCCAGCGCGAGCGAGGCGAGGAAGGTCTCGCCGCCGCTCAGGGAGCTGGGGATGCGCCGGCGCCCGGTGAACGCGTCGAGGATGCGGATGCCCAAGCCGCTGCCCGTGTTGCGGTACTGCACGGAGTCGTCGTGCTCGAGGCTGAAGCGCCCGCCGGTCATGGCGCCGAGACGGGAGTTGGCGGCGTCGACGATCTGCTCGAGGCGGGCCGCGAGCACGAAGGCCTCGAGGTCCATCCGCTTCGTATTGGGGCCCTTGCCGTCGAGGGTCTCGGCGAGCCGGCGCAGGCGCTCGGCCGCCTCGCGCCGCGCGGCGTCGCGCCCCAGCCGCACGAGCGCCTCCCCCGCGAGCCGGCGCAGCTCGGCGTCGCGATGCGCCAGCGTGCTGCGCTGCTGGGCGACGCCGTCGCGCTCGCCGCGGGCGGCACGCATCCGCTGCTCCGGGGCGTCGAGATCGACGCGCTCCTCGGGCAGGTCGAGCGCGGTCGCCTCGGCAATCGAGGCCGCGGTACTCGCGCGGGCGTCGTCGTGCGCCCGCAGCCGGGACTCGAGCCGCGCCACATCTGCGGCACCCCGCTGCCCTCGGTCGACGTCGTCGCGCTCGAGCCCGCGCTCGGCGAGCCCGTCCACGAGCGCCGTGGTCGCCTCTTCGAAAGCGGATGCGGTCCCGTCGCGATCCCCCGCGGCCGTCACGACCGCGACCGCCCGCTCGCGGCGCCGCTGCAGCTCGGCGCGGCGCTCGGACACGCTCGGGTGCTGCCCACGGGCCGCTTCGACGCGCTCGCGCACGCCCTGCAGCTCGGCCGTCAGCGCGGCGCGGTGCTCGGCGGCCGACTCGCGCTCGGTGCGCAGCCGCTCGCGCTGCCGGTCGAGGTCGGCGAGCTCCTCGAGGAGCTCGCCGCGCCGTCGCTCGGTCTCGGGCGCGCGGGCCGCGGCATCCTGCGCGAGCCGCAGCTGCTCGTCGGCCTCGGTCGTCGCCGCTTCGAGCTGCTCGACGTCGTCACCCGCGGCGGTGCGCAGACGGTCGACGGCCGTGGCGGCCTCGCGCTCCGCGGTCTGGGCGGTCTCGGCGGCGTGACGCAGCGCATCCGCTCGTTTCCGGGCCGCGGCGACCGTCTCCGCCGTGGCAGCGTCGCCGTGATCGACCGCGGCCGGCGCCGGATGCTCGATCGCGCCGCAGACCGGGCACGGCTCGCCGTCGACGAGGGTGGCAGCGAGCTCGCCGGCGAACCCGGAGAAGCGCGCGCGCAGCAGTCGGTCGTGCACGGCGACGGCCGCGCTGTGCGCGGCCGAGGTCTCGAGCACCGCGTCGGCGGCGAGCCGGTGACGCTCCGTCGCCGCAGTGAGCTGCTCGGCTGCGATACGACGGGCGCGGAGCACGTCGACGCGCTCTCGCCGAGCCGGCACGAGCATCGCGAGCCGCTGATCGGCGCCGAGCCGTTCGGCGAGCTCGGCGATCTGCGTCGGCAGCGCCGTCGAGCGCGCCGCGAGCTGTTCGAGTGCCGTGTCGCCGTCGCGCACCGCGCCCTCGGCCGCGGTTCGCTCGCGCTCGAGGCGCGGCAAGCGCTGCTCCTCCTCGAGGGCGGCGTCGAGCGCGCCGATCGCCGACTGCAGCGCATCGGCGTCGGCCGCGGCAGCGTCGGGGTCCGGTGCGTGCTCGAGGGCGCGGTAGTCCGCATCCGCTCGCAGGGATCGCTCCGCGGCGACGGCGGCACGACGCCGGGCCTCGCGCTCCGCGTCGGCCAGAGGGCGCAGTGCCTCGACGCGGCGGGCGAGCTCGAGCTCCGCGCGCGCCACGTCGATCTCGGGCTGCTGAGCGTCGAGCAGTGCTCGGCGCTCGAGCGCCGCGTCGCGGCGCGCCTGCTGCTCGGCGATGCTGCGGGTCGCGGTCAGAGCGGCCTCGGCCGCAGCGGCTTCGGCGTCGACGAACCTCCAGCGCTGCTCGAGCTCGGCGAGCGCGGGTGCGAGCTGCTCGGCGACCGTCTCGAACCAGTGCTGCTCCAGCGCCGTCGGCGCGTCGATCTCGGCCGCTGTCGCGAGCTGCTCCGCCGTCTGCTCGAGCAGCTGCCGATCGAGCTCGAGCTCCTTGCCGGCATCGCGGGCCCGGTCGACGACGCGGCGTCGCAGCAGGTCGAAGCGGTGGGTGCCGAAGAGTCGGCGCAGCAGCGCCTGGCGTTTGTCGTTGGGGGCGAGCAGGAACTCGCTGAAGCGGTTCTGGGCGAGCAGGGTGACCTGCAGGAACTCGGCGCCGGTGAGGCCGACAAGCCCCGGCATGAGCTCGCCGATCTCGCGCAGGCTCGTCGAGACGCCCTCCCAGGCCGGGCCGCCGCGCTCGAGCACGCCAGCGGCCTTCTGCGTGGTCGTGCCGGTGCCGCGCGACTTCGGGCGCTCGTAGTCGGGCGAGCGGCGGATGCGGTACCGCTGCCCACCGGCCTCGAACTCGAGTCGCACCCAGGTCTCGTCGCCGGGCTCGCAGTGATCGCTGCGCAGGTGCTTCTCGCCGCCGTCGAAGCGGGGCACCGAGCCGTAGAGCGCGAAGACGATGGCGTCGAGGATGGTGGACTTGCCGGCGCCGGTGCGCCCAGCGATCAGGTAGAGGCCGTCCTGCTCGAGGGCTGAGAAGTCGATGGTCTGCTCGCCGCGGTAGGGACCGAGGCCGGCGAACTCGAGGGTGAGGATGCGCATCAGTCGGCTGCGCTCTCGAGCACGGCCAGCTCCTCGCGCAGCAGCGCCTGCTCATCCGGGGCGGCGGCGTCGCCGTTGCGGACGTGGGCGAGGAAGTCGGCGACGATCTGCGGATCGGTCTTGGACCGCATCCGCTCGGCGTAGCCGCTCGCCCCGTCGTCGTGCGTCTCGGCGGGCCGGTGCGCGAGCGTGGCGCAGTGCGGGAAGCGGCCCTGCAGCTTCGCCATGGCGTCGGTGGGCCGGCTGCGGTCGGTGAGCACAGCGCTGACCCAGTGCTGCTCGTGCGCCGCGTAGCGCGGCTCGGTGAGCAGCTCGTCGAGGGTTCCGGTGAGCTCGGCGAGGGGCCGCGGCACGGGCAGCTCGGCCCACTCGACTGCGGCGAGCCCGTCGGCGTCGAGCTCCACGAGCCAGGCGCCGCGCGGCTTGCCGGCTTCCTTGAACGAGTAGTGCAGGGGCGCACCCGAATAGCGGATGCCCGGTGCCAGCTCGGCGCGCGAGTGGATGTGCCCGAGGGCCGCGTAGTCGACCCCGGCGAAGCGCTCGAGGGCCACGTACTCGACCCCGCCGGCGGTGATGTCGCGCTCGGGGCCCGCGGCGTCGACCCCGACCGCGAAGCAGTGCGCGAGCACAACCGAGCGCAGCTTCGGCTCGACCGAGCGGCGCTCGGCGAGGTCGGCGCGCACGCCCTCCATGACGTGGGCGAGCACCTGGTCGTGCGAGCGCAGCTGCAGCTCGGGGTACCGGTGCCGGTAGAGCGCGGGCTCGAGGTAGGGGATGCCGTAGACGGCGACCGGGCCGTGCTCGTCGCGCAGCACGATCGGCTCGAGGATCTGCTCGGGCCGGGTGATCACGTGCACCCCCTTGCGCAGCAGCGCGGCCTGGAAGCCGAGTCGGGCGGGCGAGTCGTGGTTGCCACTGGTGACGATGACGCTCGGCCCCGCGTCGCGCAGCGCCACGAGCGTCTCGGCGAGCAGGTCGAAGTGCTCCCCCGCCGGCACCGCCGAGTCGAAGACGTCGCCGGCCACGAGCACCGCGTCGACGCGCTCGCGCCGGGCGATCTCGACGAGCTCGCCGAGCACCCCGCGCAGCGCGGCGACGGTCGAGTTGCCGTGGAAGGTGCGCCCGATGTGCCAGTCGGAGCTGTGCAGGAGTCTCATCGGGTCATGTCTAGCGGGTGCCGGCGACACCGGGGCGCTCAATCACGCACGAACGCCCACTCCGGCACCTTGCCGCTGCCGACGAGGGCGCGCAGCACCTGGGTCATGCCGTGGCCGGGGTCGATGCGCAGCGACTCGTCGAGATGGATGCCCGCGGCAGTGCCCTCGCCGAGCGCCCAGTGCAGCCAGCCGAGCATGCTGCGCACGCCGGGCTGCAGGGGCGCGCCCGCGTTCGCCGCCACGCGGCCGAGGGCGTCGATCGCGCGCTGGATGCGGTCGGCGTCCGGACGGCTGCGGGTCTCGCCGAGCATCATGTCGTCGAGGCCGTGGTCGCCGTGGCGCCCCTCCGCCCGCCAGCGCAGCACGATCTCGTCGAGGCTCTCGCCGGTGCGCTCGCGCTCCTCGTGGATCTCGTCGTTGGACCGCTCGGCGCGGCGGCCCGCGGCGATGCCGAAGGCGATCTGCAGCAGCGTCTCGTCGCGCTCGCGCGGCACCGCCGCCAGCACCGCCAGGCGCGCGAGCTGCCGCAGTGTGAGCTCGTCGGGTTCCTGCACGAGCAGCTGCTCCGTGAAGCCGCTCCGCTCGTACGGCGCCGCCGGCACGACCCGGCCGAAGGCGTCGACCTCGGCCTCGAACTCGAGCAGGCCGAGTGCCGCCTCGTCCAGCGCGCCGACCAGCTCGGGCTCGGGCCGCGGCAGCTCCGCCTGCGCGCGGATCGGGCGCAGGGCGCCGCGCGCCGCATCCGCTCGTTCCCTGGCCTCGCCGGAGTCGATCTGTTCGAGCGGATGCCCCGCCCACGGACCGCGGCGCTCGTGCCAGCTGGCCCAGCCGTCGTCGGCGACGAGGAAGCTGTCGACGATGCGGAAGCCGCCCTCGCGCAGGCGGCGCTCCAGGGTGCGGCGCAGCCCGTCGTGCGCGGCGCGGGCGTTCGGGAACGGCCCGGGCGCGTACACGACGAGCACGAGCCCGTCGACGCGGTCGAGCCGGCTGAGATTGCCGAGCAGCAGCGAGGCGAGGGCGTGATGCACCTCTCGGGGGCGCGGCCCGGGCAGGTCGAGGCGCATGACGCGGCCGATGGTGCGCTTGCCCTCGAAGGGGATGACGAGCACGCTGTCGGTCGCGGTGTAGCCGGCGAGGGCAGGCACCATGCTGAGGAACTCGGCGCCGGTGGACGAGCGGATGATGGGAGTCGCGGTGGTCATGCGGCCAGCGTGCGCCGCCGCCCGCCTCTCCGACCGGGTTCCACAGGGCTGCCGGGTGCCGCGACGCCTGGGGAGGACGACTGCCGGACCGCGCGCACCGCGCACCCAGCCCCGCTCGCTACGCTGCCTGCATCCGCTCCCACCCGAAGGGTCGCTCATGCGTCAGCACCGCGCGCTCGCCGTCACCGGCTTCCTGCTCGACCTGCTCGGCTTCGCCGCCTTCGTGGGCGCCGTCGCCAACCCCGCGCAGCCGTTCGTGCAGGGACTGCTCGCCGCGATCGCCTTCGTGCTGATCTTCGCCGGCACCGCGCTCATCATCCGCGCCCGTCGCCTGCGCCTCGAGGCGCAGCTGGTGCGCGTGCGGGCGCAGCGCCGCTCCCGCTAAGCCCCTTCGAGCACGCCGGCCAGCCAGGCGAGCTGGCTGCGGCTGTGCACCGCGTCGCCGCCCTCGTGGTGGTTGAACGGATAGACCTCCATCTCGCGCGGCACGTCGGCATCGGCGTGCTCGCCCCAGGCGTTGAAGGCCGCGAACACCGTCGACGGCGGGCAGACCGCGTCGCGCAGGCCGACGCCGGAGTGCAGCGGCGCCCGCCCGCGGCGGGCGAAGTTGACGCCGTCGACGAAGTCGAGGGTGCGCATCGCCGCATCGACCCGATCGCGGTGCACGGAGAGGTAGTGCACGACCTCCGACCAGGGCGACGACTCGGTGATCATGAGCGCGCGGCGCGGATGCGCCAGGAACGGCACGTTCGCCAGCACGGCGGCGACGTCGGGCACGAGACCGCCGGCCGCGAGCGCGAGCCCGCCGCCCTGGCTGTTGCCGGCGACGACCACGGGCGCATCGGCGTCGCCCAGGGCGCGCACCGCGTCGACGGCGCGCACCGCATCCGTCACGAGACGCCGGTAGTAGTGCTCGAGCGGGTCCGCGATGCCGCGGGTGACGAAGCCGACCGCCGAGGGCGGCGTGCCCACCGGGTCGATCGTGTCGCCGCCGTTGCCGTGCTGGCCGCCCTGACCACGGCTGTCCATGAGCAGGTGCGCGTAGCCGGCGGCCGACCAGAGCAGGCGCTCGTGGGGCAGCCCGCGACCCCGCCCGTAGCCCAGGTACTCGACCACGACGCCGCGGTGGTCTCGAGGATGCAGCGGCTCGGTGTACCAGGCCGCGATCGGGTGACCGCCGAAGCCGGCGAAGCGCACATCCCAGGTCGTGCTCGCGACGAGGCCCGTCTCGACGGGGCGGCGCTCGAGGATCACATCGTGCGTGCGTGCGTCGGCGAGGGTGCTGCTCCAGTGGTCGTCGAAGCCCTCGGGCTCCGGCGTCTCCGAGCGGTAGCCGCGCAGGGTCTCGAGCGGCAGGTCGAACTGGGCCATAGCGCCTCCTCAGGCGTTGTCGGGCGGAACCGTGGTGCTCTCGCGCACGACGAGCCGCGTCTGCAGCTCGATGCGCGGCGGGTCGACGCTCTCGCCACGGGCGAGTTCGACGAGCATGCGCGTCGCGGTGGCGGCCATCTGCTGCAGCGGCTGGTGCACGGTGGTGAGGGCCGGCCCCATCCACTCCGCCACGGGCAGATCGTCGTAGCCGACCACCGAGAGCTCGCGCGGCACGTCGATGCCGAGCTCTCGGGCCGCGCGCAGCACGCCGATCGCCTGCATGTCGGAGCCGGCGAAGATCGCCGTCGGCCGGTCCGGCCGGTCGAGCAGGTCGCGACCGTGGCGGTAGCCGCCCTCGACGGCGAAGTCGCCGTAGCGGACGAGCGCCGGGTCGACCGCGACGCCGAGCTCGTCGTGCGCGCTGCGGAAGCCGTCGACGCGAGCGCGCGAGCACAGCACATCCGCCGGCCCCGAGATCACGGCGACGCGGCGGTGCCCGAGCTCGAGCAGATGCCGCGTGGCGGAGAGCCCCCCGAGCCAGTTGTTGGAGCCGACCGTGGGCACATCGCCCTGCGGCTCGCCGTCCGTGTCGAGTACCACGAACGGGATCGAGCGGCTCTCGAGCTGGTGCTGTTGCGCGGCCTCGAGCCGCGAGAGCACGAGCAGCACGCCGAGGGGCCGTCGCGCGAGCACGGCGTCGAGCCAGCTCTGCTGTGGTCGGTGCCGCCCACCGAGCTCGGAGAGCACGGTGCCGACGCCGAGGTCGCTCGCGGTGCGTCGCACGCCCTTGATGATCTCGATGCACCAGGCGGAGTCGAGTTCGTGGAATACGAGGTCGATGAGCGGCCCGGAGCGCTGCCCCGTCGCCTGCGTGCGCCGACGGTACTGGTGCTTCTGCAGCGCGGACTCGACGCGCGAGCGGGTGTCGGCGGAGACATCGGCCCTGCCGTTGAGCACTTTGGAGACGGTGGGCACCGAGACGCCCAGCTCAGCCGCGATGGAGGCGATGGTGGCGGGCGCGCCGTTGGCGCTGCCGGTCGGACTCGTCGTGGTCACGCTGCCTCATTCGCGATGCGTTCGAAACTATCGGGGCGAATGTAGCAGAGGCGGGCCCGATCGCCATGTCCCGATCCGTGTTGCGCGAACGTGACCCCCGAAAGGGCTTGACGGACCGGGAAAGCGGCTCTACCGTCATCGCAACGACTATCGCTCCTGGGAGCGAAAGTTTCGAACACGAGGACGTGGACGGCGGGATCCCCTGCTCCGATGCGCCCTCGAGCGCAGACGAAGGAGTCTCATGCCGCAGCCGTCCCATCCGCTCGCCGCGGGCGAGGCCTGGCGCGACCGCGCGCTGACGCCCCGCGAGCGCGCCGCCGACCTGATCGGCCGTATGACCCTCGACGAGAAGCTCGCGCAGCTCGTCGGCGTCTGGGTCGGCGCGGACGCCTCCGGCGGCGGCGTCGCCCCGCACCAGGAGGATCTGGCCGGCGGCCCCCTCGACTGGCAGGCGACCATCCGCGACGGCCTCGGCCAGCTCACCCGCCCGTACGGCTCCGCGCCGGTCGACCCGGCCGCCGGGGCCCGATCGCTCGAGGCCTCCCAGGCGCAGATCGTGGCCGCCAGCCGCTTCGGCATCCCGGCGATCGTGCACGAGGAGTGCCTCGCCGGCTTCGCCGCCTGGCAGGCCACCGCCTACCCGGTGCCGCTGTCGTGGGGCGCCAGCTTCGACCCGGAGCTCGTCCGCGAGATGGCCGCGCGCATCGGCCGCTCGCTCCGCGCGGCGGGTGTGCACCAGGGCCTCGCCCCCGTGCTCGACGTCACCCGCGACTACCGCTGGGGCCGCACGGAGGAGACCATCTCCGAGGACCCGTACCTCGTCGGCGCGGTCGGCGCCGCCTACGTCGCGGGGCTCGAGTCGAGCGGCATCATCGCCACCCTCAAGCACTTCGCCGGCTACTCGGCCTCGCGGGCCGCCCGCAACCTGGCGCCCGTGTCGATGGGCTCGCGCGAGTTCGCCGACGTGATCCTGCCGCCGTTCGAGGCCGCGCTGCGGCACGGCGGCGCCCGCTCGGTGATGCACTCCTACGCCGACGTCGACGGCGTGCCGGCCGCGGCCGACCGCCGCCTGCTCACCGAGCTGCTGCGCGATGACTGGGGCTTCGAGGGCACCGTCGTCGCCGACTACTTCGGCGTCCGCTTCCTCGAGAAGCTGCACCGCGTCGCCGGCGACGGCGCCGAGGCAGCCGGCCTGGCCCTCGAGGCCGGCGTCGACGTGGAGCTGCCGACCATCGACGTCTTCGGCGCCCCGCTGCGCGAGGCGGTGCAGGACGGCCGCGTGCCGGAATCGCTCGTCGACCGCGCCCTGCTGCGGGTGCTCGAGCAGAAGATCTCGATCGGCCTGCTCGACGACCCGAGCGCCATCCGAGCGGATGCGGTCCCCGTCCTCGACGACGATGCCTCGCGCGGACTCGCCCGCCGGCTGGCCCGCGAGTCCCTCGTACTGCTCGAGAACCGCGACGCCCTGCCGCTCGCCCCGACCGCCCGGCTCGCCGTCGTCGGCCCGCTCGCGGACGAGGCCTCGGCGATGCTCGGCTGCTACTCCTTCCCCGCGCACGTCGGATCGAAGCACCCCGAGGTTCCGATCGGCATCGCGATCCCCACGGTGCTCGAGTCGCTGCGCGCTGCGGGTCACGAGGCCGTGCACGCCGCGGGATCGACCGTCGACACCGACGACCGCAGCGGCTTCGCGGCTGCCGTCGAGGCCGCTCGGGCCGCCGACGTGGCGATCGCGGTCGTCGGCGACCGTGCCGGCCTCTTCGGCCGAGGCACCTCGGGCGAGGGCTGCGACGCCGCCGACCTCCGCCTGCCCGGCGTGCAGCGCGAGCTCATCGAGGCGCTGCTCGAGACCGGCACCCCGGTCGTGATCGTGCTGCTCACCGGCCGCCCCTACGCGCTCGGCGGCCTGGCCGAGCGCGCCGCCGCGGTGCTGCAGGGCTTCTTCCCCGGCCAGGAGGGCGGCCCCGCGATCGCCGAGATCCTCACCGGCGCCGTCTCCCCCTCCGGCCGACTGCCCGTCGGCATCCCGCGCGACGCCGGCAGCCAGCCCGGCACCTACCTCAGCGCTCCCCTGGGCCAGCGCTCCGGGGTCTCGAACATCGACCCCACGCCGCTCTACCCCTTCGGGCACGGGCTCGGCTACTCGCGCGTCGAGTGGTCCGAGGGCGAGATCGTCGGGGGCGGCGCCGAGTGGCCGGTGGACGGCGCCGTCGAGGTCGCGGTCACGCTGCGCAACGCCGGCGACCGCCCGGCCGCCGACGTCGTGCAGCTCTACGCGCACGACCCGGTCGCGCAGGTGACCCGGCCGGTGCAGCGCCTGATCGGCTTCCAGCGCGTCGAGCTGCAGCCCGGCGAGAGCGCCCGGGTCGTGCTGCGCCTGCACGCCGACCTGCTCGCGTTCACGGGCCTCACCGGCCGTCGCGTCGTCGAACCCGGCGCCGTGCAGCTGCGCGTGGCGCGCTCGAGCGCCGAGGTCGTCACCGCGCTCGACCTGGTCTCGACCGGGCCGCTGCGCGAGGTCGGCCACGACCGCGAGCTGCTGGCGACCGCGACGGTCGAGACGCTGGAAGGAGCGCTCGCATGAGCCTGCACGAACCCACGACCGCCCCGGACGGCGCCAGCGCCACCGGGCCGGAGGCGGCGACGAGCGCCGTGCTGGCGGCGAAGGCCCGCAAGGGCGAGCGCGCGCCGAAGGGCCGCGCGAAGCTCTCCTGGCGCAAGTCCATCCGACGCGACTGGCAGCTCTACACGCTGGTGCTGCTGCCGCTCGCCTTCTTCGTCATCTTCCGCTACCTGCCCATGGCCGGCAACGTCATCGCGTTCCGCCGCTTCCAGCCCGGCGGCAGCATCTTCGGCGAGGAGTGGGTGGGCCTGCGCTACGTCGAGATGTTCCTCAACGACCCCACGTTCTGGAATGTCTTCGGCAACACGCTCACGATCGGCCTGCTCTCGCTGATCTTCGCCTTCCCGGCGCCGATCATCCTGGCGCTGCTGCTGAACGAGGTGCGCACGCGGTACTTCAAGCGCTTCGTGCAGACGCTCTCCTACCTGCCGCACTTCCTCTCCATCGTCATCATCGCCGGCATGCTGCTGCAGCTGCTGTCGTTGGAGGGCACTGTGAATCAGATCGTGCGCGCGGTCGGCGCCGAACCGGTGCCGTTCATGCAGCGACCCGAATGGTTCCGCGCCGTCTACATCTCCTCCGAGGTCTGGCAGACGGTCGGCTGGGGCACGATCCTCTACCTCGCGGCGCTCACCCAGATCGACCAGAGCCTCTACGAGGCCGCTCGCATCGACGGCGCCAACCGCTGGAAGCAGACGCTGCACGTGACGCTGCCGGGCATCCGTCCGACCATGATCACGCTGCTGATCCTCAACATCGGCACGTTCATGGCGGTCGGGTTCGAGAAGATCCTGCTCATCTACAACCCGCTCACCTATCCGACTGCCGACGTCATCGCGACCTACCTGTACCGGGTCGGTCTGGAGTCGAACAACTTCAGCTACGCGGCGGCCATCGGCATGTTCGAGGCGATCATCGGCCTCACCCTCATCCTCTCCGCCAACGCGATCTCGCGCCGACTAGTCGGGACAAGCCTGTGGTAACCCTCACGACCGAAGAGCGCCCGCGCGTACGCCCGGCACGTCCGAAGCGGATGAAGGACTCCCGCGGCTACCGCGTGTTCCAGATCGTCAACGGCGCGGTGCTGCTGGGCGTCGTCTTCGTGACGCTCTACCCGTTCCTCAACATCATCGCCCAGTCGTTCAGCGGCGAGACGTTCATCCGGGCCGGCCAGGTCAACCTCGTACCGCTGGGCTTCAACACCACGACCTACCAGCTGGTGATGGGCGACGATACGTTCTGGCGCAGCTACGGCAACACGGTGCTCTACACGATCGTCGCGACGGCCATCGCGATGCTGCTCACCACGACCTACGCCTACGTGATCTCGAAGCGGGGCATCCGCGGCCGCGGGCTGCTGATCGGCATCGCGGTCTTCACGATGTTCTTCAACGGCGGCCTGATCCCCAACTACGTGCTCATCTCGAGCCTGGGGCTCACGAACTCGATCTGGGCGATCGTGCTGCCCAACGCGATCTCGGTGTTCAACCTCCTGGTCATGAAGGCCTTCTTCGAGAACCTGCCCAGCGAGCTCGAGGAGGCGGCGCAGATCGACGGGCTGTCGACCTACGGCATCCTGCTGCGCATCGTGCTGCCGCTGTCGAAGGCCGTCATCGCCACGATGGTGCTCTTCTACGCGGTGACCTTCTGGAACTCCTGGTTCCAGGCGTTCCTGTACCTCAATCAGCAGGAGCTCTTCCCCGTGACGATCTACCTGCGCAACCTCATCGCGGGCGCCTCCACCGCGAGCTCCCTCGGCAGCGGCGGCGGCGACCTCGCTCAGGTGGCCTCCAACGTCAAGGCCGTGACCATGGTGCTCACGGTGCTGCCCATCCTCTGCGTCTACCCCTTCATCCAGCGCTACTTCGTGTCGGGCGTCATGCTCGGCTCGGTCAAGGGCTGAACCATCCACCCGACAGCGACGTCGGTCACGAAAGGAACACAGCACATGTCACGAGCACTCCTCAGAGCGGGCGGCGCGGGAGCCGTCCTCGTCCTGGGCGTCGGCCTCACCGCCTGCGGCAGCAGCGCCGCCGAGGAGGTGGACATCACCGAGAAGACCCTCGGCGCGATGGACTCCTACTCGGTCGGCGACCAGTTCACGGCCACCGAGGCCCTGAGCTTCCCGGTGCTCTACAGCGAGCACCCGAACTACCCCATCAAGGACGACTGGCTGTTCTGGCAGGAGCTGACCGAACGCACCAACGTGACGCTCGAGCCCACGATCGTGCCGATGAGCGACTACGAGCAGAAGCGCAGCCTGCTGGTCGGCGCGGGCGACGCGCCCGTGCTGCTGCCGAAGACCTACCCCGGCCAGGAGACGCCCTTCGTCTCCTCCGGCGCGGTGCTGCCGGTGAGCGAGTACCTCGACCTCATGCCGAACTTCACCGACAAGGTCGAGCGCTGGGGCCTCGAGGACAACCTCGACACCCTGCGGCAGGAGGACGGCGACTTCTACGTGCTGCCGGGCCTGCACGAGAACCCCTGGCAGGACTACACGATCGCGGTGCGCGAGGACATCATGGCCGAGCTGGGCCTCGAGGCCCCGAGCGACTGGGACGAGTTCCGCGACGTGCTGCGCGCCGTCAAGGCGGCGTACCCGGACATGTACCCGCTCTCCGACCGGTTCAACGTGCCGACGCCGGGCGGCAACTTCCTCAACATCGTCGCCATGACCTTCGGCACCTCCGCCGGCTGGGGCTACGACGACGCGACCTTCGACGCGGCCTCCGGCGAGTTCGAGTACACGGGCGCGACGGATGAGCAGCGCGACTTCATCGAGTACGTCGCGTCGCTCGTCGACGAGGGCCTCATCGACCCCGAGAGCTTCACGCAGGACGACGACACCGCGATCCAGAAGTTCACGACCGGCCGCTCGTTCGCGATCAGCACGAACGCGCAGACGATCGTCAACGACTACCGTCCGACGCTGGACACGAACGTGCCCGACGCCGAGGTCGGCAAGATCCCGCTGCCGGCGGGTCCCGCCGGCGATGTGATCAGCGGTGCCACGCAGCTCGAGAACGGCATCATGATCAGCAGCGCCGCCACCGAGCGCGAGGACTTCGTCGCGATGATGCAGTTCGTCGACTGGCTCTGGTACTCCGACGCCGGGCTCGAGTTCGCGAAGTGGGGCGTCGAGGGCACCACCTTCACGAAGGACGCCGACGGCAAGCGCGTCCTCGCCGACGACATCGACTTCATCGGCCTCAACCCGGGCGCCCCGAAGCACCTCCAGAAGGACTTCGGCTTCTCGAACGGCGTCTTCGCCTACGGCGGCCCGACCGAGCTGCTGCAGTCGACCTTCTCCGACGAGGAGCTCGAGTTCCAGGACGCGATGGCGGAGAAGGAGTCGCTGCCGCTCGCGCCGCCGTACCCGTTCAGCGAGGGCGAGCGCGAGCAGGCGACCCTGCTCGAGACGCCGCTCAAGGACTACACGTCGCAGATGACGCTGCAGTTCATCCTGGGCCAGCGCGACCTCGGCGAGTGGGACGCCTACCTCACCGAGCTCGAGGGCAAGGGCGCGTCGACGTACGTCGACCTCGTCAACGGCGCCGCCGACCGCTTCGCGGAGGCGAACGGCTGATGACCGCCGCCGCTCCGCAGCGCCGGGAGGCGGGTGAGGGCGTCCTCTCGCGAGGCGCCCTCGCCGTCTACCACGTGCTCGTCTACCAGGGCCTGCTGCTGCTGACCGCCTCGCCGGGCATCGCGCTGCTCCTGACGCTGCGAGCGGATGCGAGCAATCTGCCCCTGGCGGCCCTCGCGGCCGTGCCGCTCGGCCCGGCGCTCGCCGCCACGCTCTTCGCGTGGCGGCGGGCGCTGCAGGAGCCCTCCCTGCAGCCGGCCCGCCACTTCTGGCGCGGCTACCGGCTCAACGCGCTGCCGGTGCTGCTGTGGTGGGTGCCGGCCCTCGGCGTCGCCACCGTGCTCGGCATCAATGCGACCGGTGCGAGCGCCGTGCCCGGCGGCGAGGTGCTCGGCGCCATCGCCGTGGTGCTGCTCGTGCTGCTGCTGCTCATCGCCGCGAACGCCCTGGTCATCACGGCCCTGTACTCGCTGCGCACGCGCGACGTGCTCCGCCTGGCCGCGTACTACATCGTCCGCTCGCCGCGCACGACCGTCGCCACCCTGGCGCTCGCCGTCGTGATCGGCGGCTCGCTCGTGTTCCTCACGGAGCTCGTGCCCATCCTGACCAGCGCGCTCCTGGCGCTCGCCCTCCTGCACGGCGCCCGTCCCATCCGCTCCGACATCGAGGAGAACTTCGTCTCGTGACGCTCACCGACCGCACCGACGCCGCCGCCCGCAAGATCCTTTACGGCGGCGACTACAACCCCGAGCAGTGGCCCCGCGAGGTCTGGCACGAGGACGATGCGGCGTTCACGATCGCCGGCATCGAGACGCTCACGCTCGGCGTGTTCGACTGGGCGCAGCTGCAGCCCTCCGAGCACGAGTACGACTTCAGCCAGCTCGACGCGATCATCGAGCACGTCGTGGCGACGGGTCGCAGCTTCGTGCTCGCGACGGCCACGGGCGCGCTGCCCCCGTGGCTGGCGCACCAGCACCCCGAGGTCACCCGGGTCGACTTCCAAGGCCGCAAGCACCGGTACGGGCAGCGCCACAACCACTGCCCGAACTCCCCGGTGTTCCGCCGCCTCTCCCCCGAGCTCGCCGGACGGCTGGCGGAGCGCTACGGCAACCACCCGCAGCTCGTCGCCTGGCACATCGGCAACGAGTACGGCGGCTTCGACGGCGGCTGCTGGTGCGAGCACTGCGGCATCGCCTACCGGCTCTGGCTGCGGGAGCGCTACGGCAGCCTCGACGAGCTCAACCGCGCCTGGAACGCCACCTTCTGGTCGCACACCTACGGCGACTGGGGTGAGATCGTGCCGCCGAACATCCTCAGCGAGCACTGGCGCGGCCCCAACCACACGGCCTTCCAGGGCAACACGCTCGACTACCTGCGCTTCATGAGCGACAGCATGCTGCGCAACTACCTCGACGAGAAGGCCGCGATCCGCGCGCACGACGCGACCACGCCCGCGACCACCAACTTCATGGGGCTCTTCCGCCCGCTCGACTACCAGCGCTGGGCCGAGCACCTCGACTTCGTCTCCTGGGACAACTACCCGCCCGGCGACCGCGAGCACGCCCGCATGGCGCTCACCCACGACCTCATGCGCGGGCTCAAGCAGGGCGACCCGTTCTGGGTCATGGAGCAGACCCCCACCATCACGGCCAGCCGCGATGTGAACCCGGTGAAGCGCCCGGGCGTGCTGCGACTGTGGTCGTGGCAGTCGGTCGCCCATGGAGCGGATGCGGTGCTCTACTTCCAGATGCGCCAGTCGCCCGGCGCCTGCGAGAAGTACCACGGCGCGCTGCTCGATCACGCCGGTCGCACCGACACGCGCTCCTTCCGCGAGGCGGCGGCGCTCGGTGCCGAGTTCGCGAAGGTCGGCGACGCCCTGCTCGGTGCGCGCACCCCCGCCCGCGCCGCGCTGGTCTTCGACTGGAACAGCTGGTGGGCCTCGGAGATGACCGACGGCCTCAACCGACACCTCACCTACCCGGCGGTCGTGCAGGCGTACCACCGCGCGCTCTGGCAGGCCGGCGTCGACCTCGACCTCGTCTCGGTGCACGACGACCTCGACGGCTACGACCTGGTCGTGGCGCCGCAGCTGCACCTCGTGCAGAACGACATCGCCGATCGGCTGCGCGCCGTCGTCGAACGAGGCGGCACGGTGGTCGCGAGCGCGCTGAGCGGACGCGTGGACGCCAGCGACAACGCCTTCATTGGCGACGCGCCCGGTCCGTTCGGGTCGCTCTTCGGCCTGCGCGTCGAGGAGACGGACTCGCTGCCGCCCGGCGAGGTCAACGGGGTGCGCTGGAGCGAGGGCGTCGTCGGTTCGTCGAGCCTCGTCTTCGAGCTCATCGTGCCGGAGGGCGCCGAGAGCGTCGCCGCCTACGAGCACGACTTCTACGCCGGCCGCCCCGTCGTCACCCGCAACGCCGTCGGCGACGGCGAGGCCTGGTACGTCGCGGCGCACGCCGACGACGCCGCGCTCGAGCGGCTCTTCGCGCCGATCCTGGAGCGGCACGACCTCGTCGGCCCGTACGCCGGGGCGCACGACCTCGAGTTCGCCGTGCGCGAGGGCGTGGGCGGGCGCTTCGCGTTCCTGCTGCACCACGGCCTCGAACCCGTGGAGGTCGTGGCCCACGCCAGCGGTGTGGACCTGCTGACGGATGCGCGCATCGAGCGAGGCCAGACCCTCACGATCGCGCCGCGCGACGTGATCGTGCTGCGCGAGGACTGAATCCTCTCGCGCGCCGCCGCCCCTGCGGCGCGCCGCCGAGCGCGACCGAGCGCGGTCGCTCGCGCTCGGCCTGCCGCATGATCAAGGGGGCCGATGCATCGCAGCGGCCCCCTTCGTCGTGCCCGGCTCAGGCCGGCAGGCGCTCGTCGCGCACGCCCGACTTGCGCTGGAAGTACGCGCCGATCTGGTCGCGCCACTCGGCGGCCGAGCGCACCTGCTCCACGAGGCGCTCGGCGATCCGCTCGTGGAGGGCGTCGTCGACCGAGCCGTGCACGCCCTGCCAGGCGGCCTGCATCCGCTCGGTCTCGGCGGCGCCCTCGACATGGGTGTCGTAGATGTGCTCGATCACCGTGGAACCGCTGTGCAGCCGGTGGCCGTACGGCACGTGGTGGAAGAAGAGCAGCAGCTCGTCGGGGCAGGTCTCGAGCCGCTCGTAGGTGCTGCGCCACGGCTCGGGGTACTGCCCCGCGTAGCCCGTGCCGGTGGCGACGGTGCGGTCGACGCCGATGCCGTCGCGGTCGGCGAAGTGGTACGTGCCCCAGCGGGAGTACTCGTAGCCGTCGACGTCGGGACCGTAGTGCCCGCGCAGCGGCGAGACCATGAAGCCGACGCCGAGCGGCGCCGTGTAGCGCTCGTAGGTGCGCCAGGAGTCGGCCATGAGGTCGCGCACCACGTCGACGGCCTCGGCCTCGACACCCGCGAAGGTGAGGGCGAGCCACTCCTCGAGCAGGTCGCCCGTGGCGCCCCAGGCGAGCCGCGCGAAGGCGTAGAGGTTGGCCTGGGCGAGCGGATGCCCGGTCCAGTACCGGTCGGTGCCCACGTTGGCGACGGCCACGACATCGTCGACGAGCTCGGCCGTGGTCGCGCCGTCGTCGCCCGCGAAGCGGAAGCCGAGCACCTCGCGCCACATCGGCTCGAGGTAGCAGACGTGCTTCTGGTGACCGGTGTACTCCTGCGTCACCTGCAGCTCGATGGCCACGCGCGTCGCGGGCATCGCAGCCAGCACGGGCGAGACGGGCTCGCGCACCTGGAAGTCCATGGGCCCGTGCTTCGCCTGCAGCACGACGTTGGCGGCGAAGCGCCCGTCGAGCGGCGCGAAGTGGTCGTAGGCGGCGCGGGCGCGGTCGGTGCCGCGGTCGCGCCAGTCCTGGTGGTGGTTGTAGACGAAGGCGCGCCAGTGCACGACGCCGCCGTGCGGCTCGAGCGCGGCGGCGAGCAGGTTGGCGCCGTCGGCGTGGTCGCGGCCGTAGGCGAAGGGACCTGGCTGCCCCTCCGAGTCGGCCTTGACGAGGTAGCCGCCGAAGTCAGGGATGGCCGCGTAGACCGCCTCGGTGGCGGCGCGCCACCAGGCCTGAACGTCGGCATCGAGCGGATCGGAGGTGCTCAGCCCGCCGAGCAGGATCGGCGCCGCGAAGGAGACGGAGAGGTGCAATCGGATGCCCCAGGGCCGCAGCACGTCGGCGACGCGCGCCACGTCGTCGAGGTCGTCGGTGAGCAGCCGCGCCTCGCGGGCGTGCACGTTGACGTTGTTGATGGCGATGGCGCTGATGCCGACCGAGGCGAGCAGCCGCGCGTAGGCGTCGATGCGGCTCAGGTCGGGGCGCACGCCGTGCTCGTCGAAGAAAAGGGAGTCGCCGGCGTAGCCGCGCTCGACGGTGCCCATCACGGGGTGGATGCCGATGTTGTCCCAGTGGTCGAGCATGCGGGTGGCGCGCACCGGCGCCTCGCGCACGAGCTCGGCGTCGGCCGGCGTGCGCAGCAGCGCGAAGAGGCCGATGAGCAGGCCGCGCTCCCCTGCGCCGACCACGGCGGTGCTGCCGTCTCGGCGGGCGATGACATAGCCGTCGTCGGCGATCGGGCCGGCGTCCAGCGCGGCGCGGTGGGCCTCGTTGGCGGCCACGGCCCCGGTATCGGCGAGCACGAGGTCTGGCTGCTCCGTCACGAGCGACCCGCCATGGAGAGCGATCGCGCGCTCGACCTCGGCGCGGATCGTGGCCGCGAGCGGGCCCGTCGTCAGCACGGCCACGCGGGCCGAGCCGATCGGAGCGAGGGCCGCGTCGGGCAGCCAGGCGGGATGGAGGTCGGTCGTCATCGTCGTCGTTCCTTCCGCCGCGGAGCCGGTGCTCACGCGGGCGCGTCGTTGCGTCCGATCCAGTATGGCAACCGGTTGACAACGGGATCGGGAGTTGCGCAAACGCGCGACGCGACGCTGGTGATCAGCCGCCGAAGGTATTGAGCACGCCCGCCGCGAGCGGCGAGGCGACGGCCACGATGATCGCGGCCACGCCCATCCGCCGCCCGCGGTCGCGGATGATCGGGTCGAGCGCGACGATGATCGCGCTGATCACGAGGACGACCCCGGCCATGAGCCCGAAGGTCGACAGCAGCACCGCGATTCCCCCGGCCCCGCCGCCGCCCGTGGCGGTCTGCGCGAGCTCGGAGTCGCCCGCGATCGTGCTGCCCATGAGCGCGAGCACGACGAAGCCGCCGATCGCGAGCCCGAGCGCGATGCGCGGACGGATGTAGGTGTGGGGCTTCGACTCGGTCATCGGCTCCAGGGTAACGAGCCTTGACCGAGCGCCCGGTCTCTGCGAGCGTCGAAGGATGCTCATTGCCGCCGCCGCAGTCCTCGTCATCGGCATGTGCGTGATCGGATGGGCGTGGTCGCGCGTCGCGCGGAAGGTCGGCCCGCAGCGGCTGTCTTGGACGGGCATCTATCCGCCCGAGTCGGGCT
>JGI20283J13201_100172_pt1 | contig 40242 bp, 28 predicted proteins | sample Plalitdecfosmids_FD_13201 | JGI IMG/M metagenome (IMG submission 13201)
CAGGAAACAGCCTAGGAACACGGGCTTTTCGGCCAACCTCTACGCCTTACCGGGCGACGTCTTCCCGCGCTCCGCGGTGGGGTCCGTCGTGGGCATAGGCGGGATGCTGGGCGGCGTCGGGGGGATGATCTTCTCGAAATACGTGGGGCAGGTGCTCGAGAAGATCGGCACCTATACGCCCATCTTCATCGTGGCGGGTTCGGTCTATCTGATCGCCCTTCTGGTCGTTCACCTGATCACGCCGAAATACGCTCCGGCGAAGGTCTGACGACGAAACCCGGCGCGGGCGGCGACGTCCGCGTCGTTCTGCTGTCCCGACAAGGAATGAAGCGATGATCACGCGACGCGAGATGACGCTTGGGGGATTGGCCGGCAGCGGTCTGGCGGCGGGGCTCTGGCCCCGCGCTGCGACGGCCCAGACAGCGGCCCCGGTCGTTCGCACGACCCATGGACCGGTCATCGGCGCCCGCGATGGCGTGACCCTGTCGTTCAAGGGCGTCCGCTATGGCGCGGACACCGGACCCCGACGCTTTCAGCCGCCCGTCGCGCCGACGCCCTGGAGCAAGCCGGTAGAATGCCTGACATACGGCGCGGCCTCGCCCCAGCGCAGCGACGAGGCGAACCCGTCCGAGGACTGCCTGTTCCTGAATGTCTGGACGCCCGGGCTGGACCGCGAGCGGCGGCCGGTGATGGTCTATATCCACGGCGGCGCCTATTCGAACGGATCCGGCTCGAACGCCCTGTACGACGGGACGCGGCTGAGCCGGCGCGGCGACGTGGTGGTGGTGACCCTGAACCACCGCCTGAACCTGTTCGGCTACGCCTATCTGGCGCGTCTGACCGGGGGGCTGGAGTCCTCGGGCAATGCGGGCAATCTGGACCTGATCCTGGCCCTGCAGTGGGTGAGGGACAACATCGCCGCCTTCGGGGGCGATCCCGACCGGGTCATGCTGTTCGGCCAGTCGGGCGGCGGGGCCAAGATCGCGACCCTGATGGCGACCCCCGCGGCCGAGGGCCTGTTCCACCGCGCCGCGACCATGAGCGGCCAGCAGGTCACGGCGTCCGGCCCCATCAACGCCACCAGCCGGGCTGTGGCATGGCTGAGGGCGCTGGACCTGACGCCGGAACGGGCGGCCGAGGTGCGGACCCTGCCGGCGGAGCGGTTGCTGGAGGCGGCCGGCGCGGCCGATCCGGTCCTGTACAAGAGCGGCCTGTACTGGGGACCGGTCATGGACGACGTGGTCCTGCACCGGCATCCCTTCTATCCGGATACGGCGCCACAGTCGGCGCGGATGCCGATGATCATCGGCAATACGCGCGACGAGACCCTGGCCTTCATGGGCGGCGATCCAGCCAATGCGGGGCTGACATGGGACACGATGGCGGCGCGGCTGTCGCCCGATCAGATGCGGATCGACATCGCGCCCGAGACGGTGATCGCCGAATACCGGCGGATGCGGCCGGACTGGACGCCGGATCAGGTGCTGATCGGGGCGACGACAGCCGGGCGGTCATGGCGCGGGGCGGTGATCGAGGCCGAGCAGCGGGCGACATCCGGAACGCCGGCCTGGGTCTATCAACTGAATGTTCCGGCGACTTTGGACAACGGGCGCAGCGGGGCGATACATACGGCGGACATCCCGCTGGTGTTCGACAATGTCGAGGCGCCGGGTTCGCGGACGAAGGGGCCGGGCGCACAGGCGGCGGCCGACCAGATGAGCGACGCCTTCATCGCCCTGGCGCGGACCGGCGACCCCAACCATCCGGGGATGCCGGAGTGGACGCCCTATGGTCTGCCCGGGCGCGAGACGATGGTGTTCGACGCCATGTCGCGGATGGAGAACGATCCGCGCGGAGACGAGCGGCGGTTCTTCTCACGCGTCCCCTATATCCAGCCCGGAACCTGAAACGGCGTCAGGCGGCCCAGGCGTGGCGGCGAGCCCAGGCCAGAGCCAGTTCGGGCCAGGCGGCGGCGGGCTTGCCCTGGATCAGGCGGATGCCGAAGCCGTGGCCGCCTTCCTGAAACAGATGGGCCTCGGTCGGGACGTTCGCCTTCCGGATCGCGGCCAGCAGTTGCAGGCTGTTCTCGACGGGGACGGATTCATCGTCGATGGCGTGCAGCAGGAAGGTCGGCGGCGCGCCGGTCCAGTCCATCTGCTCCAGCGACCAGGCGGCGATCATTTCGGCAGTGGGGGCGGCGCCCAGCAGATGCTGACGCGACCCGGTGTGGACGAACGGGTCGGCCATGGTCGCGACCGGATACATCAGGATGGTCAGGTCGGGGCGGTGGGACTGTTTGTCGATCTCGTCGATGGCGGCGTAGGTCGTGTCCTTGCGGACGGTCAGCAGGCCCGCCAGATGGCCGCCAGCCGAGGCGCCGAGAACGCCGACGCGCTTCGGGTCGACGCCATCCTGATCCACCCGGGCGCGGATCATGCGCAACGCGCGCTGGGCGTCCTGCAGCGGGGCGTCGGGACCGGCCGCCCAGCCGTCGGCGGGCAGGCGATAGCGCAGGACGTAGCAGGTGACGCCGGCGGCGGCGAAGACGCGGGCGCAGTCCAGCCCCTCCTTGTCGACCACGGCCCAGCGATAGCCGCCGCCCGGGATCAACAGCAAGGCCGCGCCGTTGGGATGCTCGGGCCGGACGACGCTGAGAATCGGGTCGGTGGTGAACTGGGCGAAACGGTCGTGGTACGCCGGATCGGTCGAACGTTCGGTGACGGCGCCGACCACGGTGACCTTTTCGCCGCCGGGCGCACCGCCGGGCCAGAGGCGGAACTCCTCGGTCGGGTCGGGCGGCGCGAGGGGCGCGGTCTGGTCAGACGTCTGGTCGGCCGTCTGGCCGGCCGGGCGGGCGGCGGCCTTCAGGGCTGGTGCGGCGGCGGCGACAAGGGCGGCGAGTCCGACCAGGGTGCGTCGATTGAAGGCCATGGTCGTCTCTCCGGCGGCGCGCGATGCGAGGCCGGCAGACTAGTCTGACAACGGTATCAGGGCCAAGGGATCCGGAGGGTTTCAGCCGCCCTTGAGCCACAGCGGCAGGCCGGCGACGATCAGCACCGCCTGATCCGCGACCCGGGCCAGTTGCTGATGCAGGCGGCCGGCGTCGTCGCGGAAGCGGCGGGCCAGGGCGTTGTCGGGGACGATGCCCCAGCCGACCTCGTTTGACACCAGAATCAGGTCGGCCGGGCAGGCGCGGGCGGCTGTGGTCAGGGCGAGGCAGGCGGCGCCGATGTCGGCGTCGGCGGCCATCTGGTTGCTGAGCCACAGGGTCAGGCAGTCGACCACGACGATGTCGTCCGACGTCAGGGCGGACAGGGCGGCGACGAGGTCCAGCGGCGCCTCGACCGTCTGCCAGCGAGCGTCACGGTCGAGGCGGTGGCGGGCGATGCGGTCGGCCATCTCGTCGTCGAAGGCGTGGGCGGTGGCGATCATGGTCAGGGGGCGGCCGGAGCCGGCCCGGTCTTCGCCATGGGATTGGGCCCAGGCCGTCTTGCCCGAACGGGCGGCACCGAGGACCAGCGTCAGGGTCATGGGTCATTCCATTGTGCGACGCGAAGCGATGGGCTACAGCCCCGCTCGCGACAGGTTCCCCAGTGATGGGGATGAAAAGGGAACTCGGGTGTGAACCCCGGGCTGCCCACGCAACTGTAAGCGGCGAGCCCGCGCACCACTAGCCACTGGGTTCCGAAGGCGAAAGCCGGAGGGTCTGGGAAGGCGGTGCGCACCGGCGTTGACCCGCAAGCCAGGAGACCTGCCCGTCGTGGTCGTCCTTCGCGCGGACGTGGTGTGCCGAGCGGAACGGGATCTAACCCGAATGACGACGTCTGTTGGGCTGCGCATCGCTGCGCGGTCGCGATGGGGCGTGTCTTTTCGTCCGATCGCGGCTGTTCAGCGGCGCCGGCTCGTTGTCGAGCAAGGGATTGGACCCGTTATGAGACCTGAACTTTATCTGGGCGCCGCCGCGGCCGCGCTTCTCCTCGCCTCTAATGCACATGCCGCCGAGGTTCCTGTCGCGAACCCGGACATGGACGCCACCTTGCTGGCCGACGTCATCGTCACCGCCAACCGGTCGGCCCAGGCCGCCGATCGCGTGGGCCAGTCGGTCACCGTGCTGACGACCGAAGCCATCGAGACCAGCCAGACCGTGTCGGTCGCCGACCTGCTGGTCCGCACGCCGGGCGTCAGCCTGTCGCGCAACGGCGGGATCGGGGGCTCGACCGCCCTGCGCATCCGGGGCGCGGAGTCGGACCAGACCGTCGTCGTGATCGACGGCGTCAAGCTGAACGACCCGTCGTCGACCGGCGGCGGCTTTAACTTCGGCAGCCTGCTGACAGGTGATATCGCGCGCATCGAGGTGCTGCGCGGCGCCCAATCGACCCTGTGGGGCAGCCAGGCCATCGGCGGCGTGGTCAACATCGTCACCGCCCGGCCGACCGCGCCGTTCGCGGCCACCCTGGACGCGGAGGCGGGTTCGCGCGGGACCCAGTATCTGCGTGGCGGGATCGGCGGGGCCGGGGAGCGGCTGATCTGGCGACTGGCCGCATCGCATTTCGAAACCGACGGGTTTTCCACCGCCGCTGTCGGGACCGAGGATGACGGCTATGAGAACACCGGCCTGAGCGGCCGCGCCGACATCAAGCTGACCGAGGGCGTCTCGATCGATCTGCGGGCCGTGTATTCGGACGGAACGACCGACATCGACGGCTTCCTTTCGGTCCCGCCCTACACGTTCGGCGATACGCGCGAGTACGGCCGGACGAAGGAGCTGGTCGCCTACGCCGGGTTGAATTTCGACCTGTTCGGCGACCGGCTGAGCAACCGCATCGGCTATGGCTACACCCGGACCGAGCGCGACAACTTCAACCCCGACCAGCCCGTCACGACGGTCACCTTCGACGCCGAGGGGACCAATGAGCGCTTTGAATATCAGGGCGTGTTCGACATCCGCGAAGGCTGGACCGCCGCCTTCGGGGCCGAGCACGAGGACAGCGAGTTCAGCACGGCCTCGCCGTCCGATTTCGATCCGAACCCGACGCCGGATACGAACAAGGTCGGCATCGAAGGGGTCTATCTGCAGGTCCAGGGCGAGGTCATCGACGGCCTGACCCTGACCGGCGGCGTGCGTCGCGACGAGCACGACACCTTTGGCGGCAAGACCCTGGGTCAGGCTGCGGCGGCGTGGTCGCTGAACGGCGGAAACACCGTCCTGCGCGCCAGCTTCGGCCAGGGCTTCAAGGCGCCGAGCCTGTACCAGCTGTACAGCGAGTACGGGAATCTGGCCCTGCAGCCGGAAGAGGCGGACGGTTGGGACGCGGGCGCCGAGCAGTGGCTGTTCGACCGTCGGGTCAGCCTGTCGGCGACCTACTTCAACCGCGAGACCACGAACCAGATCGACTATGTCTCGTGCAGCAGCCCGAGCACCGATCCGATGTGCACGGTCGATGGTCAGCCCCGCTTCGGCTACTACAACAACACCGCAAAGACCTCGGCCGACGGGGTCGAGCTGGCGGCGGCGGCGTGGCTGGGGGCGTTCTCGGTCTCGGCAAACTACACCTTCACGGACACGGAAAACGAGACGCCCGGCGCCAACTTCGGGCGTGATCTGGCGCGGCGCCCGGAAGAGACGGCGAACCTGTCGGCGTCCTATGTCTGGCCGTTCGGCCTGACGACGGGCGTGGCGGTGCGGTATGCGGGCGACAGCTTCGACAGCGCGTCGAACGCCTTCACGCTGAAGGGCTACACCCTGGTGGACCTGCGGGTTTCGTATCCGATCGACGACAATCTGGAAGTCTATGGCCGGGTCGAGAACGTCGACGACGAGACCTATCAGACCACGCGCAACTACGGCTCGGCGGGTCGCGGGACCTTCGTCGGCGTCCGGGCGCGGTTCTAGGGAACGGTCATGGCCGGGGCGTCTGTTCCTCACGGCGGACGACTGATCGCGGCGCAGGCGGCATGGCCGTCCGCGCCGCGACCCTGGCTCGACCTGTCGACCGGGATCAATCCGCACGGCTGGCGAAAGGGGCGGGCGTCGTTCGACAGCCTGACCCGCCTGCCGGATCCCGAGGAGACGGCGGCGCTGGAAGCCACAGCAGCGACGGCGTTCGGGGTCGATCCCGAACGCGTCGCTGCGGTCGCCGGCGCCGAGGCGGGGCTGAGGCTGTTGCCCTCGCTGCTGAATGTCCGACACGCGGCGATCGCCTCGCCGACCTATGGCAGCCACGCCAACGCCTGGCGGCTGGCGGGGGTGGAGGTCGTCGCCGTCGAGCGGGCGGCGCTGGCCCAGGCCGATGCGGGCGTGCTGGTGATGGTCAATCCGAACAATCCCGACGGCGCCCTGAGCGCGCCAGAAGATCTGATCGCCGCCGCCGGGGACCGGTGGCTCGTGGTCGATGAGTCCTTCGGCGAGGTAGCGCCGGGGTTCAGCGCGGCGCCGCTGGCGTCGGAACGGACGGTCGTGCTGCGGTCGTTTGGAAAGTTTCATGGCCTGCCGGGCGTCCGGCTGGGCTTCGTCGTCGCCGATCCCGAGCTGGCCGACCGGGTCCGCCGCCGGGTCGGGGACTGGCCGGTCGGGGCGGACGCCATCGCTTTTGGCCGCGCGGCCTATGCGGACCCCGGTTGGGCCAAGAGGACGCGTAAGCGGCTGGAAGGCGAGGCGATGCGGCTGGACAGGCTGCTGATCGCCGCCGGGTTCCGGATCGTGGGCGGCACGTCGCTGTTTCGTCTCGTCGCGGCGGAAGACGCTGCGGCGCGCGCCAGTACGCTGGCGGAGCAGGGGGTTCTGGTGCGAACCTTCGACCACGACCCGTCGCTGATCCGTTTCGGCCTGCCGCACCGCGCCGGCTGGCCTCGTCTGGAAGCCGCTCTGGAGTTTCGCCGATGACCGATCAGGACGTCGCCCACACCGAAGCCATGAAGGCCCTGCAGGCCGAGCGCCGCGAACTGATGCGGTCCAAGACCGAAGAACGCGGCCTGCTGATCGTCAACACCGGCGACGGCAAGGGCAAGTCGACGGCGGGGTTCGGCATGGTCGCCCGTGCGCTGGGCTGGGGCCAGAAGGTCGGGATCGTCCAGTACATCAAGGGCAAGTGGATCACCGGCGAGCGGCAGTTCTTCCGCAAATTTCCGGATCAGGTCCGTTACGAGGTCATGGGCGAGGGCTTCACCTGGGACACCCAGGACCGGTCGCGCGACATCGCGGCGGCGAAGGCGGCCTGGGCGACGTCGCTCGAGATGATCGCCGATCCGACGCTGAATCTGGTGCTGCTCGACGAGCTGAACATCGCCCTGCGCTACGACTATCTGGACATCGACGAGGTCGTGGCGGGACTGGTCGCGCGGCCCGAGGGCAAGCACGTCTGCGTCACCGGCCGGAATGCGAAGCCGGAGTTGCTGGCCGTCGCCGATCTGGTCACCGAGATGACGCTGGTGAAGCATCCGTTCGAGCAGGGCGTGAAGGCCCAGCGGGGGATCGACTTTTGAGCGCCCCCCACTCCAGGGTTTTGGACCGGCGGATGTTGATGGCGGGCGGGCTGGCCATGACGGCCGGGTGCAGCGCCGCGCCAGCGCCGTCAGCGCCCGGTTCAACGGGCCGCCCGCAGCGGATCGTGTCGCTGAATCCTTGTCTCGACGTCATCCTGGTGCGGGTGGCGGATCGCTCGCAGATCGGGGCTCTCAGCCACTATGCGCGCGAGGATTACGGATCGACGATCGCGGACATCGCCCGGACCCTGCCGTTCACCTACGAGACGGCGGAGGAGGTTATCGCGCTCAGGCCCGACCTCGTCATGACCGGGAAACACTCGTCGCTGGCGACGCGCAATGCGCTTGATCGGCTGAACATCCCGACGGCCCTGTTCGGCGTGCCGGAAAGCGTGGCCGAGAGTCTGGAGCAGGTGCGCGAGGTCGCGCGCGCCGTCGGGCATCCGGAGCGGGGTGAAGCCCTGGTCGCCGAGATCGAGGCGGCGATCGAAGCCGCCGCGCCGCCGCCGGGGCTGACGCCGCCCTCGGCGCTCGTCTACCTGCCGGGCGGGTTCGCGTCGGGGCCGGGTACGTTGATGGACGATATGATGACCCGGGCGGGCTTGAGGAACGCGGTCGGACGCTATGGCCTGACTCGGACAGGGAATGTGCCGCTGGAACTGGTCATCGCCGATCCGCCCGAGCTCATGCTGTCCGGCGAGGCCTATCCCGGCGCGCCGAGTTGGGCCGAGCGGATCATGGAGCACCCGGCCCTGAACCGCGTCGCCAGCCGGATGCGGAAGGCCGTCTTCCCCGAGCGGCTGCTGTTCTGCGGCGGCCCGGTCCTGATCCAGACGGCGGCGGCGCTGAAACGCGCGCGCGAGGCCGCATACCAGAGGCAAGCATGAAACCGATCAGCCGACCTCTGTTGTATGCGGGGTTGATCGCCCTGCTCCTGGTCCTGTCGGGGGTCAGCCTGATCGCCGGCAAGGTCTGGGTGCCATTCAGCGCCTGGACCCAACCCGATATCGATCCGCGCTGGGCCATCGTGTTCGAGCTGCGCCTGCCCCGCACGATCCTGGGCATCATCGTGGGCGCGGCGCTGGGTCTTTCGGGCTCGGTGCTGCAGGGATATACGCGCAATCCGCTGGCGGACCCCGGCGTGCTGGGGGTCTCGGCCATGGCGGCGCTGGGAGCGGTGCTGACCCTGTATTACGGCGTGACCGCCGTAGCGCCCTGGGCATTGCCGGTAGCGGCGATCAGCGGAGCCTTGATCGGGGTGGGGCTGCTGATGCTGCTGTCGGGCACGGCGTCCAGTCTGGTGACCTTCGTGCTGGCCGGGGCGATCCTGAACATCCTGTCCAGTGCAGGCGTGTCGCTGGCCCTGTCGCTGGCGCCCAATCCATGGGCGGTGAACGAGATCGTCGACTGGCTGATGGGGTCGCTGGCCGACCGCAGCTTCGAGGAGGTGAAGATGGCGCTGCCCTTCATCATCGCCGGATGCGGCCTGTTGCTGACGACCGGCCGGGCGCTGGACGCCCTGACGCTGGGCGAGACGGGCGCGCGGTCGCTGGGCGTCTCCATGCCCGTGACCCGCTGGAGCATCGCCGTCGGCGTCGGTCTGGCGGCCGGAGCCAGCGTCGCGGTGACCGGGGTGATCGGCTTCGTCGGACTGGTGACGCCGCATCTACTGCGGCCGCTGGTCGGGGCAAGGCCGGGGGCCTTGCTGGTTCCCAGCACCCTGGGCGGTGCGGTGATCGTGCTGGCCGGGGATGTACTGGTGCGGATGACGCCGGCGGCGGGAGAGGTCAAGCTGGGGGTAGCGATGGCCGCTCTGGGGGCGCCCTTCTTCCTCGTGCTGTTGCTGCGCCTGCGGAGGAAGATCGCATGAGCCTGCTGTCCTGCTCCGGCCTGGGCGTCACGATCGGGTCGAGGGCGATCCTGAGCGGTGTGTCGCTGATGATCGACGTCGGCAAGGTCACCGCCATCGTCGGCCCGAACGGCGCCGGCAAGTCGACCCTGCTGTCCTGCCTCGCCGGTCTGCGCGAGCCGTCGGCGGGCTCGGCCATGCTGGACGACGCCGTCCTGTCGGGCATGAAGCCGCGCGATCGGGCGCGGCGTCTGGCCTTCCTGCCACAGACGCCCGAGATCGCCTGGGCGGTCGAGGCGCGGACGCTGATCGAGCTGGGGCGGACCCCGTTCGTGGGCGCCCGGGGCCAGACCGAGGCCGACCGGGGCGCGGTCGACCGGGCGATGAAGGCCGCCAATGTCGAAGCCTTCGAACACCGGATCGTCGACACCCTGTCGGGCGGGGAGCGGGCGCGGGTTCTGATCGCGCGGGCGCTGGCCGGAGAGCCGGAGTGGCTGCTGGCCGACGAGCCGTTGACCGGGCTGGATCCGGCGCACCAGCTGGACGCGGCGGACCTGTTTCGCGGTCTGGCCGATCAGGGTGTGGGGGTCGTCGTGACCCTGCACGACCTGTCGATGGCGCTGCGGATGTCGGATCGCGTGATAGTCCTGGCCGAGGGCGGGGTGCTGGCCGACGATCCGCCGGCCTCGGCCCTGTCGCCCGAGGTGCTGCGCCGCGCCTATGGAGTCGAGGCGACCCTGACGCAGGGGCCGGGCGGGCCGCTGATCGACGTGGTCAGGCGTGCGTAGGGGCCACGCCCGACTGGCGCTGGCCGCGCTCGCGGTCGAGGCGGCGGTCGGCTATCCGCAGCGTCTGCATCGCCGGATTCCGCATCCGGTGACCCTGCTGGGCGGCTTCATCGACGGCTGCGAGCGGCGACTGAACCGGCCGGAACGGTCGGCGGGCGCAAGGAGGATCGCGGGCGTCGCGACGGTCGGAGCGGCGGCGGGTCTGGCCGCGCTGGCGGGCCTCGCGGCGTCGCGTCTGCCGGGGCCCCTGCCGGTCGCGGCGGCCACCCTCGGTCTGGCTCAGCGCAGCCTGTACGATCATGTCGCGGCGGTGCTGAAGGCGCTGGAGGCCGACGACCTGATAGCTGCGCGGACGGCGGTGGGGATGATCGTGGGGCGGGACACCGGGGCGCTGGATGCGTCAGGCGTCGCGGCGGCGGCGATCGAGAGCCTGGCCGAGAGTTTCAACGACGGGATCGTGGCGCCGACGCTGTGGCTGGCGGTCGGGGGCGTCGGCGGGCTGTTCGCCTACAAGGCGGTGAACACGGCGGACAGTCTGATCGGGCACCGGGAGCCGCGCTGGAAGGATTTCGGTTGGGCGGCGGCGCGGACCGACGACCTGATGAACCTGGGGCCGGCGCGGCTGGCCGGAGCCTTGATCGCGGCGGCGGGAGGCAGCGGCTGGACGGTCATGTTACGCGACGCCCGGCGTCACGCCTCGCCAAACGCGGGCTGGCCCGAGGCGGCGATGGCGGGGGCGCTGGGCGTGAGACTGGGCGGGGCGGTCGCTTATGACGGGGTCCTGACCGAGCGGCCGACATTTGGCGACGGGCCGGCGCCGACCACCGCTGATCTGAGGCGCGCGCTGAAAATCTACGTCCGGGCCTGCGGCCTGCTGTGGGCCGCCGTGGCGACAGGAGGGCGCGCATGGCGGCGCTGATGATCCAGGGGTGCGGGTCGGACGTCGGCAAGTCGGTGCTGGTCGCCGGACTGTGCCGGGTCTTCGCCAACCGGGGCCTGACCGTGCGACCCTTCAAGCCGCAGAACATGAGCAACAACGCCGCCGTCACCGCGCCCGACGCCGAGGGCCGGTATGGCGAGATCGGCAGGGCTCAGGCGTTGCAGGCCCTGGCCTGTCGCACGCCCGCGACCGTGGATATGAACCCCGTCCTGTTGAAGCCCCAGAGCGACGTCGGGGCCCAGCTGGTGGTGCGGGGACAGGTCGAGGCCAGCTATCAGGCCATGGCCTATCAGGATCGCAAGGCGGCGTTGCTGGACGTGGTCCTGGACAGTTTCCAGCGGCTGGAGGCCGAGGCGGATCTGGTCATCGTCGAGGGGGCGGGCAGTCCGGCTGAGGTCAATCTGCGTCGCGGCGACATCGCCAACATGGGATTCGCCCTGGCCGCAGACGTGCCGGTGGTGCTGGTCGGGGACATCGACCGGGGCCATGTCATCGCGGCCCTGGCCGGGGCTCATCTGGTGCTGGACGCGGCGGATCGCGGGATGATCCGGGGCTTCATCATCAACAAGTTCCGGGGCGATCCGGCCCTGTTCGACGACGGGCGCAGCGAGATCGTGCGGCGAACGGGATGGCCGGACATGGGGCTGGTTCCGTGGCTGGCGGCGGCGCGGCGATTGCCGGCCGAGGACGCGGTGGTGCTGGAACGGGCGCGGCCGGGCGAGGATCGCCGGGTCAAGATCGCCGTGCCGATGTTCGCCCATATCGCAAACTTCGACGACTTCGATCCGCTGCAGGCCGAGCCGGCGGTGGATCTGGTCTTCATCCCGCCGGGGCGCCCGCTGCCGGGCGATGCGGATCTGGTCATCCTGCCGGGCAGCAAGGCGACCCTGGCCGATCTGGCCTTCGTGCGGTCGCAGGGATGGGACATCGATCTGGCCGGCCACGTGCGGCGCGGCGGGCGGGTGTTGGGCGTCTGCGGCGGGTTCCAGATGCTGGGGCGGACGGTGGCCGATCCGGACGGTATCGAGGGGGCTCCGGGATCAGCGCTGGGGCTGGGCCTGCTGGACGTCGAGACGGTGCTGGGCGGGGACAAGATCCTGAGGCCGTGCGGCGGTCGGCTGGCCTCGGGGACGGCGCGCTATCGCGGGTTCGAGATGCATGTCGGGCGCACGCAGGGACCGGATCTGGCGCATCCGCTGCTGCTTCGCGACGACGGCAATGGCGAGGGGGCGGTATCTGCGGACGGGCGGATCGCGGGCTGCTATGTGCACCGGCTGTTCGACGACGGGGAGGCGCGGGCGGCCCTGCTGGCCCCGCTGGGGGCGGCGTCGACGGGGGCCGATCACGAGACCGCGGTCGACGCGGCGCTGGACGAGATCGCGGCGGCGCTGGAGCGCTGTCTGGACATCGAGGCCCTGGCCGCTCTGGCCGGGCTGAAGGGGGCGGCATGATTGTCAGCGAAGCGGCGTTGCGGGCGAGGCTGGACGCCCAGGCACGGCCGCCGGGGTCGCTGGGGCGGATCGAGGATCTGGCCGTGCGGCTGGCCCTGATCCAGCAGCGACCGGACCCGCGCGCGGACCGGATCGCTCTGCTGGTCTTCGCCGGGGACCACGGCCTGACCGAGGAGGGGGTGTCGCGCTATCCGGCCTCGGTGACCCGGGCGATGGTCGCGACCCTGCTGGCCGGCCGCGCCACCGCCAACGCTTTCGCGCGGGCGGTCGGGGCCGAGGTGACGATCGTCGACGCCGGGGTGGACGCCGATCTGGCGGCGCATCCGATGCTGGTTGACGCGAAGGTGCGGCTTGGGACCCGCAATGCGGCGCACGAGCCGGCGATGACGCGCGAGGAGGCGGAACTGGCCCTGGCGCGCGGGGCGGAGCAGGCGCGGGCGGCGATCGACCGGGGCGCGGACGTGCTGGCGCTGGGCGAGATGGGGATCGGCAACAGCGCCTCGGCGGCCCTGCTGATGCACCGGCTGGCGCCCGCGCCGCTGGAGGATTGCATCGGCGTGGGGGCGGGGCATGACGCGGCCGGGCTGGCGACCAAGACGGCGGCCCTGACCATGGCGGCGGCGCGGTCGGATGCGGTGGAGCCGCTGGAGGTCCTGCGCCAGTTCGGCGGGTTCGAGATCGCCATGATGGCCGGCGCGATCAGGGGCGCGGCGGAGAGGCGGACGCCGGTGCTGATCGACGGCTTCATCGTCACGGCCGCGGCCCTGGTCGCGATCCGGCTGGATCCGTCGGTGCGGGAGGTCTGCATCTTCGCCCATCGGTCGGCCGAGGCCGGGCACCGGCGGATGCTGGAGGCGATGGGGGCGGAGACGCTGCTGGATCTGGGGCTGAGGCTGGGCGAGGGGACCGGCGCCCTGCTGGCCGCGCCCCTGCTGACGGCGGCGGCGGCCCTGTTGAACGAGGTCGCCAGCCTGGACGACGTGCTGGCGGGCAGGCTCTGAGATGCCGCGCCAATTGGCCCTGTTCCTGACGGCCATGCAGTTCCTGACGCGCGTGCCGACGCCTGAGCTGAAGGGCTATCAGCCGGACTGGACAGCGCGATCGGCGCGGTATTTTCCGCTGGTGGGGACGCTGGTCGGGGGCGTCAGCGCGACGGTTCTGGCCGGAGCGTCGCTGGCGTGGGGCGGGTTGCTGCCGGCGCTGCTGGCGGTGGGCGTGGGCGTGCTGTTGACCGGGGCCTTTCACGAGGATGGACTGGCCGACACCGCCGACGGTCTGGGCGGGGGACAGACGCCGGAGCGGCGGCTGGAGATCATGAAGGACAGCCGGATCGGGACCTTCGGGGCGCTGGCTCTCGGTCTGGTGCTGGCGGTGAAGGTCGCGGCGCTGGGCGAGGCGCCGGTCGGGCTGGCGGCGGCGGGGCTGGTCGCGGCGCACGGCGGCGGACGGGCGGCGGCGGTGCTGGCGATGCGGCTACTGCCCTATGCCGGCGACCGGGCCTGGGCCAAGGTCAAGCCGGTGGCGGACGGTGTGACGACGGGGGAGACGGTAGTGGCGCTGGCGTTCGGGGGGCTGGCGCTGGTCCCGGTGATGCAGCTGGCGCCATGGGCGGCGCTGTCGGGTCTGGCGCTGGCGGTCGTCGCGGCGACGGCGGTGGTCCTTTTGGCGAAGCGGCTGATCGGCGGCTGGGTCGGGGACACGCTGGGCGCGACGGAGCAGGTGTTCGAGGCGGCGTTTCTGGCGGGCTTCGTCGCCGTGATCGCCTGATGCGGATCATCGTCGCGCCCTTGCATGAGGTGGACGCGGCCCTTGCACGGTGGCGGCCGTCGCATGTGGTCAGTCTGGCGTCTCCGGGGGCGGAGACCGCGACGGTGGCGGAGCCGGTCGCGAATTTGAGGCTGACCTTTCACGACATCGCCGAAGAGCGCCCGGGGCTGTCGCCGCCCGTGGCGTCGGATGTCGCGCGGCTGCTGGCCTTCGCGGGGGCATGGGCGGAGCAGGGGACGGCGCCGTTGTTGGTCCAGTGCTGGGCGGGGGTCAGCCGGTCGACGGCGGCGGCCTATGTCGTGGCCTGCGCGCTGGAGGGCGAGGGACGCGAGGCCGACGTCGCCCGGAGACTGAGGGAGGCCGCGCCGTTCGCGACGCCCAATCCGCTGATCGTGGCGCTGGCGGATGCGCAGCTGGGGCGTGAGGGGCGGATGGTCGAGGCGGTCGCGGCCATCGGACGAGGGGCTGAGACGTCGATGGGGCGGATGTTTGTGTTGGCGGTCGAGCCTTTGAGCCGCTGAGTTTCACCGCTCATCCCGGCGAATATCGGGATCCAGATTCAGACACCCCTGATCAGGCATGAGCGCGGTACGTCACGGCAGCCGCCGAGTTTTTGATCTGGATCCCGGCATTCGCCGGGATGAGCGGTGAAAATTAGGAGGCGATCATTACCCGCCGCGCCTCGCCCAGTCGGCGGATGGCTTCGTCCAGAACAGCGTCGGCCTTGGCGAAGCAGAGGCGGACGATGCCGGTCTGGTCGGCCCCGGCGAAGAAGGCCGAGAGAGGGATGGCGGCGACGCCGAAATCGCGGACGATCCGGTGGCAGAAGGCGCGGTCGGGCAGGGGGACCCCCGAGGCCGGCAGGTCGATGCACAGGAAATAGGTGCCCTGGCCCGGCGTCACGACATAGCCTTCGGCCTCCAGCCCGGCGACGAGGCGGTCGCGGGAGCGCTGGTAACCCTGCCGCATGTCGATGAAGGCGGACTCCGGCCAGGCGAGGCCCTGGGCGACCGCCGATTGCAGGTTCGGCGGGGTGGCGAAGGTCAGGAACTGGTGCGCCTTGGCGACCAACTCGATCAGGGCCGGCGCGCCGCAGGCGAAGCCGATCTTCCAGCCGGTCATGCCGAACATCTTGCCAGCCGAACCGATCTTGATCGTGCGGTCCGCCATGCCGGGTCGGGCCAGCAGGGACTGGTGGGCGCGGCCGTCGAAGATGACGTGCTCCCAGACCTCGTCGCTGATGGCGATCAGGTCGTGCCGGACGCAGACGCAGGCGAGAGCCGCGACCTCTTCGGCGTCGAAGGCGCGGCCGGCGGGGTTCAGCGGATTGTTGAACATGACCGCCCGGGTGCGCGGGCTGACAGCGGCCTCCAGCAGGTCCTCGGTCAGGCGCCACAACGGCGGGGTCAGGCCGACCGCCTTGACCACCCCGCCGGCCCGTTCGATCAGGGGGCGATAGGCGTCGTAGGCGGGTTCGAGGATGATGACCTCGTCGCCCGGATTCAGCATGGCGAGTACGGAGGCGGCCAGGGCCTCGGTCGCGCCGGAGGTGACGACGACGCCCGCCTCGGTCAGCGGCGTGCCTTGCAGCCGGCCGTAGTGTTCGGCCACGGCGGCGCGCAGTTCGGGCAGGCCGCGCGACGGGGCGTACTGGTTCGAGCCGTGCATCAGGGCGTCGGCCGCCGCCCGCCGCAGCGATTCCGGGCCGGGCGCGTCGGGAAAGCCCTGGCCCAGGTTGATGGCGTCATGGACGCGCGCCAGACCGGACATCTCCTCGAAGATGGTTGTCGGCATGGCGTCAAAGATCGGGTTGAACCTCATGGCCGGAACGGAGCCGAAGCCGTCCGTGCGCGCAAGTCCAAACCGTCAGGCGGCGGCGTCGACGACCGGCGCATTGGCCGCGTCCAGAGCCTCGGCCAAAGCGTGCATCAGCTCGGTGACGACCAGAGGCTTGCGCACGAAGCCGTCGAAGGGAAACCGCTCGGTGTCCCAGCGCGCGACGTCGGCCTCGGCCGAGAAGGCGAGGACGGGGGTCAGGCGGTTGGGGCCGTCCGAGCCGCGAATGACGCGCAGGGCCTGATCGCCGGTCATCCGGGGCATGCGCATGTCCATCAGGATGATGTCGAAGCGGTCGGCGGCGGCCTGATCCACGCCGTCCTGACCATCGACGGCGTCGGTGACCTCGATGCCCGCGCCTTCCAGCATGATGCGCACCAGCTCGCGGTTCGACGGATTGTCGTCGACGACGAGGACCCGGAGGGCGTCCATGTCGAAGGCGTCGTGGGCGGCCTCGGCCGTCGGTGCGGCGGCTTCCGGCGCGTCGATATCGAACAGGAAGGTCGAGCCTTCGCCCATCGCCGAATGCACGGAGATGGCGCCGCCCATGGCCTCGGCCAGACCCCGGCAGATGGCGAGACCGAGGCCGGTGCCGCCGTGGGCCGCGGAAGGGTTGCCGACCTGGGAGAAGCGTTCAAACAGGGCGGCCTGCTGGGACGGAGTCAGGCCGACGCCGGTGTCGCGGACGGCGATGCGAAGCTTCTGATCGGCCATGGCGTATCCCACGGTCAGGGTGATCCCGCCCGTGTCGGTGAACTTGATGGCGTTGCCGATCAGGTTGAGCAGGATCTGGCGCAGCCGGATCGGATCGAGGGCGACGAAGGCGGGCAGGTCGCCGTCCTCGACGAAATCCAGCGCCAGCCCCTTGGCGTCGGCGGGCGGGGTGAACATCAACAGGGCGTCGCGCGCCACCTCGACCGGAGACACGGACTGGGCCGTCAGTTCGTAACGACCGGCCTCGAGCTTCGAGAAGTCGAGGATATCGTTGACGATCGACAGCAGGGCCTTGCCGGCGGAGTTCACGCGTTCGACCTGCCCTCTCGCGCCGGGATCGAGATCGGCGCGGGCGTGCAGCAGGTCGGTGAAGCCGATCACCGCCGTCAGGGGCGTGCGGATCTCGTGGCTCATATTGGCCAGGAATTCCGATTTGGCGCGGGTCGCGGCCTCGGCGGCGACGGTGGCGGCGGCCAAGGCTTCTTCCTGCGCGATCTGGGCGGTGACGTCGCGCAGGGTGTCGAAGACATAGCCCTGACCCGGCAGGGGCTGTTCGGTCAGGCGGGAGGGGTTGGACTCCAGCCAGACCCAGCGACCTTCCGTCTTGTGCCGGACCCGCCAGCGCAGGCGGCCCATCGCGCCGTCGGCGCAGAAGCGGCGGAAGTTGGCGATCAGGTCGTCGACCTCGTCCGGGTGCATGATGGCCGCCAGCCGGGAGCCCACGAGGTCTTCGGGCTCGTAGCCGAGAATGCTGCGGCAGGAGGGAGAGACGAAGGTCGCCGTGCCGGTGATGTCGGTGACCACGATCAGATCGGTCATGTTGTCGGACATCAGCCGATAGCGCGCCTCGCTGTCGCGCAGGGCGGCCTCGGACAGGCGCCGTTCGGTCAGATCCTTGACCTGGGCGATATAGTGCAGCGGCCGGCCGGCGTCGTCGGAGACCATGGAGACCGACAGGCTGACCCAGACCTCGGTCGCGTCTTTCCGGAAGTACCGTTTTTCCATCTGGTAGTGGGGCAGGCGACCCTCGGTCAGGGCGGCCAGCAGGTGGAGGTCGGCGTCGAGGTCGTCGGGATGGGTCAGGGTCTGGAAGTCGCAGACCAGCATCTCTTCGGCGCTGTAGCCCAGCATGGCGCAGAAGGCGTCGTTGACGCGCAGGAACAGGCCTTCCAGCGAAACCAGGGCCATGCCGATCGGCGCATGACGGAAGGCGTTCTCGAACAGCTGGTCGTCGCCCGGCAGGCCGCGTCGGCCGTCTTGTGCGGCCGGGCCCTGAGCCTCAATCGTCATTCGCAGTCGCCGCAACGTCTGACCGGCTGAAAGCCGTGGCGATCTGATCGCCCCGACCGGTCTTCATGCGACGAAGGTGCGACGAAAAGCGCTACGATTCCGTCAAGTTCTGTGACCGCCTTCAGGCGCCTGCACGATTCTTTACCAGATCGTCCACGACCGAGGGGTCGGCGAGGGTCGAGGTGTCGCCCAGGGACGAAACGTCGTTCTCTGCGATCTTGCGCAGGATGCGACGCATGATCTTGCCGGAGCGGGTCTTGGGCAGGCCCGGCGCCCACTGGATGGCGTCCGGAGCGGCGATCGGACCGATCTCGTGACGAACCTGGGCGACCAGCGCCTTCTTCAGTTCGTCGGTGGGCTCGACCCCCTTGTTCAGGGTGACATAGGCGTAGATGCCCTGGCCCTTGATGTCATGGGGGAAGCCGACGACGGCGGCCTCGGCCACGTCGTCGTGCAGGACCAGGGCGCTCTCGACCTCGGCCGTGCCCATCCGGTGACCCGAGACGTTGATGACGTCATCGACCCGGCCGGTGATCCAGTAGTAGCCGTCCTCATCCCTGCGGCAGCCGTCGCCGGTGAAATACTTGCCGGGATAGGCGCTGAAATAGGTGTCGAAGAACCGCTGGTGATCACCCCAGACGGTGCGCATCTGGCCGGGCCAGCTGTCGGTGATCACCAGATTGCCGCTGGTCGCGCCCTCCAGCACGACGCCCTCGGCGTCAACCAGTTCGAGCTCGACGCCGGGCAGGGGTTTGGTGGCCGAACCGGGCTTCAGATCCGTGGCGCCAGGAAGGGGGGAGACCAGGATGCCGCCGGTCTCGGTCTGCCACCAGGTGTCGACGATGGGCAGGCGGCCGTCGCCAACGACCTCGTGGTACCAACGCCAGGCCTCGGGGTTGATCGGCTCGCCGACGGTGCCGAGCAGGCGCAGGGACTTGCGGCTGCTCGCCTTCACCGGCGCGTCGCCGTCGCGCATCAGGGCGCGCAGGGCCGTGGGAGCTGTGTAGAATATCTCGACCTTGTGCTTGTCGACGACCTGCCAGAAGCGACCGTTGTCGGGATAGTTGGGCACGCCCTCGAACATCAGGGTGGTCGCGGCATTGGCCAGGGCGCCATAGACGACATAGCTGTGGCCCGTGACCCAGCCGACGTCGGCGGTGCACCAGAAGACCTCACCGGGGCGGTAGTCGAACACCAGCTCATGGGTCCAGCTGGCCCAGAAGAGATAGCCGCCGGTGGTGTGCAGCACGCCCTTGGGTTTGCCCGTCGAGCCCGAGGTGTAGAGAATGAACAGCGGGTCCTCGGCGTTCATCGGCTCGCACGGGCAGTCGTCGCTGACGCCGTGTTTGGCCTCGCCGTAACGGACGTCGCGGCCCTCGACGATCGGCACGTCGGCGTTGGTGTGGGAGATGACCAGCACCTTGTCGACGGACACCTTGGTCAGGGCCTCATCGACATTGGCCTTGAGCGGAATGCGTTTGCCGGCGCGCAGGCCTTCGTCGGCGGTGATGACAATCCTGGAGCCGCAATCCTCGATCCGGCCGGCGATGCTGTCAGGAGAAAAGCCGCCGAAGACGACCGAGTGGACGGCGCCGATGCGGGCGCAGGCCAGCATGGCGACGGCGGCGGCCGGGATCATGGGCAGGTAGATGGTGACCCGGTCGCCCTTCACGACGCCCAGATCCTTGAGCACATTGGCCATGCGGCAGACCTCGCGGTGGAGCTCTGCGTAGGTCAGGTGGCCGGACTGGGCCGGGTCGTCGCCTTCCCAGATGATCGCGGTCTGGTCGGCGCGGGCCTCCAGATGGCGATCGACGCAGTTGTACGCGACGTTCAGCACTCCATCGGCGAACCAGCGGATGTGGAAGTCGTCCTTCGCGAAGGACACGTCCTTGATCACCGTCGGCGGCGTGATCCAGTCCAGCCGTTTGGCGGCCTCGGCCCAGAAGGCTTCCGGCGTCTCGCGCGCGGCGATGCGGGCGGCCTCATAGGCGGGCGCGTCCATGTGGGCGCGCGCCGCCCAGTCGGCGGAGACGGGGTAAAGTTCCGGATCGCTCAAACGCTTGTACCCTTCAGGCTCAGAAACCGTATTTGGCGAAGATCTGCAGGCGGGTCAGCTCGCCCGAGACCCCCGATTCCAGCTCGCGCTCACCGAACATCAACTCGGCGCCCAGGTCCAGCGCGGGCAGGGGCGTCCAGATCAGGTTGCCGCGAATGCTCTGGGCCGATTTGTTGGTCGCGACGCCGATCAGCGACAGGTCGTTGTCCACGCTCTGGGCCGAATACGTCAGGTTGGAGCGCCACTGCGGCGACCAGACGTGGCGGTAGCTGGCGAAGCCGGCGATCAGGCCGATGGCCTCCAGATCGCCCGAGGCGTCCAGCACGGCGTCGTTGGCGAAGTTCAGGCCGACGTAGCGGCCGATGCCCTCGCCCCCGGACAACATGACCCGAAGGTCGTCCTTCGACCCGATCTTGATCTTGGCGGCGGCAGACAGGCCCCAGCCGGTGGTGGAGGAGTCGATCGCGCCGGCGCCGGTGGTCTCATAGGCCAGTTGACGGACGATGCCGGACACCGAGGCCTCGCCCCAAGGCCGGGTCAGGACATAGCGAGCGGTGATGTCGGGCAGGCTATTGTCGTCGGCGATGATGCGGGTGGCGCCGAGGAAGGGGGTGACGGTGGTCTCGGGGTTCTCGACGGAGATCGAGAACGGCCCACGGGTGTAGCGAACCTGGACCTGACGGGCGAAGACCGTGCCTTCGGAGGCACCGATATAGTCGGCGGTGTCGGGCAGGACGGCGATGTTCTGGAAGTTGGTCCACTCCTGCCCGAACAGCCAGTTGTCGATGGTGACGAAGGCGCGGCGCAGGGCGAGGTTGGACGGGCTGGTGGTGCGCTGGTCGCCGGTCCCGGGGAGGACCTGGAAGTCCATCTCCAGCCGGGTGGCGACCTTGTGACCGCCAAGCAGGCCGTCGGTGGTAAGCCAGAAGCGGGTCTGGCGGGCGTTGAAGTCGGTCGCGGTGCTTTCGTCGCCGCCACCCACGGGGATGGAGCCGGGAAGGTAGAAGTCGCGCAGCAGGTCGCCGTTGGCCGGGTCGCCGCCGTCGTAGTTCGAGGCGATGAAGTCGGCCTTCACATAGCCGCCGAACTTCAGGGTGTTGTTGCCGATGCGGAAGCCGTCCGCGGGGGCGGAGACGGGCGTGGGGGCCGGCGGGGCGGCGACGCGCTGTTCGATGCGGATGACGTCCTGGGCCACCGCCTGCTGCTGGCTGCGCGAAGCGACGATCTCGGACTTCAGTTCGTTCAGCTGGGCTTCCAGCAGGGCGATGCGGGCTTCCAGGGCGGCGGTGTCCTGGGCCATGGCCATGCCGGGCAGCGCCAGCAGGGCGACGGCGGCGGAGCCGGCCATCAGTGTGTTTCTGATCATGGTGTCCTCCCGGGGTCGTCTGATGCGATCCTCCAGCGACACTTTCCGGACAGGCCCCCTTTGGAGCCATTAGCCATTGGTCTACTTTCGACCAAAGTCGGGGGGTGGCACAGTGGCGCATCGATCCGGCGCCAGACCGCGACAACACGAGTTTCAGGGAGACGCCTCATGGATCGTATCGTCGTCGCCGACGATCATCCGCTGTTTCGGGCGGCGCTGGGTTCGGCTCTCGCCCGCGCCGCTCCCGGCGCCCTGGTCGAGGAGACTCCCAGTCTGGCCGGGGCCCGTGAGGCGCTCGGCCGAGGGCCGGTCGATCTGTTGCTGCTGGACCTGAAACTGTCGGACAGCGAAGGCTTCGCCGGACTGGCGGAGATCCGGGGCGACTTTCCGGCCGTGCCCGTCGCGGTGGTCTCCGCCAGCGAGGACGCGGCGACGATCCGTCGGGCGCTGGCTTTCGGCGCGGCGGGCTTCATTCCCAAATCGGCGACGCTGGCGGAAATGGTCGAGGCCCTGGGCGCCATCCTGGCCGGGGACGTCTGGGCTCCGGTGACGCCCGATGCGGTCCAGGAAGAGCCGATGGAAGCGCGGATCGCCAGCCTGACGCCGTCGCAGTTGAAGATCCTCGTCGGCCTGCAGCAGGGGCGGCTGAACAAACAGATCGCCTTTGACCTCGGCGTCACCGAGGCGACGATCAAGGCGCACCTGACCAGCGTCTTCCGCAAGCTGGGGGTGCAGAACCGGACCCAGGCGGTGATCGCCGCCCAGGCGCTGGCGATCGAGGGCTAGAGCCTATTCGTCCGAGAAGGGCGGCGGCAGCTGGCCCGAGCGGAACAGGATGGTGGGCTCCTCGTCATAGTCGCCCATTTCGGTGTCGGCCGAGACGGAGAAGGCGACGACGCCGAGACGTAAGGGGGCCAGACGCTCGGCCTTGCGGCGGGCGTCCTCGGCCGTCTTGCAGCCGACCTGCGGCTCTGCCTTCAGCCCCTTGCCGCGACCGGCGACATAGGACTGGACGATGTGAACGGTTTCGGTGGCCATCGGCATGCAGGCCACCGATTTGGCGTCAGGGTCAAGGACGGGTTCAGGCGTTGCGCGGCCGGCTGGACAAGAAGGCCTTCAGCGCGCCGGGCTTGACCGGCTTCGACATCAGGGTCGCCCCGGCCGCCGCGGCCCGGGTCGACAGATCCTCGTCCGGGTCCGCAGTGATCAGCGCGATGTGGTCGACGCCTCGCGCCCGCAGGGCCGTGACGACCGACAGGCCGTCTGGTCCGTCGCCCAGATGCAGGTCGATCAGGGCGGCGTCGAAGGGGCCGGGCAGATCGAGGGCCGCATGCGCGTCCGCCGCCGTGACCGGCTGCATGCCCCAGCGGTCAAGCAGGGCGACCAGACCCTCAAGAATGGCCGGTTCGTTGTCGACGCAGAGGACGCGCAGGCCGGTAAGGGGCGTGCGTGCTCCGGCGGCGGGTGCGGCGGCTTCCGTAGGCGTGGCGACCGGTTCGGCCAGCGGGACGCTTACGGTGAAGGTCGAGCCGCGTCCGGGTTGCGAACGCAGGGTCAGGGGATGTCCCAGCAGGCTGGTGACCTTGCGGACGATGGCCAGACCCAGACCGGCGCCGGGTTCGTCGCCGCCCTGACCGGGCAGGCGGGTGAACTCAGTGAAGACGGCTTCCTGCTGGTCGGGGGCGATGCCCCGGCCGGTGTCGTGGACCTCGAACCGCAGAGCGGCGCCGATCCGGCGCGCCCCGATCAGGACGCCGCCCCGGTCGGTATAGCGGACGGCGTTGCCGATGAGGTTCTGAAGCAGAGACCGCAGCAGGTCGCGGTCCGACGATACCCACAGGCGAGACGGCGCGATGCGCAGACGCAGGCCCTTGGCGGCGGCGAGGGGCGTGAACTCGCGGCGCAGATCCGCGAACAGGAGTTCGACCGACAGGGGGCTGACGGCCGGGCGGACGCCGCCAGCCTCGAGACGTGAAAGGTTCAGAAGGGCCTTGAGCAGGCCGTGGGCGCTCTCGATCGAGCGGTCGGCGTTCTCGGCCAAGGTGCGGGCGCCGGCGTCGTCGCCGGGCGCGTCCTTCAGGGCGGCGATGAACAGGCGGGCGGCGTGCAGCGGTTGCAGCAGGTCGTGGCTGGCGGCGGCGAGGAAACGGGTCTTGGAGGCCGTGGCGTCCTCGGCCGCCTGTTTGGCCTCGGCCAGCCGCTCGGTGCGATCGGCCACCCGCGCCTCGAGCCGTTCGTTTGCTTCCTCGAGCGCCTGGGCCGCGCGGCGCAGTTCGGTGATGTCGGTGTAGGAGGTGACATAGCCTCCGCCCGACATTGGCGCGCCGGTGGATTTCAGGATGCGGCCGCCGGGTTGGGCGCGTTCGTGGTCGTGGGGGCTGCGACGACGCAGGGCGTCCAGACGACGCTCGACCCAGGCCTCCATGTCGGCCGGTTCGACCTCGCCGCGCTCGGCGTTCAGGCGATAGACGGCGGCGACCGGTTGGCCCACGTGGACGAAGCCGGAGGGCAGGTCGAACAGTTCGATATAGCGCGCGTTCCAGGCGATCAGACGCAGATCCTCGTCCACCACGCTGACGCCCTGATCGATGTTGTCGAGGGTGGTCTGAAGCAGTTCGCGGTTGAACTGGACGGCCTGGGACGCCTCGTCGAGCATCCTCACGACGTCCTCCGGCGCGCGGCCGCCGCCGGCGAGGGCGGCGGAGATGACACGGCGCGCGGACGACGCCCCGACCGCGCCGGCCAGCATCCGCTCGGCCGCCCGGGCAAGGCCGGCGTCTGCGGGATCGTTGTCTCTCAATGATTGATTCGCCTCTCGCCCGAAGGCCGAGAAGGCGCGTTCGGCGCCTGCGTCGCCGACGAAGCGGGAGACAAGTGTCTTCAGGTCTCCGACCGAGGCGCCCGAGGGCGCCGTGCTCTGTTCGCGCCAGTCGGGGCTGAGCCGGTCGACGAAGGCGCGGGCCTGGACCCGATCGATCAAGCGGGGATGAACCGATTTTGAAACAATAATGTAGAAGGTGATGTTCGTTCCGAGGCTGAGGAATACGCCGAGCGGCAGCGGGTCTTCCAGACCGAAGATCTGGAGCCCCGACCAGCCCAGGGTCGCGCCGATCTGGGGCAAGGCCAGCAGCATCAGCCACAGGCCGGTCCCGACCAGAATGCCGGCGATGGCGCCGCGCGCATGGCCGCCGCGCCAAAGGACGGCGCCGAACAGGGCGGGGGCGAGCTGGGCCAGGGCGGCGAAGGAGGTTAGCCCGATGGAGGCCAGTCCGCTGGAGCGATCGATGACCTGAAAATAGAGCCAGGACAGGAACAGGATTGCGCAGATGACGACGCGACGAACCTGCAGGATGGCGCCGGCCATGTCGGAGGCGTCCTCGCGCGCGCGCCATCGATCCCGGGCCACCAGCGGCAGGATAAGGCTGTTGGACGCCATGGCCGACAGGGCGACCGTCTCGACGATGACCATGGCGGTGGCGGCCGAAAACCCGCCGACGAAGACGACGGCGGTCAGCACATCGGCGCCCTGCTGGAAGGGCAGGGCCAGGACGAACAGATCGGGATCGGCGATGTCGGCGAACAGGCCGCCCGCCGCCAGCAGCGGCAGGACGGCGACGGACGTGATCAACAGATAGACGGGGAAGACCCAGCGCGCGCGTCGGATGTGGGCGGGCTCAACGGCCTCGACGAAGCCGACGTGGAACTGGCGGGGCAGGCAGAAGACGGCCAGGGTCGCCAGCAGGGTGATGGCGATGAACCGGGCGTTGATCTCGGGCGGCGCGGCGAGGTCGCCCAGGGCCGATATTGCGGCCGACGGATCAGGCGATCCGAACAGCAACAGGGCCGCGAAGACGGCGACGGCGACGAGGGCCGCCAGCTTGACGACGGACTCCAGGGCGATGGCCTGGATCAGGCCGCGATTGTGCTCCGTCAGGTCGGGGCGGCGGGCGCCGAACAGGATGGTGAAGCCGGCCAGGACCACGGCGATGACGCTGACGGTCAGTTGCTCCGATCCGGCGACGGCCGTGCCCGCCGTGACCAGCTGCCAGGCCATGGACAGGGATTTCAGCTGCAGGGCGATGTAGGGCAGGGAGCCGAAGATGGCGACGCAGGCCACCAGGGCGCCGAGCGTCTGGCTCTTGCCGTAGCGCGACGAGATGAAGTCGGCGATGGAGCCGATGTTTTCGCGCTTGGCCGCCGCCGCGATACGCCGCCAGATCGGGAACAGCACGACGATGCCGATGATCGGACCCAGATAGATGGGCAGGTATTCCCAGCCGTCGCGCGCCGCCGTGCCGACCGCGCCGTAGTAGGTCCAGGAGGTGCAATAGATGGCCAGGCTGAGCGCATAGGCCCAGGGCCCGAACCGCCGACCGGGCTTGCGCGGGCCCAGCCGCTCGCTGCGCCAGGCGATGCCGAACAGCACGGCCATGTAGGCGGCCACCAGCGTGAGGATCAGCAGGGCGAACATCGCGGTCATCTAGACGGGCTCAGGACAGGTCTCGCAAGAAAAAGGCGGGCCGATCCGAAGATCGACCCGCCTCTGGCTCGGGGAGGAGCGTTCGTTTCAGGTCAGGTGTGGATGTCCACGTCCTTGCCTTCCTTGACCAGCAGGAAGCCGACGACGGCGGTGATCACCGCGATCAGGATCGGATACCAGAGGCCGTAGTAGATGTTGCCCGTGGCCGCGACCATGGCGAAGGCCGTGGTCGGCAGGAACCCGCCGAACCAGCCGTTGCCGATATGATAGGGCAGGGACATCGAGGTGTAGCGGATGTTCGTGGGGAACATCTCGACCAGGGCCGCCGCGATCGGCCCGTAGACCATCGTCACATAGAAGACGAGGGTGAACAGGATCGCGATGGTCAGCGGCTTGTTGACGAGCGCGCTGTCCGCCTTGGCCGGATAACCGGCGGTCTTCAGCGAGCCGGCCAGGCCGGTTTCCCAGGTCTTCTTGGCGTCCTTGAACTCGGCGGCGGGCATGGCCTCGCCCCGGAAGCTGGGGACCACGGTGGAGCCGATGCGGACCTCGGCGACCGTGCCGGCGGGGGCGGCGACGTTCTCATAGGTGACGCCGGCCTTGGCCAGATAGGACTTCGCCAGATCGCAGGATTTGGAGAAGGTCGTCTTGCCGATCGGGTCGAACTGGAACGAGCAGTCGGCCGGGTCGGCGTAGACGGCGACGGGCGAAGAGGCGTTGGCCGCCGCCAGTTGGGGGTTGGCCGCGCCGGTCAGGGCGTGGAACAGCGGGAAGTAGGTCAGGGCCGCGATCAGGCAGCCGCCCAGGATGATGGGCTTGCGGCCGATCTTGTCCGACAGCCAGCCCCAGAAGACGAAGAAGGGGGTGGCCAGAAGCAGGGCGGCGGCCATCATGATGTTGGCCAGGGGACCGTCGACCTTCAGCACCCGCTCGAGGAAGAACAGGGCGTAGAACTGGCCGGTGTACCAGACCACGGCCTGGCCGGCGGCGAGACCCATCAGGGCGATCAGCACCAGCTTGAGGTTCGGCCACTTGCCGAAGGAGTCCTTCAGGGGGGTGGTGGAGCCCTTGCCTTCGGCCTTCATCTTCTGGAACGCCGGGCTTTCGGCCAGCTTCAGACGGATCAGCAGCGAGACGCCCAGCATCAGGATCGACACCAGGAACGGGATGCGCCAGCCCCAGTCGAGGAAGGCTTCCTCGCCGACGGCGAAGCGGACGCCCAGGATGACGACCAGCGAGATCATCAGGCCGGCGGTGGCGGTGATCTGGATGAAGGAGGTGTAGAACCCGCGCTTTCCGGGAGGGGCGTGTTCAGCGACATAGGTCGCCGCCCCGCCGTATTCGCCGCCCAGGGCCAGACCCTGGATCAGCCGCATCAGCACCAGGATGATCGGCGCCGCGATGCCGATGGCGGCGTAGTTGGGCAGCAGACCGACGACGAAGGTCGACAGACCCATCAGCAGCATGGTGACCAGGAAGGTGTTCTTGCGCCCCCAAAGGTCGCCCAGCCGCCCGAAGACGATGGCCCCGAACGGCCGCACGGCGAAGCCGGCGGCGAAGGCCATGAGGGCGAAGATGTAGCCGGTCGTCTCGTTAACGCCCGAGAAGAACTGGGTCGTGATGATCGCGGCCAGCGAGCCGTACAGATAGAAGTCGTACCACTCGATCACGGTGCCGACGGATGAGGCCAGGATCACGAGCCGGTCGTTCTTGTCGACCTTGTGCTTCGGATCGGCGGTCCCCGGCGCACCCATGGTGCTGTCAGTCATAGATATAGCCTCCCAAGCTCGCCGTTTTCGGCTGTGTTTGCGTCGCCATGGGCGAACGTTCCGGCGACTGTGTCAGCACGTCGCAGGCTTGGAGAGAGCGACTTTGGTCTAACCGGGCGGACCGGATCGGCCTCAATGTGACTATTGCACCGTATCGGGATCGTCTTTCATCAAAGCGCGAAGACAACTTCACACAAGGGCGAGGGAACCGTCACGAAGCGGCGCGCGCCCTGTCACATCCTGCCGTTAACGACAGCCCCGGGCAGGAGGGGCGAACGATCGCAAACCGGGGCGTATGCGCCGGATCCCCTGTCATGAGCTTCTTGACCAGACACGGTGGAAAACGATGATCGGCCTCAAAACCCAGTCCATGCTCGCGGTCGCCGCCAGCGCCCTGTTGCTCGCCTCCTGCGGTGGCGGCAGCGCTGAAGTGGCCTCGCCGGGTGAAGGCTCTTTCCCGCCCGGCACCGGCGGCGGCGGCGGTGGCGGCGGCGATCCCGCGCCCGGCACCCCGGCGGCCGATTGCCCGACCGGCACCAGCAATGTCGGCGTCGTCGGCAACGGCACCCTGCGCGCCTGCCAGCTGCCCAGCCTGATCACCGGCGCCCTGACGCTGGCCGAGCGCGCCGGCACCGTCTACGCCATCTCCGGCGCCATCCAGGTCGGCGTCGACCGGGGCATCGACCCGGCCTCGACCTCCGGTCAGCAAGGCATCCTGACCATCGAGCCGGGCGTGCGCATCTATGCCTCCAGCGGCGGCGACGCCCTGATCGTCAACCGTGGCTCGCAGCTGTTCGCCGAGGGCACGGCCGCCAAGCCCATCATCTTCACCAGCCGCCAGAACATCGACGGTCTGACCACGCTGAACTCGCAAGGCCAGTGGGGCGGGATCATCCTGGCCGGCCGCGCGCCGCAGTCGAACTGCCAGCTGACGGCCCCCGTCACCTGCACCGGCACGGTCGAAGGCGGCACCTCGGTCTTCTACGGCGGCAATACCGCGACCGACAGCTCGGGCCGTCTGAAATACGTCCAGATCAAGTATTCGGGCTTCGAGGTCTCGACCGGAAACGAACTGCAGGGCCTGACCATGGCGGGCGTCGGTTCGGGCACCCTGATCGACTACATCCAAGTCTATAACAGCTCGGACGACGGCATCGAGATCTTCGGCGGCGCCGTCAACCTGACCCACATCGTCATCAACGGGGCCGACGACGACGGCCTGGACACCGATAGCGGCTGGCGCGGCGGAGCCCAGTTCGGCATCGTGACCCAGCGCACGGCCGGCACCACCAGCCGTTCGGCAGGCTTCGAGTTCTCGGCCGCTCCGGCCGCGACCCCGCTGGCCTCGCGCTACATCTCGCAGCCCAAGATCGCCAACTGGACCCTGGTCGGCCGCAACTCGCCGATCGATGCTCACACCGTCGCCCACCTGGACACAGGCACGAAGGCCACGATCATCAACTCGGTCTTCACCGCCGCTCCGGGTTCAGTCGCCGGCTGCCTGGACATCGCGGACGCCGACACGGCGACCTCGGCCCCGGTCTTCTCGTCGGTCTTCATGTCCTGCCCGATCTCCTACCGTCCGGCCAACGCCGCCCGGTCGACCACGGTCTTCACGGCGGGCACGGGCAACACCGCCGCCGGGACCTCGACCCTGACGGCCCCGGCCACGGGCACGACCCTGACGAACCAGGTTCTGACCTTCATCAACGGCGCCAACGAAACCGCCGTGACCCCGGTCAACGCCCCCGGCGTCTACGCCTTCTTCGTCGCCACGAGCTACATCGGCGCCGTCCAGAACGCCGCCGACACCTGGTACCAGGGCTGGACCTGCGGTCTGACCTCCGGCGCCACCTGCTGATGACGGAAGCGCGGCGGCGGCTCGAAAGGGTCGCCGCCGACCTTCGCGTTTTCCGTTGACCCCTCCTTCAAGGCGCAGATCATGAAGACACTTACTCTGACCCTGAGCGGGGTCCTGCTTGCCAGCAGCGCGTTGATCGCGCCGGGCCTGGCTTTCGCTCAAACCGTTCCGGCGCCGGTCGAAAGTCCGACCGCCCAGACGCCCGCCCAACAGGCCGAACCCGACGTGCAGGACGATGCGTCCGTCGTCGACGAGATCGTCGTCCTAGGCCGTTTCATCCCTGAGCCGAACCGTGAAAGTTCGGAAGTCGCCGCCTTCCTGACGTCGGAAGACCTGGAACGCACCGGAGACAGCAACGCCGCCGCCGCCCTGACGCGCGTCACCGGCCTGTCGATCGTCGAGGGGCGCTTCATCTATGTCCGCGGCCTGGGCGAACGCTATTCGTCCGCCATGCTGAACGGCTCGCCCCTGCCGAGCCCCGAGCCGCTGCAACGCGTCGTCCCGCTGGACCTGTTCCCGTCGAACATCCTCGAGTCGGTGACGGTCCAGAAGACCTATTCCGCGAACTTCCCAGGCGAATTCGGCGGCGGCGTCATCGACCTGCACACCATCGACGCGCCCAGCGAACCGTTCTTCTCGATGAAGGCCTCGGTCGGCGCCAATACGGAATCCACCGGCAAGAAGGGTCTGGTCTACTACGGCTCGGACACCGACTGGACGGGGTTCGACGACGGCACCCGCGACGTGCCGGGCCCGCTGGCCCTGGCCTTCGCCTCGGGCAAGCAGATCAACTCGGCCAACTTCACGCCGCAAGAGCTGCAACGCATCGGCCATTCACTGGTCAATGCGCCCCTGCGACTGCTTCAACGCCAGACGACGCCCGCCAACATCGGTGCGGAAATCTCGGGCGGCGTATCGACCGAGACCGAGATCGGCACCTTGGGCGGCGTCTTCGTCGCCGGGTACGACAACAGCTGGAAGCAACGCAACGGCGTCACCGAGGCCGGCCAATTCCAGGGCGATGTGATCGTTCCCGCGACCCACTATGACGTGGTGTCCAACCAGAACGACGTGCAGCTGAGCTTCCTCGGCGGCCTGTCGCTGGCCAGCCAGGATCATGAGCTAAAGTGGACGAACTTCTACGTTCGCAACACGACCAAGGAAGCCCGCACCGAAGCCGGGACAGACGTCGACGCCGGCGGCGGCGTGGTCCGCAATGACTATACGGAATGGTTCGTCCGTCAGCTGTTCAACAGCCAACTGGCCGGCGAGCACTTCTTCATGGACGGCTCGCTGGAGTTCGACTGGCGCGTCGCCTACGCCAAGACGTCGCGCGACGCCCCGTATGAGACACGTTTTCCCTACGGGACCGACGCCAACGGCGACTTCATCCACAACCCGAACAACCAGATCTCGTTCTCGGAACTGGACGACGACATCCTGTCGGGCGGCGCGGACGTCAAATACACGATGGCGCTGTCGGACGCCCGCGAAGCCGTGTTCAGCATGGGCGTCGCCTCGTTCGAGAACAACCGCAACGCCGAGCGCCGCGATCTGCAGTTCGGCAACTTCAGCGCCCTGTCGGAAGCCCAGCGCGCGACCCGCGTCGACTTCCTGTTCTCGGACTACAACATCAATCCGACCCTGTTGCAGATCCAGCAACTGCCAGGCCTGAACGGCGCCAGCGCCTATGACGCCGACCTCAAGGTCAACGCCGTCTATGCGATGGTCGATGCGGAAATCATCCCGCTGGTCCGCACCACGGTCGGCGTGCGTTATGAAGACGGCAAGCAGAGCGTCACGCCCCGCGACCTGTTCGGCGGGTCGACGCCCTTCGCCGCGACCGAGATCAACGAGGACTATATCCTGCCGTCGTTCACGGCGACGTGGAACTTCGCAGAAGACCAGCAACTGCGGCTCGGTGCGTCGCAGACCATCGGCCGTCCGCAGTTCCGGGAATTGGCGCCGCAGTCCTATACCGATCCCGAGAGCAACCGGACCTTCATCGGCAACCCGTATCTGGTCGATACGGAAATCCTGAACCTGGACGCACGCTACGAGTGGTTCTTCGCCCGTCAGCAGTATGTGACGGTCGGGGTCTTCTACAAGGACCTGGACAAGCCGGTCGAGGCGGTGGTCACCAACTCCAGCGCCAGCGATCGCCAGCAGTCGTTCCTGAATGCGCCCCAGGCCGTGATCATGGGCGCCGAGTTCGAGGTGAAGAAGTATTTCGAGTTCCCCGACGCGGGCTCGTCCTTCGTGGCCAACAAGCGCTGGCTGGTGCAGGCGAACTACACCTACTCGGACTCGGAGGTGAAGGTGAAGGACGGCGACACCGTGCTGGATCTGGCGGGCGGCGGCATGGAATCTCCAGCCTCGTTCTACATCGAGGACGGCAGCCGGCTTCAGGGTCAGTCCGAGCATGTCGCCAACTTCCAGTTCGGCTGGGAAGACGACCAGGCCCGGTCACAGGCGACCCTGATCGTCAACTACGTCAGCGAACGGATCACCGCGCGCGGCGCCGGCCAGGCCGGCGCTCGCGAGCCCGACTATCTGCAGGAGCCGGGCGTTTTCCTGGACTTCGTCTATCGCAAGGATTTCACCGCGATGGGCCGTGACCTCGGCTTCGCCGTCGAGATTCGCAACCTGCTCGACACCGAGTTCGACGAGTTCCAGGAGCTGGGCAACAAGGTCCGCGTCAATAACTACGACCTGGGCTCTAGCGCCTCGGTCAGCCTGACCGCGCGGTTCTAGGGTCCGAAGGGGTCGGTTGCCCGACCCGCGTTTAACGATCAGGCAGAAGCCCGGACGTCATCGTCGTCCGGGCTTTTGTTCGTCCCGGCCGTCGGGGCCGGTTGCGACGCCCTGAGAGGTCGGAGATTACTCGATGAAGTGTCGATAATTGGTCTTGTTGTTGTCGCGGCGCGGACAGGTTTCGAGATGTTATCTAACTAAATCAGTAGCTTGTTCTGAAACAATTTGTGGCGGCTTTGTGATTGTGAACGCTCTCAATGCGTGTCAGTCTTGACGACAGAAAACGCAGATTTTCGACGGGAGGGAGAATACAGGACGGGCGCGAGCCGGTTTCCACATGGAAATCGCCGCGTTTGAGACCGCATGAGCATGGGCGACGAGACGGGCGTTCCAGCCCGTCGTTGTCGACCGGCCTGTCGCGCCCAGGGCGCCTCTTTTCAATATCTGGCCGGCCTCGAGGCCGGCTTTCACCGAGCAAGACTAACGACTGGAGACCGGGTTCGCGCATGGTTCGTAATCGCTACATCGCCAGTCTGGTCGCGTTGCTCGCCACGGGCGTGCTGTCCGCGCCGGCCGACGCCCGGATTCAGACGGCCCCCGTCGCCGCCCGGGAACAGGATGCGCAAGCACGGGCCTCGGCCCTCGTTTCGGCGATGACGCAGGACGAGAAGCTGCAGCTGGTGCACGGCTTCTTCCCGCCGATGGCCGACCGCACCCCGGGCGCGCCGGTCGCCGACATGATCCCCTCGGCCGGTCATGTGCCGGGCGTTCCGAGACTGGGCGTTCCGACCCTGCGCGAGAGCGACGCCAGTCTGGGCGTCGCCAACCAGGTCGAACAGCGCAAGGGCGATGTCGCAACGGCCCTGCCGTCCAGCCTGGCCACCGCGGCGAGTTTCGACCCCGCCATCGCCTTCGCCGGCGGCGCGATGATCGGCGGCGAAGCGCGGGCCAAGACCTTCAACGTCCTGCTGGCGGGCGGCGTCAACCTGACGCGCGACCCGTGGGCAGGCCGCAACTTCGAATATCTGGGCGAGGATCCCCTGTTGGCCGGCGTGATGGCGGGCGAACATATCCGGGGCGTCCAGACCCACCCCATCGTCTCGACGATCAAGCATTTCGCCTTCAACTCGCAAGAGACGGGGCGGATGATCATGGACGCGCGACTGGACGAGGCGGCGTTGCGCGAAAGCGACCTGCTGGCCTTCCAGATCGCCATCGAGCGTGGCCAGCCCGGCTCGGTCATGTGCGCCTACAACCGCGTCAACGGCGATTATGCCTGCGAGAACGACTTCCTGCTGAACCAGGTGCTGAAGCGCGACTGGGGCTATGACGGCTGGGTCATGTCGGACTGGGGCGCCGTGCACTCGACCGAGAAGGCCGCCATCAACGGTCTGGACCAGGAGTCTGGTCAGGAACTGGATAGCGCCATCTATTTCGGCCAGCCGCTGACCGACGCCGTGGCCGCCGGCCGGGTGCCGCAGGCGCGGCTGGACGATATGGTCCGGCGCATTCTGGTCGGGATGATCGAGACGGGCGTCATGGACGCCCCGGTCGTGACCACGGAACAGGCCATCGATTATGACGCCAACGCCGGGGTGGCCCAGCGGGCGGCGGAAGCAGGCATCGTTCTGCTGAAGAACGAAGGCGGCGTCCTGCCGCTGGCCGGCACGGCGCAGCGCATCGTCGTCATCGGCGGTCATGCAGACGTCGGGGTTCTGTCGGGCGGCGGCTCGTCGCAGGTGCGGTCGGTGGGCGGAGCGCCAATCGAGATCCCGCTGACGTCCGGCGCGGCGGCCTCGTTCGCCCGGGTGACCTATCACGCCTCGGCGCCGCTGGCGGCGATCAGGGCGCTGGCGCCCAACGCGACCGTGACCTTCGTTTCCGGCGATGACGTTCAGGCGGCCGCTTCGGCGGCGCGCGACGCCGATGTCGCCATCGTCTTCGCAACCCAGTGGACCACTGAGGCGCAGGACGTCGAAAGCCTGTCCCTGCCGGACGATCAGGACGCGCTGATCGCGGCGGTGGCGGCCGCCAACCGCCATACGGCCGTCGTGCTGGAAACCGGCGGGCCGGTGCTGATGCCGTGGATCGACGCCGTGCCCGCAGTGGTCCAGGCATGGTATCCGGGCCAGAGGGGCGGCGAGGCCATCGCGCGTATCCTGTTCGGCGAAGTGAACCCCTCGGGCCGTCTGCCGATCACCTTCCCGCGTGAGGCCGCACAGGCGCCGCGCCCGACCGCGCCCGGCATGGCCGAGCTGAAGACGGCCGACGCCGCCGCCTCCAATCCCGGCGCGGGATCCGCGGCCGGCCTGCAGCCCTTCGCCGTCGACTATGTCGAGGGTTCGGATGTCGGTTACCGCTGGTACGAACGCGAAGGCCGCAAGCCGCTGTACCCGTTCGGCCACGGCCTCAGCTATACGGCCTTCGCCTACGCCAACCTCGAGGTCAGCGGCGGCCAGCAGCTGTCCGTCAGCTTCGACGTGACCAACACCGGACAGCGCGAGGGCGCCGATACGCCCCAGCTCTATGTGGCGCGCGAGGGCGTCGCCACGCCCCGCCGCCTCGCCGGCTTCACCAAGCTCATGCTCCAGCCGGGGGAGACGCGCCGCGTCACCCTGACGGCCGAGCCTCGCATCCTCGCCAGCTACGATACGGCCCTTCCGGGCTGGAGCGTCGCGGGCGGGAGTTATCGGGTGACCATCGCCCGTGACGCCCTGGACGGCGCTTTGTCCGCCCAGACCACGCTCTCACCACAGACACTGAAGCCTTGACGTCAAAAGCCGCACGAAAAGAGGCGGCGCCAAACGAGATACAAAGGGAAGGGATAAGATGCACAGGAAGTCCATACTGGCGGGCCTGATGGCGAGCACCGCGCTCGCGTCGCCGGCTTTCGCACAAACCGCCGATCCGACGCAGGACGCCGACGCCACCGTCGTCGACGAGATCGTCGTCACCGGTATTCGCGCTTCGCAGGCGCAGTCCATCGACATCAAGCGCAACACCACGGCTCTGGTCGACGCCATCTCCGCGGAAGACATCGGCAAACTGCCCGATGTGACCGTGGCCGATGCGCTGCAGCGCATCCCGGGCATCCAGATCCAGCGCAGCGCCGGTGAAGGCGCGACGGTCAACATCCGCGGTCTGCCGCAGGTCGTGACCCTGATGAATGGCGAGCAGTATCTGAGCGCCGGCAACCTGGGCACGGCCCAGCCGAACCTGAACGATGTGCCGTCGCAGCTGATGAGCTCGCTGGTCGTGTTCAAATCGATGGACGTGCGCAACGCCGTGTCCGGCATCTCGGGCACCATCGACCTGCGGACCCGTCGTCCGTTCGACTTCAGCGACGGCATGACCCAGGCGCTGACCGTCGAATACGCGACGGGCGAAGACACGCGCGAAAACGACTATCTGGCCAATGCGCTGTTCAACTGGCGCAATGACCGGATCGGGGTGATGGTGTCCGGCGTCTATGGCGTGTCGAACCTCGGCAACAACTATTCGGGCATCTCTGGCGGCCTGTTCGGAAACAACGACTGGGGCGGCCCGGCCGACGCCGATAACTGGATCGCACCGCATGGCTACGACACCTTCCGTCGCGTGGTCGAGCGCGAGCGGGTCGGACTGAATGGCGCATTCACCTGGCAGATCGACGACGGCTTCACCCTGACCGGCGAGGCCTTCTATACGAACCAGAAGGAATACAACCGCGCCGCCGGTCTGAATATCTCCAACCGCTGGAGCGCCCTTGGCTGGACCACCCCCACGGCCTTCACCGAAACCGGCGTGAACGGCGGCAACGGCAATCCCTGGCTGGACGTCACCGAGTATGACCTCGACGTCTGGTGGCTGAACTCCTTCACCGTCAACCGGACCACCGAGACGGAATCGACCAACCTCAACCTCGAACTTGACTACGACAAGGGCGGCCCGTTCACCTTCAGCGCCCGCGCCGTGCACGGCGACGCCTCTCTGCTGAGCATGAACGGTCAGGTTCAGGGCGATCTTTCAAACTGGCAGTATTCGCCGGACCGGCAGTTCACCCTGTTCCGCGATGCCGCTGACCGGACGCGTGGGCCCTTCTATCCGGCCAGCATCGCGGCCCAGTTCCCGACCTCGCAATATTCCAATGCGGTCGTCGGTTCGAACGGCGGTCGTTATATTAATCCCAATCCGCTGGGCATCGGGCAGGATCCTCTGGTCCACCTGAACATCGGCGGGACGAACACGGTCTGGAGCGGCTTCGACAATCCGATCCAAGGCGGCCTGGGCAATGTGCCGCTGTCGCAGTACATGGCCAACCAGGACAGCTATGCCGTCGCCGCCTTCTCGTCGGAAGGCAACCAGCGCAATGAGTCCGACCTGACGGTCGCCCGCGCGGACGGTTCGTACAGCTTTGAAGACGAGAATCTGTTCGGCTTCATCACCCGGGTCGATGTGGGACTTCGCCACAGCGACCGGTCGGTCGAGATCACGAACTTCCATCTGTTCTCGGACTTCTACGGCGGCAACGGCGCCACCGATCCCGACGGCTGCTCCGTGCAGTGGAAGGCGATCGACGTGGTCATGAACCAGAACCAGTGTCAGGCTGGCGAGCAGGTGTCGAACCCGAGCTACGACCCCGGTCAGCCGATCAGCCCGACGAACCAGCCCACGGTGTTCCAGGGTTATACGGTCAACGCCCCCACCAAGCTGAACCAGTACAACAACACCTACTTCCTGAGCGACTACGGCTCGATCACCTCGGGTTTGCCGGGCGTGTGGGTCGTCGATCCGCACGACTTCGACGATGTCGTGGGCTTCCAGCAGCGCGTCTTCGGCAGCGCCTATGAAGTCATCATTCCGGGCAACAGCTATGACGTGACCCTGTTCGAGGACAGCGCCTATGTGAACACCGGCATTGCGTTCGGCGCACTGACCGGCGACGTGGGCCTGAAGGTGATCCGCACGGAACTTCGGGTGCGGCAGAACCTGACGGGTGAAACCCGGAACTACGGCGACACCAACCTCGACGCCGGCGACACGTTCGCGAGCCGCAGCTACACCGAATATCTGCCTTCGGTGAACCTGGCCTGGGACTTCAGCGACCAGTTGAAGCTGCGTATGGCTTACAACAAGACGATGATCCCGCTGGATCTGGGCAACTATGGCGGCGGCGTCACCATCGCCACGGCCGATACAGCCGAACCGCAGCCGGGCGACCCGATCGATCCGACCGCGCCACCGGTGGGCGTGCGTCGGGTGACCGGCGCGACAGCGAACGGCAACCCGGATCTGAACCCATGGCGGTCCGACAACTACGATCTCAGCCTCGAGTACTACATGGGCCGGGCGACGATGTTCAACATCGCCCTGTTCCGGCTGAACATCGACAGCTTCGTCACCCGGGCGACCGTCGTAGACGGGCGGTACCCCGACCAGGACGGCGTGATCCGTCGCACCGTGCCGGTGAACCGTCCGGTCCAGGGCGAAGGCGGCGAATTGCAGGGGATCGAGATCGGGGCCAAGATCGCCCTGACCGACTTCCTGCCGGACGACAGCTTCTTCCGCGATTTCGGCTTCGACGGCAGCTACACCTTCTCGGACAGCTCGCAGAACGCGCAGAACCTGTCCGGAGAAGATCTGCCGTTCGTGGACAACTCGGAAAATCAGGTCAATGCGGCGATCTGGTATCAGGGTGAAAAGCTGCAGACCCGCGTGGCATGGAACTATCGCACGCCTCGTCTGAAGGAGGTCTTCGCCAGCGCCATCCCGGTTTACCAGGACTCTCAGCAGTACGTGGACATCAACGTCACCTACAACCTGACGGACGAGATCACGATCTACGCGAATGGATCGAACGTCTTCGGCGAGATCGAGGAGTACTACATCGAGTTCGAGGACGGTGCGGAGCAGTTCCATTCCCGCAACGAATACGAGCCCCGCTTCTCGCTGGGCGTCCGCGCCAAGTTCTGACTTTCTCCTGAGCCCCCTGGGCCGGCGGTGACCCCTCCCGGTCGCCGCCGGCCATTTTTTCGTTATGGGGCGGACTGTTCAGACGGCTCGCCGCGCGCAAGGATCGGTCATGGTCGAGACCCGCGACACACGTATCCGAAAGGTCGTCATCGTCGGCGGCGGCACGGCCGGCTGGATGACGGCGGCGGCCCTGACCCGGCATTTCCGGTCGACGCCGATGTCGATCACGGTCGTCGAATCCTCGGAGATCGGAACGATCGGGGTGGGCGAGGCGACCATCCCCACCATCCGCCGCTTCTACGCCCAGCTGGGCATGACCGACGCCGAGGTGATGCAGGCCACCCAGGCGACCTGCAAGCTGGGCATCCGGTTCACCGACTGGGGCAGACCCGGGTCGGACTTCATCCATCCGTTCGGCCTGTACGGTCAGGACCTGGGCGGCATCGGGTTTCACCACTACTGGATGCGGCTGCATGAACAGGGGGACGCCACGCCCTTGTCGGCTTTCTCCCTCGGCGCGTCGCTTGCGGAGGCCGGGAAGTTTATCCACCCGTCGCGCAACCCGCCGTCGGCTCTGTCGGTGTTTGACTGGGCCCTGCATCTGGATGCGTCCCTGTTCGCCCAGCATTTGCGGCGGTTCGCCGAGGCGGGCGGTTGTGAACGGATCGACGCCAAGGTTCGCAGCGTGGACCTTCGGCCGGCGGACGGCTTCGTCGACAGCATCACCCTGGAGGACGGTCGTGCGATCGAGGGCGATCTGTTCATCGACTGCACCGGCTTCCGCGGCCTGCTGATCGGCGAAGCTATGGGATCGACCTATGAGGACTGGGGTCAGTGGCTGCCCTGCGACGCGGCCTTCGCGGTTCAGAGCGAGAACGCGCCCGATGAAGAGCCCGCGCCGTTCACGCGTGTCACCGCGCGATCGGCCGGGTGGCAGTGGGGCATTCCGCTGCGTCACCGCGCCGGCAACGGACTGGTCTTCTCCAGCCAGCATATGACCGACCAGCAGGCGCTGGACGAACTGATGCCGAACCTGCTGGGCAAGCCGATCACCGAACCCCGTCGCATCGGTTTCCGCCCGGGACGCAGGCGCGAGGCCTGGGTGAAGAACTGCGTGTCCATCGGTCTGTCCGCGGGCTTTCTGGAGCCGCTGGAGAGCACCAGCATCGCCCTGATCGAGAACGGCATCGAACGCCTGAAGTCCCTGTTCCCGGATCGGAACTTCGCGGCCCCGGTGATCGAGGAGTTCAATGACCAGTCGGCGCGCGAGATGGAGCGGACGCGCGACTTCATCATCCTGCACTACAAGCTGAACGGCCGGGACGAGCCGATGTGGAAGGCCTGTCGCGAGGGCGCCATTCCCGACACGCTGAGGCGCAAGATCGACCTGTGGAAGGCGAGGGGGCAGTTCGTCCGCTATCGCTGGGAGATGTTCCATCCGGCCAGCTGGCTGGCCATCTATGCCGGCTTCGACGCCCTGCCTGACAGCTACGATCCCGGGGTGGACGCCTTCGCTCCGGCGGATCTTTCGCTGGCTCTGGGTGAAATGAGCAGCGCCATCGCCCGGACCGTCGGCGACACCCCGACCCACGCCCGGTTCCTCGCGGCCCTCGACCGCTCATTCGCCGCCCAGGATCCGTCATGAGCCAGACGCCTTCAGCCTCTCCCCGTCCGTTGCGAAAGATCTGCGTGGTCGGCGGGGGCACGGCTGGCTGGGTCGCGGCGGCCCTGATGGCCGAGCATTTCAAGGGACTGTACGAACTCGAACTGGTCGAGTCCGACGACATCGGCACGATCGGCGTCGGCGAATCCACCGTGCCGCCCTTCCTGCAACTGCTGGCCAAGCTGGGGGTCAATGAGCAGGTGGTCTAGGTGTCGTTGTAC
>JGI20283J13201_100045_pt1 | contig 40220 bp, 37 predicted proteins | sample Plalitdecfosmids_FD_13201 | JGI IMG/M metagenome (IMG submission 13201)
AAACCTTAAAAGCTTTAAAAGCCTTATATATTCTTTTTTTTCTTATAAAACTTAAAACCTTAGAGGCTATTTAAGTTGCTGATTTATATTAATTTTATTGTTCAAACATGAGAGCTTAGTACGTGAAACATGAGAGCTTAGTACGTTAGCCATGAGAGCTTAGTACGTTAGCCATGAGGGTTTAGTTCGTTAAACATGAGAGCTTAGTACGTTAAACATGAGAGCTTAGTACGTGAAACATGAGAGCTTAGTACGTACTATCAACAGGTTGAACTGCTGATCTTCGGATGCACAGAAATCCTGATGCATGGTAAACAATTCCATTAATGCCAACGCCTTCTGTACGGAATAATTCATGTTTTGAAAATACAGAAGACTTTCCATCTGGTGTCACCTTATAAATGGCTCCGGCAAAACTATCTGTAATATATGCATTACCCTGACCATCAAATGTAAGGTCATTTGCAAAGTGTTTACCAGGTACGAGCATAGATAGATCCACATCTGATAGTCTTTTACCTGTTTTTAAATCAACACTTATTAGCCTCGCCATTTTCATCCGTGTTACTGGATTCGTAAACTTGCTGTAATTGGCATCTGAAACACAGGCAAACAAACGGGTTCCATCTGGATGAATTTTTATCCCATAGGTAGACTTTAAAGTACTATCTGCATGTAAGACGGTATAGCTTCCTTGAGGAGTAACTTTTCCAATGTTTCCTAACCTGGCCGACGAAACATAATAGGCGTTTGAGGGCTGGTCAAATGCAATGCCTTCCGGGTAAGACTCCAGTGCATCAAATTCAATTCTTGGTGTCGGCTCCGGCTTTGCTGCAGCACAAGCTGCTACTGCTACGATTCCCAAAGCGATATATTTTATTACTTTCATACTATTTCTTTTTAATTGCATAAATATTTCCACCGGCGTCATCCGAGACATATATAACACCATTTTTAGTTACTGTGATTCCAGCAGGTCTACCAAACCTCGAATCACCCTGTAAAAATCCTGTAAGAAAATCTTCAGCTTTCACAGCTTTACCATTTTCAAAGTGGATACGCTGTACCTTAAAACCTACAGGTTGTTCAGCATTCCATGATCCATGCCAGGCGACCAAGCCATCGCCCGACCATTCCGCAGGAATATTCGCTGCACCACGGAAAAATGTAAATCCAATAGGAGCCATATGAGGCGTAAGTTCAAGAGTAGAGGGTTCAGTGTTTTTCACTACGGCCTCTTTCGTATTGCCAGCAGGATCTTCACGACTTTTATCAACTTCACGTTTACCATAGGCATATGGAAATCCGTAATCAGCGCCTTCTTTTATTTGATTGACTTCTTCAGGTGGCCAGTTATTTCCTTTGGTATCGCCACCATTATCAATACCCCACATTTCTTTGGTTTGAGGATGCCAATCGAATCCTATTGTATTCCGCAATCCACTCGCAAATAAAGTTCTGCTCCAGTTCTTAGGATCAACCTGAAGCATTACAGCAGTTTCCTTATCACTTTCCTTACAATCGTTGCAAAGTGAACCAACGCTGATATACAGCATTCCATCCGGACCGAAATCCATAGTTCTATTTGGATGCTGACCTCCATCGGGAAGATCTTTGATCAAAACTTCGCCTTTTGTGACATCTAGTGTACCGTCTGGTTTAACTGGATATCGTTTCAATTCATTACTATTTGCCAGATACATCCAGCCATCTTTCATAGTGATGCCGTGAACTCCTTTGAAATTTGACACGACTGTAATTAAGTTCTCAAATTTATTGTCTCCATCTCTGTCTTGTAGCATAAGCACGTCGCCGCCATCACGTCTGGTTACGTAAACATTGCCTTCCGGACTAGTATAAAGCATCCTAGGTTTACCCAAACCTGACGCTGCAAGCGTGACTTGCCACCCTGTAGGTACCTTTAAAAGACTTGTCATTTCGGGTTTAAAATCCATTACCTGAGCGTATTTTGTAACGGAAACCGACTTGGTTACGTCTTTTGGTGGTATGCCACGCTGGGCTATTGAACCTTTCGCATACAAACCGAAAGCAAGGATGGGAATAAGTAGTTTTCTAATTTTCATAATAATTATACGTTTGTTCACACAACCTTGTTTCTGTTAATTGGTTTTGAAGAAGTGATTAACGCTCATCCATTAGAATTCGAAATCAAACAAAATGAGTAAGCCACTGTTTGTCTGAAAATCCTACAAGATGAAAGACGAGACACTGCAGTATAAAATAATCTCCGGCAAACCGGTAAATCTTGAAAAGTTTACTACCACTTATAAGGGAAAACTCGAAAAGGAAGCAGGGAAAATGGAGATGGAAGATATTAAGCTCCAACTTAATAAAAGCCAGGAGAAACTTTACGCTTCGAATACACATTCCATTTTAGTTATTTTTCAGGCAATGGATGCTGCTGGTAAAGATAGTGCAATTGAACATGTGATGTCTGGACTAAACCCTCAAGGTTGCCAGGTTTATAATTTTAAAGTGCCTACTGAAGAAGAGTATGAGCACGATTTTCTCTGGAGACACTATCGTGCCTTACCCGAAAGGGGAAGGATCGGTATTCACAACCGCTCGCATTACGAAAATGTATTAGTCTGTAAAGTGCATCCTGAATACATTCTAAATGAAAACCTACCCGGCTATAACAATGTAGCGTCAGTAGATAAGGAATTCTGGAAGAAACGATATCAAAGTATAAGGTCGTTTGAACAGCATTTGACTGACAATGGTACTACGGTAATAAAAATCTTCTTACACCTTTCAAAGGAAGAACAAAAACAAAGGTTTCTAGATAGAATAAATGATCCTGAAAAAAACTGGAAGTTTGCAGCTGGGGATTTAGAAGAGCGTAAAGTTTGGAACAAATACCAAAGTGCTTATGAAGAAGCTTTGTATGAAACCTCTACTGAGGATTGTCCTTGGTACGTTATCCCTGCTGATAAGAAGTGGTATTCCCGATTGATGATCAGTAAGATCATAAATAACAAATTAGAGGAGCTTAAGCTTGAATTTCCAGTTCTTAAGAAAAAGGAAGCCTCAAACTTAAACTCCTATAAAGCTCAACTTTTAGCTGAAAAATAACCGCTACAAGAACATTCCTCCTGAAACTTCTATACGTTGAGCGTTTATCCATCTGGCATCTTCGGTACATAAAAATGCTACTACACCGCCGATGTCGTCGGGCAATCCCACTCTTCCGAGAGCTGTCTGTGATGCAATCCCCGCGTTGAGTTGTTCATTGTCTCTTACGACACCGCCGCTAAAGTCTGTAGCTATGGCGCCAGGAGCGACAATATTCGACTTTATTCCTCTGGAACCCAATTCCTTGGCCTGGTATTTTGTGAGGGTTTCCATTGCGCCTTTCATGGAAGCATAAGCTCCTGAACCTGGTAGTGAGAACCGTGCAAGGCCTGTAGAAATATTTATTATTCCACCGCCATCATTCATAACATCTAGTGCCCGTTGAGTTAAAAAGAAAGGTCCTTTAAAATGTATGTTTACTAAAGTATCAAATTGATCTTCAGTCGTTGTCGCGAATGAAGCATTAGTTCCGATCCCAGCATTATTAATCAAGAAGTCTAACTTATCCGTATTGAATTCGGATTTTAAGAGTGCTTCAACCTCTGAGAAGAAGCTTTCAAAACTGGAACTGTCTGAGACATCTAACTGAATTGATGCAGCCTGGACCCCAAGCGCTTTAATTTCGTGCACAGTTTGTTCTGCTTCATTTTTTTTAGACTGATAAGTTAGTATTACTGAAATGCCTTTGGAAGCGAGTTTTAATGCTGCATTTTTTCCTAAGCCTCTGCTTCCACCAGTAATTAACGCGATTTTATTCTGTGTTTCCATATAATTAAGATTTGATTACAAAATTAATTGGATTTACAGACTGAAAATGGTGAGTAGTTAAGTTATAATGGTGACACCTTAAGTATTTTAACGGTGGTGTCCGCGGTATTGGCTTCCAGCCCTAGAAAGTAAGACTCGCGATATTGCTTTGGAGTTTGACCAGAGAAATGCTTAAAGAATTTTGTGAAATTCGAAGGATCATAGGTAAGTGTTCTCGCAATTTCTGAAATTGGAATGCTTAAATTTTGTAACATTGATTTTGAAATGTCCATCAATTTTTCTTCAAAGAAATAACAAGGAGAGTGGCCAGTGGCGGACTTAATAGTGTTACTCAAATGAGTTGGGTGAACATGGATTAGTGCTGCAAAATCTCTTACTTCAAACATTTCTGTAACCCGGCCGGAAACGATATCATCAAGATGTTTGTCTAACTCTTTCAAATAATCTGCTGCAATCTCATGCTGACGGGCAAAAAACTTTTGAGGAATTTTCATAAGAAGTAAACTTGATGTTTAACAAATATAGCGTTCGCACAAATCATTTCTAACAATTACTTTAGTGTATATAATAAATATTTATGAGCAGTCGTAAGCCTTCGTACTTAAACTTTGATATCGATAGTTATGGATGGAAACCTGATGTAGACTACCATGAACACCCGGAAGAATATAAAGTCGGGAAGGGCGAGCAAGGCGTTCTTATTTGCCAACCGTATAAATCTGAAATCGGCCAATACTGGCGTTTTAAAACAGAGGCTATCGCAGTAGAAAGCAGCACTCGTATTTATGAGATGTTTGAGAATTACCTGGAGAGAAATGATTTCGTAGGTGCAGACATGGCCCGGAAATATCTGCAAATGGGCTATACTCGTGCCAGGCGTTATGCAAATTATAAGGGTGGACGGAAATATGATAAACTCGATGACTATGCTCAACTTGATCGTGGTACAGGTGATCCAGAAAAAGCCAAATCGGCCAATGTGTTTTATGACTCTTGGAAAAAAGCCGAGGCGAATCCCATTTATGCAGCAATAAAGAAAGATTGGAAGCTTACCCGGGGTTAGTTCAAACCAAAAGTTGCATGTAATGTTAAGTAACTAGAGACCGCCTATGTACAAATCTTTTCTATTGTCTATTGCTTTTTTGCTTACAAGCACGCACTCTTCAGCCCAATTTACTGATAGTACCAGCTATCTTGTCCAATTTACGAGCACAGGATCTATCAACAAGACAAATGAGAGTAAAGCATACCTTCTGAATAACGTAGTTAGGTTAGGAATAAGACAGAAAACTATCAGCTTAAATTTCAATAACAATTGGATTTATGGAAAGCAAAATCAACAGCTAACAAATAATGATTTCTCATCAACATTAGATTTCAACCTCTATAGAACATTTCCTCACTTCTTTTATTGGGGATTAGCTAATTACAATACAAGTAGGTCATTAAAAATAAATAATCAGTTACTTGCCGGAGTCGGAATCGCTTACAGTTTATATGATAGAGAAGAAGCCTATTTAAACTTAAGTAATGGAATTTTATTTGATAGTAGTGATATAGATCTTGAAAATGGTATTCAGGATAAGTACGAAACAATGAGAAATTCGTTTAGGTTGTCATTTAGGTTCGTAGTATTCAAAAACATCGTGCTCAGTAACACCTCATTTATTCAAAATTCCTTCAGCAATAAGCATGACTATAACATAAAAACAGATGCGATGCTAACATATAAGTTGAACAAATGGTTAGGATTTAATACTGCTTATAAGTTTAATAGGATCTCTAGAACAAACAGGGAAAACTCACTTTTAAGTTATGGCTTAACCTTTGAACGGTATTTCTAATAAGTTCTACGCTGTTTTATATTTGTTTCAGACAAATGAGACAATTTCTTCCATTGATGCCAACATTTCATTCATGGCTACAAGTTGCGCTTTTTCTCCTGAGACATTAAACTTAACAAAAATGCGATTATCCTCCTTGCCAACTTCTGTTCTTTCAGATTCTATCCCTGCGTTCCTAAGTAAAACCTCAAGTTTAGGGATTTGAGAAAAATCAGAATCTCTAAAGGTAATGCTAAGTAATTTTCTCTTTTGAATTTTGGATATCAGTTTTTCAACCCCGGTTACCATTAAAAGAACCCCTAAAGTAATTATCGTCAATACTAATGCTAAAGCATGGTAGCCAATTCCAGTTGTCATTCCAATTGCTGCCGAGGTCCAAATCACAGCAGATGTTGTTAAACCTCTGACAGAAATCTTATCCTTAAAAATAACTCCCGCACCAATGAAACCAATACCTGTTATGATATTTGCGGCAACTCTGTCGTCTGCACCAGCCCCGTGTTGAGAAACTATTGTAAAGATGGTAGAGCCAAGTGAAATCAGAATTATTGTTCGTAAGCCGGCAGACTTATCTTTGTATTCTCTTTCGAAACCTATTGCTCCGCCGCAAATTATAGATACTAACATGGCAACCATGTCTTTAAGTTCAATTGTAAAGTCCATTTAAGCTGTTTAAATTAAAACCAGGATATGTTCTAACCAAACTCGCAAAATTCCCCATTTGTTTGTCTATTTTTAATCCTGAAATTTCTCCGTTCCGATGCATCATATAATTTTACAGTTCCTCATTCTACTTTCAGCAGCATTTTTATTAATCATGCTTGCGCAAAAGCTCAAAATCTCGTACCCGATATTTTTGGTACTTGCAGGTCTCATTATAAGTTTTATTCCTGGAATTCCTCTGGTGACAATCGATCCGGAGATAATCTTCTTGATATTTTTACCCCCATTGCTTTACGAAGCTGCATGGTACACGTCATGGCATGATTTCTGGAAATGGAAAAGGCCAATCAGTTTGTTGGCTTTCGGCCTTGTCATTATCACATCATTGGGTGTAGCTTACCTTACTTCATCCATGATCCCAGGTTTTACTATTGCTATGGGGTTTGTATTAGGAGGAATCATTTCGCCACCTGATGCAATAGCTGCATCATCAGTATTAAAAAATCTAAAAATCCCCAAACGAATTAACGTGATTCTGGAAGGAGAAAGTCTTGTCAATGACGCCTCAAGTTTAATTGTGCTGAGATTTGCATTAGCTGCAGTGATCACGGGACAATTTTCATTTTCCCAAGCTGCTGGTGAATTTCTTATGAGTACTCTAATGGGTATCGTCATAGGATTAGCTATTGCACATGTTGTTTACGTTATTCATAGATTTTTGCCTACGACAGCCAGTATCGATGCAGCCTTTACATTAATCTCTCCCTATTTTATGTATTTAGCTGCTGAACAGTTTCACTATTCAGGCGTCATGGCTGTGGTAACTGGAGGACTTTTTCTGTCTTATCGTTCTCATGAGATTTTCAAGGATGGCAAAAGTAGGTTACAAACAATTAATGTGTGGGCAACATTAGTAATGGTACTAAATGGACTGGTTTTTATCCTTATAGGATTAGAGCTCCCTGTTGTTGTCGCCGGATTGGAAGGCTACTCACTGCTAGAGGCTTGCGTGTATGGCCTAATCATTAGCGCTTTGGTCATTCTGTTGAGAATAATTTGGATCTATCCCGCTACGTTCATCCCGAGATGGTTTTCCAGTGGCATCCGCAATAGAGAACCATCTCCTGGTTGGAAAGGGCCGTTGGTAATAGGATGGGCTGGTATGAGAGGTGTCGTTTCTCTCGCCGCTGCATTGTCTATACCAATAACTACTTCTGGGGGAGTTGCATTCCCACATAGAAACCTTATTATTTTTATCACGTTCGTCGTAATTCTTGTGACGCTTGTTTTTCAAGGGCTTACTTTACCCTTGCTGATTAAAATTATCAAAATAGATGAGATCGATCCGCAAATTTCTGAAGAGAAACAACAAGCCTCCATCAGACTGCGATTATTAAAAGTTTCAATGGAGAGAATAGATCAAAAATATAGGGAAGAACTTGCCGTGAATGGGTTGATCAGTAGTTTTAGAGCTCAGATGCAGAATGAGTTGGATCATTCCAGTAAAAAACTGGACTCTATGGAATGTGAAGAATATGAAAGCATTGAAGTCTCCGTTTTCAATAAGGTTTTGAAAGATTTATACCAATTACAGCGAAGGGAGCTACACCTAATTAGAAAGGAAAAGAAGTTTAGCGATGAAGTGATCAGAGCACAAGAAATGCAAATAGACCTATCAGATACCAAATTAAATGATTAGTCAAACTACTTTTAACGATCTCTTTGACTATGTCCAGATATCTTTTCAAGTTTCCGATTCAAAACAAAACCGAGTCACAAATGTTGGTTACCAAAATTAAGCAGCATAATGAGATTATTAATAAATACCACAAATGGACCCATATGAGCTGATGATTGGAGGCGCACAACTGACAATCCGCCCCCGGGAAGATGGAACCTATCTTGTATTCAGAGGAGAAACGAAATTAGCTCAGTTGAGTCCGGATATCACTGATGAAGAAGATATAGTTTGGGAAACAGCCGACTGGATGGACGCTGAATATGCCGCTACCATTGGCAAAGCTATAGAAGAACATGAGAAACACATGCTTACGGACCCTTCTAAGTAATTAATTTATGATCGTTAATTATACGGAGTCTGGTTGGCAGATAATAACGCAACGCTCTCACGGACTATTAGCGGCGCAGATTTGTGCGCACTGGAAGGACAAGCCACTCCCGGACCGTTGGGTGGAGACACTTGTGGCGACAGCTGAACATGATGACGTATATAACGAATTTGAGACTGATAATTTGTTGAATGAGAAGGGCGGACCAGTAAACTTTAAAGAAACTACCTTTAGACCTGATTACTGCGACACACTCGTAAAGATGGCAGAAACCAAGAGCGTTTATATTGCGCTTCTAGTGTCAAGACACATTGTTTTTGTCTATGGTAATGACCCTGAAGCTAAGCCATTCTGCGATAAATTAAAATTGTTGGAAAAAGGTTGGTTGAAGGTTTCAGGTCTCAATAAAAATGAAATAGACGCTGCATACAAATTACTTCAATTTTGTGATGCCTTTTCCCTCTTAATATGCCAGGATCTTATTCAGCCTGAAAAACGAAGAATAGAAATTAGTCAGGGGCCGGATGGAGTAAGTTATGAGATGAAAAGTACGGAAGAAATGACCCTCTCTATAAAACCCTGGCCATTCGATGTACCTAAATTCACCGTTAGTTATGAAACAAGAACATTGTCAAAACTTGTCTTCAAAGATCTAACTGATTTCAGAACGGAGGTTTCAAACGCTCAGGTGGTTGTAAAACAGCTCCAGTTTGTATCATCTTCAGACTAAAACATTTTCCTAAGTTCTAATAACGCTAATCTGATCTTACTTTTAACAGTCCCAAGAGGTATATTCAATTCTTCAGCAATCTCACTATGGGTGTAACCTTCAAAGTAGACCATGTTTAATAGCGTTCGTTGCATTGGACTCATGCCTTTCGTAAGCATTTTGATCCCTATCAGGTCAGTATTTATTTTGTAACTAAGCCTCTGATCAATAATGGTAATTTTATTCTGAATGTCAACGTGCTTATTGCTATTAATATGACTCTTTCGTCTTAATTGATCAATAGCCAGATTTTTCGCCAATCTTGACATCCAGGTAAACAATCGTCCTTTTGACTCATCGTATTTTTCGATCGAATTCCATATTTTAATGAAGGTTTCTTGGAGCAGGTCTTCTGCAGTCTCTTCATGAATAACGATTCTTAAAATTATACCCTTGAGGGACGATGCGTACATTTTATAGAGAGCAGACAATGCATGCTGATCTCTCAACTTTAGCGAGCTTACCAATCGTTGTTCCACATCCGCTTGCTGTTTAGCCGGTGCAATAGGAGTGAATGGATCAATGTCGCCAAAAGTATTCATCATTAAATGGTTAGATATGTATTTTACGCATCTAATAGACAAGAATAAAAGAGCCCTTGATGGGAAATCAAGGGCTCCTTGCTATATTATATTAACTTATATAATGGCAGCCCCAGCTGATGCAACCTCGTGATCCTGATCTACGCTACCTCCAGAAACCCCAATTGCCCCAATAATTCTTCCAGAAACATCCTTTAATACTACACCGCCAGGAAAACTAATGAGACCTCCGTTAGAATGTTCTATGCCAAAAAGCGGTCCTCCAGGCTGTGACAGTTTACCAATCTCTCCCGAGTTCATGTCGAAAAACCGAGCTGTTTTTGCTTTTTTTATGGAGATATCAATAGAGCCAAGCCAGGCATTGTCCATTCTATGAAAGGAAACAAGATTAGCTCCTTCATCAACAATTGCAATATTCATTGGAACGCCAATTTCTTTGGCTTTTGATTTAGCAGCATCAGATAATTGTTCTGCTTGTTCAAGTGTTATGCTCATACGTCTATTTTTTGGTCTGTAAATAAGAGAAAAGAATTCTTAATTGATCAACAGGGTAACTTGTAAATTGTTTAAAGAACTTTATTCTAGCGTTGTACGTTTATTAGTCAGCGCATTACTTAACTTTTGTGAGTAGACACAAATGTCGCTACATTTATAGATCTGGCCCTATATTGATTTAAAGCAGGTGAAACGACCTTTATATATCATCCTTATTATTACGACTTTTTGTCTTATCGCTTTCCGTGCTGCCTTAATTGATCCTGCAGAGCAATTATCAACTGCACTTTATAAATGGAATGCAAATAATCCGCAAGAAAGAATCTACCTACATACTGATAAGCCATACTATGAATTAGGTGATACCATATGGTTTAAAGCTTATGTAACTCTTGGCCCTTCAAATAAACCGTCGGTACGAAGCGGTGCAGTTTATGTCGACCTTATTAATGAGAAAGACTCACTGGAAAAATCAACTAAACTTGCGGTCGCAAAAGGCTTCGCATCCGGATTCTTGGTTTTAAGTGATGACATTGCCGAGGGGGGCTACAGATTACGTTCGTATACCCAATGGATGCGAAACTCATCAGATGACTATTATTTCGATAAAACATTCAGAGTAACTAACCCATACTTGAATGAAGTAAAAGCCGTTGCCAACTTTGAGTATGAATCAATTAACAACGTTGCAATGGTGACTGCGAAGATTCGTTTCACAGATATTGATGGGAAAGCATTTGCCAATAAAACAGTTCGTTATAATGTTGTTGTAGATTTTGATAGAATAATATGGAAAGTCTCAAAAACCGATACGGATGGGACGTTACAAGTAAGTTTGCCTGTTAATAGTAAAGTAGATTTAAATCATACTTATCTGGAAACTATTACTCAAGCCAAAGGAAATGATAATATTGTCAAATCTTTCGCGATTCCTACTGCCTTATCTAAAACTGACCTTCAATTTTTTCCTGAAGGTGGTAGCATGATTACTGGTATTAAGTCGAAGATTGCTTTTAAGGCTATTGGAGTAAATGGCAAAGGGTTGGCAGTGAAAGGCGAAATTGTAGACAACCTTGGCAAGTCTATAACCACATTTTCATCCGAATTTGCAGGCATGGGAAGTTTTCAATTAACACCAGAAGTTAATAAAACATACCAGGCTGTCGTGAATCTTCCAGATGGAACTAAAATGAAAGCTGATCTGCCTAAGCCAAATAATGCTGGGTGCGTACTTTCTGTATTGCAAGAAAATAAGGATGATGTTTTTGTACGTATTCAGGGAGCTAACTTAACTGATCAAAATTATATACTTATGGTGAACACCGGGGGAGAACCGATCTTCTCAACCTCATTTGAAATAGTGGATGGTATTGCAAATATTCCTATCAAGCGAAGTTCATTTCCAACAGGTATTGCTCAGTTTACTGTATTTGACACTAAGCTTCGGCCGATTAATGAGCGCCTGGCGTTTATAAAAGCCGACAATGGACTGCCTATTAAAGTGAGTTCTGAAAAAGAGATTTATAAAACCCGGGAAGCAATCAACATCGCTTTCCAGGCACCAATAGGTAATTACTCTGTATCAGTTGTTCAGGAGAATAAAGTGCCAACAGATGAAAACGAAGAACACAGTATCTTTTCAAGCTTACTTTTATCTTCTAACCTTCGTGGTTATATAGAGCAGCCGAACCATTATTTCACAGGTTCTGTTACCGAACATGAACGGGAATTGGATAACCTGATGTTAACCCAGGGCTACACAAGATTCAATTGGGAAGATGTAATCGCCCAAAAAAATGGAGCTATAACTTATAAGGTAGAGAAATCTATGGTTGACGTTTCTGGTACGGTTAAAACATTAGGCAATCAACCAGTGCCAAATGCGCGGGTGGCTATGTTTTCATTAAATTCTGCACTTATGGAGCTAACCAAAAGTGATGCTCAGGGTAAATTTGTATTTCCTGGTATGATGCTAGACGAAGGGATGCGATTTAATGTTCAGGCTAAAACGCCAAAAAACGGCGGTAAAGTCCAGGTAATACTCGACCTGGTTAAGCCTCAAGGAATGACACTAAATAAGAACCGACCTGACCTTAATGGTTATCAGACTTATAGTTTAAAATCTAATAAGTCACTCTATACTGGGAATAGATTGGACAGATCTAAAAGACTTCGAGAAGTAAGAATCGAAGCTCGCAGATCGCAAAGCAGGAAAATAAGCCCACAGTCTGTCTTTAAAATTGCTGATGGTCAGTCAGATCAGACTTATATTATGAAAGACGGAGAGGAATGTGCTACTCTTGGAACCTGTTTACAAGGTAGATTGGGACCAGTGACGTTTCTTCAATTTAATGGGGTGGCAAACTATCCTTTCTATAGAAATTTGCCAATGGATGTCTTTCTAGATGGAAGCCATATAACTGACCCAGCTATGCTGTCGGAAATCTTTGATACGAATGTATACGATCCCTCGAATGTTGCTAAAATAGAAGTGGTGAGGTCTAATCTGGCTGCGATGTCAGTACTAAATAGGAATCCTGCCTTAATGATAATGACCAAAAGGATCGATGACAGGGAAGAACGTTACACTCCTAATGTTGCCAATTATTTCCCTCAAGGATTAGCAAAAGCTCGGTCGTTCTACTCGCCAAAATATGAGAAAGCAAATGATGATGGACAGTTTGACTTCAGATCTACTATTTACTGGAATCCTTCGTTAAAGGTAGAGGAAACTGGTCTGTTAAATTTTATGTTTTATAATTCAGATGGCACAGGGACATACAGAGTTACAGTTGAGGGGATTGATAATGAAGGGCATTTGGGAAGGGCTATATACAGGTATAAGGTTGAGTAAGGATCTATTTGTGAGAAAGCGGTTTTATTTAATATTTATTATTCTTTTTAGTGCTCCATGCTTTGCTCAGGTTCAGTACCCCGTATTCGGCGATGCAAAAAAACCCAAAGGTAAAATCCGTTCCTTTACTGAAAGCTGTTACGATACTTCAAATGGCGAGAAAGTCTTGGTTTTCAAGGAAGGATACGCTTATAGCCAGAAAGGACAGTTGGTTACCAGATTCATTTATGATACTATTGACAGCACAGCTAACCCAATTAAAATATCTTATATATACGAAGATGACGAATTAACTGAAGAAGTTGGCCCCTCATACAATGCAATTTATCTATACGATGAACGTGGTAATAAAATGGTTAAAAAGTATAGCTCAAAAGACGACACCTATCTTGAACGGTACAGCTATAACAAAAATAATCTATTGGTTGAAACTGTACGGTATGGCGATGATAAGAGACTCAGGTTTAAAGAAACATTAAAGTATACTGATTTTAAAACATTACTGTCAAGGACTTATAATGTCCCTGATTCTGTCAGCCTTAGCTATTTTGCCAATTATAGCCTTGAGCCAAAAGGAAATGTAATCAGTGAACGTGTTTATGCAGCAAATTCTTTTTTAAAGTATTCCATTACTTATTTCTACGACGATCATTACAATAAGAATGAGGAAACCAGGTATACTTCAAATGGTTATTTTGAGTCACGAAGCACCTTTAGATATAGATATGATGTGCGGGACAACTGGGTGAGTATGATCAATAAGAATAAGAAAAGTTCTTATTTGACCGTTAGAAAAATAAATTACTATTGAAGTCAAAACTTTAATATGACCATACGAACACTATGTTTTCTAATCTTAAAATGCTAATTTGGCTTTACGAATCAAACCTCGTATAACCTTATAAAACCTTTTAATCAATGAAACGATCGTTAACACCTATTTTGGCAGCAGCACTTTTGCTCTCCATTTCTGCTTGTAATGATACAAGTAAGTCGAGTACTGACACTGCACAGACTGATAGCACAAGCACTGGAGGTCAATTAGATAGTACAAAGTTCCAAAAAGAGATAGATGGCAAGAAGACTAATCTTTATATCTTAAAAAACAAGAACAACATGCAAGCTGCTTTTACCAACTACGGTGGAAGGTTGGTGAGTCTTATGGTACCAGACAGCACTGGAAAACCAGTTGATGTAGTAGTAGGATTTGATAGTGTGGATGGATTTGCGCAGTCAACCGAGCCCTATTTTGGCGCAACTATTGGCCGTTTTGGCAATAGAATTGCAAAAGGGAAATTCACGCTGGATGGTAAGGAATATACATTAGCAACCAACAATGGTCAAAACTCGTTACATGGCGGAAAGAAAGGTTTTCAATATGTAGTTTGGGATGCTAAAATGCCTAACGCTCAAACTTTGGAACTATCTTACATGTCAAAAGATATGGAAGAAGGATATCCAGGAAATCTAAATGTTAAAGTTACTTATTCATTGACCGATGATAATGAGTTAAAAATGGATTACGAGGCTACCACAGACAAAAGAACGGTAGTCAATCTGACTAATCATGCATTCTTTAACTTGAATGGAGAGGGAAGCGGAAGTATCTTAAATCATGTGCTTCAAATCTATGCTGATGAATTTACTCCGGTGGACACCACTTTAATTCCTCTAGGCAAGAATGTTCCTGTTAAAAACACACCATTCGATTTTAATACAGCTACTACAATAGGAAAAAGAATTGATGGTGTTAATGAGCAGCTTACCGCAGGTAAAGGTTATGATCACAATTATGTATTAAATGGTACTAAAGGTTTAGGAATGACTCATGCAGCAACTGTTAAAGGTGATAAATCCGGAATTGTAATGGATATCTATACTCAGGAGCCTGGTATACAGTTTTACAGCGGTAATTTTATGCAAAGCAAAAATAAGTTTAAAGGTGGAGCAACTGATGATTTCAGAACCGCTTTAGCTTTGGAAACCCAACATTTTCCAGATTCTCCTAATCAGCCTTCTTTTCCTTCAACAGTTTTGGATCCTGGTAAAGTTTACAAAACCTCATCTATTTATAAGTTTAGTAAGTAAGATTTATTTATAGTTATAAAGGTCACATAACATTGCGTTATGTGGCCTTTATATGATCTCCCTATTTCGCTGCATATTCCATCGGAAGTTGGTCTGCAATTCGCTTAGTACCCCAAAAGCCTTGAATCAATATAGCTTTGTAGTCTGAATAGCTGCCCCGTTTATCTATCGCAGCATGCAACATCAATATTGATCCCGTATCCGCTAGGTCAATGGTTACTTCTGTTTTATTTGTTGGCTTCTGACCAGCCTCAGCTTTCTTCTTATCGTATAGCGTATACAATCTTTTCTTGTACTTAAAATTCACAAAGTTAGGGTCTGTATGTTGAATTAATTGCTCTGGAAAAACAGGATTTGGTGCAATTACCAATGGGAACGTGAAGTTAAGGATCGCATAAGTAAGAAAGCCTTCCTCTTGAGTTTTGTTAGCATAAAGCGCTCTCAAATAATGCATGAGTGACCCTTCATATGATTTTTTTCTATTAGCCTCCCAGGAAATCTTCTGTTCCGAATTCCCATCCATTTCCTCAAATATGGATTCACCCTCGTAGAAGGTGGCATCATTACCACTGTCATATTGAAAGGACTTTAGCAAATACTTTATCTTATATCCTAATCTATTGTTTTCTATGATTAAAAAGTCGTCAGTTGTAGCTTTCAATAGTTTCTTATTGGTAGAGAATTCGATCTTCTCTGGATTGAGTATTTTACATCCTTTTGCGTTATCAGACTCACCCATAAAATACTTATTAAAGATTTTCATAAAGTTCTTTCTCTGTAATCCATCCCCAATAACCACTTCATCAAGTTGGATTTGCTTTTCCACCATAATTGTATCAATTAAAGCATTTCTACCGTCTAAAAGTATGTTTTTCTTAATGGAGGCGTAGCCTAATAAGTTAATAATGACCTGATAGGTGCCTGGACTTAAGTTATTAAACTTAAAGGCGCCATTACCGTCAGTGATGGTAGACTTTTGAGAGCCTGCTATAAACACTGATGCATCGGCAAGACTTATACCTTTAGCATTTTTGATAGTTCCGGTTATAGAGTTGTTGTCCTGCGCGTAGCATAAGCTAATTGACAAAAGTGTAATGAGGGATAGTAAGAGCGATTTCTTCATTTGATTGGAGTTATTAAATCTAGACATCCTAAAGATATAAGAACTTCCTAAATGAAGGGCCTATTTTGTTACCGCTTTACCTCTATATAGCTGTTTTTTAAAATATTATGATAAATTTGGATTATAACCAAACATTTTATGGAACCTACAGAATCAAGAAACTTACGAAGGGCGTTTATTAAGAAGGCTGCAATAGGGGTAGCTGCATTTAGTATCGTTCCAAGATATGTTTTAGGCGGCAATGGTTTTATTGCGCCAAGTGATCGGTTAACTAAAGCGGTAATCGGAGTAGGTGGAATGGGTAGGGGGCACTTCAGTTACGACGGAACACAGGTGGTCGCCATTTGTGATGTAGATAAAAGGCATCTTGATCAGGCTGCTACAATGCTTGATAAAGGACTGAAAACCTTCAGTGATTATAGAGAATTACTCAAGTTACCTGAAGTTGACATTGTCCATATTGCCACCCCTCCGCACTGGCATGGTATAATGGCTGTCGATGCTGCCAATGCAGGTAAAGACATCTGGTGTGAAAAGCCAATGACCCATACCATTGGGGAAGGTAAACGTGTAGTTGAAGCTGTTCAAAAGCATGGCAGAATGTTCAGATTGAATACCTGGTTTAGGTTTAGCGATGTATTCTATGGGATGGGTACCGAAGTAACAAAGATTAAAAAGCTTGTCGAAAGTGGTTTGTTAGGCTGGCCGCTTAAAGTTACTGTTGGAAAACATACAGGATATGATTGGAAGTTCTATTGGGTAGGTAAAGACAATCTTGTTCCCGAGCCAGTGCCGGCCGAACTTGACTACGACGCTTGGTTAGGTCCGGCCCCTTTTAAACCGTACCATCCTCATCGTGTTCATCAAACATTTAGGGGGTATTGGGACTATGATGGTGGTGGTCTGAGCGATATGGGTCAGCATTATTTAGACCCTGTTCAATACTTCTTAGGGAAAGATGATACCAATCCTGTTTCAGTTGAAATCGATGCTCCGCAGCAGCATTATGATGCTGTCGGCACCTGGAGAAGGATAACCTACACTTATGCTGATGGTTGCCAAATTATTCTAGATGGCGATGGTTCTGATGATAAAGCAGCCTACTTAGAAGGTCCAAAAGGAAAGCTTTATCCTGGCTTTAAGTCGGACATACAAGACCTGGATAAAAAACTAGCTGCTTTTCCAGAACCAGCTCCTCAGGTAACAAGTTTCATCGACTCTGTCAAAATGCGTAAAAAGTTTGCTTTGAATGAAGAAAATGGTCATCGCTCTTGCAATATTGTCAATATCGGACTGGCAGCACTTAAACTCGGAAGATCGCTGAAGTTTGATCCTGAGCCTCAAGTCTTCGTTGATGATATTGCAGCTAACAAATTAATTAACCCGGTAATGCGCGCACCATATGATATTTAAAAACATTAGAATAGGTACTTTATCGTTGATCGCTTTTTTCTGGTTAACGAACTCAACCGCCCAGTCCAGAAGATCTATCCTGGAGAATAACGCAATTGACACCCTACTCTCTAAATTTCCCGCTCAAAGTTCAGATGATTTAACTCCGGCAATGTTAACAATGAGTAAGCTGTCTCAGCCTGCATTAATAAAGCTGGTTGGTAAGCTGGAATCTGAAGACAAACTAAGCAAGACTAAAGCAGAGTATGCTATTTCAGCACTTTCAGAATATGTTTCTCGTCAAGGCAAGGAATCACCGAGGAAAGTAGCGGTAGGTGCCTACTCTAAATCTTTGGCGAAGATTACCGACCAACAAATTCAATCCTTCTTAATTAGTCAGTTTGAATTGATTGGAAAGGATGACTCCGTTCCTTTTCTCACACCTTATCTGAACGATCAGTTTTTATCTGACCCCGCCGTAAGAGCATTAGTAAAGATTAATTCCACTGCATCAAAAGCCGCCCTGTATAAAGCTCTGCCTGAATCAACCGGCTCTTCTAGATTAGCAATTGTAAAAGCCTTAGGGGATTTAAAATACAAGCCTGCAGTTGCTGACATAAACAGCCTGGTTGGAAGTAATGATCCTGGTTTATCTAAAATGGCATTTTATGCATTGTCATATATCGCTGATCCAAGTTCTGAACCAATATTTAATGCTGCCGTTAGTAAGATTGGCTATAAATATGACAACGATAATGTGGTAGCTTCTTATCTGGTTTATGCTGATCAGCTGCTCAAAGCTGGTAATTTGAAACTAGCAGGGGAGATAGGAAGAAAGATAATTGCTGGCAGTAAATCACCAGATCTTGTTGCTACTCGAACTACTGCGCTTAAATTATTAATCGACTTAAATGCTAAGAATGTTGACACCTATCTACCGGAAGCGGCTACTGATTCTAGTTTGGAATACTTTGCTTCAGCAGTAAAGTTTGCTACTCCACATCTTTCAGCCGATGCGAAAAGTCTGTGGACCTCCAAACTCGAAGTTGCTCAAATCGCCAAAGGGAACTATGCACCCGAACAACGTCTGCTATTGTTGCGCGAGTTGTTTAAACGATCTGAAAGTACCGATGCACAACTAAGTATATTAAAGCTTGCTGAAGAAATTAAAATATTCAACACTATTGGCTTCGCAAGCCAATATCTCGACGATCCATCTTTACAGCAACAAGCGGCGAATACCGTTATAGAAGTTGCCTTATCCGGCAATTTTAGCGGTGACTTCGTTAAGGAAATGCTGAACAAAGCATTAACCGTTTTAAATGCCAAGCAGATAGCTGATAATAAAAGCCGGGTGGAGAACTATATCAATTCCATGAAGCAAGAACAAGGTTTTATGCCGCTCTTCAATGGACAAGACCTTACAGGCTGGAAAGGTCTTGTAGCAGATCCCATAAAGCGTTCCAAAATGGATGCTAAGACACTTGAAGCAGAGCAGACAAAAGCTGATGCAGAAATGCGCGACAGCTGGACAGTAAAAGACGGTGAGTTGCTGTTTACAAGTCATGGTAATAATCTGGCCACTGTTAAAAAGTATGGTGATTTTGAGATGCTTGTTGATTGGAAAATTATAGATGATAAAAAAGGGGAGGGAGATGCCGGTATTTACTTAAGGGGTACTCCTCAGGTACAGATGTGGGATAATTCTAGAACGAATGTTGGGGCACAAGTAGGTTCTGGTGGGTTATATAACAACCAGGTCAATCCCAGTAAACCCTTGAAAGTTGCCGATAACCCATTGGATCATTGGAATACTTTTAGAATAATAATGAAGGGTGATCGTGTGACTGTGTACTTAAATGGAGAACTAGTAACGGACAATGTCATCCTGGAAAATTATTGGGATAAGAATCAAGCGATATTTCCGGTGGAGCAAATTGAGTTACAAGCACACGGCTCGCCCGTCGCTTACCGCGACATATACATCAAAGAATTGCCCGCAATAAAGCGCTTTGAATTATCTGCAAAGGAAAAGAGATCAGACTTTAAGATTTTGTTTGATGGCACAAATATGTTTAGCTGGATGGGCAATACTGCTGATTACATCTCTGAGGACGGTAATCTTTCTGTAAGCCCGAAGCCCGGCAAAGGATCCGGGGGTAACTTATATACAAAGGAGGAGTTCAGCGATTTCGTTTTTAGGTTCGAGTTTCAATTAACTCCTGGAGCAAATAACGGTTTAGGAATCAGAACACCCTTGGAAGGTGATGCAGCCTATGTAGGAATGGAGCTACAGATACTTGACAATGAAGCTCCAATGTATAAAGATCTTCATGTTTACCAGTATCACGGATCTGTTTACGGTACTCTTCCTGCGAAGAGAGGATACTTGAAGCCTGTTGGAGAATGGAATTATCAGGAAGTAACGGTTAAAGGGCCGAAAATTAAAGTAGTTTTAAATGGTAAAGTAATTTTAGACGGAGACATTTCTGACGCTCGAAAGAATGGAGCGGCAGATAAACAACAGCATCCAGGATTGCTTCGTGACAAAGGTCATATTGCCTTTTTAGGACACGGCTCGCCCTTGAAATTTAGAAACATCAGGATAAAAGATCTTAGTAAACCAAATATAAAATAAACACACACACATGGACAAAGAACAATTAGAAGCCAGTAATTCAAGAAGAAACTTCATAAAGACCACGGCCATTGCCGCCGCAAGCTTTATGATCGTACCCAGACACGTATTAGGAGGAAAGGGTTTCCTTGCACCCAGCGATAGATTATCAGTTGCCGGAGTGGGGGTAGGTGGAAAAGGAGAAAGTGATTTGACTGGCGTTTTCAATGGTGGTAAATCAGATATTTCGTATCTATGCGATGTTGATGACCGAAGAGCTGCTGCATCCGTTAAGCGCTTTCCAAAAGCAAAATACTATCGTGATTACAGAGAGATGCTCGACAAAGATTCAAAAAGCATTGACGCTGTCGTCATTTCAACACCAGATCATAACCATGCAATGATTGCTATGGCTGCGATGCAGCTTGGGAAACATGTATATGTGCAAAAGCCGCTTACACATGATATTTACGAAGCTCGGATGTTGACCGAAGCAGCTAAAAAATATAAGATTGTTACTCAGATGGGTAACCAGGGTTCCTCTGGAGAAGGGGTCCGAAAACTTCAGGATTGGTTCGATTCCGGTAAGATCGGAAAAGTACATACCGTATATTGCTGGACTGACAGACCTGTTTGGCCTCAAGGCATACAATGGCCGACTGGTCAAGCGACAAGCCCTGCAGAATTAGATTGGGACCTATGGTTAGGAAGTGCACCATACAAACCTTATGTAGATAAATTGGTGCCTTTCAATTGGAGAGGATGGTGGGATTACGGGACAGGAGCTATCGGTGATATGGGATGCCATTTGGTAGAACCACCATTTAGAATATTAGAACTGGATACACCGATCAGTGTTGAATGTAGCGTAGGAAGTGTTTATGTGGATGAGTTTAGAAGAGGTTATTTTCCAGAAAGCTGCCCTCCATCAAGTCATGTAATTATGACCTTCGAAAAAAATAAGAATACCAAAGGTAATCTTCAGATGCATTGGATGGACGGAGGCATAAAGCCAGAACGTCCGGAAGAAATGTTGCCAAATGAGTCATTCGGCGACAATGGCACCTTATTTATTGGAACAAGAGGTAAGATGATCTGCGATACTTACGGCGCTAACCCAAGGTTATTGCCATTAACCGAGAATGCAAAAGACAAGACTAAACCAAAAGCGATAAGAGTTCCGGGCGATGTTGAAGGACACTACTCGCAATGGGCTGAAGCAGCTATAGCTGGTTATGGTAAAATCGCTTTAAGTTCTCCGTTTGAGATTGCCGGTCCATTGACTGAAACCTTATTAATTGCTAATCTCGCCATTCGCGGCACAGATGTGCAACGAAGAAATGCAGATGGTGGCATAAGTTATCCCGGAAGAGATATTAAGATGCTTTGGGATAAGCAGAATTTAAAAGTTACTAACTTTGACGAAGTGAATCAGTTTGTAAAACGTGAATATAGAAAAGGATGGAGTTTAGGAGTATAATATGTCTATAAACAATAAGAATCTAAGAGTACTGGTAGTAGGTTGCGGTAATATGGGTGCATCTCATGCTACCGCATACCATACCCTGGATGGGTTTGAAATCTGTGGACTAGTTTCTACCGGGGAAAGTAAAGTCACATTAAACAAGAAACTTGGTGGAGGTTACGATCTTTACAGTGACTTTTATGAAGCGTTGTCTTCGACCAAACCAGATGCCGTTTGTATTTCAACGTATCCTGATACCCATGAGGAGTATGCAGTGAAGTCTTTTGAAGCAGGGTGTCATGTTTTCATTGAAAAGCCCCTGGCGGACACTACCGAAGGTGCAAAAAGGGTTGCCGTTGCTGCTAACAAAGCAGGTAAAAAACTATTGATAGGCTATATTTTAAGGTATCATCCTTCTTGGGAGCGCTTTATTGAGCTTTCCCAAGAAATGGGAAAACCTTTAGTAATGCGTATGAATCTTAATCAACAAAGTAGCGGACCAAAATGGACTGTCCACAAAAACCTAATGAATAGCTTAAGTCCAATCGTCGATTGTGCCGTTCATTATATAGATGTGATGTGCCAGATGACTAGATCCAAGCCACTGCAGGTTTACGCTATCGGGGCACGGCTTACTGATGAAATACCGGAATGGAATTATAATTATGGACAACTTCAAATTCGTTTTGAAGATGGTTCGGTAGGTTGGTATGAAGCAGGATGGGGTCCCATGGTAAGCGAAACTGCTTTCTTCATAAAAGATGTGTTTGGCCCAAAAGGTTCAGTTTCGATTATTGCAAAAGATGCAAGTAAGGCAGGCCAGTCGGATTCCATAGAAGCACATAGCAAAACTGAGTCATTAAAGATTCATTACGCTGACTTAAATGAAAAGGGCGTCTTTGATAGACCCGATGAATGGATAGATTTAACTGACGAACCTGATCATCAAGAATTGTGCAACAGAGAACAGAGATATTTTTTAAAGTCTATCATCGAAGATATTGACTTGGATAATCCCACCCAAGACGCTATAAATAGCCTTATAATAGCTTTTGCTTGCGACGAATCAGTAAAGACTGGTCAGGTTGTAGTCCTATAGGTCAATAAACAAATTATGCCTTATTGTGTTTTCAAGCTATATTGCACTACTTATGAATAATTTTAATGTAGACCTTACCAATTGCGATAAGGAACCTATACACATACCAGGTAAAATTCAATCTCAAGGGTTCTTAATCGCAGTTAATTCTTCCACAAATCAGATCTCTTTTGTTAGCGAAAACGTTTCTCAGTATTTAAGTGTAGGGCCGACCGAACTTTTAGGACTTCCTATCTCTGAGCTCAGCGCTAAGATAGGTGTAATAGGCCAAAGTGTTGACTTTAGTCAGTTGCTTAACCTCGGACAAAGTCAGAATGGTTTTGAGATCATAAATCCGTACAAATTACAAGTTGATGGGCGGGCATTTTATCTAATTATCCATCGTTCTAATACTAACTTTATACTTGAATTCGAGCCAGTAGATGTCACGTACGACGTTCAAAGTTTAGTAGCGAAATCCATTTCAGGAATACTTTTAGAGAAATCGCTAACTGGTATGCTTAATAACGCAGCTAAGGAAGTGAGAAAAATTGTTGGCTACGACCGGATCATGGTATACCGCTTTTTGGAAGATGGCCACGGAGAGGTAATCTCCGAAGTAAAAAACGAAGAGTTAGCGCCTTTTTTAGGTCTCCACTATCCTGCTTCCGATATTCCACAACAAGCCAGAGCTCTTTATAAATTAAACTTAACTAGGATAATTGCTGATGTCAACAGTTCAGATTCATTAATTGCTACTTATACTAATGAGCAATTAGATCTTACTCATTCTGGGTTAAGAGCAGTATCGCCGATTCATATTCAATATCTAAAAAATATGGGTGTTGAATCTAGCTTCAGCATCTCTTTAATTTCAAAGGGGGAGCTATGGGGGTTGATAGCTTGTCACAACTACAGTCCTAAATTTATCGACTATCGGGCCCGTGAGGGTACGAAGTTAATTGGTCAGATCATCTCTTCTGCACTTGAATATCGTCAGACGGAAGAAGACAATGACAAAAGCGCCCACATGATGGATGCTTTACACCAAGTATCAGAGTACTTAGAGAGAGATTCTGACATGATCAATGCAATGATTGGTCACGACTCTACAATTTTAAATATTGTGGAAGCTTCCGGGGTAGCGATTTCATTTGAAGGCTCAATTCATAAAATGGGGATCACGCCAGGGGATACAGACTTAAAGGAGCTTTTTGAATGGTTAAGAGGCCATATGAAAGATTCGATCTATCATACGTTTAACCTGTCATCGGTATTTAGTCCTGCTAAACGTTACACAGATATAGGAAGTGGAATTCTGGCTTGTATGCTTTCTAAAGAGATGGGTGAGCTAATAGTGTATTTTAAGCCTGAGAAATTGAGTTCAGTAAATTGGGCTGGTAATCCGGAAAAACCAGTTGAAATAAGGGAAGACGGACTTAACATAATTTCACCACGGAAATCTTTCGAAAGCTGGACAGAGATTGTAAGAAATACCTCCGATAAGTGGGCTGAGTTTGAAATTACAAATGTTCTAAAAATAAGAGAAAGAATAATCACTGTCATTAGCAAAAAGGCTAGTGAAATCAGACAGCTAAACGAACGCTTGAAGCTGGCTTACGAAGAATTGGATACTTTCAGCTATACCATTTCTCACGATCTGCGAACTCCGCTAACCTCGATCAAGAGTTATACGGAACTTTTTCTGGCTCAAAATAAGTCAATTGATGATAAAGGAAAGCGTCTTCTGGATCGGGTAGTAACCGGCGCTGATAAGATGAGCTTCCTAATTAATGAGATACTTAAACTTGCAAGAGTAGGCAGATTAGATGTTGTACACACAAACATAGACATGTCTGTGCTCCTTAAGGATATTGCTTTGGAAGTTATATCGTCGTTAAATGCAGCACATGTAAATATTCAAATTGGCGATACTCCGGAGGTTAAAGGTGACCATACCTTAATTAGCCAGATATTCTCAAATCTTATTGGAAATGCAGTAAAATACTCTGCAAAGTCAGAGAACCCAGCCGTATCAATTCAAGGTGAATATGTAAACGATGAAATCGTATACAGTATCAAAGATAATGGCATTGGTATTGATGTGAACTATCACGATAAGGTTTTTGAACTTTTTAAACGAATGGAAAATGTTAAAGATTTTGAAGGTACGGGTGTTGGACTAGCGATAGTTAAACGTATAATCGAGAAACATAATGGTAGGATATGGTTTGAAAGTGAATTGAACGTAGGAACAACATTTTTTGTAGCTTTTAAAAATAGATAAATGACCTCACCCGATATATTTTATGTGGAAGACGATCAAGATTATGCTTTTATATTGGAGCATGCCATTAAAGAAGTTAAAGGGGATTTAACGCTTAGTGTTGTTGAAGACGGGCAGAATGCAATCTTGAGATTAGAGCAATTTGCTCAAAATAAACATCGCCCAAGACTTATTTTATTAGATCTGAGTTTACCCGGTCTTTCTGGGCTTGACGTTTTGAAACGAATAAAAGAAATACCTTTTCTTAGACATACACCTGTAATTCTATTCTCTACATCCGATGATCCTAAAGATGTAGCAGCCTCTTACGAATTTGGAGCTAATGCCTACATAACGAAGCCATCCGGTTACAATAATTTAATAAATTGCATTCGTACGCTTCATGAATTCTGGTTTAATCAGAATAAAGCTATCAACTAAAACCTAAATCAAATCTTTGTCGATTATATAAAAAAACGGGAATCTGTAATTAGGCTCCCGTTTTTTATATTCAAATGGTCTTTTAGATAAGCGTTGATAGTGCCTCTTTAGTAAAGCCCTGCAATGAATCAACTTCATTAGTTCTGATTTTTGATACCCATTGAGGATCCGCAAGAATAGCTCTCCCGACACCAACCAAATCAAAATCACCTCTATCCAATCTTCTATCTAATTCTTCCAGAGAGGTAGGTGCAGAACTTTGTCCCGCAAATGCTCCAAAGAAGTCCCCATCAAGCCCGACAGAACCTACAGTTATCGTTGCCTTTCCGGTTAGCTTTTTCGCCCAACCTGCAAAGTTTAAATCAGATCCTTCAAACTCAGGCTCCCAAAATCTGCGCTGTGAACAATGGAAAATATCTATACCAGCGTCAGCCATAGGGGTAAGCCAGGCTTCCATTTCAGCACTTGTATTGGCAAGTTTGTAGTCATACGCTGCTGGTTTAAATTGCGAAAGACGTATGATTAATGCAAAATCATCACCAACACGCTTACGGATTTCCTTGATAACTTCAACACCAAAACGAGTACGTTCAGCTAGCGTCTTGCCACCATAGATGTCTTTGCGATTATTGGTGCCATCCCAGAAGAACTGGTCAATCAAATACTGGTGCGCTCCATGGATTTCAACAGTATCAAAACCAAGTGTTTTTGCATCCGCTGCGGCCTGTCCGAAAGCGGAAATCGTATCAGCAATCGCAGCATCTGTCATCGCTACTCCATTTTCAAATCCTGGTTTATTAAGGCTGGATGGACCTTCAAAAGGTGTGGAGGGAAGCCATCCAGAGGGATGATTATCCATGATCCCCTGGTGCCATATTTGCGGACCCATTTGCCCACCTGCTAAATGTACCCTGTCTATCACATGTTTCCAACCAAGCAACGCCTGCTCACCATAAAAATGTGGAATATTAGGATCATTCGAAGAGGAGGGACGATTGATCACGGTTCCTTCAGAGAGGATCAATCCAACTTCCGCTTCAGCTCTTCTTGTATAATAATCAGCTACCTCTGCTGTAGGAATTCCATCTGGGGAAAATGACCTTGTCATAGGCGCCATCACAATTCTATTCTTTATGTTCAGTGTTTTCAGGTTGAAAGGCCTGAATAATTTAGATGTATTCATCGTTTTTTCTTGCAAATATATACGAGAGAAAATTCAGGAATGTGTGCGTTTGGTAAATTTTCATGATACTTGATTTGAAAAATAGTAAAGAGATTGAATTTAAACTTTTTATTTAGACTGATTCTTGCTAAGTTTGTTGGATACGCTTCAAAGCTCGAATCTAAACGCTTTAGGAGCTCATCAAATAACAACCTTAACATAATGAAAAAACTCGCTATTGTCTTTTTTGCAGCGTTTTCCCTGTCAGCACAGGCGCAGACCAATGTTTTTCTCGATCAAAGTTTCTGGAAATCTAATCCTGATACGATAGCTATTCAAGCTGAAATTACCAAAGGCAATAGTCCTTCTCAACTTAATGCCAACAGTTTTGATGCTGTGGTAACAGCAATTAATGCAAATACACCCTTCCAAAATGTCAAGTTTTTGCTAGCCCAGAAAGGGAATGATGTCAACAAACTTACTCATGATGGAAGAACATATATCTTTTGGGCAGCCAGCAGAGGAAATGTAGAATTAATGGAATACCTGATTACTAAAGGTGCAAAGGTTAACATGGTCGACAATCATGGTTACTCGGTTGCAAATTTTGCAGCAGTAGGTGGACAACAAGATACCAAAGTGTATGACCTGTGCTTAAAAAATGGTGCCGACCTTAAAAAGGATTTAACAAGTGAAGGCGCCAATGCTTTACTTTTAGGAGTAGCTAACGACAAGGATTTCGCGCTTACAAACTATTTTGTTTCTAAAGGACTTGACATAAAAAGTGTTGATGCTGAAGGAAATACTGCATTTAACTATGCCACTAAATCAGGAAACATCCCTTTATTAAAGTCCTTGCTAGAAAAGGGTGTAAAATTCAATGATAATGCAATGATTTTAGCAAGCGCTGGTTCACGTATTGGCAGCAATACGCTTGAAGTTTACCAGTATTTAGAAAGCCTTAAAATCAAACCAGGAGTAGTGAACAAAGATGGTCAAAATGCGCTTCATGCAATTGTAAGAAGACCTAAGCAACAAGAGATTATCAAATATTTTATATCAAAAGGTGCTGATATCAATCAGGTTGACAATGAAGGTAATACACCTTTTATGAACGCAGCAGCTTCAAACCCAGATGTGGAATTGATCACTACTTTAAGTAGTGCTGTAAAAGACATCAATCTTGTAAATAAGAAGGGTGTCTCAGCATTAGCAATGGCTGTTAGAGGTAATACACCAGAGGTAGTAGATCTTTTGCTAGCTAAAGGAGCTGACTTAAAAGTAGTAGATGCTGCTGGTGATAATATTGCTGCTTACCTTATACAATCTTATAGTCCTCAAAGAGCAGAGATATTTGCAGGTAAAATGAAATTACTTCAATCTAAGGGTCTTGATCTGGCTTCCGCTCAGAAGAACGGCAATACATTATACCACATTGCCCTTGCTAAAAATGATCTTGCATTGATAACTAGTCTTGAAGCGCTTAAGTTAGACGTAAATGCAAAAAATAAGGAAGGCATGACCGTTCTTCATAAAGCAGCAATGACAGCTAAAGACGACCGCATCCTTAAGTATCTTGTTTCAATTGGTGCGAAGAAAGAAATCGTTACTGAGTTTAAAGAAACTGCTTTTGATCTTGCTGGCGAAAACGAATTCCTTTCAAAAAACAGTGTATCTATTGATTTCCTAAAATAATATGAAGATCCTAAGTAAATTATTCCTTGCCCTTGCCTTAGTTGCAACAATTCCTGCAACTATTTATGCCCATAAACCGGCTCCATCGAAATATAAGTGCATGATCCAAATGAAAAACTATGTTGGTGAAGGTGCTTACATTGTGGTATCATTAATAGATCCGAAAGGAGGCTACGAGAAAACCCTTCGTGTGATGGGACCTGATAAAAAATGGTATAAGGACCTTAAAGAATGGTATAAATCCTACGCTAAAAAGCCAACAAATATCAGTGCCATAACTGGTGCCTCTGTTTCTGGTGGCGATCGTACTGTTACCGTTTTGGAAATTGATGATACAAAACTTGATGCAGGATACAAGATTCGTTTCGAGACTGCAGTCGAAGACAAAGAGTATTATGTTAAAGACCTGGAGATTCCATTGACTAAAGAGGCCATTTCAGGTAAAACTGACGGTACAAATTATATCCGGTACGTACGCTTTAGTGCGAACTAACCTTAATTGAAAGCATGACAATTTCTATATGGAGATACAGCCATTTTGCATTGGCTGTATCTTCTTTTCTTTTAATAGCACTTGCTGCGATAACCGGAATAATACTTTCATTTGAGCCGGTAACCTTGAAGACTTTACCTTATAAGGTAGAAAACTTTAGCGATATCACACTTGCAGAGTCGCTTCCTGCTATCAAATCTCAGTTTCTGGAAGTCACAGATTTAGCGGTAGACAACAACCAATTTGTTATAGTCAACGGTATTGACAACGATGGTAAGGACGTCTCGGTATATATTGATCCAAGAACAGGGAAGTCTCTAGGAAAAGCACTAAAGCAAACTGAGTTTTTCCAATGGGTCACTACACTTCACCGATCTCTGTTTCTACATGAGCTTGGCAGATTTTTCGTCGGCCTCAGTTCTTTTTTACTATTGCTGATCGCAACTTCAGGAACGGTTCTCATCATACAGCGTCAGCGCGGAATTAAACGTTTCTTTACAAAGATCGTTCGGGAGAATTTTGCACAGTATTACCATGTTACACTAGGTAGGCTATTATTGATACCGATACTGATCATTACGTTGTCCGGCACTTACCTTTCTTTACTGAGATTTAAAATTATTTCTGAGCATAAGATAACGCATGATGTTGATTTCGATTCTATAAAATCTGCGCCTAAGCGAACTCTTACCACTATTAAATTCTTCAAAACGACCCCGCTTTCAGAAGTTCAATCCATTGAATTTCCGTTTTCATCTGATGTAGAAGATTACTATACTATCAAACTTACAGATCGGGAAGTGACTATTAATCAGGTAACCGGCGATGTTCTTACGGAACACTTTTATCCCACTACAGTTTTAATGACTAATCTTAGTCTTGACCTTCATACTGGAAGAGCAAGTGGTATATGGGCTATTATCTTGGCATTGGCTTCTGCAAACATCCTTTTCTTTATTTATTCTGGTTTCGCCATCACGCTTAAACGCATCTCTGGTCGGGTAAAAAATAAGTTTAAAGCTGATGAAGCTACTCATATTCTGTTGGTTGGTTCAGAAAATGGAAGCAGTAATCGATTTGCTACATCCATACATAAGCAACTTATCAAATCTGGATTTAAGTCTTTTATAACTGAACTTAACAATTACAAAACATACCCTTCAGCACAGCAAATTGTTGTATTTACTGCTACTTATGGCTTGGGAGACGCACCTACGAATGCTGGTAAATTTCTGAAGATCCTGGATAAAACACCTCAACCTAATAGGATCAGATTCTCTGTACTTGGATTTGGATCGAAATCATATCCAGACTTTTGCCAATATGCTTTTGAAGTCAACAATGCGATTTCAAAGCAAGACTGGGCAGTTCCTTTCGTAGAGATTCATACCGTAAACGATAAATCACCTGCAGATCTTAACCAGTGGGCCACTCTTTGGTCGCAGAAAGCAGATTTGCCAATTCCACTGGCCATAGAAACTTCTGCAGTCATACCCAAAAAATTAAAGGTATTCACCGTGGTTTCTAAAACAGACATCGCGCATGAGGAGGGTGCTTTTTTGATTCGACTCAAGCCTCAAAACAATAAACAGTATTTATCGGGTGATTTGCTTGCCATATATCCAGCAAATGACCATCGAGAGCGTTTGTATTCAATCGGAATGATAGAAAAGGATATACACCTAAGTGTTAGGTTGCATAATGGGGGACTAGGCTCGGAGTTTTTATACAATCTAAAAGTCGGGGAATCGATAAAAGCCGTAGTTCAGTCCAATCCGCACTTTTATTTTCCTAAGAAAGCACTTAACGTGATTATGATCTCTAATGGAACCGGTATAGCACCGTTTTTAGGGATGATATCAAACAACGTTAACAAATTTCCCTGCCAGCTATATGCAGGCTTCCGAGGCCTTAGCTCATCTATTCTTTATGAAGATATCCTAAACCACAATCTTCAGAAAGAACATTTAGCGGCACTCCATTTCGCATATTCCAGGGAAGGAGAAAAGCAGTATGTTAAAGATTTGATTGCAAGGGACAAAGAATTTGTCGCCAGTACACTCCAAAATGGGGGAGTAATAATGATTTGCGGATCCCTGGCGATGCAAAAGGATTTGATCGAATTGTTTGAGCAGATCTGTCAGGATCACCATCAAAAAAGCGTTAGCTTTTATCAGGCCCACAATCAAATACTGATGGACTGCTACTAATCGGCAGCTCGTCCGCGTAATTTCTTTCGAATCTTTAATGAAGGGCTAGAAGAGATCTTACCATCATCGGCAATTAAGATATAACTCAGCTTTGGATAACCTTTAAGGAGATTAAGCCCTGCAGTTTTTCCCAATACCATGATTGAAGTGCTTAATCCGTTTGCTTCTTCGGCGCTTGGGCCTATAATAGTTACGCTTTTCAAGCCTGTTGCAGGGTAACCAGTCTTAGGATTTATAATATGAGAATATCGCTTTCCGTTGAACATTACAAATTTTTTGTAATTCCCGGATGTTACAATCGCGACCTCCTTCAGTGGAATTACAGCAAGTAAATCTTCCGGTCGGGCAGGATTAGTTAAGCCAATAGTCCAGGGCTTGCCATCTGGCTGTGTGCCCCAGGTACTCATATCGCCAGAGCCATTTACTATGCCTGCTTTAACTCCTTTGGATAGCATGAGCGCCCGACAACGGTCGGCAGCATATCCTTCTCCTAATGCTCCAAAGCCTATTTTCATTCCCTTGAGCCTAAGAAAAATAGTGCTATTTACTTCATCTAGAACGATATTTTTATACCCGACTTTCGCTACAGATTGCTTAATTGCTTCTGGAGATGGCATGATGGACATTGATCCGTCGAACTTCCAGATTCTATCCATTGCCGCAAAGCTGATATCGAAAGCTCCATCTGTAAGCTCAGACAATAGTATAGCCCTTTTCGCCAGATCAAATACCTCTTTATCAACTTTTATAGGCTTGATACCCGCATTTTGATTTACAGCAGAAACCTGAGTGTAGGATCTCCAGTCAGATATCAGGTTTTCTATTCTGGTCACCTCTTTGATCACCGTGTCGATATTTGCCTCTGCAGCGGGGCCATCTTTATCTACAATTGTTATGTCAAACCGACTACCCATCAAGGTAACAGTTCGTTTTTTCAGAACTTGTGAGTTACTGGTGGATATACCTGTTGCATAGAACAGGCAAAGCAATAAGACGAATTTGAATCTCAAAAACTTAAAGTTTTTTATCCTGCAAATTGATCCTTCTTGGTCGCTTGGTGCTAAACTCAACTTCTTCGGCAGCCACATCTTTAGTATCGGTATCGAAGCGATTAGGTTTGAATACTCTTGGTTTTTGAACGCGGTCCTCGTCTGCAAGCTTCACAGTTATCTTTCTTCCTTTAATAACCATTCCATTTAAAGCAGTGATTGCCTGATTTGCGCCATCCTCATCTGCCATTTCGATAAAACCGAATCCTTTATGTCTATTCGTAAATTTATCAGTAACCAGATGAGCACTTAGAACTTCACCCTGGATAGCAAACAGGTCCACCAGTTCCGCATCATTTATATTAAGTGGGAAACCCACAACAAAAAGTTTTATCATTTCGGCTACAAAGATAAAGATTATATCGTTCAAGGTATACTTCCAAAAATTCGAAGTCCACTTAACAAAAAAAGGCGTCAGAAATTTCCTGACGCCTTTGACTATATCCTTATTGATCTTTTAAAATCCAAGACCTAGTGTAAACCCGCGGACCGGTGTTGCAATCGTAGTTATTGCTGTTGCCGCTCCCGAAGTTAAATTAACGCTGTATAAACGTTGCACGGTTCCAACGGTGAAAATTCCGTAAGCAATTCCACTTGTACCACCAATATCAAATCCATTTGCAGATTCAACGGTAATTCCTAACGGACCAACATCAACAAGGGTCCCGTTATTCGGTGGATCTTGTTTGTATAATTTGCCGGTTGACGAATCGATGTCGTACAAAGTGGTTGTAGCAGTGCCTGCAAAATTGTTAGTGTATGCTGCTCCAGTGATGCTCGCTGTAGCTAGAGAAATAGGCAAATCAATAGTTAAAGATGCGTCTACAGGGTTGATTCTGAAATTCTGTCCATTGTTTCCGACGATTCTAATTCTATCTGGAACCGGGTTAAAATCGAACCCAACAGCTGTAGCCGGTATGAGCGTAGTTAACGGTCCGGTTCCCACCATTGTAGCAGCACCTGAAGAAGCGTTAATCGTATAAATTCTACTTGTAGAACCTAATGCATAAAGCTGCCCGTTTACAGGTCTCATATCTAATCCAATGATACTCTCACCAGTTTGAACTCCGGTAATTGCTTTCGCTACCATTGTGCGATTCTGTGAAGCAGGATTAAATATTAACAACTCGTTAGCTGACGAGATTGCAAAAGCAACAGGCTCAGTTGGAATTGCAATTCCAGTAATCGTTCCACTAAGATCACCTATTTTTGAAGTTTTTCCAGTAGCAATATCTACAGTGAATAGGGACGATTTACCCGCAACCTGTAATGCTGCTAATGCTACACTACCATCAGGATTGATGTCAAATCCACCAACTTCGTCGATGTCAACTCCAAGGCTACCAACTTCAACAAGCTTTCCATCATTCGGTGGATCTTGTTTGTAAAGTTTGTCTGTTGCCGCATCAATATCAAACAACACTGTTGATGCAGCACCTGCACGGTTTGACGTATAGGCAACCGAAGAAACTTTCGCATTTGTTACGCCATTGATAGCACCATCAACGATCATCACAGTTCCGGTTTCAGGATTTAGTCGAAGATTTTGTCCGTTATTGCTCACCAACCTGATGCGATCAACAGTGGGGTTGAAGTCGAAACCAAAATTGGTTCCGGATATTGGGGTTGCAAATGGTGTTGCGCCAATAGCGCGGGCAGCTCCCGTTTTGTAATCAATTACATAAAGTCTGCTTGTACTGCCAATACCATAGAGTTGGCCTGTAGCAGGACGAAAGTCTATTCCTAAGATGTTTTCTCCTGTTTGAAGACCAGATATACTTACCTGAGATAATACTGAAGATGGATTCTTTGCATTCATAGCCAACAATTTATTGTCGTTGGTTAATGCGTAAAAGTTAAGGTCTGGTCCAGGATTTAATGTTTCAGGATTTTCTCCGCGGTCTTTTTTACAAGAAGTGAATGCGATTGAGGATAAGATAAGGCATAAAAATGCCAGGGTATTTAGTTTGAAATTTGACATGTTAAGATTTGTTTAATGAATAAATAATTTGAATTAATATTTAACACTAACAAGTCTTTGGTGGTAGTTTTAATATAATTTGAAATATGGAAGGGAGACTGGCGTCCCTATCGCCGTAGTTCGATTTACTACTTACTTTGCCTATAAAATAGTGCGATTGATTGATAATAAATTCATTCTTTTTCAGGTCATCTTTGGAGTCTTTCTCTTCTTCAGAAGACTCACCTTTCTCGGACTTATCTTTCAGATCGGTAACTTCTTGCTTATTTAAAAATGAAGTCGGAAGAAATACAGTTGTGTATTTGACTGAGATTGCCAGAAGAATTGTGATGTAGAAAAAACTTATAGCAAATTTGCCCATTGATTACTCTTGTTGGTACAGATTGCTTTCATATACGGAACTAATCTTCTTTTAGTTTCTGTATGTGCGCCTTTTGGCGTTTATTCGGGCTTTGCAGTAGGTCTCTAGGGCGTCGCTAGGGCCTCTGTAGGGCATCCATAGAGCATCGCTATAGCCAATTGCCCTAGTGAGGGTGTACAGATGGTCTATGGATAGTGGATTAGAGGTTATGTTAGGTAGACCATTCAATAATGGTTAGCTCTTATATATTAAGAATAGATTAGTACGCAAGAATATAATAACCGCGCTCTAAGAATATACTAAGCATGCAATTGAATGGAAATTAGAGGACCTAAGAAAAGCGCGGGGTTGGTTTTAGGATCGATCTCGCTTATTGTTTATATCCGCTTTATTGGTATAATAGTTAAACCGATCTAATTGATAAGGTAAAAAAACTATTGCATGCAAATAGCCAAATCAACAGCTGATCCCAATTTTTCTATCTGCTTGCTACGATACCCTAAATTGTTCTCCCAACGGTAATAAATACTATGTCCCTCAACCCGTTTAATTCTTAAGATTTCTATATCATTTAGAATAATGCTAAAAATCTTATCGTCGAAACTTTTTATTAAATAATTAAGCTCTTCTACTTCTATCAAAAATTCAGTCATACCTAAAGCTACGTGTATTTATTCTATTTGGTTTTATAAAATATACGTGATTTTACAAAGTATAAATTTCATGACAAACGGTATTTATTTAACATTTGCGGCTTAAATCTTTATAATAAGAATCAACTATAGATGAAGAAATACTTCTTGTTATAGAAGTTGGAACGTACTTAGCGTCCTATCTATGTTTAGAGGGTTTCTATTTTTAACTTGAAAAGACAAACCCTCATCATATCCATGACGAGGATTTATCAAACTAACCAAATATTAACCGTAACATTATTTGTATATCCAACAGCGTTCATAATTATTAGTTTTAAAAATAGTATCCGATGGAATATAATTAATGCTATTTTTATAAGACATCTATCTCTCTTATGAAACTCACTACAAAACTAAATGCGTTAATAGTCCTGGCCATTCTTTGGCTGCTATGCACAACCGTTTACTGGTTGAAATTGTAATTATTATTTCTTTTCTGATTCTACTTAAAGTCTATATTTGATAGTAACCAAACTAACTATCATAAATTTATTATGTACTTGAAAATGAAAAGAACCACCACGCTATTCATTGTATTTTCCATTCTTAGTATTTCAGCCTCTGCCCAAGGTTTAAGTATGCAGTTACGTAAAAGTAAACCTGTAGTCATGAAGGGGGGGGCGAAAATAATGAAGACCACAGAGACGTCTTACGGAAAATCTGGAGTAGTTAAGATTAGTAAAGGAATAATAGAATTTGATAAATTTGGATTACCTAGATCTGTAGCATCGCTAAATAAAGACAACTCAGTATATACAGTTACGCACTATAAATATGACTCAGTAAGAAGGGTAGAGTTAGAAAGACATATCGAAGATAAAAATGTAGATTATAAAACCAGTAGAGTACATTTTGTTAGTTCTTATGAGCAAGGCTATCCGGTAGTTTATCAACAGATGAATATTAATAATGTAGTAGTATCTGAAACCATTACTAAATTAAATGATCAAGGACAACCTATCATGGCTTCATTATACGAACCGCAGGGTAATCTTATAGGTTATGAAATGGCTGAATATTTTCCTGATAGAAATAAAGTGGCAGTAACCGTATTCGATAGTAAAGGCCGGAGCTTAAACACTGATTCTCTAGATATAATACGGAAACCTGTCCTTAAGGAAGATTCTTCCCACATAAAATATGACCAAAATAATAATATAACTTGGTACAAAACCCAGTCTAAAGTTAGTAGCAATGTTGAGTGGGAGTACGTTTATGACGACAAAGGTAATTGTATAAAGACTACTACTTATTCAATAGAAGTAAAGGCCAACGGCAAAGAGAAAAGAAGACTTAACAACATTTTAGAAAGGGAAATTTTCTATTAGAGACCTGAGTGAATTTTCTTGTAAGATCATTTAAATCTCTACTTTAAGTATCTGATGTATCGGCTTAAGCACCCTAGGTAAGTCACAAGTGCGTATCTATGTGCTATAGAACGATACAGGCTACACCGAGAGCCGGCTCAAAGACGTTTCCATGGAGGTGATCTTGCTCAATGGCCAGAAGAAGGTGCTGAAGGACCAGGACCCAGCAAAAATTACCGATTTTCGGGTAGTCGATGAACTTGGAACAGTTCGATTCAGATTAGCATTAGCTTGAATTCTTGGGATAAAAGCCGCATAAAAGCGCTTTTAAACAAAAAAAAGGCGACGTCTGGAGCAACGTCGCCTCTAATTAAGAGATAAATCTCTCGTACACCCAATAGGATTCGAACCTATGACCTACGGTTTAGAAAACCGTTGCTCTATCCAGCTGAGCTATGGATGCATTTTCCTTTTCAGAAGCCGCAAATATAGAAGTTAGGAAGTAAATTCGCAAGGGTTATATTGATATTTTTTTGTCCGGAAATCGTTCCACGTAAGAAGAAATCATATGCAAGATGTAATCATTTGACTGATAAGGTTGTAATGAAGACTTCAACATTTCAGATTTAGTGACATCACTGTAGTTTGAGATGTACCCCATCCCATAAAAGATACCTTTTTCCACCAACAAGCAACTTTGCTCATCCTCATTTCTGCCCGTATCGATAACTGCATAGGAGGGAAGCATAGATTTTAATTGATCTAGTGCATACTTTACACGTACATTATAAGATGCGGAAGACTCCTTATTGACGCACGCCCCTGCACAATTACCTGCTTCGTGACCAGTACATGCGCTACGGTTAGTCTGTACAAAACATAGCTTTTCACATAATAAATGCTCTTTTATTAAAAGCCTCAATAAGTTGTGACCTTCAAGTACAGTATCGAAGCTATACAATGCGGTAGTTTGCTTTTTAAATTTGTCTATCCCCAAACGTATATACCCCTTTTGATCTTCAAAGGAATACAAGCCATACTTTTGAGTAAAGTTTTTAAGTGCCCTGTTAAAAGGCGGCCAAAGTTTCTTTATTTCAGTTGCTTCCAGAATGAATGCCATTAATTCGGTTCCACATTCCTCATAGTCGATGTTGTGAATTTCCTTTAGGAAGTTTTGGCGCTGCCTGCTTGTACTATTACCAGTGAAATGAGAACATACGCGCTTGCGCAAGTTCTTCGCCTTCCCAACGTAAATTACTTTCCCTTTCTGGTCTTTAAAATAATAGACACCGGTTGTTGATGGCAATTTTTCTACCTCAGATTTTTGAAGGTTAGCCGGAAGAATGTGATCCTTTGAGAACTTATTCAAAGCGGTGGTAATGTGACCATCACAGTCGCAATTTAGCAGGTGAGTAAGTAAAATAGCTGTCGCATCTGCATCACCACCGGCCCGGTGACGATTATTCAAACCGATCTTTAAATCATTACAAAGTTTCCCAAGGCTGTATGAACGGTGACCAGGGATGATCTTACGACTCATTCTAACCGTACAAAGCTTTTTACATTGAAGATCAAAGCCAGCTAACCCTAGTTGATGACGGATAAAAGAGAAGTCAAAGTTTACATTATGGGCAACAAAGATCTTATCATTCAAAAGCTCATATATCTTATCAGCTACTGCACTAAATATTGGTGCAGATTCAACCATGTCATTGCTTATTCCTGTTAATGCCTCAATGTGGGCAGGTATTTCCTGCATCGGGTTTATAAGGGTTTCATAACGATCTAAAACCTCCGATCCGTCATGAATAATTATAGCAATCTCAGTAATTCCATTTCCTGAAGCAAATCCACCTGTCGTCTCAATATCTACTACCGCGTATAACATCTTGCATATTTAATGATGTGTAAAGATGCTAATAATATTAGCATAAATATAAAATATTGAAAAAAATGGCAATTGGCATGTTTATAGCTTAAGAGTGTCCTATACATGATACAAGTAATTAATAAAAGTTGAGAAGGATACTAGCTGTGGATGATGACAATGATATTGTTGACATCATTAAGATTATTCTGGAGGATGAGGGGTATGAGGTTTCGACGTTAACGAATGGTCGCGAAGTGATGCAAACAATTTCCCTTCAACGGCCAGACCTTATTTTACTCGATGTTATGCTTGGTGGTATTGATGGAAGAGACATCTGTAGAGCCATAAAAGGCGACGTATTGCTTCAAGACATTCCCATTGTGATGATATCTGCCAGTCACAATCTTCACAACCTTTTGAGTGAAAAAGGTTCTCCAAATGATTTCATTGCTAAGCCTTTTGATATAGACCACCTCATTAAGAAGGTAAACGCTCAATTCGCGGCTTAAACTGTTTTGTACTAATTACTATATTTCTCTATAAGGTTCTGTCTAGATTTCAGTGCTATTTAGCTACAGCGTTTCAATTTTGATTGGATTGCTTAGTATTTTATGTATTGGACATTTATCAGCAATCTCCATTAACCTATTGTATTGATCGCTGCTTAGGTTACCTTCAAAAGTTATTTTCCTATTAATGGTTGTTTGTGCGGACATCTGCTCTTCACTACAAATCTCTAATTCGATCTTTATACTATCTAAAGGTATTTCCTTTCGATCTGCATACATACGTATGGTAATTGCGGTACAACTTCCCAGGCTTGCCAGCAATAATGCTCCTGGAGTCATCCCTTCGTCGGAGCCGCCAAGGTTTTCAGGTTCATCAGAATAGATGAAGTGACCACCCGAATATATTTTTGTTTTGTAACGGGATTTATCTAACTCTGTAATAGCGGTAATAGCAGGCGTCGGCATATACAATTTTATTTAACAATATGTTATTCTGAAGTTGATGTTAGTGAAACATTTAAATAGCAGATTTGTTATTATCTCACTAACCAAATTTGATATGTTAAGCGATTATTTAAACTTCCAGTTTGACATACAGGGAAGGCCTGTCAAGGGTTTCTGTATGCGTATTCAAGATGACTTTCATGAAACTTATGCTGTAATAGTAGATGGGTATCACTCGTTCTGTGTTTGGATTGATAGTTCTTCTACATGGAGATCATCAAAAAATGTCGCTGTGGAACCAACGGTTCTTCAACGCATAATATCTGAACTGTCTTCAAGTAAGCAAAACGAATTAGCCTGATTACCCAAAAAATAAGTAGCACAATCCAATTGCCGTACAAACCCCTACAAGGTCTGCCAGAAGCATTGCGCCAATTGCATACCGGGTATTTTTAATGTTTACGGCACCAAAGTACACAGCAACAACGTAGAATGTAGTATCTGAAGAACCCTGAAGGATACTGGATAATCTGCCTGGAAATGAGTCTGCACCAAAAGTTGTAATCGTATCTACCATCATTCCTCTGGCACCGCCACCGCTTAAAGGTCTAATTAATGCGGTAGGAATTCCATCGATGAATCGTGAATCAACGCCCAAAGCAGTACACACATACTTCATCCCATTGATAATAATCTCAAATGTTCCACTGGTGCGCAGTAAGCTTATAGCGATTAACATACCAACAAGGTAAGGTATAATCCTGATCGCGGTATCAAATCCTCCCTTTGCGCCTTCGATAAAAGCATCAAAAACATCTATCTTTTTATAAACTCCTCCCAATACAATCAGCAGGAAAATCAATAGAAGCAAATG
>JGI20283J13201_100078_pt1 | contig 40217 bp, 45 predicted proteins | sample Plalitdecfosmids_FD_13201 | JGI IMG/M metagenome (IMG submission 13201)
AGGGGATCGCGCCGCCGAGCGTGCGGGAGGCGGTCACCCGGGTGGCGAGATCGGCGTCGCCGGTGACCACCGCGCCCATCAGCAGGTCGCTGTGCCCCGCGAGGTACTTGGTCACCGAGTGCACGACGAGGTCGGCGCCGTGCTCCAGCGGCCGCTGCAGCAGCGGCGTCGCGAACGTGTTGTCGACCGCGACGAGCGCGCCGGCGGCGTGCGCGCCCCGGACGATCGCGGGGATGTCGGCGAGCTCCAGGGCCGGGTTCGTGGGCGACTCGAGCCAGACGAGCGCGGCCCCCCCGGCCGCAGCGATCACGGCCTCCGTGTCGGTGATGTCGACCCACACCGGCACGACCGCGCCGCGCGCCTCGAGGTCGCGGAGGCGCCCGACGGTGCCCGTGTACGAGTGGCGCGGCGCGACGACCACGCCGCCGGTCGGCACCAGGTCGAGCACCGCGCCGATCGCCGCCATGCCGGAGCCGAAGGAGACGCACGTGCCGCCCTCGAGGTCGCCGAGCGCGTCCTCGAACGCCGTCCAGGTGGGGTTGCCGTAGCGGCCGTACTCGAGCTCGCCGAAGGACCCGTAGGTGGAGGTGAGCACCACGGGGGTGTTCAGCGGGGCGTCGGGCACCATCGGCGGCCGGCCGACGGTGACGGCGCGGGTCGTGAAGTGCAGCGGGCGGGAGCTCTCGTCCATGCGCACAATCCTGCCGTCCCCGCCGGGATCCGGGCGCCGCGGGTGCGCCTCAGGCGCCGGTGCGCTGCGCGAGCTGCAGGAGGTTGCCGCAGGTGTCGTCGAGCACCGCGATCGTCACCGGCCCCATCGGGGTGGGCGGCATCGGGAACACGACGCCCGCCGCGAGGAGGCGCTCGTACTCGGCCTGCACGTCGTCGACGCCGAGCTGCAGGAAGGGGATCCCGTCGGCCGCGATCGCGGCGGTGAAGGCCGGGACCGCGGGGTGGTTCTTGGGCTCGAGCGACAGCTGCGTGCCGTCCGGCGCCTCCGGGGACACCACGGTGAGCCACCGGAACTCGCCGAGCGGCACGTCGGCGGCGACCGAGAACCCGAGGACGCCGGCGTAGAAGTCGAGCGCGCGCTGCTGGTCGTCGACGAACACGCTGACGGTCTGGAGCCTCATGGCACGACCTCCTCCCTCCGAGCATGAGGCGCTGGGCCCCGGTCCACAAGGCCGTCCGCGCCTAGGCTCGATCCGTGCCCGGGCGACGCATCGAGGAGTCGCCGGTCGCGCCGCTCGTCGCCTTCTCCCGGGCCACGAACCTCGGGATCGCCGGCCGGGCGTTCCGGGTCCTGGACGGCGCCTCGGAGGAGACGCGTCGGCTGCTCGCCGGCTTCGGCGGCCGGGAGGCGGAGGACGCGCAGTTCTCCCTCGATCAGCACGGCATCGGCATGTGGGCTGCGTACGACCTCTTCCCGGCGACCGTCACCGGCCGGCTCGAGACGGCTCGGGGCTGGATGCCCGCGACCGTAGCCGCGGCGGCGGCGCTCGAGGACCGCGTCGCGGGCCTCCGCATCGGGATCTCGATGGTCCTCGAGCCCAAGACGGCGGTGCTCGCGCTGCTGCTCGCCGAGGCCGGGGCGGAGGTGTCGGTGTTCGCCTTCGCCGCGGAGACCGACGACGCGGTCGCCGCCGAGCTCGCGGCGCGGGGGATCCGGGTGCACGCCTCCGCCTCCGCGACGCCGGACGAGGAGCGGGCGCACGCGCTCGCCCTGCTCGACGACCGCCCGCAGCTGCTCGTCGACGACGGCGCGCACGTGATCCGGCTGGCCCACGCGGTCCGCCCGGAGGTCGTCGCCGGTCTGCTCGGTGCGAGCGAGGAGACCACGAGCGGGGTCGTCCCGCTGCGCGCGATGGCCGCCGACGGCGCGCTCGCCGTCCCGGTGATCGCGGCGAACGACGCCGTCACGAAGACCTGGTTCGACAACCGGCACGGCACGGGCGAGACCTGCGTGCTCGCGATCGTGCGGACGCTCGACGACGACCTGTCCGCCTCCCGGGCGGTCGTGGTCGGGTACGGGCCGGTCGGGGAGGGGGTCGCCGAGCGGCTCCGCGTGCTCGGTGCCCGGGTGACGGTCGTCGACCTCGATCCCCGCCGCGAGCTCGCCGCCCGGTTCGCCGGCTACGCGACCGCACCCGTGCTCGAGGCCGTCGCGGATGCCGACCTCGTGGTGTCCGCGACGGGCGCCCCGCGCACGATCGACGCCGCGGTGCTCGCCGCGTGCCCCGAGGACGCGGTCGTCGCGGTCGCCGGCGGCGCGCCGGAGGAGGTCCTGCCCGCCGCGGGGACGACGCGCGAGCGGATCGCGCCGCACGTCGAGCGCCTCCGCCTGCCCGGCGGCCGCTCGGTGCGGCTGCTCGCCGGCGGCGACTGCGTGAACATCGTCGCCGCGGAGGGCAACCCGATCGACGTGATGGACCTCTCCTTCGCGGTGCAGCTCGCGGCGATCGGCGCCCTGCTCGACGGCGGGCTCGAGCGCGGCGTGCACGTGCTGCCCGACGCCGAGGACAGGCGGGCCGCGGCCCTCGCGCTCGGCCGCGACGGCGGTTCCGTGCCGTCCCCGCCCGCCGCCGACTGGCGGAGGACCCGCTTCGACCTGTGAACAGGTGTCCGATTCGACGCCGATGCGATGTCGGAGGGGATCGATACCGTGTTCGCATGATGAAGGTCGGAGGAGTGGACGCCGGGGCGTCCGTGCGCCGCATCGCGCAGCGCCTCTGGATGGCCGACGTCCACTTCCTGCCGGAGCTCGTGGTGCAGCGCCTCTGGGCCGAGCCCCGCCGGGCCGACGACCCCGGCGACCAGCACGACGACCTGCGCGACCACGACGAGGAGACCCGCGCCTGGGCGCTGATCGAGGCCGCGCACGCGGGCCTCGACGTCCGCCGGTACCGGGTGCGGCTCGAGCGCGTGGAGGCGTGGACGCTGCCCGACGACGAGCTGCTCGGCATGCCGCTCGCCCCGAACGCCCGGCCCGATCCGGACCCTGTCCTCGAGGCCCTCACCGTGCTCGCGGAGCACCAGCGCTCGCTGCACCGCGCCGAGTTCCGACGCGTCCAGGCGGCGCTCGCGGCCTGGCACGCGGCGCTCGCCGACGAGGGGCTCCCCGGCGCCGCGAACACGCCCTACCAGCGGGGGTTCCTGCTCGACCTCGGGCTCACGCTCGGGGTCTCCGAGCGGACCGCGGGGATCCTCGTGCACACCGCGGACGCGCTGCAGACCGCGATGCCGCTGACCTGGGCGCGCTTCGCCGCCGCGGACGTGCCGTGGCGGGTGATGCAGCAGGTCCATGCGGCGATCGAGGGGCTCGACCCCGCGGTGCTGCCCGCGTTCGACGAGGCCGCCGCGCGGAAGGTCGTCGAGGTGCCCGTGCCGCGACTCCCCGACGCGCTCCGGCGCCTCCGGGAACGCCTGCAGGCGTCGACCGCGGACGAGCGGCACGACCGCGCGCGGCAGCGCCGCCACGTGCAGATCGAGCCCGGCGCGGACGGGATGGGCTGGCTGCACGCGCACCTGCCGATGACGACGCTGCTCGCGATCGACCACCAGCTCTCGAAGGCGGCCGTCGCGGCGAAGGGCGAGCCCGGCGAGACCCGGTCCGTCGGCGCGCTCAAGGCGGACGTGCTCGACGACGGCCTGATGTCGTTCCTCCGTTACGGCGCGGACCCGGCGGAGCCGGCGCTGCTCGTGCCCGCCCGACGCGGCGTCGAACCCCGCGTCTCGATCCTCATCCCCGCGATGACCGCGCTCGGGCACGCCGACGTGCCCGCGACGCTCGCCGGCTACGGGCCCATCGGGATCCGCACCGCCCTGCGGCTCGCCGGCACCGCGAAGTCGTGGGTCCGCGTGCTCACCGATCCCTTCACCGGTGCCGCGCTGAGCCTGGGCCGGAAGAAGTACCGCCCCACGAAGGACATGCGGGCCCTGATCCGCCTCCTCGACGGCGGCGGGCGCGGCCCGGGCTGCCCGCAGGGGCCGGAGCAGCCGGACATCGACCACGTGCGGTCCTTCACCCTGCACGACGAGGGCGGCGAGACGGCGATCGACAACCTGGTGCTGCTCTCCCGGCGGCACCACGGCATCAAGACGGCGGGGGAGGCGGAGCTCGACCTGCTGCCCGACCGCACCCTCGCGTGGCGGACCGCTTCCGGCACCGTGCACCTGACCCGGCCGCACGATCCGCCGGAACCGACCCCGATCCCGCCCGACCTCGTCGACGAGGACGACTGCCCCTTCTGAGACCGCTCTCCGCGGGAGCAGCCGCGCGCGTTCCCTAGGCTCGCGGGGTGACGGTCGTCTACTCCGCGGACCTGGTCGTGCCGATGACCGCGCCGCCGCTGCTCGACGGGGCCGTCGCCGTCGAGGCCGGCCGCATCGTGCACGTCGGCACGCGCGCCTGGGTGCTCGACCACCTGCGCGAGGAGGGCCGCTCGGTCGCCGAGCACCGTCTCGACGGCGTGCTCACCCCGGGCCTCGTCAACGCGCACACCCACCTCCAGTACTCGCGGATGGCCGCGGTCGGGCGGGGCCGGTACGACGGGTTCGACGACTGGGCCACCGCGTTCTCCGCCGTGTACGACCGCGGCGACCAGGACTGGGGCGCCGCTGCGGCCGAGGGCGCCGCGGCGCTGCTCGCCGCCGGCGTGACCGCGGTCGCCGACATCGTCACCGACCGGCCCGCGGTGTCCGCGCTCGCCGATGCGGGGCTGCACGGCATCGCCTACTGGGAGGTCATGAACTGGTCGAACGCCGACTGGCGCCGGGGCGGCCGGGACCGGGTGATCGCCGAGCTCGAGCGCGTGCCGACCAGCCCGGGCTCGGGGCTGTCGCCGCACGCGCCCTACTCGCTCGACGCGGAGCCGCTGCTCGACATCCCCGACATCGTGCGGGCGCGGGGCGGCCGCCTCCACATCCACCTCGGGGAGTCGCACTTCGAGGGGGCCCGAGCCGGTGCCACCGACTGGCACTTCGCCGGGGTCGAGAGCTTCCGCGCCCTGCGCGAGAGCGGCTACGGCGCCTCCGCCACCGAGTTCGTCGACCGGCTCGGCGTGCTCGGCCCCGACTGCCACGTCGCCCACGGGGTGTACATGACCGAGGACGACCGGGCGCTGCTGCGCGCGCGGGGCACCTCCGTCGCGCTGTGCCCGCGGTCGAACGCGGTGATCGGCCTGGAGGCGCCGCCGGTCGCGGCCTACCTGACGGAGGGCAGCCCGATCGCCGTCGGCACCGACTCGCTGTCGTCGAGCCCCTCCCTCGATCCGATGGCGGACGTGGCGGCGCTCGCGCGGATCGCGCGCGAGCAGGGCTACGCGGGGGCGGACCTGCACGAGCGGCTGCTGTCCGCGGCGACCTTCGGCGGCGCGCGGGCGCTCGGGGTCGACATCGGCCCCGACCGGCTCGGGCACCTCGCGGTCGGCGCGATCGCGGACCTGACGGGGTTCCCGATGGGGGTCGGCGCGGTGGCGGACGCGATCGCGGAGCTCGTCGAGGCGGCGCCCGCCGCCCGCGTCGCGGTCGTGAGCGGCGAGGTCCGCTCGGGGACGATGGAGGAGGTCGCATGACGGCGAAGGCGGTGCGTCGCGCGGTCGACGGCACGGTGCTCGAGGAGCTGGAGGTGCCCCCGCGCGCGGCGGCGCTCGGTCTCGAGCCGCACCCGGAGGGCGGCTGGTACCGGCGCACGTGGACCGCGCCGGCCGCGGTCGCGACGCCCGGTGGCGACCGGCCGGCGGCGACGCTGATCCTGTTCCTGCTGCCGCCGGGGGAGGCGTCGGCCTGGCACACGGTGACCTCCGATGAGATCTGGCTGTGGCACGGACCCGACCCCGTGGTGCTCGAGCTCGGCGGCGCGGGCGACCGGCCGGAGGCGGGCGAGCGGATCGAGCTCGGCCCGGACCGCGCCCAGGGCCACGTGCCGGCCGGCGTCTGGCAGCGCACGCTGCCCTCGGCGGGCGAGACCCTCGTCAGCTGCGTCGTGTCCCCGGGCTTCGACTTCGCCGACTTCGCCCTCGAGCAGGCCTAGGCCCCCTCCGGTGCAGTTGTCCACCTGAGGGACAGTTGCGGCTGCTCTGCGGGCCGCATCTGTCCCTCAGGGGTGCACGCCCGCGTTCCGGCGCCGGCAATTGCGCGGCGCAGTCGCAGTTGCGCGCGAGCGGGGCGGCGCATTTGCGACTGGGCCGCGCAATTCCGCGGGGCGCTCCGCCTAGGCCCACTCGGGTGCAGTTGTCCGCCTGAGGGACAGTTGCGGCTGCTCTGCGGGCCGCATCTGTCCCTCAGGGGCGCACGGGCGCGTTCCGGCGCCAGCAGTTGCGCGGCGCAGTCGCAGTTGCGCGCGAGCGGGGCGGCGCATTTGCGACTGGGCCGCGCAATTCGGCGGCCCGCCCACCCGACCGGGGTCAGCCGGCCTGCAGGACGCGGACGATGTTGCCGGAGGGGTCGCGGAACGCGGCGTCGCGCGGGCCCCACGGCTGGTCGGCGGGCTCCTGCACGACCTCCGCGCCGCTCGCGGCGGCCCGGTCGAACAGCGCGTCCAGGTCGTCCGTCGCGAACACGAACGGCCCGAGCGCGCCCTTCACCACGAGCTCCTCGAGCGCCTCGCCGTCGGAGGGCGACCGGCCGGCCCGCGGATCGGACAGCACGATCTGCGCGCCGCCGTCGGCACCGAGGGTGATCCAGCGGTGGCCGCCGGAGGAGACGTCGTTCGCGACCGGCAGGCCGAGCGCGTCGCGGTAGAACGCGAGCGCCTCCTCCGGGTCGGAGACGGTGATCGGGGAGTAGTGCAGCGAGATCGGCATGCCGCCGACGTTAGGCGGCGGTCGTGCGGCGGGCTTCTCCGATCCTGCTCACCCCGGGGCCCGGTGCCGGCCGCAGCACGAGCCGCGCGGTGCAGTCCGGCATCAGCGCCTCCGCGGGGTGCTCCGCGGCGCGGTAGGCGGAGGGGGTCGTGCCGACGATCTCCGTGAACCGGCTGCTGAACGAGCCGAGGGAGGTGCACCCGACCGCCATGCAGGCGTCGGTGACGCTCGCGCCGCCGCGCAGCATCGCGCACGCCCGCTCGATGCGCCGGGTCATCAGGTACTGGTACGGCGTCTCGCCGTAGACCGCGCGGAAGCGCCGGCTGAAGTGCGCGGTCGACAGGTGCACGGCGGCGGCGACGGCCGGCACGTCGAGCGGTTCCGCGAAGCGCCGGTCGATCAGGTCGCGGGCGCGGCGGAGGAGCACGAGCTCCTGCCGCCGCTCCGGGGTCATGAGCGGGACGATAGCGCCGCGGGGACGGGCCGGTCCAGGAACGCGTCGAGCGCGGCGGCGGTGCGCGCCGGCTGCTCGAGGTGCGGGAGGTGCCCCGCCTCGGGCACGATCTCGAACCGCGAGTCGGGGAAGGCCGCGAGCATCGCCCGCCCGTACGCCGGCGTCACGACGCGGTCGCTCGCGCCCCAGATCCCGAGCACGGGCACCCGGACCGCCGCCAGCCGGGCGAGCAGCTCCGGATCGTGCATGTAGGGGTCGCCGGCCAGGGCCTGCAGGGCGACCTGGTTCCGCTGCATCGTCTGCAGCGCCTCCGGCGGCAGCGCGGCGAGCGTCGCGAGGAACCGCTCCGGGTCGTGCCACGAGAACGCGGCGATCCCGCGGGGGTCGAGGCCCGAGATGTCGTGGATCGGCTCGTCCGGCACGGCGACGCCGACGGCGTCGATCAGGACCACGCGGTCGATGCGGCGGCCCGCGTCGCGCACGGCCATCGCGCTCGCGATCCAGCCGCCGATGGAGGAGCCGACCACCGCGACCTGCTCGAGGTCCTCCGCCTCGAGCAGGGCGAGGAAGGCGGCCGCGACGTCGTCGATGCGCGCGATCCCCTCCGGACGGGACGTGCCGTCCCAGCCGGGGATCACGGGCGCGACCACGCGGTACCGATCGGCGAGGTGCGCGACGAGCGGCGCGACGGTGCCGGGACCGCCGCCGCCGTGCAGCACGAGGACGGTCGAGCCGGTGTCGCCGGCGCGGTGGACGGACAGGGGGAGGGCGGGATCGGTCATGGCAGCACTGTATCTAAATATGTTTAGTCGCGCGTACACTGGGTCCGTGGAGGTCGGCACGCGCACCGAGGAGGAGGTGCTCGGGCGCGCCGTGAAGCAGGTGCAGTGGCGCCACCACCGGGCGTTCGACGCCCGCATGCGCGCCGTCGGCTCGACGATCGTGCAGTGGGACGTCCTCCGGGCGCTCGAGCGGCAGCCCGACGCCTCCGCCCACGACCTCGCCCTCGCGACGTTCCAGAGCGACCAGTCGCTCGGCGTGATGATGCGGAGCATGGAGGGCAAGGGGCTCGTCGAGCGCTCGAGCGCGGGCGGACGCCGCATCGAGCACCGCATCACGGCCGACGGCGCGCGGATCCTCGAGCACGGGCACGCGGTCGCCGCCGAGCTGCTCGGCGCCACCTACGGGGTGCTGAGCGCGGACGAGCGCGCGACCCTGCTCGCGCTGCTGCGCCGCCTCGGCGCGGACGCCTAGCGCGAGCGGGCGCCCAGCGGCGCCTGCGCGCTGAGGGTCGCGCTGCGGATCGCCGTCGTGAGCGACTCGACCGCCTGGCGCGGCGCCGACGGGTTCGACAGCAGCCGGAAGTCGACCGGACCGAGCGTCGGCAGGCCGAGCCGCACCTCCACCTTCTGCAGGTCGGAGGGGATCAGCGAGTGCGCGAGCACGGCGATGCCGAGCCCGGCGCGGGTCGCCGCGAGCATCGCGTTGATGTCGCGGACGGTGCAGGCGATGCGCCACCGCCGCCCGGCGGCCTCGAGCGCGTCGATCGCCATCTGCCGGGTGAAGCTCGGGGCGCGGTGCACGACGAGCGGCACCTGCTCCTGCTTCAGGAACGGCTCCGCGTCCTCGGCGGCCCAGACGAACTGGTCGTGCAGCACGAGCGTGCCCTCGCCGAGCTCGACCGCGGGCTGCTTCACGAACACGAGGTCGAGGTGCCCGGCCGCGAGGCGCCGGGTGAGCACCGAGCTCTGCTCGACGGTCAGCTCGAGGTCGACCTGCGGGTTGAGCCGCCGGAACTGCCGCAGGATCCGCGGCAGCTGCGTGATGGCGAGGTCGTCGGCCGTGCCGAAGCGCAGCCGGCCGCGGGTGGGGGAGGAGCGGAAGTACGACTCCGCGTCGGCGTGCGCGCCGAGGATGCGGTGCGCGAAGCCGGCGAGCGCCTCCCCGGCCTCCGTCGGGCGCACCCCGCGGGTCTCGCGGATGAAGAGCGGGCGGCCCACCTCGTCCTCGAGGCGGCGCATCTGCTGGCTCACCGTCGGCTGGCTGATGCCCAGCTGCTGCGCGGCGACCGTGAAGCTGCGACCGCCCGCGACGGCCAGGAAGGTGCGGAGGAGCGCCGGGTCGTACATCGCCATCCATTCATCGATCCAATGGGTGATATCGAACCACATCACGCCGAGCAATGGATCGGCGAACTACCGTTGATCGGGCTCATGTCCCACGCGCTTCCCCTGTCCACCCGATTCCCGGCCCTGAGCGGCTTCGCACCGCTCTCCGTCCCCAACTACCGCCGCTTCGCGGGCTCGAACGTGCTCGCGATGAGCGCGACCTGGATGCAGCGCATCGCGCAGGACTGGCTCGTCCTGCAGCTGACGCACAGCGTCGCCGCGGTCGGCGTCACGACCGCGATGCAGTTCGTCCCGTCGATCCTGTTCGGCCTGCACGGCGGCGTCCTCGTCGACCGGTTCCCGCGCCGGCGGATCCTGATGGTCACGCAGTCGCTGGTCGGGCTGTTCAGCCTCCTGCTCGCGGTCGTCGCGCTGACCGGCACCGCGACCGTCTGGCTCGTCTGGCTCGCGGCGTTCGCGATCGGCTGCGTGACGGTGGTGGACAACCCGAGCCGCCAGGTGTTCGTGAACGAGCTCGTCGGGCGCGGTCACCTGAAGAACGCGCTCAACCTCAACGCCGCGATCTTCCAGCTCGGCGCATTCATCGGCCCCGCCGTCGCGGGCGGGCTCATCGGCGCCGTCGGCGGCGGCTGGGCGTTCCTCATCAACGCCGGCGCGTGCGGCGTGACCGTGTTCATGCTCAGCCGGCTCGACCCCGAGCAGCTCGTGCCCGCGCCCAAGGCGCAGCGACGGCCGCACGCGCTCCGGGAGGGGCTCGCGTTCGTGCTGCGGACCCCCGCGATCCGCTACTCGATCGTGATGCTCGCCGTGCTCAGCGTGTTCACGCTGACGATGCCCGTGCTGCTCGCCGCCTTCGCGACGCAGGTCTTCCACCTGGGCGCCTCCGGCTACGGCCTGTTCAACTCCCTCGTCGCGGTCGGCGCGGTGGTCGGCGCGCTCGCCTCCACGCGGATGGTGCACCTGCGGCTGCGCGTCGTCGTCCTCTGGGGCACGGCCTGGGCGGCCGTGCTCGCCCTCGCGGCCGTGATGCCGTCCGAGCAGAGCTTCGGCGCCGCGCTCATCGTCTCCGGCATGGGCAGCCAGTTCTTCTTCCAGTCCGGCAACCCGCTCGTGCAGCTGACGGCGACCCCGGAGGTGCGGGGCCGGGTGATGTCCGTGTGGGTGCTCGTCGTGCTCGGCGGCCAGGGGATCGGCGGCCCGATCATGGGCGGCATCGTCGACCTCGTCGGGGCGCGCGGCGGCATGCTCATCGCGGGCGGCGTGCCCGCGGTCGCGGGCGTCGTGCTCTCGATCCTGCTCGCGCGCCGCGGATCGCTGCGCCTCGCGGTCTCCGCGCACCGCCCGCTGGTCGCGATCACCGCGCGCTGACCGGGCCACCGCAGCGCTTCGAGACGAACCGTGACGGACCGGGACGCGGCCGTGACCGGGCGTCGCTACCATCGGCGCCGACCGCGCGCCTGCGGTGCCCCGACCCGGTGATGACGCCGGTCGGCTCTCCTCAGACGTGAAAGGACCGGCCATGATCCGTCGCCGCACGCTCCTCGCCACCACGGGCCTCGCCGCCGTCGCCCTCGCGCTCAGCGCCTGCAGCGGCACCGCCGTGCCTGCCGCCTCGTCCTCCGGCGCCGCGAGCGCCAGCGGCCCCGCCGCTCTGAAGACCGTCGCGGCCGGCAAGCTCACCGTCGCGACGGGGCAGCCGGCGTACTCGCCGTGGGTGGAGGACGACAAGCCGCAGTCGGGCAAGGGCTTCGAGTCCGCCGTCACCTACGCGCTCGCGAAGCAGCTCGGCTACGCGAAGGGCGACGTCGTGTGGGCGCGCTCCAGCTTCGACTCCGCGGTCACGCCCGGCGCGAAGCCCTGGGACCTGAACATCCAGCAGTTCTCCATCACGGCGGACCGCGAGAAGGCCGTCGACTTCTCCTCGCCGTACTACACGACCACGCAGGCGATCGTGACGACGAAGGGGTCGAAGGCGGCCGGCGTCACGACCCTCGCCGGGCTCAAGACCCTGAAGATCGGCGTCGCCACCGGCACCACCAGCTACACGGTCGTGAACGCCGAGGTCGGCCAGCCCGCCGTCTACACCTCCGTCGACGACGCGGTGCAGGCGCTGAAGACGAAGCAGGTCGACGCGGTCGTCACCGACCTGCCCGGCGCGTTCTACATCGCGGGCGCGCAGCTCGACGACGGCGTCGTCACCGGCCAGTTCGCCTCCACCTCCGGCGGCGACCGCTTCGCGTACGTGCTGCCGAAGGGCTCCGCGCTGACGAAGCCGGTCAGCGCCGCGATCGACGCGATCACGAAGTCGGGCGAGCTGAAGGAGATCACGGACAAGTGGCTCTCCTCCGAGGTGAACGTCCCCGTCCTCAAGTGACGCGCCTCACGTGACCCTGCAGCGGGAGCCGTCGGCCGTCGAGGTCGAGCGGCGCGCGTACCGGCGCAGCCGCTCGACCCGGTCGATCCTGGTCGCGGTCGCCTCCTCGCTCGTCGTCGCGGTCGCGGTCTGGCTCCTCGTCGTGCACACGAAGGGGTGGGCGGCCGCGCAGCACACCTTCTTCGACCCGGCGGAGGCGGCGGAGACGTTCCCGGCGGTGCTCGCCGGGCTCTGGGTGAACGTCTACGTCCTCTTCTTCGCGGCGATCGGCGTCGCGGTCTGCGCGACCCTGCTCGCCGTGGTGCGCACGCTGCGCGGACCGGTGTTCGCGCCCCTCCGCTTCCTCGCGGCCGCGTACACCGACCTGTTCCGCGGCGTGCCGATGATCGTGCTGATCTACCTCGTCGGCTTCGGGATCCCCGCGCTCGGGGTGCTGCCGCTCGTCGACCCGCGGATCCTCGGCGGCGTCGCGCTCGTGCTCGGCTACTCCGCGTACGTCGCGGAGGTGCTGCGGGCCGGCATCGAGTCCGTCCACCCGTCGCAGCGCCTCGCCGCCCGCTCCCTCGGGCTCACCTACGGCCAGACGCTGCGGCTCGTGGTGCTGCCGCAGGGCGTGCGCAGCGTCGTGCCCGCGCTGGTGAACGACTTCGTGTCGATGCAGAAGGACGTCGGGCTGATCTCGATCCTCGGCGTCGTCGACGCGATCAGCGCCGCGAACATCGCGAAGGCGGTGTCGTACAACTACACCGCGTTCGTGATCGCGGGGCTGCTGTTCATCCTCCTGAGCCTGCCGTTCATCCAGCTGACCAACCACCTCGAGCGCCGGGCCCGCGCGCGCCAGCAGCAGGGGAGCGTCGTATGAGCGCGGCGACGGTCCTCGAGACCCGCGGGCTCGTGAAGGCGTTCGGCGACCGCGTCGTGCTCGACGGCATCGACCTCACCGTCGACCGGCACGAGGTCGTCGTGCTGATCGGCGCCTCCGGCTCGGGCAAGTCGACGCTGCTGCGCACGATCAACCTGCTCGAGCCGATCGACGACGGCCGGATCCTGCTCGCGGGCGAGGACATCAGCGACCCGCGCGTCGACGTCGACGCGGTGCGCGCGCGGATCGGCGTCGTCTTCCAGCAGTTCAACCTGTTCCCGCACCTCACCGTGCTCGACAACGTGACGATCGCCGCGCGCCGGGTGCACCGCGTCCCGCGGGCCGAGGCGGAGGCGACGGGACGGCGCCTGCTCGAGCGGGTCGGCCTCGCCGAGTTCGCCGGCGCCTACCCGGACCGCCTCTCGGGCGGCCAGCAGCAGCGGGTCGCGATCGTGCGCGCGATCGCGACGAACCCCGAGCTGCTGCTGCTCGACGAGATCACGAGCGCGCTCGACCCGCAGCTGGTGGGGGAGGTGCTGGACCTCGTGGCGGAGCTGAAGGAGCAGGGGTCCACGATCCTCATGACGACCCACGAGATGCGGTTCGCGGAGCACGCCGCCGACCGCGTGGTCTTCCTGAGCGGTGGGCGCATCGCGGAGGAGGGCCCGCCCGCCCAGGTGCTGCGCGAGCCGCGGCAGCCGGACACGCAGGCGTTCCTGTCCCGCCTCCGCGCCCGCTGACCGTAGGGTCGCGGCAGCGTCAACGCCCCGTTCGCGGGCTTCGGCCGTCGACCGTGAGATGGGACCGTGGGGCCATGAGCGACACGCTGCAGGTGCGGCCCGACGGGGGCGTCCGCGAGGACGAGCTGCTCTCGATCGTCTACTCGAGCGTCGCGACCGAGCCGTTCACCGAGGTCGACCTCGCGCTGCTGCTCGCGATCAGCCGCATGAACAACGAGTCGCGCGGCCTCACCGGCGTGCTGCTGCACCGCGACGGCCAGTTCATGCAGGCGCTCGAGGGGCCGGCCGGCGCCGTGCGCACCGCGCTGCGGACCATCGCGGCGGACCCGCGGCACACGGGCGTGTGGACGCTCGCCGAGGAGCGGATCGCGGAGCGCCGCTTCGGCTCCTGGGCGATGGGCTACCGGCCGCTGTCGGAGACCGACCTCCAGGACGCGCCCGACTGGTTCGGGTCGCCGGAGGCGCTCGATCAGCGGGACGGGTCCCGCGCCGGCGAGCTGCTCGCCTGGTTCCGGAGCCGCTGACCTCCAGCCCCGAGGTCGTCAGCCCTGCGGCAGGTGCCGCGCGAGCATCGTCAGCACCTGGGGCGCCGTCGGCACGCCCGCGGCGCGCGCCAGCTCGGTGCCGTCCGCGCGGGACAGCACGGTCGTGGGCGTCGCGACGATCGCCCGCCGCTCGCTCTCGTCCGGCTCGACGGCGACGTTGACCTCGCGCAGCACCGCGCGGTCGCCGACCAGCCCGGTCGCGTCCTCGAGCACGGTGCGCGTGCGCGCGCAGGCGCCGCAGAAGCTCGAGCTGTAGAGGGTCAGCACGAGGGGTTCCACGCGGGGTGCAGCGCGCGGCGGGGCGCCGGCATTCCCGCGGGTCACGCCCGCAGCCGCCGCACCGCCAGCGACATGCCCGCGATGCCGGCGAGCGCGACGGCGGCGACGGCCGCGGTGAGCAGCGTCATCCCGGCCCAGTCGGCCTGGAACGCGCGCGGGATCAGCCGCACGGGCACCGCGACGACGCCGACGAGCGCGCCGAGCATGCCCGCGTAGGTCGACGCCATGGAGATCGCGTGCGTCGTCACGTCGCCCCGCCGCACGGCGATCAGCGCGGCGGTGAGGCTCACGATCGTCACGACGCTGAGGATGTGGATCCACGAGAACCGGCCGGGCCGCAGGTCGCGGATCCAGAACGACGAGATCGCGACGCCGTACATCAGCACGACCCAGACGCGGCCGTTCCACCGGTGCAGCCGGTCGCCGAACCGGCGCCGCAGCAGCTGCACCGCGCCGAGCACGACCGCGAGGGTCGCGGCGGTCGCGTGCCCGGCGATCAGCAGGTCCCAGCCGTCCATCGCCCCAGACTGCGCGGCCGCCGCGGTGCCGCGCATCGTCCCCGGGGCCGAACCCGCCTCGTCCCGCGGGCCGGGGCTCGGTCCTCGCAGGCTCAGTCGTCGGAGGAGGCGAGCCCGCGGCGCGCGCTGAGCAGCTGCACCTCCGGCCGCTCCGCGACGAAGCGCTCCACCTCGTCGAGCACCTCGGCGAGGTGGGCGGCGTCGCCCGAGACGGCGGTCACGCCGATGCGCGTGCGGCGGTGCAGGTCCTGGTCCGCGACCTCGGCGACCGCGACCGGGAAGCCCTTCCACAGCGCGGCGACGAGCGGGCGGACGATGCCGCGCTTCTCCTTGAGGGAGTGCACGTCGCCGAGGAGGACGTCGAACTCGAGCCAGCCGATCCACATGGGTGCAGCAGCCTGCCACGGGATCAGGACCCGGGTGCGCCCGTGCCGAGCTTCGCTCGCCGCAGCAGCACGAACGCGACCGACGTCAGCACGGCCCAGATCGCGAGCACGAGGTACGGCGTGCCGTGCAGGTGGTCCCGGAAGTAGGCGAGGTCCCGCAGCGCCTCCACCGTCGCGCCGGCCGGCATCCCGCGGCCGACTGCGGCGAAGAACGGCGGCAGCAGCGGCTGCGCGACCGCGCCGCCGGACGCGGGGCTCGACACCAGGATGAAGAGCAGCCAGGTCGGCAGCAGCGCCCACCGCGCGCCGATGAGCAGGCGCCAGCACAGGTACGTCGTCCCGGCCGTCCACGACGTGAGGGCCAGCACGCCCCAGGTCGGCCAGAACGGCACCTGCTCGAGGTGCGCGATCGGCCCGACCATCGACGTCACGGCGAGCGAGACGACGACCGACCGGATCGCGTCCCAGCGCAGCTCGCCGGCGAGGGTCAGCCGGTTCGCGTTCGCCCGGGTCTGGATCGCGCCGATGAAGCCCATGATCACCGAGGCGAGCGCGACGTAGAACAGCACGGTGCCGGAGGGGTCGCGCGGGTTCACGGGGTGCAGGTCGTGCACGGTGACCGCGGTGCCGAGCTCGGTGCCGACCTGCGTCGTGTCGGCGAGCAGCACGCGGGCGACCGACGGGCCGGAGGCGGAGCTGAGCAGCAGCTCCGTCCGCCCGGTGCCCGCCCGGATCAGCGCCGCGTAGATCTGCTGCTCGCCGAGCGCCGCGACCGCCGCGGCGCGCGACGGCAGCGTCTGCGCGTCGATCGTGCCGGGATCCGCGGAGCCGAAGGCGCGCTCGGCGGTCGCGGGGGCGTAGTCGACGACCGCGATGGGCACGTGCCGCGGCCGCGGATCGCCGAGCGCCGTGCTGTAGCTGAAGACGTAGAGCGCCGCGACCGCCGCGATCACGAGGGTGACCACCAGCGCCGGCAGGTTCGAGCCCGGCAGCACGGCGGCGCGCACCCGGGATCCCACGGCCGCACCGTAGCCGCCCGACCTCGATCCGAGCCGTCAGGCCCGTGCGGTCAGCCGGTCTCGAGCACGGGCTCCTTCGCGGGCATCCCGAGGGCGGCGAGCACCGCGCCGGCGTCGTCGAGCAGCGCCTGCTCGGTGGCGGCGGGCAGCGGCGCGAACGGCGTGATCCGCACCCGGCCTCCGGCGATGCGCCACAGCCCGGCCGCACGGCCGTCGGCCATCGCGAACGACCGGAAGACGCCGGCGAGCACGACCTCGGGATCGTGCTCGCCGAGCACCGGCGCACGCGAGGTCCAGCCGTGCAGGATCGGGTCGAAGTTGCCGAGCAGCCGCGTCGGCGGTGCAGCGGCCGGCTCGCGATCGGCGAGGTCCACGAGCCCGTCGCCGACGGGGACCGTCTCGTCCGCGACGGCCGCGAGGCCCGCCCGGGCGTCGCGGAGGGGCAGCTTCGCCCACATCGCGAGATCGCGGTCCGATGCGGGCCCGTGCCCCGCGAGGTAGCGGCGGGCGAGCCGCTCGAGCGCAGCGGTCCCGCTCGAGGGGAGCGGGCGCGGGGCCGAGCCAGTCCTCGGCGAGGACCATGCGGTGCTCGCCGTCGCGGACCGGTCCCCGGATCAGCCGGTGGCGCAGCGTCGCGGCGAGCAGCACGTGCACGAGCGCCTGGCCGCGGGTGGGCACGCCGGCGGCGTCCAGCGCCGCGCGCAGCTCCTCCCGGGTCCGCGGGCCATGCTCGGCGACCTGCTCGACGACGACGGCGACACCGCGCTCGGCCAGGTCGGGCGTCACGCCCTCCTGCTGCAGCCGCCGGGCGGACTCGGTCGCCAGCTGCGGCGTCGTCAGGTCGTGCAGCCACCAGAAGTCCTCGGCCGCGACGAGGTGCAGCGTGCCCCGGTTCAGCCACGACACCACGAGCGTCCGGGTGTCGCTGAGCGCCGCGTCGACGTCCGCGGCCGTCGCGGCGCCGGCCGTCCGCGCGCGGACCGCGAGCCGGAACCCGCGCGGGTCCTGCCCCTGCACCGCCAGCACCCGGCGCACCGCGTCCTCCGCGGTCGCCGCCGGCGGCCCGCTCAGCAGCTGGGCCGTGCAGCGCGCCGCGACGGGCACGGCGTCAGTCGAGCAGGACGGCCCAGCCGTCGAGCACGGCGCCGTCGTGGTCCAGCCCGTACGCGGCGATGCGCCGCACCCACTCGGCGAGGCCCTCCTGCGTCACGGCGACCTCGGAGGTCGTGCCGCGCACGGTCCAGTCGTCGAGCTCGCCCTGCGGCTCGTTCGCGGTGGCGGCGTAGCCGAGGTCGTCGCGGATGCCCTCGAGCAGGTCCGTCGCCGCGTCCTCGTGCACCGCGGAGAACGCGAACTCGAGCTGCGCGCCGCCGGCGACGCCGTTCTCGGCGATCGTCGCCCAGTCGTCGCTGTTCATCGTCGCCAGCTCGTCGACGATCTCGGCGAGCGCGCCGGGGTCGACGTCCTCGGACACCTCGGGCACCGTGTCCTGGATGGGAGTCACCACGCGTCCATCCTGTCCTACGACCCCGCCCTAGGACAGCGACGCCGCCCAGTCGGCGGTCGTCAGCACGGCCGCCTGCTTGGGGAACACCTTGTCGAGCAGCACCCGGTGCACCTCCGGATCCGCGTCCGCGCAGGCGTCCGCGAGCACCACGAGGTCGAAGTCGAGGTCGGCGGCCTCGATGTACGTCGACAGCACCACGCCGCTCGTCGCGATGCCCGCGAGCACCAGCCGCTCCGCCCGCAGGGCGCGCAGCAGCACGGCGAGGTCGCTGCCGGCGAACGCGCTCACCCGCCGCTTCACGACGACCGGCTCGCCGGGCCGCGGCGCGACCGCGTCCGCGATCTGCAGCTCCGGCGCGTCCTCGCCGCCCGTCGCACGGGCCCGTGCCGGGGCGAACCGCCGGTTCGACGAGGCGATCTCGGGCGCGCCCTCCCGGAAGGCGACGCGCACGAAGACGACCGGGACCCCGGCCGCCCGCGCCGCGTCGGCGGCCGAGGCGGCGTTGGCGAGCACGGCGGGGTCCGGGTACCGCTCGACGATGCTGCGCTGGAGGTCCATGAGCAGGAGGACGGTGCGTGGGTCGGTCACAGATCGACAGTCTAGACTGCGTATCCGTGACCGATCCCGGAACCGACGACGACCTCGCCGCCCGCGCCGCCCGCGAGGTGCGCGTCTCCGTCGGCCGCCTGCACCGCCGGCTGCGGCTCGTCGCGAACGAGGGCGGACTCTCCGCCTCCCAGTCGTCGGCGCTCGCCCGGATCGCGAAGGGCGAGGCGGACACCGCGGCCGCGCTCGCCGAGATGGACGGCGTGCGGCCCCAGTCGATGGCGGCCACCGTCGCGGCGCTCGAGCGCGACGGGCTGCTCGAGCGGTCGGTCGATCCGGCGGACGGGCGGCGCGCGATCCTCCGGATGACGCCGGAGGGGGAGGCGCTGTTCTCCGGCGGCCGCGCGGCCCGCCAGGAGTGGCTCGCCCGCACCCTGCGCGAGCGGCTGAGCGACGACGAGCTCGCCGTCGTGCTCGAGGCGGCGGCGCTGCTGCAGCGGCTGACCGAGCGGTGACCGCGCACACCGCGCCCGTCGACCGGTTCGACCGGCGGCTGCTGGCGCCGATGGTCCTCGGGTCGATCCTGAACCCGGTCAACTCGTCGATCATCGCGGTGGCGCTCGTGCCGATCGCGATCGCGTTCGGCGCGCCCGCGGCGGAGACCGGCTGGCTCGTGTCCGCGCTCTACGTCGCGACCGCGATCGGTCAGCCCCTCGTCGGACGGCTGGTCGACGTGTTCGGCCCGCGCCGCCTCCTCCTCGTCGGCACGGTGCTGGCGGGCGTCGCGGGCGTGCTCGGCGCACTCGCGCCCTCGATCGCCGTGCTCGTCGTCGCCCGCGTCGTGCTCGGCTTCGGCACCTGCTCCGGGTACCCCGCCTCCATGGTCCTGATCCGGCGGGAGGCGCGGCGGACCGGCCAGGACAGCCCCGCGGGCGTGCTCACCGCGCTCGCGGTGGCGACGCAGACCGTCGCGGTCGTGGGGCCGACGCTCGGCGGCGTGCTCGTCGGGCTCGGCGGCTGGCGGGCGACGTTCGCGATCAACGTGCCGCTCGCGATCGCCGGCGTCGTGCTCGGGCTGCTGGTGCTGCCGCGCGACGAGGCGGTGCCGGACGCCGGGCGGCGCCTCCTCCGGCTCGACTGGGCGGGCGTGGCGCTGTTCGCCGCGACCCTCGTCGCGCTGCTGCTGTTCCTGATGGCCCCGCACGTCGCCGCCCTGTGGCTGCTGGGCCTCGCGGTCGTGCTCGCCGCGGGCTTCGCGATGCGGGAGCTGCGGGCCGCGGACCCGTTCGTCGACGTGCGCGTCTTCGCCGGCGACCGCGCGATCCTCGCCACCTTCGCGCGGTCCCTGCTCGCGGCGACCGTCTCCTACGGCTACCTGTACGGGTTCACCCAGTGGCTGGAGGACGGCCGCGGACTGGCCGCGACCGGCGCGGGGCTCGTGCTGCTGTCGACGTTCCTCGTCGGGATCCTCGTCTCCGTCACGACGGGTCGGCGGCCGGAGGTGCGCGCGAAGCTGCTCGTCGGGGGCGCGGTGCAGGTCGTCGTCTGCGGCGGGCTGCTGCTCCTGACGGGCGCCTCGCCGATCTGGCTGCTCGTCGCGCTCGCGGCGCTCCTCGGCGTGCCGCAGGGCCTGCTCGGCCTCGCGAACCAGAACGCCCTCTACGTCCAGGCCGACCCGGCGCGGGTCGGCGCCTCCGCGGGGCTGCTCCGCACCTTCATGTACCTCGGGGCGATCCTCGCCTCCTCCGCGAGTGCGGGCTTCTTCGGCCGCCGCGCCGACACCGCCGGCCTCCACGAGCTCGCGCTGTTCATGCTCGCGGCCTGCGCGCTGCTCGTCGTCCTCGTGCTCGCCGACCGCTCCCTGGCGCGCATCGGGCGGCCGGAGGCGGACGCGCGGACCTGAGCCGGGCTGGGCTGGGCTGACCTGGCAGGTGCGGTCCGACCGGCGTGACCCGCCGCCTGCCGCGCGAGCTCCGGCTACCGTGCTGGCCATGGGCGAGGAGGACGAGCCGCGCCGTGCCGGCCCCTCGCGGCGCACGGTGCTGGCGGGCGGCGGGCTGCTCGCCGCGCTCGCGGCCAGCGCGGCGGTGGGCGTCCGCGCCCTCGGGGCCGAGCACCGCTCGCTCCCGGCGCCGACGGCGACGACCGCCGCTCCGGTCGCCCCCGCGGTCGCGGCCCCGGTCGTGGCGCCGCCGCCCCCGCCCCCTCCGCCGCTCGGCGCGCCCGTGGCGGGGATCGCGCTGCACCCGGCGGCGCGCGGGGGCGCTGCAGAGCCTCCTGCAGCTGCCCGGGACGGGCGAGTGGTACATCACGCAGGCGAAGCGCGGGACGAGCGGGCTGCTCGATCCGGCCGGGCTGGACGTGGGCGACATCGTCGTCTCGCGGCTGGCGGGCGACGGGAAGCTCCTCGACACCATGGTGCTGCCGGACGCCGGGCACGGGATGGGGCTCGTCGTGCGGCTCGAAGCGGGCGTGCGGGTCGTGTACTCCTGCTGGTTCGCTCCCGATGCGAGCGGACGTCTGTACGACGTGGTCCGGATTCCGTACCGGGCCGGCACCGCCTCGCGGGCCTCGGCGACCACGGTCGTCCCGGGCGCCGGCTACCCCCTCGATCCCAGCTCCGACCCGTCGACGGGCGCGGTGACGGTGCGGCACCAGGGCGGCGGCGGGCCCGAGTACACCCGGCACGCGTGGGCGGACTTCGCGGCCGGGGACCTGTCCCGGCCGACCGGAGCGGTCGCCACGACCGACCGCCCGCCGACGCACCAGGGCTTCTGCAGCCTCGGCGACCGGTTCTTCTTCTACACCGGTGCGTCGACCGACACCGTCGGCGGCGATCCGGCGCTGATCACCGAGTACAGCTGGACCACCGGCGCGGTGGTCGCCGCACCGCTCGACGCCGCGGCGCTTCTCCGCCTGCCGGACGGCACCTACCCGGGCGGGCGGATGGAGCCGGAGGGCGCCACGGTCGTCGTCGATCCGAGCGGCGCGGCCTCCCTGGTCGTCGGCTTCACCACCGGCGGCGGCCCGCTCGTCACCGCGCCCAGGACCTACCCGACCTTCCGGTACCCGGTCCCGCCCTCGTCCTGAGCGCCGCCGCACGGCGCGGGAATACCGCTGGACGCCGCGAGTTGTATGCGATTGCATGGACTTGGGCGCAGTGCCCACCAGAGGGAGTTGGTTCGGATGCAGTTCGGTGTGTTCTCCGTCGGCGACGTCACGCGCAACCCGGTCACGGGCGGGACGCCGAGCGAGGCGGAGCGGATCAAGGCCGTGATGGCCATCGCGCGGAAGACGGAGGAGGTCGGCCTCGACGTCTTCGCGTTCGGCGAGCACCACAACCCGCCCTTCATGTCGTCCTCGCCCACGACGCTGCTCGCCGCCGTCGCGGCGCAGACCGAGCGGCTGCTGGTCTCGACCTCCACCACGCTCATCACCACGAACGACCCCGTGCGCCTCGCCGAGGAGTACGCGATGCTGCAGCACGTCTCCGGCGGCCGCATGGACCTGATGCTCGGCCGCGGCAACACCGCGCCCGTCTACCCGTGGTTCGGGCAGGACATCCGGCAGGGCCTGCCGCTCGCGCTCGAGCACTACAACCTGCTGCACCGCCTGTGGCGGGAGGACGTCGTCGACTGGCAGGGCCGCTACCGCACCCCGCTGTCCGGCTTCACCTCCACCCCGCGCCCGCTCGACGACGTGCCCCCGTTCGTCTGGCACGGCTCGATCCGCACGCCCGAGATCGCCGAGCAGGCCGCCTACTACGGCGACGGCTTCTTCGCGAACCACATCTTCTGGCCGTCGGAGCACTCCAAGCGGCTCATCGACTTCTACCGCCAGCGCTTCGCGCACCACGGCCACGGCACCCCCGAGCAGGCGATCGTCGGCCTCGGCGGCCAGGCGTTCATCGCGCGGACGTCGCAGGAGGCGCGGGACCGCTTCCGCCCCTACTTCGACGAGGCGCCCGTGTACGGCAACGGCCCGCGCATGGAGGACTTCACCGAGCAGACGCCGCTGTCCGTCGGCAGCCCGCAGGAGGTCATCGACAAGACGCTGACCTTCCGCGAGACGTTCGGCGACTACCAGCGCCAGCTCTTCCTGATCGACCACGCCGGGCTGCCGCTCGAGATGGTGCTGGAGCAGCTCGAGCTGCTCGGCGGCGAGGTCGTGCCCGTGCTCCGCAAGGAGCTCGATGCGCGGCGCGCGCCGGGCGTCGCGGAGGCGCCGACCCACGCCTCCCTCGTGCGGGCGAAGTACGGCGACGAGGCGCCCCGCCAGCCGCGGCCGAACGCCAACCGCGGCGACAACGTGACGGGCGGCTCGCCCTACCAGGACACCGACGACCGCGAGGCCGCGTGACGACGACCGAGGCGCGCGACATCCGGCTCGCCAACGAGTCCTGGGAGGCGCTGCTCTCCGCCCAGGTCGCCGTGATGCGCGGCTTCGCAGCCGAGCGGATGTGGGACGAGATGTCCATCAACGAGTACGACGTGCTCTACGCGCTGAAGAAGGCGGGCTGCGCGCTGCGGCAGAGCGAGCTGACGAAGCAGGTGCTGCTGAGCCAGCCCGCCCTGTCCCGCCTCGTCGAGCGGCTCGAGCAGCGCGGCCTCGTGCAGCGCGGCGCCGACAGCCGCGACAAGCGGGGCGTGCTCGTCTCGCTCACCGACGCGGGCGCCGTCGCGCAGCAGCGCACTGGCGCCCGGCACGCCCGCAGCGTGGAGGCGCGGATGCGCGCCCTCACGCCCGACCAGCAGCGGCAGCTGCGCGACCTCTGCGCGCTGCTCACCGATCCCGAAGGAACCGCACCATGAAGCTCGTCCTCGTCTCGGGGGGCACCAGCGACCCCTCGTCCACCCGCATGCTCGCGGACCGCATCGCGGCCCGCGTGCTCGAGCGCGCCACCGCGGCCGGCGTCGAGGTGACCACCGCGGTGATCGAGCTGCGCCCCCTCGCCGCGGAGATCGCCTCCGCCCAGGTCACCGGCTTCGCGCCGCCCGCGGTCGCCGCGGCGATCGCGACGCTCGCGGAGGCGGACGGCCTGATCGTCGCGACCCCCGTGTACAAGGCGGGCGTGAGCGGGCTCGTCAAGTCGTTCTTCGACGTCGTCGACCAGGACCTGCTGATCGCCGTGCCGACCGTGCTCGCGGCGACGGCGGGCACCTCCCGCCACGCGCTCGTCGCCGACGAGCAGCTGCGCAGCCTGTTCGCGTACCTGCGGGCGCTCAGCACCCCCACGAGCGTGTTCGCGGCGCAGGAGGACTGGGGCTCGACCGGGCTCGCGGACCGCATCGACCGCGCCGCGCACGAGCTGGTCGTGCTGCTGGAGGCGGGCGTGAAGACCGCGATGCGCGACGCCGGCACGCACTACAACCGGGTGTTCGGCGGAGCGGGCCAGGGCGCGGACGAGGTCGAGTTCGACAGCGACCTCATGCGCCTCGCGACCGGCGGCTCGGCGCAGGGCAGCCCGGTGCGCCCCGTCCGCCCCGTCTGATCGGCGGGCGTCGTGCCCTAGATTCCGGTGCCATGGCCGAAGCACTGCTGCGACAGCGCGACGACGCGACCGATCCGATCGTCGCGACGACCGCGCTGCGGGCGGTGCTCGGCACCGGCGTGGTCGAGGCGGGCGACGGCCCGTTCGACTGGTCCCAGCTGTCGGCGGTCGACGACGGCGTCAGCGTGACCCGCGTCCGCTCCTCCGGCACCGCCGTGCGCGTGCGCACGGGGGAGTCGCCGGAGCTCGTCGTCGTCGCGGTCCGCGGCGGCCGCGCCGAGCTCGTGCACGGCACGGAGCGCGTCGTGCTGGAGCCCGGCGACCTGGGCCTCATCCCGAACGGGCGGTCGTCCGAGCTGCACTGGGAGCACGTCGTCGTCGACCTGTTCTCGATCGGCTCCAGCTCCATCCAGCGCCTGCTCGGCGTCGAGGGGCGGCCCGTGCGCCTCGCCGCCCCGCGCCTCACCCCGCGGTCGAAGGACCTCGCCGTGCTCTGGGACCGCGTGGCGCGCGTGCTGGCGGGCACCGTGCTCGAGGCCGCCGACCTGTACCAGCGCGACCTGGTCCGCGACCAGATGATCGACACGCTCGCGGCGACGACCATCGAGGCGTTCGAGCTGTCGGAGGTGCTCGAGGAGGACGTCGACCGCGACGACGGCGCGCTGCGGCGAGCGGAGTCGTACATGCGCCGACGCCTCGGCGACCCGCTCACCGTCCCCGACATCGCGCGGGAGTCCGGGGTGTCGCTGCGCGGCCTGCAGCTGCTGTACCAGCGCCGCCTGGGCTCGACGCCGCTGCTGCACCTCCGCACCCTGCGGCTCGAGGCGGCCAGGGAGGCGCTCGAGCGCGCCCCCACCGGGCAGACGGTCACGGCCGTCGCGCGCCGGTTCGGCTACACGAACGTCGGCCGGTTCAGCGCCCACTACCGGGAGGCCTACGCGGAGGCGCCCTCGGCGACCCTGCAGCGCGCTCGCGGCTGAGCACGTCATCCCGCGCACGGGTGCGGACGATTCGCGCACGGACGCCCGGTTCCCCGGTCCGATCGCGAAGATGGTCGCCGTTCCCCGCGGACGGAAGGACTCCCCAGCCCCGATGCACAGCGAGCAGCATCCGGACGCGTCCGAGGCGCGAGTGCCCGAGGCGCTCGCCGAGCGCTACCGGCTGGGTCCCGTGATCGGACGCGGCGGCGCGTCGACGGTGTACGCGGCGACGGACCGCCTGCTCGGGCGCGAGGTCGCGGTGAAGGTCTTCGCGGCGCGGGCGGCCACCGAGGACGAGCTGCGGATCCAGCAGGCGGAGGCCCAGCTGGTGGCCCGGCTCAACCACCACGCGCTCGTCACCCTGCTCGACGCGGGCGTCGACGGCAGCGACCCGTCCCGGCCGCAGATCTACCTCGTGATGGAGCGCACCCCGGGGGTCGACCTGAAGCGGCGCCTCCTCGACGGGCCGCTGCCCGCGAAGCAGGTCGCGTACCTCGGCTTCGACCTGGCCGAGGGCCTGCAGCACGTGCACGACCACGGGTACCTGCACCGCGACATCAAGCCGGCGAACGTGCTGCTCGACGAGCGCGTCGCCGCCACCCGGCTGCGCGGCAAGCTCACCGACTTCGGCATCTCGAGCATCATCGGCGCCGAGCAGGGGGAGTTCACGACCGGCACGGCCGCCTACCTCGGGCCCGAGCAGGTGGCAGGCGAGGACGCCGTGCCCGCGACGGACGTGTACTCGCTCGGCCTGGTGCTGCTCGAGGCCATCACCGGCCGCGTCGAGTACCCGGGCGGGGTGCTCGAGTCCGCGGGCCGGCGCCTTGAGCGGGACCCGATCGTGCCGGAGACGATCCCGGAGCAGATCGCGGTGGTGCTGCGCGGCATGCTGCAGCGCGACCCGGCCGCCCGGATGACGCTGCCGGACGTCGCGATCGGGCTGCAGAACGCGCTGATCGCCGAGCTGATCCGGGAGCGGTCGCTCGACCCGGCGCTGCTCGCGCCCGACGAGGCCGTCCGCGCGACGGCGGCGCACCGCTTCGACGTGCTCGGCGACGCCCCGGACGAGGCGTTCGACCGCGTGACCTATCTGGCGCGCCGGCTGCTGCACGTGCCCGTCGCGTTCGTGTCGATGGTCGACGCCGAGCGCAAGGTGATCCGGTCGGCGCGCGGCCTCGACGGCGCGCTGCACGAGGTGACGCGCAACGAGGCGCTGTGCGCGATCCCGGTCGCGACCGGGCGGCCCGTGTCCGTGCCCGACGTGCAGGCCGACCCGCGCATCGCGAGCAACCCGATCCTGCTGCACGACCCCGGCCTGCGGTCGTACGCCGCCGCCCCGCTGATCACCTACGACGGCCTCAGCATCGGCGCACTCGGGGTGTTCGACCGCTCCGCCCGCCGGTTCGACGCGGACGAGCTGCGCGACCTGGCCGAGCTCGCCGCGGTGATCATGCGCGAGCTCGAGCTGCGGCTCGCGGCCCGGCGGGCCCTCTTCGCCCGCTGAACCGCGGAAGTCCGCGGGGCCGCTCGCGGTTCCCCTCCAGGAGGGAGGCGGCGATGGCGCAGGCGGGGCGGGCGGCACGGATGGCGGCCGCGAGGCAGCGGGACGGTGACACCTGCGTCTGGTGCGGCACGGCGTTCGACGAGCGCACCCGCGCGACCCGCGAGCACGTGATCCCGCGGGTCAAGGGCGGTCCCTCCTGGCTCGAGAACGAGGTCGCCGCGTGCCGCCGGTGCAACGGGGAGCGCGGGCACCGCGCCCTGGTCGAGTGGCTCGAGGAGTGCGAGCGCCGCGGCTGGCAGCCCGACGTGCCGCGCCTCGAGCGGGTGCTCGTCGCGCTGCAGCGCGCGATCGCCGAGCGGGGCGGCCAGCGCCGGGCGCGCCCGCAGCTCGACGCCCAGCTGCGGCGCCTCCGCAAGCGGGTTCCGCAGCGGGTCCGACCCGCCGTTTAACCCGGCCGCCGGGCGCTCCGTGCACCGCCGGCGCGGAGTGAGCGCACACCTTCGCGGCGCCCCCCGGATTCCCAGGGAAGACGCCCCGCATCCCTGGTCCGGGGGCGTCGCCCGCGGGATACTGGCACCGGCAGCGCACCAACGGCACGAGCGGACACCATGGGAACGGACGTCGGGGAGCGACCTGCACCCGGTCCCGCCGACGTCGCCGCGGGCCGCTACCAGCTCGGCCGCGAGATCGGGCGGGGCGGCAAGGCCCGCGTGTTCGTGGCGCGCGACCGGCTGCTGCGGCGCGAGGTCGCGGTGAAGGTGTTCCGCGCCCGCGCGGGCGACCCCGCCGAGCTGCGCGCGCAGGAGGCGGAGGCGAAGCTCGTCGCCTCCCTGAACCACTTCGCGCTGACGACGCTGCACGACGCGGGCGTCGATACCGCCGACGCGGCGGACCCGCAGATCTACCTCGTCATGGAGTACATGCGCGGCGGGGACCTGCGGGAGCGGCTGCGGCGCGGGCCGCTCTGCCCGCTGCAGGTCGGCTACCTCGGCTACGACGTGGGCGGCGGCCTGCAGTACCTGCACGAGTCGGGCTTCCTGCACCGCGACATCAAGCCGGCGAACGTGCTGCTCGAGCGCGACGACGAGGAGGTGCGGATGCGCGGCAAGCTCGCCGACTTCGGGATCTCCTCCCTGATCGGGGTCCGCGAGCCGGGCGACGCCGTCACCGGCACCGCCGCCTACCTCAGCCCGGAGCAGGCGGCCTGCGAGGAGGCGGGACCCGAGTCGGACGTCTACTCGTTCGGCCTCGTGCTGCTGGAGGCCCTCACCGGCGCGGTCGCGTTCCCCGGCGACGTGCCGACGTCGGCCCTCGCGCGGCTCGACCGCGACCCGGTCATCCCGCCCTCCGTGCCGGAGGAGCTCGCGACGATCCTGCGCGGGATGACGCGGCGGGACCGGCGCGACCGGATGCCGCTGCCGGAGGCGGTCCAGGCGTTCCTCGACTTCGTGGTCGACGACCTGGTGCGGCGCCGCGCCGCCGCGGCGCCGACCTCGGAGGAGGAGCGCCTCGAGGCGGTGCGCCGCTACGACGTGCTCGACAGCCCGCCGGAGGACGCGTTCGACGAGGTCACCGAGCTCGTGCGGCGCACCCTGCACCTGCCGGTCGCGATCGTCGCCGTCGTCGACGAGGAGCGCGCCTGGTTCAAGTCGCGCCGGGGCGTCCCGCTGCCGGAGCTGCCCCGATCGCTCACGGACGAGTACGCCGCGTCGGGCGGCACCGGCACCTGGAACCTGCCCGACGTGCTCGCCGAGCCGAGCCTGCGCGACCACCCGTTCGTCGCGGGGGAGCCGCACGTCCGCTCGGCGCTCGCGGCGCCGCTGCTCACCCACGACGGCCACTCGATCGGCCGCCTGCTGGCGTGCGACGTCGTGCCGCGCACCTTCGACGCCGACGACGTGGCGACGCTCGAGGGGTTCGCCCGGATCGTCATGCGGGAGCTGGAGCTGCGGCTCGCGAGCCGTCGGGCGCTGTTCGACCGCTGACGGCGCCGGCCAGCGCGAGTGCGACGAGCTCGTCGACGAGCGCGGGGAGGTCGAGGCCGGCGGCGCGGCACATCCGGGGGAACCCGGACTGCGGGGTCATGCCCGGCATCGTGTTCACCTCGTTCAGCACGAACCCGTCGTCGGTCACGAAGAAGTCGAACCGGGACAGCCCGCGGCAGCCGAGCGCCCGGAACAGCCGGGTCGCGGCGTCGCGCAGGGCGGCGGCGGTCACGTCGTCCACCTCAGCCGGGAAGCGGACGACGGCGGTGCCGTCGTACTTCCGCGAGGTGTCGAAGACGGCGCCCTCCGCGACGCCGTACTCGATCGGCGGCGGCACGGTGAGGGCGCCGTCCCGGTCCTCGATCACCGCGAGCTGCACCTCCCGCCCGCGCACGTAGTCCTCGACGAGCACGGTGTCGCCCGCGGTGCGCGCGAGCGCGACGGCGGGCGCGAGCCCGGCCGGGTCGCGGACGACGGACACCCCGAAGCTCGACCCGGCGGTCGTCGGCTTGACGACGACCGGCGTCGCGACGGCCGGCACGGGATCGCCCGGCAGGAGCAGCACGCCCGGTGCGGTGCCGATGCCGAGCGCCGCGGCGACGGCCTTCGTCGCGTGCTTGTCCATCGCGATCGCGCTGCCGAGCGCGGGGCAGCCGACGACCGGCAGGCCGGCGAGGTCCGCGAGCGCGGCGATCGCGCCGTCCTCGCCCGGAGCGCCGTGCAGCACGGGGAAGACGACGTCGCAGCCCTCGAGCAGGACGACGCCCGCGGCGAGGGAGGCGGCGGGGGTGCGGCCGAGCGGCCCGCCGCCGTCGACCCACACGCCGTCCCGGCCGATGGTGACGGCGACCGGGTCGTGCCCGGCGGCGAGCAGCGCGTCCGCGACCGCGGCGGCGCTCCGCCGGGACACGTCGTGCTCGGGGCTGGTGCCGCCGCCGAGCACCGCGACGCGGCTCATCGCCGGCCGTCCAGGACGCGCGCGACCCGGGCGCCGATGCCGGTGACGACGTCGTGCTCGATCGTGCCCGCCCACCGCGCCCAGTCGGCGGCCGTGGGCTCGCCGTCGTCCCCGGGCCCGAAGACCGTGGCCGTCGCGCCGAGCGGGACCCCCTCCGGGCCCGCGTCGATCACGACCTGGTCCATCGAGACGCGGCCCACGACGGCGCGGCGCCGGCCGGCGAGCTGCACGCCGGCGGCCGCGTCGATGCGGCGCGGCAGGCCGTCGGCGTACCCGAGCGGCAGCAGCGCCAGCACCGTGTCGCGGTCCGTGCGGGCGGTGTGCCCGTAGCCGACGGGCGTGCCGGCGGGCGCGCGCCGGGTGAGCACCACGGGCGCCGTCAGCGTCAGCGCGGGCCGCAGCCCGGGGCCGATCCCGACCAGCCCGGCGCCGATGCGCACCAGGTCGAAGGCGGCGTCGGGCACGCGCAGGGCCGCCTCCGTCGCGGCGAGGTGGCGCACCGCGGGCCGCAGCCCGGCCGCGGCGACCTCGGCCAGCGCCGTGCGGAACGCCGCGATGCCGGCCGCGTTGCTGGGGTCGGCGGGCTCGTCGGCGCGGGGGAGGTGCCCCATCACGCCGACCACGTCGACCAGGCCGCGGCGCTCGGCCTCCACGGCGGCGGCGACCAGGGCGGCGCGGTCGTGCGCGGCGGCGCCGTCGCGGGCCATCCCGGTGTCGACGTGCAGGTGCACCCGAGCACGGGCGCCGGCCCGCGCCGCGGCGGCCGCGATCGCGCGGAGGTGCGGCACGGAGGCGGCCGCGACGTCGATGCGCAGCCGCAGCGCCGCCTCCCAGGCCGCGCCGACCGGCAGCAGCCAGGCCAGCAGCGGGGCGGCGATGCCGGCGCGGCGCAGCGCGACCGCCTCGTCGAGCGTCGCGGTGCCGACCCAGGTCGCGCCCGCGGCCAGCGCGGTGCGAGCGGTCGACGCCGCGCCGGCGCCGAAGCCGTCCGCCTTGACGACGGCCATCACCGCGGCCCCGCTCGTCGCGGCGGCGCGGCGCACGTTCGCGGCGATCGCGGACGGGTCGACGTGCAGCGCGGGAGCGGACGCGGGCGCCGCCTCGGGCGCGGCGAGCGACAGCGCGCTCATCGGCCGGCCGCCACGAGGCTCGGGGCGTCGACCGGACCGTAGACCGCCGCGGCGGCGCGGACCGACCAGGCCCAGTACCGGTCGCCGTGGCTCCAGTGCCACCACTCCGTCGGGTAGTTCACGAAGCCTGCGCCGGTCATCGCGAGCCCCAGCAGCCGCCGCTCCTCGCGCGCCTCGGCGCCCACGGCCGCGTCGGTGAAGCAGGCGCCGCGGCTCTGCTCGGGCGTCGCGTCGATCGGGGTGCCGAGGTCCACCGCCCGGCCGAGCCGGTCGACGAGCGTGACGTCGACGGCGGCGCCGGCCACGTGCGGCGCGACCTCGATCGGCGCCACGAACCGGCTCGTGAGGCGGCGCAGCTCTCCGGGCCCCGCACCGGGGTGCGCGAGCTCGACCTCGCCCGAGTAGCGCTGCCAGATCGCGCGCTGGTCCTCGGGTCGGCGGTGCCCCTCCACGACCCGCAGGCGGCGCCCGGGCGGCAGCAGCAGCTGCGCGACGGCGAGCCGCGCGGCGACGCCGGAGCGGACGAGGGGGCGGTCGCCGTCGGGGTCGGCGGTGCCGGTCGGGACGGGGACGAGGGGCTCACCCGAGTCGACCACGGGGAGGGCGGCGATCTCGGGATCGGCGAGCAGCACGGTCATGGTGCGAGCCTCCCGCGCGGGTCGCCGCCGAGGGATCGGCCGCAGGTGCCGTCGCGCTCCTCCGCGCGGGGGAACCGCACCTCATCCGAGCGGCGGACCCGGTCGTGAGGGAATGCCCGTCCCCACCCGCCGGTTCCCGCTCGCGACACACGCATCGGAAGGCGGAGACATGGCGCGCATCGCAGTGCTGGGCGGCACGGGGTACACCGGCGGCAACATCGTGCGGGAGGCCGCGTCGCGCGGGCACCACGTGACGGCGTACAGCCGCCACGCTCCGGAGGCGCCGGTCGAGGGCGTCCACTACGTGCAGGCCTCCATGACCGAGGAGGGCGCGATCGCCGCCGCGATCGCGGGCCAGGACGTCGTCGTCGAGGCGCTCGCGCCGCGCGGCGAGCTGGCCGAGCACCTCGAGGGCCTGATCGGCGACGCCGCCCGGCTCGCCGCCGAGCAGCACGCGCGGCTGATCGTCATCGGCGGCTGGAGCGGCCTGCGCCCCGCCGAGGGCGAGCCCCGGTTCGTCGAGGGCGACGTGCCCGCCGCGTTCCGCGCCGAGGCCGAGGAGATGGTGCGGGCGCTCGACGCCCTCGAGCAGCACGCGCCCGAGGGCCTCGACTGGCTGTTCGTCAGCCCCGCGCAGCAGTACGGCTCGTACGCGCCGGGGGAGGCGACCGGTGCCTACCGCGTCGGCGGTCCCGTCGCCCTCGTCGACGCGGAGGGCGGCTCCGCCGTCTCCGGCGCCGACTTCGCGCTCGCGATCGTCGATGAGATCGAGCACCCGGCGCGCACCGGGCACGTGGGCGTCGCCTCCTGACTCAGCGGGTCCCGGGCGCGGGCGCCGCGACCCCCAGCGTGGGCAGCGGCGTCATCGTGAAGTCGTAGGACGGGAACGAGACGCTCGGGATCGGCCCCGGCTCCCGCTCGTCCCCGTTCCCGCCCACGTTCCCGTCCGTGTCGGCGCCGAGCAGCGCTGCCGAGCCCAGCGAGAGCAGGGTGACGGCGAGCAGGCAGCCGATCAGGAACCGGTACCGCACCGCGAGGGTGCGCAGGTAGCCGTGCGGCGCGTTGATCCCGCCGAGCACGGCGTCGGCGAGCTGCACGACGACGCCGCCCGCGCTCGCCCAGGCGACCGCGGCGGCCACCGGCTGCGGACCGCGGGCGATCGCGGCGAACAGCCCGGCCAGCGCGAGGCCGCCGAGGGCGAGCGCCGACCACAGCGCCAGCTCCTGCCGCAGGCCGCCGTAGCGCCACGCGGTGCCCCAGCGCACGCGGCCGTGCCGCCGTCGCGCCTCGGCGAGCACCGCCGCGTCGTCCGGCAGCGCGACGAGCACGGCCGCCCAGCCCGCCGCGACGGCCGCCGCGAGCAGCAGCAGCGCGGCGGCCGGGGCGAACCACGACACGACGGCGCCGAGCAGCACCGCGGCCGCCGCGACCGCGACCAGCACGCGGATCGCGGCGGTGCCCCGGGACGCCGCCGCACGGATCGCGAGGTAGCCCGCCGGCAGCACGTCCCTGCGCCGCCGGAAGCGGCGCCCCACGAGCAGCGCGCCGCCGAGCGCGAGCAGCGCCGCTGCGGTCGTCGCCGGCGGGGAGCCGACCGCCTCCGCCACGGCGGCCACCGCTGCCGGCAGCAGCACCGCTGCGGCGAGCGCGATGCGGCGCTCCCAGGTGACCGCCGCATCGAGCAGGCGGCGCGAGTCGTCGTCGCCCGGGTTCGCGGTGAGCACGTCGACGAGCAGCCCGGGCTGCTGCGCCACGGGCGCGTACTCGGCGCGCAGCGCGAGCAGCGTCGGCGACTGCGGATCGAGCGCGAGGCCCGAGTCGACGAGCAGCCGGGCGGCCGCCACGTCGCCGAGCGAGTGCTCGACGAGCGCGCCGATGTACCGGAGGCCCGGGTCGTCGGGCGCGAGCTCGATCGCCCGCCGGCTCGACCCCCGCGCGGCGAAGCGGTCGGCGGACCGGCGCAGGCCGGTCTGCGCGAGCGCCAGGTAGGCCCAGCCCGCCGGCACGCCCGCGTCGACCGCGAGCAGGGCGGACGCCGACCCCACCGCCTCCGCGGACCGGTTCTGCTGCACGAGCACGATCGTCAGCCGCAGCAGCGCGAGCGGCCACTGCGGCGCCTGCTGCAGCGCGGCCCGCGCCGCCTGCTCCGCTCCGGGCAGGTCCCCGAGCGCGCGCCGCACGGACGACAGCTCGACCAGCAGCACCGCCGAGTCGGGGTGGACGGCGAGCGCCTCCGTCAGCAGGTCCTGCGCCGCCGCCGGTCGACCCGCGAGCCGCAGCTGCTCGGCACGAGCGGCCGCGTCGAACGGGTCAGAGGGCACGCTTGCGCTTCAGGTACGCCACCAGGTCGTCGTAGCGGCCGTCGGCGTTCGCGAACGCGGCCACGTTCTTCGCGCCGATCAACCACGAGCCCGTCGAGGGCTTGATCTGCCGCAGCACGTGCTGCACGTCCGTCATCGTGATCGGCTCGATCCGCCCCGCCTGCACCGACCGGGCCATCGCCTGCTCGGCGGCGCTCGTGACGACGTGCTCGAGGTCGGCGCCGGAGAAGTCCTCCGTCGCCGCGACCACGGTGCCGAGCTCGATGCCCGCGATCGGTCGGCGCGCGAAGTGGTGCCGCAGGATCGCCTCCCGCGCCGGCCGGTCGGGCGGCAGCACCAGCGTCATCCGGTCGAACCGGCCCGGGCGCAGCAGCGCGGGGTCGACGTCCCACGGCGCGTTCGTCGCCGCGAGCACGAACAGGCCGTCGTTGTCCGACGCCATCGAGTCCATCTCGGTGAGCAGCGTGTTCACCATGCCGCGCAGCCCCGACCACCCCGAGCCGATGCCGGAGCGGCGGGCTCCGATCGCGTCGATCTCGTCGAGGAACAGCACGGCGGGCGCGAGGCTGCGCGCCTTCGCGAAGACCGCGTGCACCTTCTGCTCGGTCTCGCCGAGGTGCGGCCCGAGCACGTCGGCGAGGGTCACGCTCAGGAACCGCGCCCCGAGCTCGCCGGCGACCGCGCGGGCGATGAACGTCTTGCCGCACCCCGGGGGCCCGTAGAGCAGCAGGCCGCCGCGCAGCGACTTGCCGAACGCCGCCGCGACCTCGGGGTGCCGCATCGGGTCGAGGAAGCTCTCCCGGAGGCGCTGCTTCACGTCGTCGAGGCCGCCGACGTCGGCGAGGGTCACGCCCGGCTGCTCGACGTCGAGGTCGGCCTCGACCGGGCCGTCGTCGCCCGGCCGGATCGTCTCGGCGGGGCCCTCGACGAACGGCGGCGGCGTGCTCGCGGGCCCGAGGTCCGCCTCCGCCGCCCGCCAGTCGAATGCCTGCGGTGCGGGCGGCGTCGAGGGCGCGGGAGCCGCCGCGGGCTGCCCGGGCTGCAGCGTCGCTGCGGCCGCGGCGAGCACGGCGAGCGCGACCTGCTGGGCGGGGTCGTGCTGCAGGGCGATCGCGGCGTGCTGCAGCGCCTCCGCGGCCCGGCCCCGCTCGAGCAGCAGCTGGGCGACCTGGGCGCGCAGCGCGGCGTCGTCCGGCGTCGCCTCGACGGCTGCGAACAGGCTGCTGAAGAGCGGGTCCTCCACGGTCAGCGGAGGGTCCGGCGCGACGTGATCTGGCCGGTGTCGAAGCCGAGCAGGTGCAGGCCGCCGTGGAAGCGGGCGTGCTCGATCTTGATGCAGCGGTCCATCACGACGGTGAGGCCCTTCGCCTCGCCGTCGTAGGCGGCCTGCTCGTTCCAGATGCCGAGCTGCACCCACACGGTCTTCGCGCCGATCGCGACGGCCTCGTCCATCACGGACGGCACGTCGCTGCCGCGGCGGAACACGTCGACGATGTCGGGCACCTCCGGCAGCGACGCCAGGTCCGGGTACACCGGGTGCCCCAGGATCTCCGTCGCGCGCGGGTTCACGAAGTAGACCCGGTACGGGCTCGACGACAGCAGGTAGGTCGACACGAAGTAGCTCGAGCGCGCCGGGTTCGGGCTGGCGCCGACGATCGCGACGCTCTTCGCGGCGCGCAGGATCCTCAGCCGCGCCTTCGCGTCCGGGCCCTGCCAGGTGCGGTTCCGCCGCAGCAGCTTCGCGAGCGGGCTCGACGCCGGCAGGTCGCAGGTCATGCCGTTCGCGAGCGTCGCGGTCACGGTGTCCCGGATCGGGGGCGCGCTCGGCGTCTCGACCTCGGTGAGCACCGCGCCGTCCTCGGCTGCCGGTGCGGTCAGGGCGTGCTCGGACATGTCGCCTCCCGGCCTCCAGTCTGCCCCTCCTAGCCTGGCGACATGGATCGTCCCGTCGCCCTCGTCACCGGTGCATCCCGAGGCATCGGCCGCGCCGTCGCCCTCGAGCTCGGCCGCACCCACCACGTGCTCGTGGGCGGCCGCAGCGAGGAGGGCGTCGCCGCCGTCGTCGCGGCGCTGCCCTCGGCAGAGGCGTTCGTGGCGGACCTCGCGACGGACCCGGTGCCGCCGCTGCCGCCGCGGCTCGACGTGCTCGTGCACTCGGCGGGCATCGAGGACGGCGGCCGCGTCGCCGACACCGACCGTGCGACGTGGGAGCGGGTGTTCGCCGTGAACCTGTTCGCGGTCGCGGAGCTGACCCGCGCCGCGCTGCCCGCGCTGCGGGCCGCCGAGGGGCTCGTCGTGCCGATCAACAGCGGCAGCGGACTGACCAGCGCCGCCGGCGGCGGGGTGTACGCGGCGTCGAAGTTCGCGCTGCGCGCCTTCAGCGACGCGCTCCGGGAGGAGGAGCGGGGCAACGGCGTGCGCGTCAGCTCCATCCACCCCGGCCGCACCGACTCGGACATGCAGCGCGAGAAGGTGCGGCGCGAGGGGCTCGAGTACGACGAGCGCTACGTGCTCGACCCCGCGTCGGTCGCCGCCGTGGTGCGGGCGGCGGTGGACCTGCCGCCCGGCGGCACCGTCGAGGTGCTGTCCGTGCGGCCCACCCGGATCCGCCCGCGCTGAGCGGGCGGATCCGCGGCGCTCAGGCGCGCCGGGCGTCGGCCGTGCGGCGGCGGTCGCCCGGCACGAGCAGGCCGAGCAGGATCATGCCGACGGCGAGCACGAAGTGCAGCCAGTTGTCCGCGGTGTTCAGCGGCACGAAGTTCGCGGACGAGCCCATGTCGATCGCGAGGCCGTAGATCCACAGCACCGCGTAGACGATGCCGCCGATGATCAGGAAGAGCTTCGCCCCGCGGGCGCTGCGGGCGCTGATCAGGCCGACGACGCCGAACAGCAGGTGGACGATGTTGTGCAGCACCGAGACCTGGAAGACGCCGAGCAGCATCGCCATCGAGTTCATCCCGGCGAAGCCCATGTCGCCGTACTGCGTCGTGAGGCCGGGGATGAAGCCGGCGATCCCGACGAGCAGGAAGACGATCGAGACGACGGTGGCGACGGTCTGCACCGGGGTGCGCCTGCGCGAGTCGGTGGAGCGGGCGGCTGCTGCGGTCATGGAGGTGTCCTCGTTCCTCTGGGAGCCTCCACCGCACCGCGGAACGGCTGGGAGTTGCAGGGGTTGACGAGGCGGCCGCGATGCCGCAGTCAGTCGGTGCCGACCGCGCGTGCAGGCGGTGTCCGGCGGGCTCGCAGGCGGCGTCGACAGGCTCGACCCATGAGCGACCCGAAGTCCGACCAGCAGGCCCCCGACCCCGACGACCTGCCGAACGGCAGCGGCCCGAACGACGACACGACGTCGGGCGGCGACGACGACCAGTTCGAGGGCTGACCCCGCCGCGGGCCGCAGGCGTGCGGGCCCGCAGGCCCGCACGCCGCGCGTCAGCCGCGGCGCATCGGGACGTGGGGGATGTCGTCCTCCAGGAAGCGGTCGCCGTCGATGCGGAACCCGAAGCGGGCGTACCAGTCGGCGAGGTGCTCCTGGGCGTCGAGGACCATCGGCACGTCCGGTGTGAGCTCGGCACACCGCTCGACGGCGAACCGCATGAGGTCCGACGCGACGCCCCGGCCGCGGGCCGCGGCCGCCGTCGCGACGCGGCCGATGCGCATCGCCTCCGGATCGCGCAGGACCCGCGCGGTGGCGAGCACGACGCCGTCCTCCTCCGCCCACAGCAGCTCGGCGCCGGGCTCCACGTCGCGGCCGTCGACGTCCGCGTACGCGGCCTGCTGCTCGACGATGAACACCGCGACCCGCAGCTCGAGCAGCCGGTAGAGCACGACCGGGTCCAGCTCGGCGGCCGCGCCGCGGTGCAGCGCCACCGTCACGGCCGCAGCGCCCCGGCGACGTCGAGCACGGCCGTCGGGCCGGACTCGTCCGCGGCGTGCGCGGCGGCGCGCAGCAGCACCTCGTCGCAGCCCGGCACCCAGCCCTCCGGCGTCCACCGCTGCAGCGGGCGGAGGGAGATCGGCACGGTCACCTCGCGCTGCTCGCCGGCCGCGAGCGCGACGCTCGCGTAGCCGAGCAGCGTCCGCGCCGGCAGCGCGCCGTCGCCGCCGCGCGGGTCGCCGTACACCTGCACGACGGTGCGGCCGTCGCGGTCGTCGGTGCTCGAGGCCGTCACGACGACCTCCGCGGTCTCGCCGTCGACCGTCGCCACCGACAGGCCGGTGAGCGCCGACGACGAGTAGGACAGGCCGAAGCCGAGCGGGAACGCCGCGGGCACGCCCAGGCGGTCGAGCAGCCGCTGCCCGAACCAGCGGTCGTAGGTCACGGCCGTCGCATCCGGGTCGAACGGCGGCAGGTGCTCCTCGCTCGTCGGGATCGAGAACGGCAGGCGGCCTGCCACGTCGACCGCACCGAGCAGCACGTCGGCGAGGGCGTGGCCGCCCTCGCTGCCCGCGTACCAGCCGAGCAGGACCGCGGGCACCGCGCTGCGCCACTCCTCCGTGAGCACCGCGCCGGCGGCGACCACGACGACGACCGTGCGGGGGTTCGCGGCGGCCACCGCGCGGATCAGCGCGACCTGCGCGGCGGGCAGGCGGAGGCTCGTGCGGTCGCCGCCCGCGCTGCCGCCGCTGATCCCGCCCGCGGCGGACCCGGAGGCGAGGAAGCCCTCGGCCCACTCGTCGCCGTCGGTCGGCGGGTACGTCGCGACGAGGTCGGGGGCGAGGAAGGCGCCCGCGTCGATGAACTCGCCCTCGTCCTCGGCGGTGTAGCCGACGACGACGATCGCCGCGTCGGCGCCCTGCGCGGCGCGCGCGGCCTCCTCCGGGTCGTCGCCCGCGGCGGTGACGCGGTCCTCGCCGAGCGCCGCGCGCAGCCCGTCGAGCGGCGTGACGACCGAGGGCGCCCGCACGTCGGACGAGCCGTTATCGCCCGTGTTCGCCTGCGCGGCGAGGGCGCCGACGACCGCGATGCGACCGAGGTCGGCGGGCAGCGGCAGCACGGGCCGCCCGTTGACGGGCTCGTTCACGAGCAGCACCATCGACCGCGCGGCGGCCTCGCGGGCGAGCGCCCGGTGCTCGTCGGAGAACACGACCGCGGCGCCCGGCTCCTCCGGCGACCGCCGCGCGGCGAAGCGCAGCTGCACCGCGAGGATGCGTGCCCCGGCAGCCGCGACGTCCTGCCACAGCTCCGGGTGCTGCTCGAGCGCCGCCGGTAGGGCGAGGGCGCGCTGCTCCGCGAACGGCTCCTCCACGTCGAGGCCCGCGGTCAGGGAGGTGACGGCGTCGCGGAGGCCCCAGATGAAGTCGGACACCGCGATGCCGGCGAAGCCCCACTCCTCGCGGAGGATCCCGGTGATGAGGTGCCGGTTCTGGCCCGCCCACTCGCCGTTGACGGCGTTGTAGGAGGTCATCACCGCGTCCGCGCCCGCGCCGACGACGCGGCGGAAGTGCGGCAGGTAGACCTCGTGCAGCACGTCCTCCGCCACGGTGACGTCGACGGTGAAGCGCGCGTTCTCCATCGAGTTCAGCGCGTAGTGCTTGACCGTGGTCATCGCGTTCGCGGCGACGCCGCGGTGCAGGGCGGCGCCGAAGTCGCCGAGCAGCAGCGGGTCCTCGCCGTACGTCTCCTGGATCCGGCCCCACGCGGGGTGCCGCGGGAGGTTGATGCAGATGCCGCCGAAGAAGTTGCCGCCGAGGGCGCGCAGCTCGCGGCCGATCGCGGTGCCGACCCGCTCCTCGAGCGCCGGGTCCCAGGTCGCGCCGCGCGCCATCGCGACCGGGAACGCGGTCGCGTTCCCGAGCACGACGCCGCGCGGGCCGTCGCCGAAGCGCAGGCCGGGGATGCCGAGGCGCGGGACCGCGCCGTGCACGTAGGGCGTGTGGTTGTAGCCCTCCTCGACCATGACGCGCATGCCGCGCCAGAAGGGCTCGTCGCCGTCGAGCAGCCCGAGCCGCTCCTCGTCGGTGAGCTGCCCGAGCAGCTGCTCCGCCTCCGCCTCCGCGGTCCCACCGGCCCGCACCCGGGCGACGGCGTCGTCGAAGGCGGTCATCGGAGGATCTCGCGGACGTGGCTGCGACGGCACATGCTCCGAGTCTGCCCGCTGCCGCCTGACCGCCTTTCGTCGTTCAGGAAAAGCTGGAGCGCCGCCTCGGTTCTTCCTGCACGGCGGAAAGTCATACTGGCCGCATGATCGCAGCCACGTCGCTCGAGGGGACCGTCGCGGTCGTGACCGGGGCCGCACGCGGCATCGGGAGGGCGATCGCGCTCGAGCTCGCCGCGGCAGGCGCCGACGTCGGGCTGGGCCTGCGCGACCCGGAGCGCGACGGCGGCGTGGTCGCGGAGGTCGAGGCGCTCGGCCGCCGCGCGGTGCCGCTGGCCATGGACGTCACCGACCTCGCGCAGTCGCGCGCCGCGATCGATGCCGCGGTCGCCGAGCTCGGTCGCATCGACGTGCTCGTCAACAACGCGGGCGGCAGCATCGTCGCCAACGCGTTCGACGTGACCGAGGAGGACTTCGACGCCGTCTGGGCGCTCAACACGCGCAGCACGTTCTTCCTGTCGCAGCACGCGGCGAAGCACATGCGCACCGCGGGCGGCGGCGCGATCGTGAACGTCGCCTCCCAGGCCGGGCTCGTCGCGCTGCCGGGGGAGTCGTCCTACTGCACCGCGAAGGCGGCGGTGATCCACCTCACGAAGTGCCTCGCGGTGGAGTGGGGCGGGCTCGGCATCCGCGTCAACGCGGTCGCGCCGACCTTCGTCGAGACGGACGGCACCGAGCCCGCGCTCGCCGATCCGGACTTCCGCGCCGACACGGTCGAGCGCATCGCGGCGCTGCACCGCATCGGCACGCCGACGGAGGTGTCGGGAGCCGTCGCGTTCCTCGCCTCCCCGGCCGCGTCGCTGATCACCGGGCACACGATGGTGATCGACGGGGGCTGGACGGTCCGCTGACCGCGCAGCCCCCGTCGCGCCTCAGGCGAGGTGCGGCTCGAGCAGCGCCTTCGTCGCCGGGCCGGTGCGGTCGGAGGCGCCGAGCTGGTGCCAGTGCGG
>JGI20283J13201_100037_pt1 | contig 40098 bp, 32 predicted proteins | sample Plalitdecfosmids_FD_13201 | JGI IMG/M metagenome (IMG submission 13201)
GAAGCGCTTCGACCGGGGCATGGAAGTGTCTGGGTATCACCACAATGTCCGCGGCGGTTTCCTGATGCTTCGGCCCGGGCTCTATTCGGCAGGCGCGGGGGTGGCGCGGTTTCGGGACTTCCGCTTTCGCGCGCTTTGAGGGTGCCGACAGACTTGCCGCTGCCGGTGGAGGAACGTACCGTTCGGGCATGAACCGGAACCGATTGCTGCTGAGCGCCGCCGCCTTTTTCTCCCTCGCGTCCACGCCTGTTCTGGCGCAGGCGAACGATGCAGCGGCGCGAGTGACCGAGACGGTGAAGACGCTGGCGTCGGACGCGTTCGAGGGGCGGGCGCCGGGAACGGCCGGAGAGAAGCGGACCATCGACTATCTGGTCGCGCGGTTCCAGGCGCTGGGGCTGGAGCCGGCAGGGCCTAACGGCCAGTGGCTCCAGGAGGTGCCGTTGCTGCACACCCGGTTGGGCGCGGCGACGCGGCTTGCCTTCAAGGGACCCCAGGGCGCGGCAGCGTTGGAGGCGGGCAAGGACCTGTATCTGTCGACCGTCCGCCCCGACGATTCCGCGCGCGTAAATGCGCCGCTGGTGTTCGTCGGATACGGCGTGAAGGCGCCGGAGCGGGGATGGGACGACTTCAAGAATGTCGACGTCCGCGGCAAGGTCGTCGTCTTCCTGGTCAACGATCCGGACTTCCATGCCGAGCCTGGCGAGGCGGTGGCGGGCAAGTTCGGCGGCCGCACGATGACTTATTACGGGCGCTGGACCTACAAGTTCGAGGAGGCGGCGCGCCAGGGCGCGGTGGGCGCGCTGATCGTCCATGAAACCGCCGGCGCCGGCTATGGCTGGAACGTCGTGGTGAGCCCCGGCGGCGAGAATTACGACATCGTCCGCAAGCCCAAGGACATCACCAGCGTGCGGCTGCAGGGCTGGCTGGACGATGCGGCGGCGCGGCGGCTGTTCGCTTCGGCCTCGCTGGACCTGGACACGCTGAAGGTTGCGGCGCGGTCGCCGGACTTCAAGCCGGTCGAGCTGAAGGGAGTGACCTTTGAGGCGGAGCTGCCGGTGTCGCATGAAGTGGTGACGAGCCACAATGTGCTTGCGCGCATTCCGGGGACGCGCCGGCCCGACGAAGTCGTCATGTTCGGGGCGCATTGGGACGCCTATGGCAAGGGCGCGCCGGATGCGCAGGGGCGGGTCTATCGCGCGGGAGCGAACGATGACGCGCTTGGCATCGCCGGCATGCTCGAGATCGCGCGGGGGATGAAGGCGGGTTCGGCGCCTGCGCGCAGCGTCGTGTTCGCCGCCTGGACCGCGGAAGAGCGGGGGCTGCTGGGTTCGGAATATTATGCCGCCAACCCGGTCTATCCGATGGACAAGACGGTCGCCAACCTGACGCTCGACACCCTGCAGACCGCCGGGCCCGCCAACGATGTCGTGCTGGTGGGCAAGGGGCAGAACAGCCTGGAGGACGACATGGCGCGCGTCGCTGCGACGCAAGGCCGCCGGGTGACACCGGAAGGCCTGCCCGAACGCGGGCTGTTCTATCGTGCCGACCATTTCTCGTTTGCCAAGCGCGGTGTGCCGGTTCTGCTGATCATGGGGATCGCCGGGGCGTCGGACCTGAAGCAGGGCGGCGTTGCGGCGGGGCAGGCGTGGATCGATGCCTATACCGGCTCATGCTACCACCAGGCATGCGATGCGTGGAGCCCCGACTGGAACCTGGACGGCGCGCTTCAGGACATCACGCTGGTAGGCACGATCGGCGGCGAGCTGGCGCAGGGTAAGGGCTGGCCGGCGTGGAAGGCGGGATCGGAGTTCCGGACCCTGCGCGAGGTGCGGGCCAGCCCGGCAGAGGCGTCGCCGAGCGGCACGCGATAGGCGGTGAAGGGGCGCAAGACAGGTTCGGCCTGTCTTAAGGGTCTAAAAAATATTTTACCTGCACATCTTCAAGTTATGGCAAATTTTTAGGAAAGCGATAGCTATCGCAGCCCACGGATGGGGTTCGCAGAGGCGGGGCGTGCGATTTAGGATTCTTGCGATACTGGGGCTTCTGCTCTGCGTCTGTGCATGGCCGGGAACGGCGATGGCGGCAGGAGTGGACCTTCACCGCAGTGCGTGCAGCGCGGCCCTGGCCGACGGTGCATCGGATCGGGCGGTGGCGACGGCACGGTATCGCTGCGGCGCGGAGGCGCAGGCGGGAACCGATGCGTGGATCTGGCTGCGGCTGGATGCGCGCAGCCTGCGCGATCTTCCGCCGAATTGGCACCTGCTGGTCGACCAGACCCGGTTCGAACGGATCGCGATCCTGACTGTGGCGGCGGACGGCGTTCGCCGCAGCGTCAGCACGCCAGCCCAGTTGGAGGGACGCGGCGCGCCGGGCGGGATGCTCAAGTTCGACATCCATCCCGCCGGCCGCGAGATCCGAGGCCTGTATCTCGGCTTCCAGCATATCGACGATCTGTCGCTCATGCGGAAGATCAGGGCGGTCACCGCGTCGCAGCAGACCGAGGAAGACGCACGTTGGCTGGTGCTGATGGGCGTGTTTGTCGGGACGCTGTTGTCGGCCCTGCTCTATAATATCGTGATCCATGCCGGCCAGCGGTATGCCTTCCAACGCTGGTACCTGCTCTGGATAACCCTTGCTTTCGCCTATGGCATGGCATGGACGAACATCGCCAGTTTCGTAGTGCCGGGGCTGGTCGGCCCGACGGCGGTACGGGTCGACTATGTTCTGGTCGGGTTGATGATCGCGGCGGGAAACATGTTCTTCTTCGCCGTCCTCGAAGAAGGATTGCTGCCGCGCTGGTTGGTCCGGGGCGGGTACCTGCTGGCAGCGGCTGGGGCCGCGCTGGGGTGTGTCGCGGCGGCCGATGGGCCGTTTCCCGCCGTCTCGACCGATCGCTGGCTGAACTATGCCGTCGCGGCCACGGCGCTGTGGGTCGGGGTGTCCTGCGCGGTTGCTGTCCGGCGGGGCAGCCGCGTGATCTGGTTCTATCTGATCGGCTGGGGACCGGTGATCTGTGTGTTCCTGGCGCGCCTGGCCCGCAACCTGGGATTGATGCCCCAGCTCGATGCCGTCGACATGGCGACGTTTGCCGCGCTGGCGTTCGAAGCATTGGTGCTGTCGCTTGCCATCGCCGACCGCTTCCGGCTGGTGCGGCGCGAGCTCGACCAGGCGCGGCAACGCCGTGAGATCGACCGGATCGAAGCTAAGGCGCTTCGCCTCGCGGCCCATACGGACTTCCTCACCGGACTGGGCAACCGGACCGCATTTCAGGATGGCATCCGCGGCATGATCGAGCGGGACGTGCCGTTCAGCCTGTTCCTGATCGATGTCGACTTCCTGAAGGATGCCAATGACCGGCTGGGCCATGCCGGAGGCGACGCGTTGCTCCAGCGCATCGCCGCCGCGTTGACCGAGATTGCGCGCGCGACGCCCGAGGCACAGGTTGCCCGCATCGGCGGCGACGAGTTCGCGATGCTGTTTCCCGGCGACCTTCAGCAGGAAACCGTCGTCGCGGAGCGGATCGCCGACCTGCAGGGCGAGCCCTGGCACCATATGAGCCAGGGCCGGGCGATCTCGCTCAGCATCGGATCGGCATGGTTCCCCGAGGATGGCGAGCAGTCGGAGCCGCTGTACCAGAATGCGGACCTGGCGCTCTACAATGCCAAACGGCTCGGACGGAGCCGCCACTGCCGGTACGATCCGCTGCTGCGGATATTGCGCGACATGCGTATCGAATTCACCGCGGATGCTGAGAAGGCGCTCAAGCGTGGCGAGTTCCGGCTGCACCTGCAGCCGATCGTCAACCTGAGTTCCGAGAATTGCTGTGGGTATGAAGCGCTTCTGCGCTGGGATCATCCCGAATACGGCATGATGCTGCCCGACCGCTTTGCCGATGTGCTGGTCGCGGAAAAGGTCGGGACGCGCATCCAGGAACATGTGCTCGAACTCGCGCTGGTGTGGCTGCGCGATCATGGCGACCAGATCCGCATGCTCAGCGTCAACTTCACCTCGGCGCAGTTGGCCGGACCGCGCGCCGCGCGCCGCGTGCTCGACCGGCTGGCGCATTATGGGGTTCCGCCCTCATCGCTGTGCATCGAAGTGACGGAGGGCGTGATGCTGGACCGCGCCGCCGACACGATCCTGGTCACGCTGAAGACCCTGCACAAGGCGGGCGTGTGCATCGCGCTGGACGATTTCGGCACCGGCTTCGCATCGCTGGTGCATCTGCGCCAGATGCCGGTCGACCGGATCAAGATCGACCGGTCCTTCGTGGCCGGGCTGGACGAGCGCAACGGAAGCACGCTGGCGATCGTGCGGGCGATCATCGGAATGGGCCGGGGGCTGGGCAAGGTCGTCGTGGCCGAGGGCATCGAGACCGAGGCCCAGGCGGTGCTGTTGCGCGAACTGGGCTGCCATTTGGGCCAGGGGTTCCTGTACGGGCGCGCCCTGCCCGAGCTGCCGCACCGGGACGCTGAGATCCAGCAGCCTGCCGAGCCGGGCATCCCGGCTCCAGAAGCCGCGGGGATCTCGGCTCGGGCAGCCTGAGCCCTGGCCCCGAAGGGGTGCAGTGCGAGATCGCCGCAACACTCCCGTTTGTGGCCAGGCTCCTGCCCTCAGAGCGGCTTTCGGTAGATCAGGTATTCGCGGTTAATGCGGCTTTCGATCGCGTCGGCAATGGCGAGCATTCCCTGATTGTCGTCGAGGATCCACCCGATCTCGCCGCGGATCGCCCCATAGTTGGCGACCGAGGCACGACGGATATATTCGATCATCATGAAGGCCAGCTGGCTGGCCATGCGTGAGGATTGAAGCCGCTTCACCACGCCCATCAGCGGCACGCGCACCGTGCGGACCTTTGGCTTGCGCAGCCACAGCAGCAGCTTTGCCCAGCCGAACGGCAACAGCGACCCGCCCAGCGGCTTCACCGCTTCGTTGAGGTCGGGCAGGGTGACCATGAAGGCGACCGGCTCGCCGTCCAGTTCGGCGATCATGATCAGATCCTCGAACACCAGCGGCTTCAGCTTCTTGCCGACATCCGCCACTTCGGGCGGGGTGAGCGGCACGAAGCCCCAATTGTCCGCCCACGCATCGTTGAGTATCGCCAGGATGATCGCCGCCTCTTCGTCGAAGCGCGACTTATCGACGCCGCGGATGCGGATGCGGCCGTTCTTCTCGCCATTGGCAACGATCCGCTGGACCAAGGGGGGAAAGTCCTGGGTGATGTCGACTTCGTAGGTGACCAGCTTCTTCGCCCGGGCATAGCCGAGCGCTTCGATCCACGCCTGATAGGCGGGAGAGTTATGGCCCATGAGCACGGTTGGGGAGTGATCATGGCCCATCACCAGCAGGCCGGGATCCTCCCAGATCGACAGGCTGACCGGGCCGATCGCCTGGCGCATCCCCTGATCGCGCAGCCATTGCTCGGCGCGGGCGATCAGCGCCTGGGCGACCGTCTCATCCTCCGCCTCGAACAGGCCCCAGAAGCCGGTGCCGGGGCCGAAGCCCTGTTCGGGCGGCTGTTCGAGCGCGAGCCGGTCGATATGCGCGGAGATGCGGCCGACGACCCGGCCACCGCGCTCGGCGAGGAACAGCTGCGCCTCGGCATGGCTGAACCAGCCATTCTTCTTCGGGTCGATCGTGCCGGCGACTTCCTGCTTGAGCGGCGGCACCCAGTGCGGATCGTTGGCGTTCAGGCGATACGCAAGATCGATAAACGCCTTGGTGTCGCGCTTGGTGAGGACGGGGCGAACCGTGGGAGCGGCGGTGGCCAAGGGTAACGATCCTTATCAAACGGGGCTGGCGCCGGAGGTCGCCGTCGGGGGCAGATACAGGCCAGCGGGAGCGGGGCGCAATGGCGGCGTCGCGGACAGCGTTGACATTCGCCGTTCCCGCCGGGATGACCGGCATGAAAGACGTGCTTCCCGAAGAGGAAGCCAGGATGAGGGGAGAGGACATGAAGGTTTCCACGCGTGCGCGCCTGACGAAGATGGCCGTTTCCGCTATCGCGCTGGCGGCGGCCGCCCCGGCAGTCGCGCAGCAGGCGCAGGCGCCGCAGGATGCGGCGGCGAGTGCTGCCGCCGAAAAGCGCGCAGAGGACCTTGCGGCCCAGATGACGCGCGAGGAGCAGCTGCGATACGTCCACGGTTATTTCCCGCCGATGAGCAAGGAGCAGCCCGCCGACATGATCCCGTCGGCCGGCTATGTGCCGGGCATTCCGCGGCTGGGCATACCGACGCTGCGCGAGAGCGACGCGAGCCTGGGTGTCGCCAACCAGATCGAGCAGCGCAAGGGCGATGTCGCCACTGCGCTGCCGGCAAGCCTGGCGCTGGCGGCGAGTTTCGATCCCGACCTGGCCTATCGCGGCGGCGTGATGATCGGCGGCGAGGCGCGGGCCAAGACCTTCAACGTGCTGCTGGCTGGCGGCGTGAACCTGACGCGCGATCCATGGGGCGGGCGAACCTTCGAATATCTGGGCGAGGACCCGCTGCTGGCCGGGATCATGGCGGGCGAGTCGATCCGCGGCGTACAGGCGAACCACATCGTCTCGACCGTAAAGCATTATGCGATCAACCCGCAGGAGACGCTGCGCACCACCATGGATGCCCGGATCGACGAGGCGAGCCTGCGGGAGAGCGACCTGCTGGCGTTCCAGATCGCGATCGAGCGCGGGCGGCCGGGATCGGTGATGTGCGCGTACAACAAGATCAACACCGACTGGGCGTGCGAGAATGACTGGCTGCTCAATCAGGTTCTGAAGCGGGACTGGGGCTATAAGGGCTGGGTGATGAGCGACTGGGGTGCGGTGCACTCCACGGTGAAGGCGGCGAATGCCGGGCTCGACCAGCAATCGGGGCGCGAACTCGACAAGGCGATGTATTTCGGCAAGCCGCTGGCCGATGCGGTGGCGAGCGGGAGCGTGACGCCGGAGCGGCTGCGCGACATGAACCGGCGCATCCTGTGGGGGGTGACCAGCACCGGGCTGATCGACCATCCGGTGCCGCTTGCCGCGCAGCCGATCGACTATGCCGCGAATGCGCGGGTGGCGCAGGAAGTGGCGGAGAAGGGCAGCGTGCTGCTCAAGAACCAGGGCGGAGTGCTGCCGCTGGCGCTGACCGCGAAGAAGATCGTGCTGATCGGCGCGCATGCCGATGTCGGCGTGCTGTCGGGCGGCGGATCGAGCCAGGTGCGCTCGGTCGGCGGCGCGCCGGTGGAGATCCCGCTGACCGAGGGTGCGGCCTCCAGCTTCGCGCGGGTGACCTGGCATGCGTCGTCGCCGCTTGCGGCGATCCGGGCGATGGCCCCGGGGGCGCAGGTTTCGTATGTCGATGGGCGCGATCCGGCCGCGGCTGCCGCTGCGGCGCGCGGGGCCGACATGGCGATCGTGTTCGCCTGGCAGTGGCGGACCGAGGCGCAGGACATCGAGACGCTGTCGTTGCCCGACAACCAGGATGCGCTGATCGAGGCAGTGGCGGGCGCCAACCCGCGGACGGCGGTGGTGCTGGAGACCGGCGGGCCGGTGCTGATGCCGTGGCTGGGCAAGGTGCCGGCGGTGCTCCAGGCTTGGTATCCGGGGCAGAAGGGCGGAGAGGCGATCGCCAACATCCTGTTCGGCGTGGTCAACCCGTCGGGCAAGCTGCCGATGACGTTCGTGGCGAGCGAGGCGCAGGCGCCGCGGCATCCGGTGCCGGGGCTTGCCGAGATGAAGGCCGCCGATGCCGCGAAGAAGGCGGGCGGCACCTATGGGATGGTCGAGCGCCAGCTGGCGCCGGAGGTGCCCTACGCCGAAGGTGCCGCGGTTGGATACCGCTCGTTCCTGAAGACCGGGCAGAAGCCGCTGTTTCCGTTCGGCTATGGGCTTTCCTACACCCAGTTCCGCTATGCCGGGCTGAAGATCGAGGGCGGGCGCGAGTTGCGGGTGAGCTTCGACGTAACCAACACCGGACGGGTTGTGGGTGCCGATGTGCCGCAGGTCTACGCCACCGCAGGGCGGCGCGAAGGACCGACCGTGCGGCTGGTCGGGTTCGAACGCGTGACGCTCAAGCCCGGCGAGACGCGGCGGGTACAGGTTGCAGTCGATCCGCGGCTGATCGCCGACTATGACGTAGCGGGGAAGCGCTGGCACGTGGCCGCCGGGACATATCCGGTGACGGTGGGCCATCATGCCGGCGATGCGGCGCTGAGCGGCAAGGCGACCCTGGTCGAGGCGCAAGTGAAGCCATGATCCGGCCGGCCATGCTGAGCGCGGTCGCGCTGCTGTGGGCGCCGGCCGTTTCCGCGCAGATCCGCGCCGATGCGCCGGACATCCGCGAATACACGCTGCGCAACGCGCACGGCATGACCGTGCGGTTCCTAGACCGTGGCGGCGTGATCACCGCGATCGAAACGCCGGATCGACAGGGGCGGCTGGCCAATGTCGTGCTCGGCTATGGCTCGGCGTCGGAATATCGCGACAAGAACAGCAAGAACGGCTTCGGCGCGCTGATCGGGCGCTATGCCGGACGGATCAAGGGCGCGCGCTTCGCGGTGGGCGGGCGCGAATACCGGCTGAAGGCGAACGATGGCGAGAACGCGCTGCATGGCGGGCCGGGTGGGTTCGATGTGCAGCGGTGGGCGGTGGCGCCGCTTAGCGGCAAGGGCTTTGACGGCGCGCGGCTGACATTGGACAGCGCCGATGGGTCGCAGGGCTTTCCCGGGCGGCTGCGGGTGACCGTCACCTATCGCTTGTTCGCCGATGACCGCTTCCAGATCGACTATGACGCGACAACGACGAAGGCGACCCACGTCAACTTTACCAACCACAGCTACTTCAACCTGGGCGGGCCGGGGAGCGGGACGGTAAGTGGCCAGCGCATGCGGATCGCCGCGACGCGCTGGGCCGAGGCGGACCAGGCGGGTATTCCGACGGGCCGGTTGGCGCCCGTTGCGGGCACGCCGCTCGACTTCCGCGCGGAGCATGCGATCGAAGAGCGCTGGGACGCGGGCGGGCCGGCGATGACGACGCGCGGCGGCTATAATCATGGCTGGGCGTTCCAGGGCGGGGTCACGCAGGCGCCGCGGGCGGTGCTGTGGCTCCGCGATCCGGGTTCGGGCCGCACGCTGACGGTGGAGACTACCGAGCCATCGGTGGTGATCTACACGGGTGACTATATCGACGGAAAGGACTCCGACGCCGCGGGAAACGTGATCCACCCGCGCGACGGCATCGCGCTGGAGACGCAGCATTTCGCCGACACGCCGCATCACGCGAACTTCCCCTCGACGCTACTAGAGCCGGGCAAGCGCCTTCGCTCCACCACGATCTGGCGGTTCGGGGTCAAGTCGGACTGAGAAGACCGGGGGCGTTGCAGGCAGCGGCTGTGCACCCTAGGTGCGGGCGATGACTGCAAGCGACCTTCAGAACCTGTTGACTGCCACTCTGACGCGCCAGCTGGGCGGCAGCCGCCGGCGCTGGAAGACGGTGCTGGGCGCGGTTCGGGTCTATGACCCGGCGACGCACCCGCATTGCAACTGGTCGGTGGCGCCATCGGGCAGTGTCGCCGAAGTGGCGGCGGTCGAACGGCTCCTGGATCGCATGCGCGGCGAGCAGCCGATCGTCAGCGAAGGCTGAGCCGGCTTCAGACCTCGAACAGCGCGTAGGGACGGCCGAGGACTTCGGACACCACGAATTGCGCGACGTTGTAGACCGGGATGCCCCGGCGGGTGAGGCCTTCATAGGTGCCGCGGTGGGCGTGGCCGTGCACGACCAGCTTGACATTGTCGAAGCGATCGACGGCGTCGGCCAGCCGAGAGGAGCCCAGGAAGGGGAAGATTTCGGGGGGCTCGCCCTGCACCGTGTCGACGATCGGCGCATAATGGAGCACGGCGACGGTACGGTCTGTGCGCAGCGAGCGCAGGCCATTTTCGAGCTTTCGCGCTTCGTTGAGCGCTTCCTCGACAAAGGCCTTTACCCCGGTCTCGCCGAACGCGCCGAGTTCGCCGCGCCCAAAGCCGCCGAGGAATCCCTTCACCCCGGCAAAGCCGACGCCCTTCACCACTACGGCCTGGTCGTCGAGCATGGTGACGCCCGCCTGGTGCAGGATGCGGGCGACTTCTTCGGGCTGGCCGCATTCATAATCATGGTTGCCGAGCACGGCGACGGCGGGAATGGTGCAGGCGCGCAGATCCTCGGCAAGGTTCTCGGCCTCCTTGGTCTTCCCGAAATTGGTAAGGTCGCCGCACAGGGCGACCACGTCCGCTTTCTCGGAAATCTCTGCGAATAGTTCGCGATAGCGATGTTCGGATTCCTCAGTGACGTGCAGGTCGCCGATCGCGGCGAGGCGGATCGGTGCCTCAGAAGTGTCGCTCATGCTTCTCCTCCAATCCCTTGCCGACGACGTCGGCGAAGCCCCAGCTGCTGATGTCGACGACATAGTCGCGGGGCGACAAAAGCCTGCCGCGGCAGACCTTTACGTTCGCTGGCGGTAGCTCTGCCTGCGCCTGGACGCGCTCGATCAACAGGTCGAACAGCCAGCGCGGCACACAGTCGCGCTCGGTCGGATAGATGAAGCGGAAGTTGAGAATGTGCATCAATAGCACTTCCCAATAGAGCTCCATCGCGGAGAGCAGCCGGTGCCAATCGATCTCGTCATGCTTCTTCAGGATGACGTGCGCGACGTCGGCACCGTCGTAGCGGTAGCGGTCCTGGATGAACATCTTGGAGAGGATGAACTCGGTCGGCGGCGTGATCCGGACGCAGCTGCCATACACCTCGGCCTCATAGGTCTCGGTGAACCATGAGTCGGTGACCGGGATTGATGCCGAGGAGATGTTGTAGATCACGTCGAAGAAGTTCTCGCCCTGCCAGACCTTGCCGATCCAGCGGTCGTCCTCGATCGTGATGATATAGCCGGCATCCTTGAAGCGGGCGAGCAGGCGAGGGGCGTCGCCCGCCTTGCAGAACACGTCGATGTCCTTGGTCGGTCGTATCACCCCGGTATGGCAGGTGAGCGCATAGGTGCCGGACAGCAGGTACGGAATGTCCCACTGGTTCAGCAGCTTGAGACTGTCGGAATAAAATTCCACCGCGTCTTCGGGTGGTTCGAAGACGGAGGGGTCGAGGGCTTCTGGCAGGTCCGACATGAGGCTCGCTATCTGGCGCGGGCAGCGTGCCGCGCGGGACCAGATAACGGCATGAGCCTGATGGCGGTTCCCGGCCGGCCGCTTTCCCGAAGGGGCAGTCGGCCGGGTTCGGCCTTACTCGGCGGGCTGGCTTTCGTTGCCGCCCTCGTCGCGCGAGACGCGGGCGGTCATGCCGGTCGCGTCCGCGTCGTCGCGGGTCTGCTGGTCGTCGGACAGCGCCGGCGCGGCGTCCGGCTGTGCCTCGGTATTGGCGTTGTCGATGCGCGGTGCTGCGGGCGCCTCGGTCTGGATTTCGGAAAGGTTCTCCGGCTCCGGCACGGTCAGGTTCTCGGTCGTCATCTCGGTGTTGGTGGTGGTGTCGTCCGAGGTCTCCTCGCCGCTGGTGCAGGCGGCGAGCGAGAGGCCCGCGGCGATGACGGCAGCGAGCGCGATGCGATTGGTCTTCATCCGATTTCCCCTGTTAGCGTGAAGCGACGGCGGTGATTGCCGAGCGATTCTCGACCTTCGATGCCAGCGTCTTGTCCCAGCTGTACGGATCGGCGCGGAAGTTCATCTGGCCGTTGCCGCTGGCGAACGCGGTCCAATAGAGCAGGTAGACCGAGACCTGGTCCTGCGGCTGGAGCTGGACGCGCTGGGTCTTGGCGGTAGCCAGTGCCGCGTTGATCTGCTCGGGCTGCCAATTCCCATCGTTGCGGAACAGCAGTTCGGCCAGCTCGCCCGGCTTCTCCAATCGAACGCAGCCATGGCTTTCCAGCCGGCTGAACCCCGAAAAGGCCGCCTGCGCCGGCGTGTCGTGCAGGTACACGGCATAGGGGTTCTGGAAGTCGAACTTATAGCGGCCAAGCGCGCTTTGCGGACCGGGCTGCTGCTGAAGGCGGCGGCCGGCGCCAGTGCCGATCACCTTGTAATTGTGCGCGGCGAGATAGGATGCGCCCTTGGGGAACAGTTCCTTGGCGGCGATCCCGGCCGGCACGTTCCATGGCGGATTGAGCACCACCGAGTGGATGCGCGACTGGAGCATCGGCGTTTCGTTGCCGGGACGGCCGGTGACTGCCTTCATCGAGGCAATCGCCTGGTCGCCCTCGAACACCGTCAGCACAGCGGCGGCGATGTTCACCTGGATGCGCTTGGCGGGCATTTCGGCGGGCAGCCAGCGCCAGCGCTCCATGTTGGCCATGATCTGGCGCACGCGGTCGCCGGCCGGCACGTTGAGTGCGCCGAGCGTTCCGGTCGACACGGTGCCGGTCGGACGAAGTCCATAGCGGCGCTGGGCACGGAGCACGGCGTCCTTCAACGCGGCGTCGAAGGTCGTGCCGGTGGCCGCGACCTGGCTGTCCTCGATGGCGAGGCGCTTGCGCAGCGCGGCGACGCGGGCACCGGTCGAGCCGACCGACAGGTCCGGGCCGGCCGGAAGCGCCGACCAGCCGCCCTTGGCTTCGATCGCACGATATTTCGCCAAGCCCTTTTGGAGGCCGTCATAGCCGGCATAGGGCGGGGGAAGGGTGCGGATCCAGGCACTGATCCGGTCCCGATTCACCGCGTCGGCGAAGCCGGGGAGCGGGTCAAACGCGACAGGGCGCAGACCCCAGTCCTGCTGAAAATCGCTTTCGTCCAGGCGGCCCGAGTGTACGGCGCGGGCATAGTCCAGCGCGGCGCGGACCAGCGCCTCGCTGCTCTGCGGGCGCGGTGCCGCGGCGCCGTCGTGACGAAGCCCCTGTTCGTAGCCGGCATCGGAAAGAAGCTGCGCGAGTTCCGCGCTCTGCTTCGCCGAGAGCGTGGGAAGCGGCGTGGGCGCGGGTGGCTGCTGCACCATCGGCGCCGATGCGCTTGGCGCGGGCGCAGGGACCTGCTGCGCGAGCAGCGGCGCCGCCGCCAGGCTCAGCAGCCCGGCACCTGCCGCACCGCGGTACAGAACGGAAATGAAATGGTTACGCTTGCTTACTGGGTACATTCCCGCGCGGTTCCTGATTGTTAAGCCGGCCGAACTCACGCCCACATAGGCGACGATGCCCGTAGTTGCGAGCGGCGAATGCATCCAACCCGTGCTTGACAAGATGCGGGCCGCTGAAGGACGTGTCCAAGCGCCGACGATGCTGGCTTGGACCAGCACGCGTGCACGACAGAACCGGCGTGCAGCATCGGTGGGGAGAGAATTCTTGGCAACGGCACCTTTCACGCGGGCAGTCCCCGGCACGCAGACCACCCTGGCATTCGCCGCGGTCACCACGCTGTTTTTCGCCTGGGGGTTCATCACCTCGCTGGTGGATCCGCTGGTCGCGTCGGTGAAGGGGGTTTTCACGCTGACCAACCTCCAGGCACAGGCGAGCGCGTCGGCGTTCTTCTTTGCATATTTCGTGATGTCGTTCCCAGCCGCGGCACTGGTCGGCCGGCTGAAGGCGGTGCCGTCGATCCTGGTGGCGCTGTGCACGATGGTCGCCGGTTGCCTCGTCATGCTGGTGGCGGCGAACAGCGCCAATTACTGGCTGGTTCTGCTCGGCCTGTTCGTACTGGCGAGCGGGATCACCGTGCTGCAGGTCGCGGCCAATCCGCTTGCGGCGGCGCTGGGTGATCCGCGCTACAGCCATTTGCGGCTGACGCTGAGTCAGACCTTCAATTCGTTCGGCACGTTTCTGGGGCCTTTGCTGGGTGCGCACCTGTTCCTGAAAGGGCTGGAGGTGAAGGAAGGCACGGTCGTCACCAATGCGGTGCGCGGCCAGGCACTTGCCGGGATCGACAGCGCCTATTTCTGGATCTCCGGCCTGATCGCGGCGCTGGCGGTGTTCTTTTTGCTGAGCAGGCGGGTGGTGTCGCAGGCAGCGCCCGCGCCGGCGGCCACTGCCGGGCTGTTTTCGGCATTCTCGTCGAAATGGGCGCTGTTCGGCGGGCTGGCGATTTTCCTCTATGTCGGTGCCGAAGTAGCGATCGGCACGCAGATGGCGCTGTTCCTCAACGACAATGGAGTCTGGGGCCAGTCCGACGCGCCGTTCGGTGTGCCGCTGATCGGCTATCTGATGGGTAGTGACGGCGTGCCGGGCGTTTCGCTGCAGGAGGCGGGCAAGGCGGTTGCGCTGTACTGGGGCGGGGCGATGATCGGGCGTGCGATCGGATCGGTTCTGCTGGCGCGGGTGCGTGCCCCGGTGCTGCTGGCGGTGTTTACCGCGGTCGCGGCGGCGATGTGCCTGTATGTCTTTGCGGTCGGAGGCGTGTCGGCAGGGTTCGTCGCGCTGGCGATCGGGCTGTTCAACTCGATCATGTTCCCGGTGATCTTCACGTTGACGCTGGAGCGCTCAACCGCGAGCCAGGAATCGACCTCGGGCCTGCTCTGCACGGCGATCGTCGGCGGCGCGGTTCTGCCGCTGTTGGTGGGCAAGGTCGCCGACCTTCATGGCTATGCCTTTGCATTGATCGTGCCGGCACTGTGCTACGTCGTCCTGTTCGTGTTCGCCGTCGTGGCGGGGCGATCTGGAGCGGTGCGCAGCGAAGGCGTGGCGTCGATCCATTGAGCATCGCCGCACTGCTCGCCCTCGCGCTTCAGGCTGGTTCGCCGCAGCCCGCAGTGGTGGCGGTGACCGGCGGTCGCGTGGCAGGGACGCCGGCAGCGGGCGGAGGCGCATTGCTGTTCCGCGGCATGCCGTACGCCGCGGCGCCGCTGGCCGATCTGCGCTGGCGTGCGCCGCAGCCGGTCGAGCCTTGGGCCGATATCCGACCAGATCAGCCGGATGCGCCGGCATGCCTGCAGAACGATAGCGGCTGGAACCGGGGCGATTATCTCCGCTCGGCCGAGGATTGCCTGACGCTGGACGTGCGAACGCCAGGGCTGACGGGCAAGCGGCCGGTGATGGTGTGGATCCATGGCGGATCGAACCGGGCGGGGTCGGCGCGCGGCACCGTGCAATCGCGGATCACCGATCGCGGCGTGGTGCTGGTAGCGGTGCAGTACCGGCTGGGCATCTTCGGGTTCCTGCCGCACCGAGGCGCGGCAGCGGAGGCGGGAGGCCATGCCGGCAATTACGGGCTGATGGACCAGGCCGCCGCGCTGCGCTGGGTGCAGCAGAACATCGCGAAGTTCGGCGGTGACCCGGCGAACGTCACGATCTTCGGCGAATCCGCCGGCTCGCAGGATGTCTCGCTGCAATTGGCCGCGCCGGGGTCGCGTGCGCTTTTCGCGAAGGCGATCCTGCAGAGCGGGACCCCAGGGTTCGGGATGGCAACGAGGCCGCTGGCGGAAGGGCTGGCGATCGGGGATCATGCCGATGTGCTGCTGGATAGCGGGGGCTCGATCGGCGAGCTACGGCGCCGATCGGTGCAGGCGCTGCTCGACGCCGACCTGAAGCTGGCCGACCCTAAGATCGTCACCAATGGCTTTCTGTGGTTGCGCACGACGATCGACGGCGCGTTCCTGCCCCGTACGCCGCGCGTGCTGCTGGCGACCGCTCCGGCACGGCCGGTCATCGTCGGCAGCAATCGGGCGGAGTTCGGCACCGGCACGGTCGCTTGGGACACCGCGCTTCCGGAGCGGTTCGGGCGCGGCGCGGCCAGGGCACGGGCCTTTTACCGCATCGACCAGGCGGGCCGGGAGGACGATCCGCGGCTGGGACCGGTGGAGCTGGAATATGGCACCGACTGGATCTTCCGCTGCCCAGCTGGACGCGTGGCCGAACTGCTGTCGCGACGCGGCGCATCGGTGTGGCGGTACGAGTTCGACCTGGCGCAGGATGGCGGACGAACGTCGCATGCCGCGGAAATCCCGTTCGTCATGAACGATCTCCGCTTTGGAATCGGCGCGTCGCTGCAGCGATACTGGGTGAACTTCGCCGTCACCGGCGATCCCAACGGAGCGGGGCTGCCGACATGGCCCCGGTTCACCCGCGCCGACCAGCGCCACGTGCTGTTCGATGCGCGCGGCGTCACGCCGGACGCGAAGCTGCGCGCGCCGATCTGCTCGATGCTGGAGGAACTATGACCGATCGGGTTCGCCGCGGATTGCTGGGCGCCGGGCTGTTGCTGCCGTTCGCGGCGCGTGCGCAGGAGGCGGAGAGCTGGGAGCAGAAATGGAACCGGATGCTCCGTGAGGACTGGCCGGGGCTGGGCCGATATGCCGAGGAGAACCGCAGCCTGATCGCGTCGGGTGCCAAGACCGACATCGTGTTCATGGGCGACTCGATCACCCAGGGGTGGCGAGAAAAGCGCCCGGAATTCTTCAGGCCCGCGCGCGTGGGCCGCGGCATCGGCGGTGAGACCACGCCGCAGATGGTGCTGAGGATGATGGCCGACGTGATCGATCTGAAGCCGCGCTACCTCCACATCATGGCGGGAACCAACGACATCGCCGGCAACACCGGCAAGATGACGCTGAAGCAGAGTTTCGACAACTTCCAGATGATGACGCAGCTGGCCAAGGCGAACCGGATCGAGGTGCTGCTGGCGTCGATCCCGCCGGCGGCGAACTATCCGTGGCGTCCAGGACTGGAAACCGTCGGGCCGATCCGGGCGATGAACACATGGTTGAGCGGCTATGCCAAGCGCGCAGGCGCGACCTTCGTCGATTATTGGCCGGTGCTGGATGATGGCAGCGGCGGCATGAAGCCCGGGCTCGCCTCTGACGGCGTCCACCCGACCCAGCAGGGCTATGACGCGATGGCCACGATCCTCGAACCCCTGCTGAAGCAACGCGGCATCTGAAGAGGCCGCCACCTGACATCGGAGCGGCGCGCGCTTATAGGCGCTCGCTGGTTGACGGAGAGAGCGTGATGATCCGCACAGGGCTTATCGGGTTCGGCTTGGGGGGCACTGCCTTTCACGCGCCGCTGATCGATGCAGTGGAGGGGGGCGAACTCCAGGCGGTCGCCTCTTCGCGGGTGGAGGCGGTGCGCGCATCTTACCCTCACGCCCAGGTCATGACCGCAGAGGCGTTGATCGGCGATCCGGACATCGACCTGGTGGTGATTTCGACGCCTAATGCTACGCATTCTCAACTTGCCCGCGCTGCATTGGAGCAGGGCAAGCACGTGGTCATCGACAAGCCGTTCGCGACAAGCGTGGCGGAAGCGCAGTCGGTTGCTGATCTCGCGAGCGCCAAAGGCCTGCTGGCCATCGCTTTTCACAATCGTCGGTGGGACAGCGACTTTCTCACCGTGCGCAAGCTGCTGGAAGCTGGTCAACTGGGCGAGGTGCTGTTGTACGAGGCGCATTGGGATCGGCTTCGGCCGGGGCTCTCGCAGCAGTGGAAAGAGGCGCCGGAGGCGGGCGGGGGGCAGTTGTTCGACCTGGGTCCGCATCTGATCGACCAGGCACTGTTGTTGTTCGGTGCGCCGGATGCCGTAACCGCAGACCTGGCGGTGCAACGCCCGCACAGCGCCGTGGACGATTATTTCTCCCTAACACTGCACTATGGCCAACGCCGGGCGGTGCTTGCATCCTCGCGGATGGTCGCGGCGCCCCGACCGCGGTTCGGGCTCCACGGGTCCTTGGGCAGTTTCGTCAAATTCGGTCTTGATCCTCAGGAAGCCGCGATGCGCGCCGGGCACCGGGTAGACGATCCAGCGCATGGCATCGAAGACGCGGCGGATCAGGGTGTGCTGACGCTTGCCGACGGTCGTCGCGAAACGATCGTGTCCGAACGAGGTGACTACCGGCGCTTCTACGAGGGCGTGGTGGCAGCGATAACCACGGGGGCGCCGCCGCCGGTGATACCGTCCGAAGCGATCCTTGGTCTGCGCATCATCGAACTCGCGCGGCGAAGCGCGGAAGAGGGACGCCGGCTGACGCTCGCCTGAGGCTCAGGCGGCTTCCGACTGCGCTCCGCTGTCGCTTGCCGCGTACCATTCGGTAAATGCCTCCGGCATCATCGGGCGGGCGAACAGGAAGCCTTGCCCCTCGTCGCAGCCCATCGCGATGAGCGCGTCACGGATTTCCGCACTCTCGACGCCCTCCGCGACGACCCGATAGTCGAGCCCCTGCGCGAGCGAGATCATCGCCGCGACGAGCGAGCGTTCGCGCAGGCTGCCGATCATGCCCTGTACGAAGGACCTGTCGATCTTCAGAACGTGCGCGGGAAGGCGCTGAAGATAGGCGAGGCTGCTATAGCCGGTGCCAAAGTCGTCGATGGCGATCCGGACGCCGGCGGCGCTAAGCAGGGTTATCTGCGTCAGCGCCTTGTCGACATTGTCCATCATCGCGCTTTCGGTGACTTCCAGCTCTAGCGATGCCGGGGGGACGCGGTGCTTCAGCAGGTAAAGTTGTACCTGCGCGGCAAAGTCGGACTGCTGAAGATTGTTGGCGGATATGTTGACCGCGAGGTGGATGTCGAACCCGTCCGCGCGCCAGGCGCGGAGCTGATCCAGCCCGGTGTCGAGCACCCAGGCGGTGGTCGCGCCCGAGAGGGATGTCTGCTCGATGATGGGCATGAACTCTGCGGGCGAGATCGAACCCAGGGTAGGATGGTTCCAGCGCAGCAGCGCTTCGACGCCTAGGCAGGCGCCCGTCCGCAGATCCAGGCGCGGCTGATATTCGAGCGACAGCTGCGACGGCGAGTCCAGCGCAGCGCCGAAATCGCTGAGCAGCCTGAAGCGGCGGCGATGCATTTCGTCCATGTTGGTCGAGTAGACGCAGATCGAGCCCGAGGACTGACGCGCGTCCTGCGCTGCGCTGTGGGCGCGGCGGAGCACCGACGCCGGGCTCGCGCGCCCGACGATCAGGGGCGCGACCCCGATCGTGGTGGTCATCACGAATCGGGCTTTGGAGATTGCCTGAAAATGGTCGAGCATCGCCGCAAGTCGTTCGATATAGCGTGCCTGGTCGGTGTCGGGCTCAGCCAGAAACGCGAACTGGGTTGCGGCGACGTGGTAGGCGGTGCGGCGAGGCCCCAGAGCATTGGCGATGATCCGCGCGGTGTCGCGGACGACCTCGTCCAGAAAGCCGGCGCCCATGACGCGCATACCGCTGCTCAACTGGTCGTTGCGGGCGAGGTCGACCAGCACCGCGAGGCGTTGCTGCCCGGGGTGATCGCGGCCGAGATCGGCAAGGTCCTCAAGGAACTGGTTGCGGTTCGGCAATCCGCTCAACGGATCGATTCGGCCGAATGCGTGCTGCATCTCGATCTGGTCCATGACCATGCTGGCCAGATCCTCGAGCGCCTTGATCTCTGCGGCGGTGGTTTCGCGCGGTTCGGTGCCCAGCACGCAGAGCGCCCCCAGGCTGTGGCCTTCACGCGTGGTGAGCGGCGCTCCGGCGTAATACCTGACCCCCTGTTCAGCCAGCGGGCTTTCCCGGTAGCTCGGGCATTCCTGCAAGTCTGGAACCAGCAGAAATTTATCGGAATCGGTAACTTCTGTGCACGGGGCTTTTTCTCGGGGGATCGACCAATGCTCCACGCCGACCCGTGACTTGAACCACTGGCGATCACGGTCGGTCAGCGAGATCGCCGCGATCGGCAATCCGAAGATCTGACTGGCCATACGCGTGATTCGATCGAAGCTCTCGCTTGGCGCGGTGTCCAACAGGTTGAGCCTGTGGAGTGCATCGAGGCGGATATCTTCATTGTTTAGCGACATAGAAACCCTTCCCCCTCGACCTATCCGCATAGGGTGCGAGGAGTGACCAAAATCTGAATCCGCGCCGCTTAGGCGCTGTGTTCTTGCGCGATTCCCAGCGACGGACCGGGGCCCAGCTTCGAGGGGCGGGGGCGGCGGCGTGCCTTTTGGGCTTGGTGGCGGCTGGGCCCCGGCCTTCGCCGGGGAACTGGTGGGTTACCGGTCGGGCGGACTAGCATCCATTCATCACACGCAGGGCTAAGGCAGCAAGCTTTCAGGAAAAGTTGCATTTGCGACGACCCCGGGCGAATCCTTAGTTCGCGATCGGCTTGGAATGCGTAAAAGTGTTTCATGAGGCGCAAACTTCCGCGCCCGGGACTTGACGATGAGTAGTTTTTTGGCAGCAGGGTCCGCCATGGGGGATGTCGCTGCAAGCGTGCCGGGAGAGCCGGCGCTGATCTGGGCCGAGTTGGTCGCCGACACGGTGACGGGGCTGTGCTTCCTGGCGATCCTGGGGGCGCTGTTCACCCTGAGTCGGCGCAGGGGCAATCTGCTCGGATGGCCGTTCTGGTGCGTTGCCAAATTCCTGATGGCGGTTGGGCTCGTGCACCTCGTCGCTGCCTGGTCGCCCTTGGGTCCGATGGCGATGCTGGAGACGGCGCTTCAAATCATTGCCGCGTTTTTCGGAGTGGCGACGGCCGCCACCCTTTGGGCGTTGATCCCGCGCGCCCTGGCCCTGCCGCGCGCCGACATGCTCGCGGAAGCAGAGGTTAAGCTGGTTGCGGCAGTCGCGGAACGCGACGCGGCGCTGGCGCAGCTTCGCAGCGAGACCGATCAACGCCACCAGGCGGAGGTCGCGTTGTTGCGAGCAAAGAAGCTTGAGGCTGCCGGGCAGCTGACCGGTGGTATCGCCCATGACTTCAACAATCTTCTCCAGGCGATTGCCGGCAATCTGGAGCTCATCGCCCGCAAGGCCGACGATCCCGATCGTGTCGTGCGCTGGAGCGCCAGCGCGCTGGATGCGGTCGAGCGCGGACGCGCGGTTACCGGGCAGCTGCTCGCTTTTTCGCGGCGCCAGCAGTCGGTTGCGGCGCCGGTGCGGCTGGTGGAACTGATCGGCGGCGTACGCGAGCTCGTCGAGCGCGCGGTCGCGCCGCTGTCCCAGGTCGCAGTCGCGCCGATCGACTCGAATTGGAACGTGCAGGTCGATGCGCTGCAGCTGGAGCTGGCCATCCTCAACCTGGCGTTCAACGCCCGCGAAGCGATGCCCGATGGCGGCGTGCTCACACTCTCGGCCGAGCGCGCGACGGGCAGCGTGCCTGCGGACCTGACTTTCGGCGACTATATCGCGCTGCACCTGACCGATACGGGCAAGGGCATGGACGAGGCGGCGATCGCCTGCGCGCTCGAAGCGCTTCCGTCGCATCACGATGACGGCAGCCGCGGCGGCATGAGCCTGTCGATGGCCGGCGAAGTGCTGCGGCGTATGGGTGGCGCGATCACCGTCCGCTCGGCGGAAGGCGAGGGCACCCGCGTGACGCTATACCTGCCGGTCGCCAAGACCGAGCCGCCACGGGCCGCGATCGACGATCAGTTCAGCGACGTGCGAGTGGACCTGAGCGGGATCACCGTCGCGCTTGTCGACGACGATGCCCAGGTCCGCGCCACCTTGGCCGAAACGCTGGCCTCCGCCGGAGCGCGCGTGGTCGAGGCGGGAAGCGGGGCCGAAGGGGTGGTGCTGGTGCGCAGCGAGAACCCGGATATTCTGGTGGTCGACTTCGCCATGCCCGGCATGAGCGGCGCCGAAGTCGCGGCGCAGGTACGCGAGCACCGCGTCGACCTGCCGGTGCTGGTGGCTACCGGCTTCGCCGATGCGCCAAGCCTCGACCGGGTGCGCGGCGCGCGCCCGGTGTTGCTGCGCAAGCCGTTCGATTCGAACGAGCTGCTGCGGCGGGTGAGCGAACTGCTCGGGCGGCACTTCTAGGGCTGGGACGGCAGAGCCGTTCAGCGCTCCTCCACGGGCACGTTGCGCCGCAGTTCGTCGATCCAGGCAGTGGCGACGCTGTCGGACGGCGCCCGCCAGTCTCCGCGCGGGCTGAGCGCTCCGCCAGGGGAGACCTTCGGACCGTTGGGCAATGCCGAACGCTTGAACTGGCTGATCTGGAAGAACCGGAACAGGAACGTCTCCAGCCACTTGGTAATGGTCGCCAGATCGTATTCGTTTCGCGCCGCCTCGGGGAAGTTGACCGGCCACCGTCCGGCATCGCGGTCGCGCCAGGCATGCCATGCCAGGAACGCGATCTTTGACGGCCGCAAGCCGTGGCGCACGACATAGTGGAGGAAGAAATCGTGCAACTCGTACGGACCGATGCGGTCCTGCGTGCTCTGCATGTTCCCTTCCGCGTCCGCGGGCACCAGTTCGGGAGAAATCTCGGTATCGAGGATCGACAACAACGTGGTGGCAGCCTCGCCCGAGAACTGGCCGCTGTTGACGGTCCAATGGATCAGATACTGGATCAGCGTCTTGGGCACGCCCGAATTGACGGTGTAGTGGCTCATATGATCGCCGACGCCGTAAGTGCACCAGCCCAGCGCAAGCTCGGACAGGTCGCCGGTGCCGACGACAAAGCCCTCACGCTGGTTGGCGAGGCGGAAGAGATAGTCGGTGCGCAGCCCGGCCTGCACATTCTCGAACGTCACGTCATAGACCGGCTCCCCTTCGGCGAAGGGATGCCCCATGTCCTGGAGCATCTGGCGCGCGGCGGGGCGGATGTCGATCTCTTCGCCTGAGACGCCGAGCGCGCGCATCAGCGCCCAGGCATTGGCCTTGGTCGCGTCCCCCGTCGCGAACCCGGGCATGGTGAAGCCCAATATGTCCGAGCGTGGGCGGCCCAGACGGTCCATCGCCTTGCACGCGACGATCAGCGCGTGGGTGGAATCGAGCCCGCCTGAGACGCCGATCACCAGATGCTTCGATCCCGTCGCTTCCAGCCGCTTGCGCAGACCCTCGACCTGGATGTTGAAGGCTTCGTAGCAGTCCTCCTCCAGCCGGGCGGGGGTGTTGGGGACGAAGGGGAAGCGGCGCATCTCACGCTTCAGCCCGCGGTCGCTCAGGTCCGGCCCGTGGTCGAACTTGATGCGCCGGAACCGGGTCTCCGGGTGACCACAGGCGCGGGCACTGTCGTTGAAGGTCCCGTTGCGCATGCGATCGTGGCGGAGCCGCTCGAGATCGATATCGGTGCAGACCAGGCCGGTGGTGATTTCGAACCGCTCGGAAGCGGCGAGTTGTTCGCCGACCTCATAGACGATGCCTTGCCCGTCCCACGCCAGATCGGTCGTGCTCTCGCCGGGGCCCGAGGCGGAGTAGACATAGGCCGACAGGGTCCGGGCCGATTGCGAGCCGCAAAGAAGTTCGCGTTCGCGCCCCTTGCCAATGACGATGTTGGAGGCCGACAGGTTGCACAGCACCAGCGCTCCGGCGAGGGCGCCGTCGGTAGAGGGCGGGGTCGGGGCCCAGTAATCCTCGCAGATCTCCATGTGGAAGATGAAATCGTCCACGTCCGACGCTTCGAAGATCATGTTGGTGCCGAACGGTACGACCTGGCCGGCTACTTCTATTTCGAGATCGGTCAGTCCCTGTCCCGACGCGAACCAGCGCTTCTCATAATATTCGCGGTAGTTCGGAAGAAACTGCTTGGGCACCACGCCGAGGATGCGGCCGCGCGCGATGGCGAGCGCGCAATTGTAGAGGCGGCCGTTGCGGCGCAGCGCGGCGCCGACGAGCAGCACCGGCTTGAGCGTCCGGCTGGCGTCCAGCACTTCGGCGATGCCCGCTTCGCTGGCGTCGAGGATCGCGTCCTGCAGGTGCAGGTCATCGATCGCGTAGCTGGTGATGTTGAGCTCGGGATAGACGAGCAGATCGGCTCCCTGTGCGTCTCCCTCCCGTGCAAGCGCGATGGCGGAGCGCGCATTGGCGAGCGGATCGGCGACGCGCACTGCCGGGGTGCACACCCCGACGCGGATCATCCCCTGGTGGTGAAGCGCGTAGAAAGGGTGTGTCTTGTTCATGCCAGGGCCTCTTCAAGCATTTGCAGAGCAGTCCGCAGGCACTCGATCCGAACCGGACCGCGGCCGATATCGCCATAGTGCATCTCGCGGTGCTTAGTCGCCCGGCCATTGCGCGCGCACCCGAAGTGCACGCGCCCCGGCTCATCACCTGGCGCGCCGGGACCTGCAAAGCCGGTGATCGATAGGGCGATGTCGGCACGGCTCGCCTTCAGGGCGCCCTCTGCCATAGCACGGGCGACCGGCTCGCTGACGGCGTTCGCGGCTTCTATCAGCTCGAGCGGAATGCCGAGCAGCTCGGACTTCGCCTCGTTGGTGTAGACGACGAAGCCTCGTTCGAACGCATGGCTAGCGCCCTCCACATCCGTCAGGAGCGAGGCGAGCAGGCCGCCGGTGCAGCTTTCGGCCGTGGCGATGGTGAGGTCCTGCTGGCAGGCGCGCTCGAGCAACTTGCGGGCGCCCTCTTCGACTTCGTCAGGAAGCACGGGCGACAGCGTCTCGGTCATGTCAGAATCCCTAGTACCGGTTTCGTAACGCTGCCAACCCCGCTTGTGGAGCTTTGATCCCGGGCAGAGCAGCGAAGAACGCGATAAAGGGCTGAGCTGGAAGGCTAATCCGGTTGCTCAGAGTTTGCTGCGTGCCAAGCGCGCAGCGGAAGGGGCTTAGACTTTGGCGGAGTAGATCATCCGGCCGGGTCCGAGACGCTCGAACACCTTGGCCAACTCGTTTTCGCCGACCGCGAAGCAACCCTGGCTGCGGCCAAGTTTGCCGTGCTGGGCGATCATGTCGGCGTTGGAATACCATGCAGAGTGCACGACGATCGCACGATCATAGGCATTGTTGTTGGTGGCATCGAGACCCAGCAGCCGCTGCGAGTCGCCATGCTTGCCGACATAATAATCCGCCGTCAGGAACGCGCCTTCGCAGCTCGCTTCGGAATTGGGTTCGTTCGAAAAGCGCTGGAGAAGGCCGGTATGACTCGGATCCGAGCCGATGCCATGCGCGACGAGGAAGCTTTCGCACGCGCCGGTGCCGAGATGGACCAGATGGAGGCGAGGGCGGTACGATGGCTGGGAAAAGTCGGCAATAGCGATGCGGTCGTGGGTCGCAATACGGCTGGCATGCTGGTCGAGCGCCGCCACGGCGCGCTTGAACAGCTCAGGACGAATGTTGGCCGGTGCTTTCGGGTCGGCCTTGGCAACCGCGACAGGAACCGGGCGAGCGGGAACGGGGATGGGCCGCGGTGCGGCCGCCATCTTGGCCGCGGGTGCGACACAGGAGGAAACCGCCATGCCCCCGGCGGCGAAAAGCGCCGAGCGGATAAGCGTGCGGCGCGACTGCACCGTGTCGAATATCTCTGTCACTATGTTCGTTGCCCGCTTCTGCTAACCCATCTGCTCTATACCAGAGCAGGTCTTAAAGATGGGCATCGCAGAGGTGCTCTGCATAGCGATTCGGCGCGTTCCGGGCTCGCTTCGCCGTTCTCGCACGCGTAAATTGCCAAATGGTTCCCGCCACTTGGATCGAGCGCACCCTGCGACTCGGCACGGACCCTAATTCGGATTAACGGTGTTGAGGGGATGCCGGGCCGGCACCGCCAGCCAAGTTCGAGGAGGTTCGAGTGCTGATATCGCGCATGTTCGCTGCTGCAATGCTCGTCATCGTGCCGGTAGTCGTCGCCGTCCCTGCGAGCGCGAGCGGCGTACCGGATCAGGCGGCAGAGCCAGCGGCGTTGAAGCTGAGGCCCGGGCAATTCCGATGGTTTGAGACGGCCGAGCCGATTTCCGCGAGCGGCGGTGCGGCGCCCGCGGTGGCGATGGTCGTCAGCCTGGCAGAGCAGCGTGCCTATGTGTTCCGGGGCGACAAGCTGGTCGGGGTGACCACGGTGTCGACGGGCAAGCCCGGACACGAAACGCCCGCCGGCGAATTCACCATCCTGGAGAAGAAGGCGTTCCACCGCTCCAATCTCTACAGCGACGCACCCATGCCGTTCATGCAGCGGCTGACCTGGGACGGCATCGCGCTACACGCGGGCGACCTGCCCGGCAGGCCGGCGTCGCATGGCTGCATTCGCCTGCCCGTTGCCTTTGCGCGGCAGCTGTTCGAACTGACCGCGATGGGCGGCACCGTCAGCGTGGTCGAGGATACGTTCGGCGACCCCGGCTTGTATGCGCCGATCCCGGTGATCACCGCGCAAACCGGTGGCCTTGGCGGCAGCGCCTATGATGTGCTGACGCTGTCGGGCGATCCTCCCGCAGCCAGCCAGCCGGCATCGTGGGTGGCCGGCGCGCAGAACAATTGAAACCACTGATAGCCAGAGTCGTTAGGAAGCGTCATGAGCAAGCAACCCCCTGTTCCGACTGGAAACCAATCGCCGTACCCCCTGGTGGAGGCCCCCCATGAGCATAGCGAGGGGGAAGCAGTCACCGCTGCGCGTGAGGCCGCCGAGGCCCGGCGACGCCGCGCGTCCTCGTCCCGCCAGCTGGGCATAGGGGCCGCGATGGGCGTGGGTTCGGCCGCAGTGGTCGCAGGGCTGCTGTACTGGCGCGGCAACCGCAAAGACAAGAAATAGGCACCGAGCCCCGGGAGGGGTTAGATCGCGGGTGATCCGCGCTGGTTTTCGGCTAGCCGTTAATTAATGCGGCATCCAATGTTCGGTTGGATCGCGGAGCCCGAGCACAATCCCGATGCAGCGGCTACCGGCGCGTCTTGGAAGCGTCGCCCGACAGCACGTCGCGGATGCCCATGCCAATCCGCCAAGCGGCCGTTTCGATCCTTGTGACGCAAGGCCCGTCCGCGCGTCTATTCGATGCGCGCCCTGATCCCAGCAGAATTCAGCTTTTGCGGTGGATAGGGGAAGTTGGCACCGTCTGCATTGCTATCTCCTACTCAGCTGATAGGAATTAGAGGATCAGGCGGCGACCTCCAAAGCGAGGTGCCCTGATCGTCTGCAAACAGCGAGTCTGGGGGTAAAATGCGAGTTGCCGTGCAATCTGGGTTGTTGATCACCGCTGCTTTCGTGTTGCCGTCCCCCTTGTTCGCGCAGACTTCTACGAGCGGGGAGGCGGTGAGCTCCAGCGGTGTTGCAGAGGACCCGGATCAGCCTGCCGACATCGTCGTCACTGCGCTTCGGCGGCAATCGACGGTGCAGACGACGCCGATCGCAATCTCCGCGCTGGGTGAGGAGCAGTTGGGGAAGCTGGGCGCCACGACTATTGCCGACATCGTCCGGCAGGTGCCCGGCCTTCAGCTGACCGAAAGCGACTCCGGGCGTACGCGCGTATCGATCCGCGGCGTGCAGGCGGCGGGGGAGAGCACGGTCGGGCTCTATTATGGCGAGACGCCGCTGACCGGCCCGTCCGGAACCAACTCCGACCCCGCCGGCAATACGCCCAACCTCAACCTGTTCGATGTCGAGCGCGTCGAAGTGCTGCGCGGGCCGCAGGGTACGCTGTACGGATCGGGCTCGATGGGGGGCACGTTGCGCGTGCTGTTCAATCAGCCCGATGCCAGCAAATATGAAGGCACGGTCGAGCTTCAGGCGAGCGATACCAGCAATGGCGGCTTCGGCTATTTCGCCAAGGGCGCGCTGAACGTTCCGGTGGTCACCGACAAGCTGGCGCTTCGGGTGGTCGGCTATCGCGAGCGGCAGAGCGGCTATGTCGATTACACCCGCCTGGACCGGGACAATGCCAACCGGGCGACGCTGGAGGGTGGCCGCGCGATCCTGGCCTGGACGCCGAGCGACGATGTGTCGCTGACCGCCACCGCGCTGTTCCAGACCCAGGACATCGACGGCACCGCGCAGTACAGCTCGGTGCTCGGGCCGTTCCGCACCGACTTCCAGATCTTCCAGCCCTGGCATGACGAGCTCCAGCTCTACAACGGAGTCGGGCGGTTCGACCTGGGCTTTGCGACGCTGACCACCAGCGCCTCCTGGTATCGCTGGGACGTCGAGAGCACCAACGACAACAACGCGGCATTCGCCAGCGTGGTCTCCAGCGCCCGGTGGTGCCCGCTCTACACGCGCGTGGCGCTGGGTATTCCGACCACAACCTGCAACGCCGATCAGCGCGCTGCGTATCAGGCCTATGCCCGCTCCAAGGCGCCGTTCGGGGCCTATCAGCCGCGCTATGTGACCAACTCGATCCAGGAGGCGCGGTTGAGCTCGAACGGTGACAGCGCACTCAACTATACGGTCGGGCTGTTTCACGAGAACCGCTTCGACCGAGTCGACACGCTTCCCTTCGCGGGCGATCCCGAGACCGGTGGACAGCGCGATCCGGTCGACAATCTTGGCGGGCGCAACATCCTGACCAGCGTCGAGCAGACCGCCTTTTTCGGCGAAGTGAATTATCGGCCCGTGACTCCGCTGACGCTGACGGTGGGCCTTCGCCACTTCGACTATACGAAGACGGTGGGCGGCGAATATCAGGGGTATAACTTCACCAATGGCCAGGAGCCGCGGCCTTATGAGGAAACCACGGCGGACGCCAAGGGCTGGGTGAAGAAGTTCAACGTCGAGTTGCAGGCCGCCCGCGACTTCCTCGTCTACGCCAATGCGGCGCAGGGTTTCCGGCCCGGCGGCGCCAACAACATCCCGAACCTGCCCGCGCAATATCTGGTCTATCGTCCGGATTCGCTGTGGAACTACGAACTGGGCGCCAAGACCTCTTGGTTCGGGCGCAAGGCGACGTTGAACCTGGCGGTGTACCGCACCGATTGGGACGAGGTGCAGACGTCTGTCTCGACGCTCCAGCAGGGCGGAGGCAATTTCAACTTCATCTATAACCTGGCCGGCGTGCGCGTCGAAGGTGTGGAGGTGGAGGCGGGCCTTCGCCCCGTGCGGCACCTGAACCTGAACGCCAGCTTCAACTACAACAATGCGCGCCTAACATCGGATCAGGTGGATTCGACCGGGTTCATCACTGCGCCGGGGCGCACGGGCGACGTGCTGACTTATATCCCGCGAACCACGGCATCGGCGGGCGTCGAATATAATCCGCCGGTCACCGACACGCTGAACGGGCTGGTGCGGCTCGACTGGACCTATACGGGCCGGATGAACACCGAGCTGCGCGAGACCAACGCCTTTTACCGCGAGATCGGCAATTTCAGCATCTTCAACGCACGGGTGGGCATCGAAGGCGACGGCTTCAGCATCTCGCTGTTCGCGAACAACCTGCTCAACAAATATGGGTTGAACCGCGTGGCTTCTGCCACCGGGACCCCCGACTATTTCGTCAGCTCGCGCCCACGCACCATCGGCGTGAACCTGCGCAGGGGCTTTTGATGCCTCTCGCGGCCGGTGGCCAGGGCAGGTCCCCGATGGCATCCTTCCATTTCGATCCAGCAGGAAAGACAGCGATGAAGCGCATTGCATATATTCTGGCGACGACCGCCGCGATGACCGCCCTTCCCGCAGCGGCGCAGGACGCGCCGCTGCGGCCGGACCGGGTGGCGTTCCATGATCTCTACAAGGAGCTGGTGGAGACCAACACCACCTCGTCGGTCGGCGACTGCACCCAGGCGGCGCGGCAGGTGGCGACGCGGCTGCGCCAGGCGGGCTTCACCGATCGCGAGCTGACGCTGTACGTACCGCCAAACCGTCCGCGCGACGGGGGGCTCATCGTCAATTGGACCGGATCGAACGCGAAGCAGCCGGCGATGCTGTTGCTGGCGCATATCGACGTGGTCGAGGCGAAGCGCGAGGACTGGGTTCGCGAGCCGTTCAAGCTGATCGAGGAAGGCGGCTATTTCTATGGCCGCGGGACCAGCGACGACAAGGCGCAGGCGGCGATTTTCTCCGACACGCTGATCCGGTGGAGGCAGAGCGGATTCAAGCCGCGGCGTACCGTCAAGCTGGCGCTAACCTGCGGCGAGGAAGGCACCAACGAGCGGGTGCTGAACGGCGCCGGCTGGGCAGTGGACAATCTGCCCGAGCTGATGAAGGCGGGCTTCGCCTTCAACGAAGGCGGCGGCGGCCGCGAGGCGCCGGGCGGCGGACCCGAGACGCTCGGCGTGCAGGTGTCGCAAAAGTCACCGCGCAACTTCATCCTAGAAGTGACCAATCCCGGCGGGCACAGCTCGGTGCCGAAGCCGGACAACGCGATCTACCGGCTGGCCGAAGCGCTGCTCAAGGTTCGCGGGCTGCAATTCCCGGTCCGCCTGAACCCGGTGTCGACCGCGTACCTCGCCCAGGCCGGCACGCTTCGCAAGGATGCGATAGGGGCGGCGATGGTCCGCCTGTCGCAACAGCCGGAGGACAGCCAAGCCACGCAGACGGTTTCGGGCGATCCGGGCCTGAATGCGATCCTGCGCACCACCTGCGTCGCCACGCTGCTGGATGCCGGGCACGCCGCCAACGCGCTGCCGCAGCGGGCCACCGCCTCGATCAACTGCCGTATCGTGCCTGGAGAAACCGCCGAGCAGACCAAGGCCGCGATCGAGGCCGCGATTGCCGACCCCGAGGTGAAGGTGCTGCGCAGCAAGATCCAGGAACGCCCGGTCGCCGTGACGCCGCCGCTCGATCCGGCAATCCTGAAGCCGATCGCGGCGATCGGCGCCAAGCACTTTCCTGGCGTCCCGGTCATCCCCACGCAGTCCACCGGCGCGACCGACGCCACCTATCTGAGCAAGCTGGGTATTCCGACCTATGGCATTCCCGGCCTGTGGAACGATCCGGCCACGTCGGGCACGCATGGGTTGAACGAGCGCATCTCCGCCGACGCATTGTATCGCGGGCGCGATTACATCCACGATCTCGTTACGTACTTCGCATCGCACTGATCGCATCGGCGAGTCGGTACCTGCTGATCGTTTCGTAGGAAGTCGCGACGGCTGTTATACAGCCGTCGCTGGCCGCGCGTCTCATGACACCGTCGGTATTCCCATCGGTGGTGACTGGCGCACCCGGCATGAATATGTTGGGCGCTCAAATCATTGAGAAATTTCGGTCCGGCTAAGCTGATCACTTCCGCTGTACGGCCAAAGTCGGTCATTCGGCGTCGCTCGGCTGCTGCCCCAAAGCGGTCGTACGTTTAGCCTCAGGGGCGCGGCAGCTCGCCCCATGGCAGCCATGCAGGCCGGTTGCAGTCGCGCCTGAACGCTGACGTTCGGACAGCCCAAACGTATACTGACGCTGCCCAATCGCAGTGCGCAGCTGGCAGTACTCTGCTCGCCCCGCAGCAAGACGGATGAGCAATGCGGGGCGAGACGATCAGGCATTCTCACTGCTGAGGAGATTAGCCAGCCGATTGATACGGCGATGCCATTCCGGCCGACGTTCGTCGATCCAAAGTGCGAGCGCGTCCAAGCCAGCCATTTCCAGCTGGCAGGTGCGGACGCGCCCGACTTTCTCCGTTCTGACTAGCCCGCACTGCTCAAGCATATGCAGGTGTTGACCGATGGCCGTCAGTGACATGTCGAACGGCTTGGCCAAAGCGGACACAGACAGCGGCCCTTGCCCAAGCGACTCCACGATCCGTCGCCGGGTAGGATCGCCCAAAGCATGCAGGATCGACCCTGCGTCTATGGATGGATCGGAAGCAGTCATGCGTCTGCTATGCGACCGTGCTGGCCAACCTGTCGAGAAGCGCCTGCCATCCCAGTTCCCGGATTTGTGGTCCGTCGGCACCTTCGAAGAAGGCACCCTGAAACGTGAGCACAAGTTCTGTGCCCGTGGGCACGCTTAGAAGCTCGGCTGTGATCAGCGCTGCCGAAATGTCAGCACCGCCGAAGGCCATTTTGGAAGCCCATATGATACGCTCATTTGGCACGACGTTGAGTACCGTGTCTGCGTTTGAAATGCTCATACCCGCGAACTGAGTGCCTTCGCGGAAGCGGTAGCGGAGACGCTCCGTAGCGCCTTCGCGTAAGTCACTCGCGAACTCTTCAACATCATGCTGGTCACCTTCGGCGAACCACCGCCGCTTGATGTCAGGGTCGGCAAAAGCCTCGAATACGCGTGCCGGCGGTGCGGGTATAATGCGCCGTAGTGCAAAGCTGGCGTGAGCGATCGCAGACATAAGGCAAACTCCCATTGTGAAGCCTTCGCTTCATTAACGGGCGGTCGGAAATAGTCAAGTGCTGACTTCACTATTTCCCCGATCAAGGGAGCTTTGCACAGTCACGCTGCAGGGGGCAGCTTGCCAGCGTTCCAGAGGTAGGAGTCACAAAAGTCGGGTTCCAACCGATCCCGGACATCGTCGCGGCCGACCCACAGTTTGGATGTGTACGTCAGACCTTGCTGGAAAGCGGCATGGCGGCTTTCCGGCGGCGAGTGGCGAAAGCGGGCGTTCGCTTAAGGCCACTTTGAATGGGTACTGCCGACCTGCGCTAGCGGCTACCTACCGCCGGCTTGCAGCCGCTCGGCTGCGAGTTATCGGCCAGAATGTCCGCAAGCTGCGCAGGAAGGCGTAGAGCCAAGCTGCTATTTCGTAATCGCGCTCTGGATCTGTTTTCGCTGTCGGTGAGCGCTGACGGCTCCGTGTGTGCGGTACAAGGCACGAAGGAGGAGCGATCATTTACGGTCAACTCGGTTGGGAGCAAGCCCCCTGCATCTCTCACCTGAAAAATTGACATGATCGTATCCAGTGGAAAGCGTGCGTCCATGCGAGGGTTGGCCAGAGCGACCATGGTAAGATAGTCTGCAACCTGCCTCCATTTGAGGCCTCGCATCATGCGGGCATCCACGATAGCCAGCGACAATATGGCGTTCTCCTGGCTGCTTTCCCGCAAACGTGACGCCGAATATACTTGGCCGAGGCTTCCGCCGCCCGCGCCCCCAGCGCGGCTCGCGTTTAGCCATCGGATGGGCCGCGGCTGTAGCAATTCTCCACGCAGTGGCGCCAGTTCACTGATGCCACTGCTGGTGTCTTGAAACAGCTTCGGATAGCGCCTCAGGAACTGCCGCGTGAACTCATCAGCGTCGTTAGTCACTACAATCACGATGTTCGCTGCGCAGCGTTGGCCTGCCATCGGAACCCCGAACTCGCGCGATCGAGAACGGATGCGCGCGGTCAGATAACGCGCCTGTTCCGAGTTCAGGCCAAGCGCTTTCGGGCACGCCATCGTATTCCAGCGCGAAATCTGATGTCCACGGTTCACTGTCGTAAGTTGCTCGACAAACGTCGCGATCGCGTCCTGAGTACGACCCTCAATAATCACGTCTGACTTCGACAGGGGGTCACCCGGCGTGCGCTCTGTCTCAGTTTGATCGGTCGATCGCTCGATTGAAGGAGGATTGATCGTAGCGTCCGCTGATGGCGCTTGCTGCACGATGGTTCTGGTGAAACCGGCGTCGCGCTGACGAAGGTGAAGGCACACAACACGCCCGCAAGACCGAAATACGCGGCATGTCGTGGCAAGGATAAAAGCGCTTTTGGCGCAAGGATGCGAATTGGCATAGCACCTCTCTCGCAGTCGGCCGACTAAGATAGCGTATAATCGTGAGCACCCTCAGACTTGGCAATACTGGACCGACAGGTTAGCCGGAGCAGTTCACGGGGGGAGTCTTCGCCGCAGGAGCCGTAACGCTCACGCGGATCAGCGACCGTTAGCGCATCTGCGCCGTGCCCCGGCACTGAACGAACGGCCGCTTTGAGGCACACCGCGAGAGCCGCTTTCGGCGATTATTGGGGCGGTTGCAGACATTTTGCGGATCTTTTTTGGAACAACGAAAGGTGGTGGTTAGGGGACCGTCACCTTACGGATTTTCAAGACACGAAGCTGCCGTTCAGGCTCGGGTGATGCAGGCGGCATAGCAACCGCGTTTCGCATAGTGCGCGTGAATATATGCCACCTGGGAATTCCTGAAGAAGCGTTCGATGATTGGCGTCAGCGCAGTGCCATCGGCGAGATCTGCATCGAGCATCTCGCCTTTGTCATCGAATGCCCGAAGCGAAATCTGTCTGACTAGGATTGCCTGCGGTAGCAGGTCGATCTGGTCGAGGCGGTGACGCGATGCCTCTCCAACGAAAATCGCATGTCTAGACCGATATGCAGTGTCCGCCGGCTGATGCTCGTAGCTGAACAGGAGGGCGGTTTCGCCAACCTCCAGATCACGAACCTCTATTCGATCGGGAAACCCCGGTTTCGCATCCACGATGCACCTCGTAACTCCCATTGCCGCCAACTCGTCATTGGATAGGCCGATCAGGTCGCGGAACGGGGTTGGGTCGAGGCCCTCGATACGAAATGCCATGTGCGTCTCCTTGTCTTCGGAGATGGCATAGACTGGAGAGCGCACTCACACTTCCCGAGGCTTGCGATTGAACTAGACACCAGCTCGCAAGCGCGGGGGCGCCTCCAAAACCGTGAACGACGGGAGTTGGGGCGTTTTCTGCCGCTCGTGCCGGTCGGTCCCGCCAACGGCAGCTCTGGCGCCTAAGCTCCTAAGAGCCGCCGGTCTGCAACCGTTCGATCGTGAGGAAGCCATCGATGCAATCGAGCTCAGATCGCAGGGCAACGGCAAGCTTCAGATAGTGCGATCGCTCGCCGGGTGCTGGCCAAACCTCAAACAGGACAGCGATCACGGCCGCACCATCGCAGAATGCGGGGCAGACGCGAGCCGAAGGAATAAGCGATCCTCACGACGGATGAAGTGCTCGCGCTGACTGAATGCGTAGTTCTCGCGTCCGATCGGATCATCACGCAAACGAGCCCGGTACGCTTCATAGGCGGCAAGGCTTTCGACGGTGTAGACGCCATATGCCGTGGTCGCCGAGCCCTCATATGGGGCAAAGTAGCCAAGCCAATCAACTCAGCGCCGCAGCGCGGAATGGCCTGGCCCCAGTTACGGGCATATTCATCGAAGGCGGGCAGTTTGTAGGGATCGAGTTCGTAGCGGATGAAGCAGGCGATCATTGGCGTTCTCCGGAAGGTGCCACGGTCCTACCGGTTTGTGCGACCGAGATGCTTCGGACGAGACCGAAGCATTTCACGCGATCTTCGGCTAAGTCTCCGCGTTGTGCCTATCGTAACGCCTTCATGACCAACGTAGCCTCACTCGCTGGCACGGCCGCGCTGATCGGGGACCCCGCACGAGCTGCGATATTGGTGAGCTTGATGGATGGGCGCGCGCTGACTGCGGGCGAGCTCGCCAGGGCGGCGGGCGTCACGCCGTCGACTGCGAGCGGCCATCTTGGTCGTATGCTGGAGCTGGGCCTGCTCGCGCTGGAGCGGCAAGGTCGGCACCGATATTATCGCATCGCCAACGCTTCCGTCGCGGATCTGATCGAACGCTTGATGTCGGTCTCCGATCACCTGAGCGCGGCAGCCGGTCGGTGCAAGCCCGTCAGCACAGGGCCACGCGATGGAGCGCTGCGGCGCGCGCGCCTCTGCTACGATCACCTAGCAGGCGAGGTCGCGGTCGGGATTGCGGCGAGCATGGTTGCACGCGGGCAGCTTAAGTTTGATCAGGACGGTGGCATGCTTATGGATACAGGGATGAGCTTGCTTGCCTCCCTGGGCGTCAGACTTGACCATCGCGCGCAGGCACTCTCGCGCCAGGGGCCGTTCTGCCGACCATGCCTGGACTGGAGCGAGCGCCGGCCGCACATCGCGGGCTTGGTTGGGCGGGCGCTTTACGCAGCCTTGCTAGGAGAAGGCTGGGTGCGTGCGCCGACGCAGGGGCGGGCGGTTACAATCACTCTGCTCGGGCACCAAGAGCTCGAACGCCACTTCGGGTTGGCGCTGGTGTAGACCTGGACCGTTCACCTCAGCTGAGGCGCTGAAGGCGAAGCACGAGCGTCGCACCGGCCGAACAGAATATGAATGAATGTCCGAATGAGGGGAGCCTTGAAAGGGCTGTGAGCGTCCATATTTGGGTCTTCCCGACTTCAGGGGCCACCTGAACGAGGTCCGCTCTAGCACGAGTTGCCGGTCAGGAGCGCTGGATCGTCTCACCGATGCTGACTGCCTCCAGGCCCAGCCACGACGCCATCCTACTCAGCTCGTCCGCGAGGCGCGCGACGGTTTCGTTCGGAGCACCGGGCTCAAGAGTTACTCGGTGCGCGAGGAGTACGCCGGCCTGACGGTCAGCCTTGAGATCGATGCGCGCGACTAGCGCCTCGTCCATCAGGAAGGGCAGTACGTAATAGCCATGCGTGCGTTTTTCCTGCGGCACGTAGATCTCAATCCGATAGCGGAATCCGAAGAGGCGTTCCGCGCGACCACGGTCCCAGATCAGAGGATCAAAGGGGGCCAGCAGCGCGGCGCGGCGAACCCGGCGAGGCAGGCGCGCGTCGCGATGCATCCAGGCCTTTTGGCTCCAGCCTTCGACACGGACAGGAATGAGGGTGCCGGCCTCCGCGAGCGCTGCGATCGCATGATCCCCCTCGTCTGGCTTCAGGCGAAAATAGTCGCGCAGGTCCGCCGCGGTGGCAAGGCCAAGTGCGCGGGCACTTCGCTCGATCAACGCGCGTTGCGCGCTTCCAAGCTCAGGCGTGGGAAGATCGAGAACGGAACTAGGCAGTACCCTCTCAGGCAGGTCGTAAACCCGCGCGAAACTGCCGCGGCGCGTGGCCGTCGTGATCTTGCCTGACCAAAATAGCCATTCGAGTGCATGCTTTGTTTGGCTCCATTCCCACCAACCGCTTTTGCTTGAGCCATTCTCGAAGTCCGCAGCTGTTAACGCTCCCTCGCCCCTGATCCGCTCAAGCACTTCCTGAGCCTGGGGACGAAGCTCGTGCGCGAAGCGCTTCAGTCCCTGATATCCAATCTCGCCGCGTTCGGCGCGAGCCATACGCCAACGCAGGAGCGGATGGAGATCGAGCGGAAGAAGCGAGGCTTCATGCGCCCAATATTCGAACAGGCGCCGTTGACGGCTGGGGCCCCAGGCGTCGCGCTCAAGCAACGTGCGATCGAAACTGCCGAGGCGAGAGAACGCGGGGAGATAGTGGGCCCGCGTCAGCACGTTCACACTGTCGATCTGGAAGAGCCCGAGCTGGTCGATGGTCTTCCGCAAATGTGCGGCGGTTGGCCGCTCCGGTCGATGGCCCGCGAAGCCCTGAGCGGCGAGTACGATACGCCGTGCGTGTTCGAGAGACAGGCTGATCACCACCAAGCCCTGGCGGCAACAGCTTTCAAGGGTCAACCTTCAACCATTCCCATCGATCAGGAGGCAATGGCTGTGCGCTCAAAAACCGGCCCTTCGATGCACTCGTGGCTATCTCGCAAGATGCTCTGATCTCAGTCGTTTTAGCCGGCGACCCGTAGTGTAGAGCCGTAAAAAGAGCCGGAGATGCCACAGGCATCCCCGGCTCGGCTGATCTGATGGTCCGTTAGTAGGCCGACATGCGGGAGCGGCGCGAGTTGTGGCCGCCGTTTCGGTAGAGGATATCTGAAACGGCATCGGACGACACGCCCCCGGCGTTTGCGTCGACCGACACGAGCACGCCGCCCTGGCCCAGGTGATTGCCGTAATAATCGGCGTCTTCCCGATCAACGCCATGCTTCGCCAGCGTTTCGTTCAAGGTGCCAGCCGCGGCACCGGCAGCGGCACCGATCGCCATTGCGCCAGGAACAGCGGAAGCGGCAATAGCGCCTGCAGCAACTAGCGGGCCCACGCCCGGGATTGCCAGCGCCGCGACAGCCAGACCGGCGCCTAGCGCGCCTCCGCCCAAGATGCCGCGAGCCACGCTGCCATGATCCTCGTCGGTGACTTCACCGGCGACGTCTGACGTGGTGGTGGTGCCGCCCCGCTGAGTCACGATCGAGAGGGCGTGCTCGTGTACGCCCGCGTCCCGCAGTTCCGAAACGGCGCGCTGCGCCTCTGCCTGCGTATCGAAAATGGCCGAAGCCGTTTGAGTGTTCATGGTCTTCTATCCTTTGATCAGCGAACCGAACCGCGGCGAAAAAGGTTGATGAGGGCTAGCAGCACGACGGCGCCGACGAGCGATACGAGCACCGACTGGATGCTGATTTCGCCACTGGTGATGGGTGCACCCCCGATCAAGGGCGTGACGATGAAGCCGGCCAGCAGCGCGCCGACGATACCGACGACGATGTTGAGGAAGATTCCCTGTTGGCCATCGGTGCGCATGATCATGCTGGCGACCCAGCCAATCAGGCCGCCGACGATAAGAAGTAAGATGAGGCCCATGACCGTTCCTTCGCATGGTGGGTGACGGGTTATAAAACGGAGTAGCTTCGGTGAATGTTCATAAGGGCGCCGGCCCGACGTTGGAGCCGCTAGTGCTACAGCACTAAGCTGAATGGTGCTGACCACCGGAACTGGTCGGATGGTCCAAGGTTGAACAAGGATGCCAGCCACTTCCGCTCATGCCGATCAGCAACCGAATTTGCGCCATCTCGAACAGCTGATGTCGCAACTGCTTGACGGCGTGATCCTGCTGGATCCGACCGGCGTCATCCTGAGCGCCAACACCGCGGCACTCGCGATGCATGGCGTTTGTAGCCTGGAGGATCTGGGGCGGACGGCGGAGGAGTATGTCCAGCGGTTCACCCTGTGGACGCCGGACCACCGTCCACTAAAGCAACGAGAGTATCCGTTTTTCAAAGTGCTGGCCGGCGAGAGCATCCCGGACATGGTCCTGGAAGTAGGGCCAGCCGGCGAGGACCAGGCGCGCTGGGTTCATCAGGTCCGCGATGTCACCATGGACGTGGACGGCGGCGAGCCCGACTATCTGGCCATCGTGCTCAGCGACGTGTCCGAGCGATATGATGCCGAGGCGCGGTTCAACGCCATGTTCCGGGCCAATCCTGCACCTGCCATCATCGTGCTGCAGCGGGATCTTCGCCTCGTTCAGGCCAATGATGGCTTCCTTGCGTTGACCGGCTTCGATCCGGACCAGGTGGTCGGGCGTTCCTTGTTCCACCTCGACCTGCTGGGCGGTCTGCCCGATCGCTCCGCCGTGCGGCAGCAGATGGAGGCTGGCGAGGTCATTTCCCAAGCCTACGCAGAATTGCTCGCCGCGGATGGCTCCCGTCGGCTGGTCTTGTTCGCCGGTCAGCCGATCGACGTTACGGACGAGGATGCGCTGCTCCTCACATTTGCCGACCTTCAACCCAGACGAGAAGCCGAGCAAGCGCTTGCTGCCAGCGAGCGTCATCTGCAGGCGGTGTTCGAAATGGCTCCCGTGGCGATGGCCATCACCCAAGATACTGATCACCGCGTCACCAGCGTGAACGCAGCCTTTCGCCAGCTCACCGGCTATGACGGCGATCTTGCGCTGGGCCATACTGCGGACGATCTGGGGCTGTGGCAAAGCGCTCAGGAGCGCAGCGAGATGGAGGGCGACGTTGACCAACAAGGCTCGGTTCGCGCCCGCGAAGCCCGGCTTGTGTCTCGATCGCAGGTGCCGGTCGACTGTGTCGTCTCGGCCGAGACGATCCACGTCCACGGCGCGCCCTGTGTGCTCTGGGTCTACGAAGATGTCACCGAACGCCGCCGGAGCGAGGCAGAGCTCGGCCAAGCAATCGACGAGGTGCTGAAGGACGCAAGTTGGCTCAGTCGTTCGATCCTGGACAGACTGGCAACGCTGCGCAGGCCAGCGCCGCATCCGGCGCCGGCCGAACTAAGCCCGCGCGAGCGCGAGATCCTCGGCCTCATCTGCGACGATCTCGATGACACGGCTATCGCAGAGCGACTGGCGATCTCACGCAATACGGTGCGCAATCATGTCGCGCGGATTTATGCGAAGACTGGCACGAACCGTCGCAGCGGGGCTGTCGTCTGGGGCAGGGAGCGAGGTATGGGCTCCAAGCGGGACTGAGCACACGGCCCTGAGCAGGAGAGACTCTCTGCTACGCTTTCCAATCCTCTACATGGACGTGCTCTTCATCTGCATCCGCAACTCGTGATTTCGCTAATGGCATACCGCTTTGGCAAAAGCGGCTATCCGGCGCCGCGCAGTCAAAGCTGACCGTCGGCAATCGACCCAATTGCCGCCAGAAGCACCTAAATCCAGGTTTGAGGTCGAGAGTGGGAGCGACCTGAGCGGACCTCGACGCTTTCAGCGTCTGTTAGGCGCCGCTTGCTTGGGTCGTCTTAGTGCCGACGCAAGAACGAGGCCTGCCCCAATCTGTAGCAAGCCGTAGGCCTGTCGGCGCGACGGGTGGCCAGAAAAGGGGCGCACGAGAACGTCCATTGCGCTGACATCTGATCGCCAGAGTTCCACATGGCGCCTTGGTTGAAGCAAGCCAAGCAGCCCATCCCCGATCATAAACACGGCAGCCATCTCCGCTGAACGTCGGACGCTGAGCTGTAGTGCAATCTGACCGTCCATCGATTTTCTCCGTCTCTCATCAACGCGTGGCACGCCCATCTGGCAGCATGTCGCCCGCCCCAGCTTTCTGCATTGGCTTGCCTGGTCACTCGGATGTGACGCGAGGGACAGCGCCAGCCGGCATGGATAGGTAG